>JAEEGL016899029.1_pt1 | contig 65665 bp, 43 predicted proteins | sample 9134231 | NCBI WGS metagenome assembly JAEEGL01 (sample SAMN16246548, study PRJNA631951) | gut metagenome | biome: gut microbiome; feature: rumen; material: fiber-attached | host: Bos | place: Iran: Karaj | collected 2018-10
CGGGCGTGACGGTGGACCGCAAGGACGGCCCCATCCGCGGGCACGAAAACACGCGGGTGACGGACCTGCCGGGCATCTATTCCATGAGCCCGTACACGAGCGAGGAGATCGTTTCGCGCAATTTCGTGCTGCAGGAAAAGCCGAAGGCCATCATCGATATCGTGGACGCCACCAACATCGAGCGCAACCTGTACCTCACCATGCAGCTTTTAGAGATGAACACCCCCATGGTGGTGGCGCTGAACATGATGGACGAAATGGCCAACAACGGCGGCACCGTGGACGTCAACGAAATGGAATCGCTGCTGGGCGTGCCCGTGATCCCGATCTCCGCCGCCAAGAACGAGGGCGTGCAGGAGCTGATCGACCACGCGCTGCACGTGGCGTACTATCAGGAGACGCCCCTGCGGCAGGATTTTTGCGACGAGACCAAAAACGGCGGCGCGGTGCACCGCTGCCTGCACGCCATCAGCCATCTGATTGAGGACCACGCCGTGCGGGCGGGGATCCCGGTGCGCTTTGCCGCCAGCAAGCTCGTGGAGGGCGACCGGCTCATCTTAGACCAACTGGAGCTGGACCAGAACGAAAAAGAGATGCTGGAGCACATCATCGTGCAGATGGAGACCGAGCGCGGGCTGGACCGCAGCGCGGCCATTGCCGATATGCGCTTTGCCTTTATAGGCCGCGTGTGCGGCGCGGCCGTGAAAAAACCGCGGGAGAGCAGGGAACGCAGGCGCAGCGAGCGGATCGACCGCATCCTGACCGGAAAATACACCGCGATACCGGCCTTTATCCTGATCATGGCGGCCGTGTTCTTCCTTACGTTCAACGTGATCGGCGGCACGCTGCAGGGCTGGCTGGAGAGCGGCATCGACGCGCTCACCGCCGCCGTGGATACGTTTTTAACGAACGCGGGCGTGAGCGAGATCCTGCACGGGCTGCTGATCGACGGCATCTTTGCGGGCGTGGGCAGCGTATTGTCGTTTTTACCCATCATCATCACGCTGTTCTTCTTCCTTTCCCTGCTGGAGGACAGCGGCTACATTGCCCGCGTGGCGTTTGTAATGGATAAGCTCCTACGGCGCATCGGCCTTTCGGGGCGCAGCATCGTGCCCATGCTGATGGGCTTCGGCTGCACGGTACCCGCCGTGATGTCCACCCGCACGCTGCCCAGCGAACGGGACCGCAAAATGACGATATTGCTCACGCCCTTTATGAGCTGCACCGCCAAGCTGCCGATCTACGCCTTTTTCGTGAACGCCTTTTTCGCGAAGTACAGAGCGCCGATCATGGTGGGCCTCTATTTCTTGGGCGTGGGTATCGGAATCCTTGCCGCGTTTTTGATGAAGGGCACGGTGTTCAAGGGCAAGGCCGCGCCGTTTGTGATGGAGCTGCCCAACTACCGCCTGCCCGGCGCGAAGAACGTGCTGCGGCTGCTGTGGGACAAGGCCAAGGACTTTCTGCAGCGGGCCTTCTCCGTGATCCTGATCGCCACGATCGTGGTGTGGTTTCTGAACAGCTTCGATCTGCGCTTCCGCTTTACAACGAACTCGGAAACGAGCATCCTGGCCGCGCTGGCGGGGCTGATCGCCCCGGTGCTGAAGCCCGTGGGTCTGGGCGACTGGCGGATCGTGGTATCGCTGATTTCCGGCTTTATGGCCAAGGAGAGCGTGGTTTCCACCATGGAGATCCTGTTCACCGCGGGCGTGCAGAGCGTGCTCACGCCCCTTTCCGCGGCGTGCCTGCTGGTGTTCTCGCTGCTGTATACGCCCTGCGTGGCCGCCATTGCCGCGGTGCGGCGGGAGCTGGGAAGATTGTGGGCCGGCGGCGTGGTGCTGTGGCAGTGCGTGATCGCGTGGGTGGCCGCACTGATTGTACATTTGATCGGCATGCTGATCAATTAAAAATTGAAAATTAAAAATTAAAAATGATATCGGATTATGAGGATTTGCGGATGAACGGATGGGATATATTGATCCTGATTTTTGTTGCGGCGCTGATCGTGCTGGCGGTGTTTCTGTATCGGCGCGGGAGCAGGAAGGGCTCCTGCTGCGGGGACTGCGGCAAGTGTCAGAGCAGCTGTGACAAACCGGAGAAAAAGTGCTGAGTTTTGAGTGTTAAGTTTTGAGTAATAAAGTGGCCAGTGGCCGGTGACCGGCGATCTGCCATCCTGCGTAACTTGCAGCAAAAAGATCCGCCCTTGCCGGAAAGGCAGGGGCGGAAGCATTTATGACGGGGTTTGTGATTTTTCATTCCGTTTTTTATTTTTACATTTCAATTCTGCCGTGAAACCTAAAAGGATCCTGTTCCCTAAGTTCCCTATGTTCCCTGTTTTTTCATAATATATATGAAAATTCGGGTTTTTAACAGACAGATAAAACGATAGATAAAATGCATGTGTTAAAAAAGCGGTAATACAGGGAACTTAGGGAACCGACCGAATAAAAAACAATCCGCCCTTGCCGGAAAGGCAGGGGCGGACGATTTATGCCCGGTTTCGCTCATTTTTCATTTTCAATTTTTCATTATTAGTTCTCCCACGAACGCTTCCGGATCGGAGAACACCTTTGTATTTTCCGGTGCGTTTTCGGGCAGAGCTTTGCCGAGGAAAACGGGCGTGCAGCCCGCGTTGGCGGCGCAGGCGATATCGCGCCAGCTGTCGCCGACCATATAAGATGCGGCTAAATCGACGTTAAAATCCTTTGCCGCTTTCAGAATGAGGCCGGGGGCGGGCTTGCGGCAGTCGCAGGCGATCTTCAGCGCGGGGATCTCCCCGGGGTAACCGCCGTCCGGGTGGTGGGGGCAGTAATAAATCGCGTCCAGATACGCGCCCTCCGCCCCCAAAAGGGTCTCCAGCTTGTTGTGGATCTCTTTGAGTGTCTCTTCGGTGCACTCGCCGCGGGCGATCACGGGCTGGTTGGTGATCAATATCGCTAAGAAACCCGCCTCGTTGATGCGCCTGACAGCCCGCGCAGCGCCGGGGAGCAGCTCCAGCTGCTCCGGGGAGGTCACGAAGCCGTTTTTCACGTTCAGGGTGCCGTCCCGGTCCAGAAACACCGCCCGCTGCGGGCATTTTTTATTTTTGGCGGCAACGAGCCCCGCATTCAGGTCCGCCTCCACGGCGGCAAGGCGCCGGGGCGTACCCATATCCTTTACGTATTCGGCGCTGCGGTAGGCGTACACGCGGCCGGTCTCCAGCGCGGGGCGGAGCACTTCCCTGTCCAGATCCACGGCGCCTGCGTGGGGCGGCGTGCGGAAGAGTTCCGCGGACAGGATCTGTACGCCCGCGTTGCAGAGGTTTTCGTGCCAGCCGGAGCGGTTTTCTTTGGGCAGAAAGCGCAGCACGCGGTCTTCGGCGTCCGTTTCGATCAGGGTGCTGTCCGCCGGGTGGGAATTGGGATGGGCGAACAGGGCGGCCAGCGCGTTTTTCCGCTGATAAAAAGCGAGCATCCCCGCGAAATCGAAATCAAAAATCAAATCTCCGTTCAGGAGCAGAAAAACTTCCGTGAGACCGAGGCGGTACAGCGCGCCCGCGGTGCCCAGCGGCGCTTCCTCTTCAAAATAGGAAAGGCTGACGCCGTAGGCCTCGCCGCTGCCGAGCGCTTCTCTGATCTGCCCGGCAAGGTGGCCCGTAACGAGGGTGATATCATCGATCCCCTGCGATTTCAGCGTTTCTATCTGCCGCACGAGCACGGGCTTGCCGCACACGGGCACAAGGGGCTTGGGCAGCCCCGGAAAAGCCCGCGCCATGCGCGTGCCCAGTCCGCCCGCCATAATCACAGCGCGCATACGGCTCACCTCCGAATTCTTTCAAAAACTTAAAATGACAACCGTCAAAATGATAACACAATTCAAAAAAAAGCACAAGAGGATTCTTGCAAACGGCGCACGGAAGTGCTATCATAAAAATAAAGAGGTGATTGCATTTTGGAAACCGCAAAATCCAAGCTAACTAAAAAGAAAAAGCTGGGCTACGCCTTCGGCATTGCCACGGAATCCCTGCTTTACAACATGTACTACACCTATTTCCTCACCTTTCTGGTGCAGATCGTGCACGTCAAGCCCCATCTGGCGGGCATCGTGATCTTCATCTCCATCGGGTGGGACGCGATCACCGACCCCATCATCGGCAACCTTTCGGACCGGCCGGGGGCGGACAAGCGCAAGCTGCTCTTAAAATCCATTCTGCCGCTGGCCATCTGCTTTGTGGCGGCGTGGAGCCCCGTGGGGCCGAAGCTGTTCGGCGACTCGCAGACCCTGAACATGATCTTTTACACCGTGATCAGTATGCTGATCTGGCTGTTCTACACGCTCTACACCATCCCCTATTACGCCGTGATCGCGGAGCTGACCGAGGATTACGACGAGCGCACGGCAATCCGGGGCACCTCGTCGCTGATCAACGCGTTCTGCATCGGACTGGGCAACGCCCTTCCCGCGCTGGTGGGCGTGGGCGTGATCACCTACATCCACGTGGCGGGGGGCCTTTCCATCCTCGCGGTGCTCACGGGCTTTATCTGCGCAGCGGCGCTCAAAGGCGTATATCAAGCCCGTATGCCGAAGCCAAACGAGCCCAAAGAAAAGGGGCTGGGCATAAAAAGCACGCTGAAATCCTTCGGCGAGATATTGCGCCTGAAGCCCGTCAAATATTTTCTGCTGTTCGTGTTCTTCTTCCTCGCGGGCAACTCCATGCTGCAAAGCAATCTCAGCTATATGGTGGTGGACTGCATCGGCGTGGACTACAACGAGGGCATCATCATCGTGATCGGCGTGCTGGTGGTCACAATGGCCGTCACCGTGCCCGTCGTAACCAAGGTGAGCGAAAAAACGGACCGGCGCACCGCCTGCCTGATCTTTATCAGCATTTCGGCGGCGGGCATGCTGCTGTGTAAGCTTTTGGGCCTTGAAACCGCCGTGGGGAACTTCCGCGTGATGCTGGTGGTTATGCCCCTGCTGCTGGGCGTGGGGCTTTCCACGTTCTGGACGGTATTCTACTCCATGGCCTACGATATCGTGGAGCTGGACGAATACGTAAACGGCGCAAACGGCGAGCGGCGCGAGAGCGTGATCACCGCCTTCCCGCAGCTGGTGCAGAAATTCGGCTCCGCCACGGGCATTTTGCTGCAGGGCGTAATCTTGAGCGCCTACGGCTACGATACCACCGCGGAATCCGGCGCGGACGCCGCCGCCTTCGTGCGGCCCAGCGACTACATTGTGGGGGGCATGGAGAACGTTTCCACCCTGATCCCCGCCATCGTGATCGGCATCTCCCTCGTTTTCCTGCTGCTGTACCCCATGACCCGCAAGGCCTACAACGCCCTTGCCGCGCAGCTGAAAAAAAAGCGCGCCGGGGAAGAATACGATACGAGCGGGATCGAGAAACTGTTGTAAATAATCAAAGAAAAAAGAAAAAAGATAAAAGAAGGATGGGCTTCGCCCATACCCAAATAAACAAACGAAACTTTACGTTTCATCGTTAATGCGGCATTGCCGCCGCCGACTTTTATCTTTTATCTTTGTTCTTTTATCTTTTGTGAACAGACAATAATGAGCAAAGGAGATATCCGTAAATGTTCCGTTCCAGCGGCGTGCTGATGCACGTTTCCATGCTGCCCGGCGCTTATTCCTGCGGCGCGCTGGGCAAAGAGGCCCTTGCATGGGTAGACACCGTAAAAGCCGCGGGCTTTACTTACTGGCAGGTGCTCCCCTTCTGCCTGCCGGACGAGGTGAATTCCCCCTATAAATCCTATTCCGCGTTCAGCCTGAACCCGTTCTTCATCGATCTGCCCACGCTGTACAAGCAGGGTCTGCTGACCGAAGAAGAGCTGAAAAGCGCGGCGCAGGAGGACTGCTACGTGTGCGAATTCAGCCGGCTGACCGAAGAACGCATGGCGCTGCTGGCCAAGGCCGCGGCCCGGTTCACGGAAAAAGAAAAGATCGACGCGTTCCTCAAAAAGCATCCGCACACCGAACGTTTCTGCGCGTTTATGGCGCTGAAGGCCGCCAACGGCGGAAAGGAATGGCAGCTGTGGGAGACCGACGAACCGGACGAAGACGTATATAACGCCTACGCCTTTACGCAGTACGAGGTGTTCCGCGAGTGGACGGCGATCAAAGCCTACGCCAACAAAAACGGCATCAAGATCATCGGCGATATGCCCATCTACGTTTCCACCGATTCCTCCGACGTATGGGCGGACCCGAAGCTGTTCCAGCTGGAGGAGACCGGCTATCCCGCCAAGATCGCGGGCGTGCCGCCGGATTATTTTGCCGAGGACGGCCAGCGCTGGGGCAACCCCTTATATAACTGGAGCGCCATGAAGCGCAACAACTACAAATGGTGGCGCGAGCGCGTGAAGTTCACCGCCGAGCTGTTCGACGGCGTGCGCATCGACCATTTCCGCGCCGTGGAAAGCTATTATTCCATCCCGGCCACGGAAGAGACCGCCCGGCACGGCACGTGGATCAAGGGCCCCGGCATGGGGCTGGTGGAGGCCATCAAAAAGGCCGCAAAGGATCTTTTTGTGATCGCGGAGGATCTGGGCGACATTACGGACGAGGTAAGGGCGCTGGTGGAGGAGAGCGGCTTCCCCGGCATGCGGGTGCTGCAGTTCGGCTTTCTTTCCGATGCCAAAAATCCGCACATGCCCCACAATTATATTGAAAACTGCGTGGCCTACACCGGCACGCACGACAACAATACCCTGCTGGGCTTTGTATGGGAACAGGACGACGTCCACAAAAAGTGGCTCACGGACTATTTCGGCTGGGAGGACGCCGATAACTGGCAGGGCTGCTTCGACGCCATCCGGCGCGGCATGCTGATGAGCCACGCGGGGCTGGTGATCCTGCCCGTGCAGGACCTGCTGCTGTACGGCGCGGATACGCGGCTCAACAAGCCCGGCGTGCCCGACGGCAACTGGGCGGTCCGCTTTACCTCCGAACAGCTGAAAACCATAGATACGGAAAAATTCCTGCGGTGGAACGGACTGTACGGAAGGATCTGACATAAAACAAAAAACGGCTCCGGAGCTTTTTCGGCTCCGGAGCTTTTATTTTTCGGTTCAGAAATTCAGGCGGCGTTCCTCCACGATCAGCGGGCCGCGCGTCCCCCGCCTTGCGAGCGCGATCACGTATTCAAACAAAAGGGCGATCACGATGAGCAGCAGGAGCAGCAGCAGCGCGTTGACGATGCCCAGCGGTTCCGGCTGCATCACGTATGTAACGGGGATCCCGTGATAACAGTTTCCGAGCGCGCCGGAGATCCTGTTTCCGTATTTACCCACAACGATCACCGCCTCGCTGACGTGAAGCGCCGCAAGGTGGTCCATGGCATATTCGATCAGATACCTGCCGCCGATCTTCAGTAACGGCTTGCAGCAGCCGGTTCTCAGAAAGCGCGTGCCTTCGCCGCCGGCAAGAATAATACCGAGCATTCAGAAATCTCCCGTAACGATCAGTTTATCAGTCTTGTTTTTTGCCGATCCCGTACTTTTTGCGGACCGACGGAAACGCGTGCGCGTAAAACGCAATGGTAAGAAATTCCCTGGCAGCGTACCACGTGGAGGGGATCAGCTCCTTCAGCGTACCGCTCCGGAGCGACCGGAGCGCGTCCGACGCCACTTTTTTTGTAAACGACATCTTCTTTTTTCCTACGCGCACACCGTTGGAGGCAAAGGATCGCCACATATACCAGGACTGCACCACGCGCAGGTCCCGCGTGGATATTTCGGAGAAATTGTTTTTCAGCAGCAGCATGAAATCCTCTTCCTCCAGCCGGTGCAGATCCGTGATCCTGGGGTAGCGGCCCTCCTCCACGAGACGGTAATAGATATCGGAACCGGGCATCACGATAAAGAAATTCAGGTTGATCAGCGTGGTATCCAGCCGCTCGATCAAAGCCACGGTCTGCCGCATATCATCTTCCGTTTCCCCGGGGAAACCGGCGATAAAGGAACCGATGGTAACGATGCCGGCGCGTTTGCACGCCGCGAAGGTGGGAACCACCAGCTCGTAATCCATGTGCTTGTTCATCGCCTGCAGCACGCGCGGAGAACCGCTCTCCACGCCGAAGAACACCCAGCGGCAGCCGGAAGCGTACATATAATCGAAATCTTCCTGCCCGAAAATACCGATCCGCGTCTGGCAGCCCCATACGAAATCCAGCTGCAGGCTTTTCAGCGCGTCGCAGGTCTCGTGCATCTCGCGCACGCTGCGGCACCAGAGCTCGTCGGCAAAATAGACGCCGTCCATACCGTGGTTTTCCACAAGGAAGCGGATCTCGCGCAGCAGCGGCTCCAGCGGGCGCTTGCGGTAGGTGCAGCGGTGGAACTCTTTATTATAGCAGAAAACGCACCGGAAAGGACAGCCCTTGGCGGAATACAGATACAGCATCCGTTTGCAGCCGTAGGAAGTCTGGAAATACTGCTCCACGTCCACAAAGCTCCAATCCGTATCCGGCAGCACGGAGAGATCCGTAAACGGGCGCTGCGGCGTAAAGAAGACGCCGCCGCTGCCGTCGCGCAGCGCCAGCCCCGGAATACGGGAGAGCTCCGGCGCGGGACCGGCCGCGTAAGCGTTTGCGAGGTCCAGCCACGTCTCCTCCCCCTCCCCTACGGAAACGGCGTCCACGCAGGCGTTTTTGAATACGGCCTCCGGCAGAACGGAGGCGGTGGGGCCGCCCCAGATCACGGGGAGGCCTTTTGCTTTGCAGAATTCCGATACGGCGAGGGCATCCTCCAGCATCTTATAGGTGATCAGAGATACGCCGACCAGCCCGGGAGAGAACGCCCGGACCGCCTCGGACAGAGAGATCTTTTCCACGGCGCGGTCGTACAGACGGACCTGATGGCCGTGGGCAGCCAGAAACGAGGCAATGGAAAGCAGACCGAGCGGAAGCGATTTCGCGCGGTTGCATTTTTCCGTTTTCGGACTGACGAGCAGAACTCTCAAAACAATAACCTCGTTTCGGGGGAAGAAGGGTCACATGAGATCCTTCTGATAGATAATGGACGTGCCGCCGCTTTCGAAAGAGAACGGGACGAACCGGAAGCCGGAAAACCTGCGGCGGAGCTCCTCCTGCTTTTCTTCGGGCACGCTGAGCAGCATAAAGCCGCCGCTGCCGGCGCCCAGAAGCTTGCCGCCCCAGGCGCCCGCGTTGCACAGCCGCCGGTACAGCAGATCGATATCGTAATTCGTGATGCGGTTGGAAAGCGTACGCTTCAGCTCCCACGCGTGGTGCAGCAGACGGCCGAAATCCTCCGGCGTGCCGCCGCGCAGGATATCCTCCGCCACGTCCACCATCGCCTTCATTTCATCCAGCTGGTTCAGGGTGGAGGAAATATTCTTCCGCTGCTCCTCCGCCACGGTGCCGGAGAAATGCGTAAAACCGGTAAATACCAGCATAAAACTGCGCTCGAACAGGGCGAGCCGCTCCGCCGGCAGCTCCAGCGGGGTCACATGGAACCCGTCCGCCGTAAACTCCATGCGGTTGAGGCCGCCGAACGCCGCGGCAAGCTGATCCTGCACGCCGCCGGCTTCTTTGCACATCTCGCGCTCCAGATAGACGGCCTCTTCGGCGAGGGTCATGGGCGCCGGGTACTCGCCGCGCATGGCGTGCAGCCCCTGCAGCAGCCCCACGGCGAACGCCGAGGAGGAACCGATCCCGGAGGAGGCCGGAAGATCCGCGTCGTATGCGATCTGGATACGCTCCGTGGGAATAAATTTCAGCGCGCTGCGCACCAGCGGGTGCTGCACCTCGTCCGCCGTATTGAAGCGTTCGATGCGCGAATACGTGAACTGGCTCTTGTAATCGAAAAACGGAGGCAGCGGACGCATGGAAAGATAACAGTATTTATCGATCGTGGTGGAAAGCACCTTTCCGCCGTATTTCAGATAATAATCGGCATAATCCGTTCCGCCGCCGAAAAACGAAACCCGGAACGGCGTTCTGGTGATCAGCATTTTATACCTCCAAACGGATCTCAGAGATCCCAAGCAGCGTTTTCAGCCGCGTATTGTCCATTACGAGACGGGACGCCCGTCTGTCTTTAAAAAACCGGGCTTCCGATTCCGGGATCGGACGCACAAGCGTTTCCGGCGCGCCTACGCGCTCCGCGATGCGCCTGCCCAGTTCGTATTTCGTATATTCCCCGTCCGAGCACAGATTTACGGTATCGGGAAGCGCGGCGGCCGGCAGGAACGAGAGCCGCGCCAGCAGCGAAGCCGCCGTTTCATAAGAAAGCGCGGAGCGCACCATACCGTCGATCATCTCCACCGGCTCCCCCGCGGCGAGCTTTTCGGCGATCGCATCGTAAAAATGGCGCTTGGGCAGCAGGGACGGCCCCAGCATATACGCGAACCGGACGGCGGTAAAGCCGCGCCCCCGCACGAGCGCCTCCGCCTCCAGCTTCTGCCGGCCGTACTCGTTCACGGGGCGGCAGGCGTCCGTTTCCTTAAAAGGGAAAGAACCGGGCGCGTTTTCGCCGTAAACGCAGTCCGTAGAGGCAAAAAAGAACTTTTCGATCTCCGGCACGGTATCGAGAAACCGCAAAAGCGCGCGGATGTTCACTTCCCGTGCCGCAAGGGGATGCTCGAACAGGTAATCCACGTTATGGCAGGCGGCGAAATAAAACACGGTCAGTTTTTCTCCGCCGCACGCTTCCGTAAGACGGCGCACGTCCTCCCCATCCGTGATATCGCACCGGATATATTCCGTATGCGGAAAGGGCGCCGCGGCGGCGGGATCGCGCACTGCGGCCAGAATCGGCTCCTCCGTGTGCGACGAAAGATACCGGATCAGATACGTGCCGAGAAACCCGGCGCCTACGATAAGATACATAAACTGCTCCTCTGCGGATCAACGGCCGCGCAGCAGACGGACGATGCGTTCCGAAGCGCCGGCGGTGACGGGATCGTCCTCTTTCCCGGATACCAGAAAAACAAGCCACGGAAAAACGAAAACGTAAATATCATAATTCCTGGAATTCAGCAGATAACCGACCATCCCCGCGCTGACGGCGGCAAAGGCAAAGAGATACGTAAAAAACAGCAGCTTGCCGACCGCGGTCCTGTATACGTACGCGTACAACGCGAGCAGCGCGGTACAGAGAACCGTGAAAAACAGCGCCCAGTCAAAGCTTCCGATCGCATACCGCACGGGGTTGCGGACAGAAAACACAATATCGCTCACCAGCACGCCGATGCAGGTCAGAACGGAGAACAGCATCAACGTATATACGCCGTCGCGTTTTTTGCCGAGCGCCTTTTTACCCTTCCCGATCCGGATCACAGCGTCACGCGCCGCAAGCAGCAGAAGGACCGGCACCAGGCGGAACGAGAAATCCGGCTGAAGGAACGCCGTACCGACGGCGATCCCCAGGGCGACCGGCAATCCGACGGCCGGCTTCCGGATCAGCAGCACGCACGCCAGCGCCGCGGCGGCCGCGGCGACCCCGATGAGCCGCCGGGGATCATTGAACGCCTCCGCAACGCCCCATAGAAGGATCAGAAAAACAGGAAAAACGTATTTTTTCATATGCTTGCCTCTCTATTCCGGCAGAACGACCGCTGCATAAACAAGCAAAAACACAACGAGAACGGCCGTCGGCGCCGCGTGCAGCTTCTGCCTGACGACATGCCAGAGCGTATCCTTCTCATAATATGCGACGTACAGAAACACCGCCATGACCGGCAGAAAGGAATCCGAAAGCCACCGGAAGGCATCCGAGGAAAGAAAGAAGGACGCAAAAAAGCAAAGCAGGAACCAAAACGGCACGAGCAGATAAAAGGCCTTTTTCAGAAAGCCTCCCGTTTCAGACCCGCGCGCACGCGCAAAAAACACGGACAGGAGCAGGCAGACCGGCGGGCAAAGCAAAAGCAGGGACAGCGTATAATCCGCAACAGCGGAATCTTTGAAACGCACCGCAACGGACATACGGATCTGCATCCATACGGAACGAAGCAGCGTAAGCAGCGCATTCCCGTCCCCGTAAATATATTCATCGGGCGGCGCTTCCCCCGCGGCGGCAAAATACCTGAAAATATTATAGTCGTAATAATACGTGTATCCGGCGCCGCGGGAATGCATCAGAGCATCGAACTCCTCCATGGTGCAAACCACGTTTCCCCGCTCGAACAGAATGAAGTACAGCGTCAAAAGCAGCGCGGCCGAAACGGAAACGGTCAGCACGGCGCCGAGCAGCCTGCGGTCCTTTTTATTTTCCGCCAGCGTGAGCCGGTACAGCATCATAAGCGCCATCATCGGCACATAACAGAGCAGAGCGCCGTAATGCACCAGCACCGCCGCAACGAACAGCAGCGGGATCAGCGGCCAGAGCTGCCTGCGGGAAAGCGCCGCCACACAGAACAAACACAGCGGCAGCCAGTAAAAATCGAGCACGCCGAGCCATTTTGAAAAGAGCACAAAAGAGGCCGGGCCCGTAATAAAAAGCAAAACGAAAAAGAAACACAGGGGCCGGTCCGCCGCCGCGGTCGTCAGAAGCAGTTTTTCCAGCAGCAGGCACAAGCCCGCAAAGAAAAGCAAAAGAAGAACGACGTGATACGCCGTAACCGCGGCCGGTTCCACGGTTTTGAAAAACAGCCGGTAGACGGCGCCGGGCAGAAAACGGGAGCAGAACCCCAGCGCGTAATCCACGGCATAGAACGAATAAAAATGCTCCCCCACCCGGAAGGGGGCGAAGGTATTGCCCACGGCATACGAATAAAAACACAGAAATGCAAACAGACCGAAAAAGATCCCGTGCGAACGGAAAAAGCTTTTTATTTTCGCCATCTTTTCCGGCTCCTTTCCAATCAACGTTTTTATCTCAGCAGCGTGAGCTCTTTGCCGCCGTAAACGGAAGCGCCGCGGCGGCGGCCGTACCAGACCGTCTCCTTTGCGTAATCGAACATATCGGTATATACGGTTTTGGGTTCAATGCGCAGCGCGACCGGCGTATGCGCGGGCGGCGCGTATTCGCCGCAGAGGATCCCGGTGAAATACGTGTGCAGATCGTAGTCCAGCCGCAGCGTTTCGCCCCGGTCAAAGGGCTTGCGCAGCATGGCCTTCTGATATTTTTTGATATTTTCAAACAGGTCCTCGGGGATGGGGTACCGCCGCAGGAAAGGCTCCAGCAGCGCTTCGGCGGCGTCGTAATCCCGCACGATCTCCAGAAACGCGCCTTCCTCAAAGAACCACGTAACGTGACCGAAATCCGGATTGTGATAATTCCATTCGCCGGAGAGATTCGATTCGTAACGCTGCCTGAACTGCGCCCACAGATCGTGCAGCAGCCCCTCCCCTTCGGTCAGAAAAGCCAGCAGGTCCGTATAAAAATCGTAATAGGACACGTGCAGCTCGGTGTAAAGATAAATGGCGAAGAACCGCAGCACGCCGAGCGCGTGGAAACACTGCACGCATACCGAAAACAGGTTTGCCCGCACCCAGTCATCCTCGCTCAGCGTATTTGTGGCGCGGATGAGATAGGAATACTCCGGCACCTCCTCGTCGCGTTCCGGCGCGCTGTGGATGTGGTTGAAGCCGACCTTGATCACCTTGATCCCGAACTTTTCGATATACGCGGGATCCGCCATGGGGGCGTTGGGCAGCATTTCGCAGTGGTAAACGCTGAGGGAATTGTGCTGTCCGCTTTCAAGCAGACGGCAGATGCCGCGGCAGAAGCTCTCCAGCGTTTCGCCCGGCAAACCGAGGATCAGCTCCGAATACGCCGGGATGCCCGCCTCGATATACCGGCGGACCAGCGCGGAAAAATGCTCCATCGTGAGATTTTTTCTGCCGATGTTTTTCAGGGCTTCCGGCGAGAGCGTCTGGTACGCCAGCGTGGCGCCTTTATCCATGCCCTCGCGGTTCAGGATGCTGCAGATGCGGAAGACCCGGTCCGCGCTGTTCTTTTCGTAACAGGGACGGAACACCTCGGGATAGCCCAGCGCACGCTTGGTTTCCACAAGATATTCGGCGATCTCCACGTCCCGCTCGTACATGCCGAAATTGCTGTCGCCGCAGAAGCAGTAGGCGATCTTATGCTCGCCCAGCCAGCGGATCTCGGCCTTTACCCGCTCCATGGGGAAAAAGCGCATCCGCTTATCCGTGACCCAGTCGCAATAGGCGCAGCGGTACGGGCAGCCGCGGTTCGTTTCGAGCACAGCCAGAAATTCCTTATCCGGATTCGCCGCCAGAAGCGGCTCGAACACGCCGGTCAGATAGGGCGACGGCAGCACGTTCAGATCGCATAACGGCGCATGGGGCGTACATACGACCTTTCCGTTTTTGCGGAAAGCGATACCGGGCACGTTTGAGATGTCCCCGGCAGAAAGCCCGCGCAGCAGCGAGGCGAACACTTCCTCCCCCTCGCCGAAGTTCAGAAGATCCACCTGCGGGAGCTCGTTCAGCAGGGAGCCGTCCGCCCGGACGCTGTGCCCGCCGAAGCTGATCAAACAATCCGGATACGCCTCTTTGAGCCGCAGCGCCAGCGCTTTGTTGTATTCCATGTTCCACACGCTGCACGAGAAGGCGACCAGATACGGATCCTTCAGCTTTGCGAGCGCATCCGCCAGCTTTTCACGGAAGAATATGATATCCGGAAACGCGTATTCCCGGGTGATATCTTCATACCGCCGGCAGTTCGCAGCCAGCGTACCCACCGCGTAGGGCAGGTACACCGATCCGTCGAACCCGAAGCCGACCTGTACAAAATAAACGTTTTTCATCAGAAACACTCCGAAGGGATCTATCGCTTTTCGTAACGAACGCTGTAAGCGTGGCTCGTATAATCCGCCGTCTGCCGGTTGCGGCCGTACCAGATGACCTCGCGCGCGTAATCGGCGAGCGTATCCACGGGATTGGGATCCTGCAGCGTCAGACGGACGTCAGCAGCCTGCAGCGGCTGCTTTTCGCCCAGATACAGGGCTTCAAAATAGCTGTAAAAATCGTAGGGGGCGCTGATCTCCGCTTTCCTCTGCCCGATTTTTTTAATGATATCGCGCTGATACCGGTACAGCGCCGGCAGCACGGGATCGGCAGCGAACCGCGCGTCCAGCCAGGCAAACAGTTCCTCGTAGAACGTATCCATCCGGCGCACGATCTCGATGCACACGATCTCCTCAAAGCTCCAGAGCACCTGATTGGTATCTTCGCACGGGGCCATAAAGGCGTTTTCGCCCGCGGCCACGCCCTTGCACAGCGCCAGTATTTTGCCGTAGAGGCTGTTCAGAAACGTGCCGGGGCGGGAAGCCGCGTATTCCAGCAGGCCGCTGTAAAAGGACAGATACGAAAAACCGTGCTCATTGCGCAGATACATGGCCGCGGCACGCGAAAAACCCACGTTGTGCAGGCCCTGCACGAACGAGGCGAACACGTAGGTACGCGCCCAGTCCTCCCGGCTCATCGCGTCCGTGGAGGTCAGAAGCTCCACGTATTCGGTGACGGCGCCCGGCGCTGGAACGGCGCTGGAATGCATCAGCAGGAACGGAACGCGCGTGGTACCGATGCCGAACCTGCGGCGGTAGCTTTTCTGTGCGATCTCGGAATTGGGAAAGATCTCGCACGGGTAAACGTAAACGGCAAAATGCTGGCCATATTCGATCAGGGAGCACATGCCCTCGCAGAAGCTTTCGTACGTTTCTCCGGGCAGGCCCAGGATCAGCTCCGAATAGGTGGCAATGCGGTTCTCGTTGAAGCGGCGCATCAGGGACCGGAAATGCCCGGGGGACATGTTTTTGCGTCCGATGTTCTCCAGCACCGCGGGCGACATGCTCTGGAACGCCACGGTCTGCGCCTTGGCAAGACCGCTGCGCACCATGCGGGAACTGATATCAAACACGAACTCCGTGCGGTTTTTAGTAAAATTGACGTGGAATATTTTGGGATAACCGAATTCCCTGTTGCATTGAATGATATAATCCACGATCTGCTCATCCCGGCTGAACAGGCAGAAGTTGGCGTCCGCGCAGTAGACGTATTCGATGCGGTGACGCACGATCCAGTCGATCTCGGCGAATACGCGCTCCAGCGGAAACAGCCGGACCTTGCTTTTCAGCTGCCCCCAATCGCAGAAGGTGCAGGAATTGGGACAGCCGCGGTTGGTTTCGAGAATGACGGAAAATTCGATATCCTCCGAAAGAAGATTATCAAACACGCCGGTAAGGTAAGGCGAAGGATAATCGCTGCCGTTCTGCGGCAGGATGGGCGTGGTAACGGCGGCGCCGTCCGGCTGCCGGAAAGAAAGATTCGGCACGTCATCGAGCGGCAGCCCGGCAATGAGATGCTTCAGCAGCCCCGCCGTAGGCTCCTCGCCGCCGTTGTGGATCACGAAATCCACGCAGGGATTCTGCTGCAGATAGGAAAGATCAGAAGAAACGTTGTGCCCGCCGAAGGTGATATAGCAATCGGGGAAGGCCTGCTTTACGGCGCGCGCCAGCGCTTTGTTGAATTCGGTGTTCCATACCGAGCAGGAGAACATCACCATATAGGGCAGATCGAAGCGGGCGACCACGGAATCGATATCGTCGCGCAAAAATACGATATCGCCGAAGCTGTAATGCGCGGCGATCTCCTCGTCCTGCATGCAGTAGGCCTGAATGCAACCGATGGCATAAGGAAGATAGGTGTTCTTTTTTTCCGCGCTGCCGTATACGTCGTTCACCTGAACGCAGTATACGTTTTTCTTTGCGCGCGGCGTATCGAAGATCACGCGGACGTCGTTCTGCAGATCCTTTACCAGCAGCGTGGCGCTCTTCTTTTTGGCGAAAAGCATCACCTGACGGCTGTACGCGTGCCAGTCATAAACGGGATTGGGCACCGTGATATCCACGGTATTGCCGCGTTTTTCCAGCGGGACGGGCTTTAATTCCAGCGCCGCGAGAAAATAGGAGGTAAAATCGTAGGCAAAATGCGCGCGCACGTGCCGCTGCCCGAGCAGCCGGATCACGAATTTCTGATAGCGGCTCAGCTCGGCGAGCATCTCCGGCTCGAGTCCGAGCGAGGCGAGGAACGGCGGGATCTCCTGCCAGAATTCCTCGTAGTGCTTGGCCACCTCCATAAACAGGCCTTCGTCGTAATACCAGCCCATATCGCCGAATTCCTCACTCACGTAGGTCCATTCCCCGTGAGAGAGGTCTCTGCATTCCGCCTCGAACCGCCGGAACAGACGGTTGATGAAGGTGCCCTCCGCGCTGTAGATAAACTGCAGCAGCGAGCGGTAAAAATCGATATAAGGCATGCCCTTTTCCTGCCGCATATAGATGGCGAAGCATTTGAGCAGCCCGATATGGTGGAAGCCCTGCACACAGGTGCAGAACATCAGGGAGCGGATCATATCGTCGAAGGGCATATCGTTCGTGGCGATCACGAGATCGGTATACTCCTGCACGTCGTCCGGCGACAGCGGTGAGGAATGGACGCTTCCCTGCTTGACGTGGGCGGTAACGATGCCGTGCTTTTCCCGGTATTCCCGGCTGCCCATCAGCGCGTTCTGGAACACCTGGCAGCCGTAAACGGTCATGGCGTTGTGCTGACCGGCCTCGATCAGCTTGCAGATGCCCTCGCAGAAGCTCTCGTACGTTTCTCCGGGCAGGCCCATGATGAGCTCCGTATAGGTGGGAATGCCGCATTCGTTATAGCGGGTCACGAGATCCGCAAAGGCCTCCATCGTAAAATTGGTGCGGTTGACGTTTCTGAGCGCCGCGTCGCATACGGTCTGGTAGGCCAGCGTAATGGCTTTATTGATCTTATTATCATACAGCAGCTTGGATATGGCAAACACGTTGTCGTTGCTGTTTTTGGCGTAGCAGGCGTTGAACACCTGCGGAAAGCCGGTGCGCCTGCTGACCTCCACCGCGTATTCAGCGATCTCGTAATCCCGCGGGAGAATGCCGAAGTTCGCGTCCGCGTTATAGATATACTCCACGCCGTGGGCGGCGCACCAGTCGATCTCGGCCTTCACCTTTTCCATGGGGAAGGTACGCACCTGCGGCACGTAGCACCAGTCGCAGTAGGCGCACATGTAGGGGCAGCCGCGGTTGGTTTCTATGGTAACGTCAAACTCCACGCCCGGGTTTTCGGCAATGATGCCGTCGAATACGCCGGTGGTATAGGGAGAGGGATAATCCAGCGCCGTATACGTTTCCCTGGGCGTAAACACCAGGCCCGCGGGGGTACGCACCGCGCTGTTGGGCACGGCGGAAAGACCGCCGCCGTTTTTCAGCGCCAGCAGCATCTTTTTGAACGGGATCTCGCCCTCGCCGAAGGTAAAGATATCCACGTAAGGATAAACGTCCAGATCGCTCTGCGGCGAGATCTCGTGGCCGCCGAACTGGATGATGCAGTCCGGGTATTTTTCGCGGACGGCCTGCGCCAGCAGCTTGTTATACTCAATGGTCCACATGTAGCACGAAAACGCCACCACGGCGGGATCCTTCAGTTTGGCAAGCGCCTGCCCAATGGGATCGCGCTTATAAATAAATCCCGCCAGCGCGTATTCGCTGCGGACCTCTTCGTCCGCCCACGCGTAAGCGGCGATACAACCGGAGGCATACGGAAAATACAGCGCTTTTCCGTAAGACTTGTTCGCAAGCACGAAATAAACGTTTTTCAAGCTTATGCCTCCCTGATCAGATTTTCTTTTTTCGCGAAAAAGATTTCCAGCACGGTCCTGTAATAAAAGATGTGGCTGAAATAGGTATTGTGAGAACGTCCTTCCTCCCGGGGAACGTTTTTGGTGGGAACTTCTATAAATTCCACGCCGAGCTTCAGCGGCTTGAACGTCAGCTCCGGCAGAAAATCGAACCCGGTATGATCCCAGCGGATCCGCCGGTAGACCGCCACGGGCGCGATCTGCGTAGGGTTGGTGAACTCCGTAAGATCGGAGCGGAACATCAGCCCGAAAACACGCTGGGAAACGTAATTCAGAAGCTTGTTGAAGCGGCCGTAGCCCTCGAAGCCGTTTTCGTGCAGCCAGCGGCTGATCTTTACGATCTTTTCGGGATTCTCTTTGGAAAGCCGCAGCATTTCGGGGAAGGAGGACGCATCCGTGGCCTCGTCCGCGCTCCAGATGGCAACGTGGGTGCCTTTTACGCATTCGAAGGCCTCACGCAGCGCGTTTCCCAGCCCCTTGCCGGTCTGGTACATCCAGCGGCAGTCGGGGCGGGCGCAGAGCTTTTCCACCGTGGCAAGGCAGGCGGGCGTGCAGGACGCGGACAGCACGAAGAGATACTCCTCGGCATGGCTGTCCCGGTCCAGTTTTTCAAACGTGCGCTCCAGCGAAAAGGTCTCGTCCACCGCGCAGATCACGACGGAGAGCCTGTAATCCTCACTCATCCGCATTGATCTCCTTTATTTCGTCCGCGTACAGGTTTTTTCCGCCGCGGCGGCCGTACCATACGATCTTGCGGGCATATTCGGGCCAGCTTTCGCACACGGTTTCATCCGTAACGGCGTACCTGACCGGGCGTTTCTCCAGCGCCGCCGCGTGATTGCGCTGCAGCGAGCGGAAATAGGGTCGCCAGTCGTAACTGCCGGAAAACGTGATATACGGACGGCCGATCTCCTTTACGATAAAGGACTGATAGGCGATCAGCTCCCGGCGGAAAGCGTCGTCCGGGATATAACGGGAAAGAAAACCGTCCATCTCACGGTAGAAGGCGTCTTTTTCGTAAACGGCGGAGAGAAACGCGTATTCCTCAAAGGTCCAGCTCACCTTGCCGAACCTGGGATCGTAGATCACGGCGCCTTCGCCGCGGGTGAGCATGCCCTCGAACTGCGCTTCGATGCGGTTGAACACGCTGTTGCCCTTGCCGAGCAGATACGCAAGCAGCGCGCCGTAGAAATCCACGTATTTTACGCCTTTTTCAAAATACAGATACAACGCGGCAAGCTGCAGCAGCCCCAGATGGTGGAAGCAGAGCACACACATGCCGAACAGCGCGGAGCGCTTCCATTCCTCCCGGGTCATGGAATAGGTGGATACCACAACGCGGGAATATTCCGGGATCTCGTCCGCCTCGTTCAGATTTGCGTGGGGCTGATTGAGCGGGATGCGGATATATTCCACCCGGTAGCGGTCCAGATACGCCTTTTCCCCCATGGGGGAAAGCGGGAGCCATTCGCACAGGTGGACCATCATCTGCGTGTGCTGGCCGTATTCCAGAAGCTGCTCGATGCCGTTGACGAAGCTCTGCTCCGTTTCGCCCGGCAGGCCGAGGATCAGCTCCGAATAGGTAACGATCCCTGCGGCGCCGTACTTCTGCAGCAGGTATTTATAGTGCTCGATATCCATATTGGAACGGCCGATGTTTTTCTGGGCCTCGGGCGACATGGTCTGGAACGACAGAGTAACGCCCTTGCAGAGCCCGGCGGCGTTCAGTTTTTCCGTGATCCGGAATACCCGGTCGCCGGAATCCTTGGCGTAGGATACCTGAAACTTTTTGGGATAGCCTGTGGCAGCGTGCAGCTCCAGCAGCTTATCGGCGATCTTCTCATCGCGCGGGAACAGACCGAAATTGGAATCGGCAAATCCCACGTATTCCGCATGATGCGCGCACAGCCACTCCAGATCGCCGTACACCCGCTCCAACGGAAACAGACGCATGCCGGTCTCTCTGCCGCCCCAGCTGCAGTAGGCGCAGTGGTTCGGGCAGCCGCGGCTGGATTCCACCAGCGGCGTAAACTCCAGATCCGGATGCTCGCGGATCAGACGGTCGAAAAAACCGGAGGTCACGGGCGAAGGAAAATCGATTTTGCAGACGGGCTCGGCCGGCACGGTAACGATATCGCCCTCCCGGCGAAACGAAAGCCCCGCAATGCCGCCCAGCGGCAGCCCTTCGGCGTGGGCGCGCAGAACGGCCGCAAAAGCAAGCTCGCCCTCCCCGTGGATCAGCACGTCGATAAACGGACACTGCGCGAGCAGCTCCGGCCCTTCCGGCACCTGCGGCCCGCCGAACAGCACGAGGCAATCGGGATACGCCTGCTTTACGCGCCGCGCCAGCGCCTTGTTGTATTCGATATTCCACATATAACAGGAGAACCCGAAAACGCGGGGCGCCTCCAGAGATGCGACCAGGCCTTCGATCGGTTCGCGCAAAAAAACGACGCCCTTCAGAAGATAGGCCGCTTCGATCTCGGGCAGGCTCCACGCATATGCCGCCAACGCGCCGATCGCCGCAGGGAAGGACACGGAATTTGAGCTTTTATAGCTTGGCTGCGCCAGATAAACGTTTTGCCGGGTCATAGGGTCTCCGTGGGAAATAAAAATCAGTCGGTGTGGATATCCTTCGTACCGTCGGGCGCTTCCACCGGAACGGTATAAAGGCCCACGAGATAGGTATCCTCCAGATAGGTAAAGGTATGGCGGACGTTCGCCTCGATGAGGAACATTTCGCCGGTTTCAAAGGTACGCTCTTCCTTCACGCCGTCCCTTTCGGCGATAACAGCCACCTTGCCGGACAGAATGAAGAACGCCTCTTCTGTATGCTTATGATAATGCAGATTGCCCCGCACCGCGCCTTTTTTGGTAAAAACGGCGTTGATCTGCCGGTAGCCGCCGCGGCAGATCTGCACCAACAGCCCTCTGTCGTCCGGATAGACGAAATCAGGGGTCAGGATTCGGATCAGTGGTTTGGGTTCACACATTGCCGTAAAAAGAATTCCTGATGACGGAATACACCTTGATCAGCTCCGCGATCCCGTCCGCCAGCGAATAGGCGGGACGATAGCCAAGCGCCTCGATCCTGGCGTTGGATACGAGATAATCGCGCTGATCCGGGTCCTTGCCCACGGGCGCTTCGATATACTGAAACGCCGGGAGCTGCTTTCTGATCTCCTCGCAGAGCTCCAGCTTGGAGAGGTTCGCGTCCGAAAGGCCGCAGTTGAACGTTCTGCCGCGCATTTCGTCAAAATGCTCCATGGCGAACATGAACGCGTTCGCCGCGTCCCTTACGTGCAGGAAATTGCGTTTGAAATGCCCCTCGAACACCAGCAGCGCCCGGTCGTACACCGCGCGGTAAACGAAATCGTTCACCAGCAGATCCGTGCGCATGCGGGGAGAAGCGCCGAACAGCGTGGCAAACCGGAAGGTGACGCTGTTGCCGGCCTCCAGCACGGCCTTTTCCGCCGCCATTTTGGTTCTGCCGTAGAGCGAGATCGGGGAAATGGGCGATTCCTCCGTGCAGTAGGTCTGCCCCTGCCCCAGACCGTAGCCGCTGTTGGTGCAGGGAAAGATCACACGCTGCTCTTTTTCGCGCAGAGACAGCAGCAGCTCCACCGCGTTCTGATTGACCGAGACCGCGGCGGTGCGGTCCTTATCGCAGGCGGGAAAGCCCACGATGGCAGCCAGGGGAATGATATAGTCCTTTCCGGGCAGAAGCCGGAGGAGCGTTTCCCTGTCGCGGCAATCGCCGTTTACGATATGAAACGATTTGTATCTGCAGCAATCAAGCAGGGAGGCCTGCCGGTACAGGAACGAATCGAGCACGGTCACTTCGTGCCCCGCCTCCAGCAGCGCCGGCGTTAAAACGGAGCCGATATACCCCGCGCCACCGGTAATCAGGACGTTTGCCATTATAAAAAATCAATCCTTTTTTCCTTATAATAAACCTTTATAATTCTAACATCATTACCCTGCATTGTCAAGACAAAAAACCGCCCCGGCAGGGCGCTCCGGGCCCCTGCGGCCCTCTTCGAAAGGGACCGGAAACGCCCGCGCCGCGCGCCGCATTCCGGGCGGTGATACGTGCCGTAAAACAATGCCGGCCGGGCAAAGCCCGACCGGCAAAGAGGATCTTTATATTGGTGTGGATTATTTCCGGAAGATCTTGGTGATGTTTCTGAAGAAAGCGATGATCTTGCAGAAGAAGCCGTCCTGCTTCCACAGACCGGTGCGTCCGTTGTGGTTCAGACCGCACTTCGGGCACTTCTCGGAGGCGGGCGTTACAGGCGTTTCGGGCTCGGTGGGCTCCGCCTGACCGCACTGCGTGCACACGCCGTTTACGTAGTTGTGGCCGGGCGCGGGAGCGTCTTCTCTGTAGACGTCACCGCAGACGCTGCACACCATGGTAAAGTAACCGGGCTCGGTGCAGGAGGTGAAGTGCGGCGTTAAGGTAGCCTCATCATACTGATGCTTCGCCAGCGGGATGGTTTCCGTATAGGTCTCCGTGCAGCGGGTGCATCTGTACAGATAGGTGCCGGTGGCGATGCAGGTTGCGGGAACGGTAGCGTCGTTATCCATCACGAAATCGTGGCCGAGCGCCGCGCCGTAAGATCTGCCGCAGTTCGCGCACTTCGCGGGCTCCGTGCAGGTTGCCGGGGTGCCTTCCACGTGGGGTACCTTTTCGGTGTAGGTATCTCTGTAGGTATCGCCGCAGTTCAGGCAGGTGTAGGAGGTGTAACCTACAGCGGTGCAGGTGGGCGCTACCACGGTGTACTTGTAAGCATGGCCGAGCATCGGGATGTCTTCCTGCGCGGTCAGCACGGCGCCGCAGCGGGAGCAGTGCGAACCGGCGGTCTTACCGGCGGCGGAACAGGTGGCTGCAACGGCTCTGTCGGTTACCACCTGATGGCCGAGCACGGGCGTTTCGGTGCTCTCGTAATAATCGCAGTTGACGCAGGTACGTCTCTTTTCACCGTATTCGGTGCAGGTTGCCGCTTTCACTTCGGTGAGCGCGCCGAGCGTATGGCCGCTGGCTTCGATCACGGCGCCGGTTTCAATGATCAGGCCGCAGACGCTGCAGTAGAGGTCGCCGGTGAATCCGGTCTCGGTGCAGGTTGCCGCTCTCACGTCTCTGCGCTCCGCCTCGGGCGTATGCGCGAGCTTTGCAACGGACTTCGGCTGCGTGAGCACGGCGCCGCACACGGAGCACATGGTGCCGGCTTCCTGACCGGGCGCCGCACAGGTGGCGGGAATGTTCTCACCGTAGGGGATCGCTTCGCCGTGTTCGGCGATCTTCGGGATGGTTACGATCACGGTAAGGCCGCAGTTCGCGCAGACGAACTTGTTGTAGCCTTCCGCGGCGCAGGTGGCGGGAACGGTCTCATCCGGCGTATCGGGCAGGGCGTGACCGGTTGCTTCGACCACAACGTTTTCGATCTCGGTTTCGCCGTTCTCATCCGCAAAGTTCTTGCCGCAGCCGGAGCAGGCGTAATAGGCAACGTTGCCGTCCTCGGTGCAGGTGGCTGCCTTTGCGGGTACGAAGGTCATGTTGTGGCCGTTGGCCGCGATCTCTCTTTCGTCCACGTCGCCACAGCGGATACATTTGCGTTTTTCAAGGCCGGGCTCGGTATCGGTGGGCTGTACCGCTACGACCCAATCCGTATAGTTGTGGCCGAGCGCGGGGATCGTGCCGAGTTCGCCGGTGAGCTCCTTCTTGCCCTGGGCGTCCTTAAACAGCTTCAGGCAGACGGTGCACTTGTAGCAGTCCGGAATACCGGCCTCGGTGCAGGTGGGCGCCTGGCCCTCAATGGTAATGATGGTATGCGGGATCTTTGCAATGACAACAGCGTCCGCTTCGATCTCGTTCTCGCAGGCTTCGTCGCTGAAGTACTTGCCGCAGACCTCGCAGGTCCAGTACGCGGTATTGCCTTCCGCCGTACAGGTGGCGGCAACGGCGGCGTGCGCTTCGGGCGTGTGATCCGCAAGGTCGGCCGTTACAACGTAGGTGGCGTCGCAATCCGTGCACTTATAGGTGACGGTGCTGGGATCCGCGCAGGGCTGCGCGGATTCGTAAACGACGACGAATTCATCGCCGTAGTCTGCCGCGTAGGTTTCGAAGCCGCCGAAGCCTTCTCTCTCCCAGACGTGGCCATTCGCGGGTACGGTAGCGCCGGGACGCTCGGGATCGACCGCGCCGCACACTGCGCACACGTAAGCGCCGGTATGGCCCTCTTCGGTGCAGGTGGGCTCGATCACGTCTTCGGAAAGCTCGTAAGCGTGCGCCGCAAGCGGCTTATCCTTGGTGGTGATATCTTCGATCTCGGTATAGGTATCTTCACCCGTCTTCTCAAAGAACAGGCCGCAGCGGTCGCACTTCCAGTACGCATAGTGGCCGGCAACGGTGCAGGTGGAATCGGTTTCTTCCACTTCAACGTATTCGTGGCCGAGGGCGTTGATATCCCTCTCCTCGCCGTCAAGGAACAGTCCGCAGTTTTCGCACTTGGTATAACCGGTGTAACCGGCCTCGGTGCAGGTAGCGTCAAGCGCTTCTCTGGTGACCCAGCTGTGACCGTTGGCGGGGATGTTGCCCACTCTGGTAACGTTGCCGCAGCGGGCGCATTCATAGTAGTAATAACCGGCGGTGGTGCAGGTAGCCTCTACCTGATAGGGGGCAACGATGAAATGGCCCTCAGCGTCCGTAAGGTTATCCATATCGGCATAGGTCCAGTTCTCGTCCTCGTCCTGAACGCCGTACTTGTGGCCGAGCGCCGGGATCATGCGGTTATCGTCGTCAACAACGGTTTCAACACCGTCGATGATCGCCGTGTAGGTGGGATCGGAAGCGCCGCAGTTGACGCAGATCTTCTTGCCGTAGGAGCCGGGACGCGTGCAGGTGGGCTCGGCAACGCCGGTGACCTGGAAATCGTGGCCGAGCGGCTCGGTTTCAAAGTCTCTTACGTAACCGCACACGGTGCACTTCAGCTTATACGTCTGGCCGCCGGTGCAGGTGGTGGCGCCGTGGATATCGTAAGGATCGCCCCAGATGTGCTTATGGCCTACGTATTTGCCCCAGACCTCGTAGGTATAACCGTTCACGAGCTTGGTGAGCTTATCGGCATCCTTATACAGACTGCCGTCCGTGTACTCCCAGTGGTCAAACACGTAGTGGCTGCCGGTATCGGTATGCGAAGGATCGGAGGAATCCGTTTTCATTGTGGGCGCGGTGGCGCTGAAATTATGGCGGATGGACTGCGTAGATTGCAGCGTACCCGTATAATCGTAGAATTTCACGTTGTAGCGGAAATCGTAATACGCCGCGTACACCGTGGTGTTCTGGTTGATGGTGATCGTAGCGGGCAGGCTGCTGCTGTCGGACCAGGTGACCGTGCCGTCCTTATACTGGGCCGTTTCGGCGTCGATGCCGTTGGCGTCCGTCTTGGCCGTCTTCCAGCCGATAAAGGCGGAGGAATAAGAACGGCTCATGGCTACGTTATCCGGGTTGAGCGTGAACTCCGCACGGCCGCTGGTGTTGTTGGCAGCGCTGGTGCTGCCGCCGCAGTTCAGCGTAAGGTTGGCCGTTTTGCTCGCGGGCTGGCCGGAACCGCCGTTGTTATCGTAGCTCAGCGTAACGCTGCCGGTATACAGCGCGTAGAACGCATAAGAATCCGTCTGGTTGCCGTTTTTGATATTGCGCGAGGCCGTGGTGACCGACGCGGCGTGATCCGCCGTGGTCTTGGTGGTGCTGTCCACCGCCCAGCCGGCGAAGGTATAGGTGGTGCCGTTTACGGTAAACGACGTGGGCACGCTGGACTTGGGCACGTCGAACTTGTACTGCGTGGCGTTGTTATATACCGTTTTCGTATTTGTGGAGGAGTCCCTGCTGCCGTTGGCTTTATACCAATAGAAGGTAGCCGTGGCAGTCTTGCTGAAAATGGCGTACAGCGTATCGTTATAATTATCGATGGTGATCGCACTGCCCGGCTCGGTACCGGTGGTGGCGGAGGAGGAGCCGTTCCAGCCAAGGAACTTCCACGTACCGGTGGAGGAGGAGCCCTTCTCCTTTTTGGCGGTTTTATCGCTGCCGATGGTATAGCTGGTGCTCGTGCTGCCGGTGTTCGTGTTGGTTTGCGAAGCCGCGCCGGGCGCCGTGCTGGTGCCGCCGTTGGTGCTCACGTCGAAGTTGATTTTATACGTGGGCGTGATATTGAATGTGAAATAATGCACCAGACTGTCGTATTTTGCCGAAACCGTGACGGAGGACTTTTGGTATGTGGTATTCGTCGCACTCATCGTAAGGGTGCAGCTTTCGGAGGCGCCGGTGGTGGAAAGGCTGGTGGTGCAGGCCACGGTGCCGCTCTTCGACCATGCCTTGGGCGCCGCGGTCCAGATCACGTTGTACTGGTCGTACACGTAAGCGTTCATGCTCTGTGTTTTGTTGGCGCCGCCGGTGATGTTCAGCGTCACGTTGTAGGTGGTAGTGGCGCCGTTGGCCTCGGAATTGGAAGTGGCCACTTTGGAGGCCGCGGGACGGCCGGTGGTATTCAGATCGAACGTGGCGGATTTGAACGCGGAACCGCCGCCGCCGGAAACCGAGTTGGAATAAAGATCGAACTGACCGAGATTCATCCAGTCGCCGTACGAGCCGGTGGCGGCGTTCTGTACGCGGACCTCGATCTTGCTGGTGACGCGCTGCGAATCGTAGAACATGCTGTTGTTGTTGCAGATGTTGCAGCCGATGTAGATGCGGGTGGGCCATTTATCCGACGTGAGCGTGCAGATATCGGTGGAACCGCCGTCCACCGTTGCCCAGCCGGTGCCGATGCTGCCGGACCAGATCTGGCTTTGGGTGCCGGTACCGTTTTTGTCTTTGCCGTAAACGGTACACGTGCCGCCGCCGTCCTGGCCGTCGTAGTTACCGCTTCTGCTGACGCGGCTGACTCTGATCTGATACGTGTGGGTGGGGCTGGCCGTGTACGCCCCCGCCGTCAGGCCCGAAAAATCGAGCGCGACCACGGTAAGACACATGAGCAGCGCAAGCAGAACGCTCAGCACTTTTTTGCCGTAGTTTTTCATAAAAGATCCTCCTACATATTTGGATACGGTACAAAAGGGTATAGAATACCCCTTTTAATACATTATACATTATAACAAGCGACCTGCAAAAATGCAAATCGCTTTTTCACCAAAAAAAGTAAATATTGTTTAGGTAATATTGACAAAAATGAACACGCCGAAAGAGTGGTTCACAAACTGTTCATTCCGTGCGAAAAAGCACGTAAAAATCAGTTGATTTCTTCGCGCACGCGGGGGGCGTCGGCCGCGGCCGGATTCTTATAGAGTCCCAGCCGTGTCAGCCACAAGGCAGCCACGGCGAACAGCAGCGCCGCCAGCAGACCGCCGAGCAGCAGCGTGAGCCACGCGGGGGTAAAGCCGCGCCCCGCCGCGCCGTAAACGATCAGCAGCACCAGCCCCGCCAGCGCCGCCAGTACGCTGAGGCACAGCCCGGCGAAGGCGATCCAGGGCAGAAGCGGCGAATGCACCAGCACGGAATCCAGCGCAAGGCGGATCTTGCTTTTGTAATTATACTTGGAATGCCCGGCTTTGCGCGCGGAGCGCTTATGCTCCACGGTGGTTTTCGGCAGCGGCAGCGTGCTTGCCACGGCGGGCAGAAAATACGGGATGCTCCGGTAGTTTTTCAGCATGCCCACGGCTTTTCTGCTCATCAGGCGGAAGTTGGAATGCTGGCTGACAAGCCCCGTGCGGAACACGCGCATCATCAGATAAAAGCACGCGGAGAAAAACCGCTCGGAAAGCGGATCCTCCTGCCGCTGGCTGCGCACGCCCAGCACCAGATCGTACCCCTCGTAAAATTTTCGCAGCATCGTTTCGGATGCCTCGATATCGTCCTGCAGATCGCAGTCCATGGTGATCACGCAGTCCGCGAAACCGACGGCGTATTCCATACCGGCAACGAGGGCGTTCTTTTCGCCCACGTTATGCTCCAGATCGATGCCCACGGCCAGCGGATCCCGCGCGTGGAGCTGCCGGATCTGCTCCCAGGTGCCGTCCGGGGAGCCGTCGTTGACGAACAGCACGCGGCTTTGGGCGCTCACAAGGCCGCCGTCGATCAGGCCGCGCAGCTTTTTGAGGAAGACCGGCCCGGTGAGAGGCAGCACCTCCTCCTCTTTATAACAGGGGATCACGTAATATAACGTTGCGGGCAACAAAACCGCCTCCTTACTGCGGGGAATGCTTTTTCTGGATCCGCGCGCGCAGACGGACCGCGCCTTTTTTGGCGGCGGACTGCAGCACGGGCGCAAGCTTTGTATAGATAAAGGTATCGCGGATCTGCCAGTCGCTTTCGCGCGCGTCCGAAGGGCCGCAGTGCCCCTCCCAGCGGAAGGGGATCACGCCGCTGCCGCAGCAGCTGCAGAACGGGTGCGGCCGCCGGAACGCCTCCAGGATCCGCCAGCCGTCCAGTGAGGGATCGGAAAGATCGAAGAGATCGTTTTCGGGATAAACCTCGCCGAAATGCCGGTTGAACCGGTAGGCGCAGTAAGCGTAGCTGCAGGGCGCCAGACGGCCGTCCCCCAGCATATGGCAGTGGGTGAAAATGCAGTTGTTGAACGCCGGGGCGGGATCCTCCGCGGGGCGGGCGCGCAGGTTGCGGAAAAAGAACCGCATGGGCACGCTGAAATTATAGGCCACGCCGGCCGCATCCAATACGGCTTTGATCTGCTGTTTCTTTTTCTGCGTGGGCGGATACTGCGATATATCAAAGCTGCAGCGTGTATTTTTAATGCGGGCAAGGATATCGGGGGAAAGCCCCGGCAGCAGCAGGCCGTTGGTAACGATGCGCAGATCGCTGTCCGGAAAGATCCTGCGCGCCGCTTCGGCGTAATCGGCAAGGCGGGGATTCAGCAGCGGCTCGCCGCCCATCAGGCGGATCTTGCCGATCCCCCAGAAGAGCTCCTTCAGCCGTTCCAGATCGGCGCAGCAGCGTGAAAAATCGTAAAATTTATCTTCGCCGCGCACGATATTCATAAAATCGCAGCAGCCGCGGCAATTCAGATTGCAGACGCGCACGATCTCGGTTTCCATATAATCCAGCCGGGGCTTGGAAACGTCGATCTTCACGGGGACAAGCTCCGCTCCGGTGGGCAGAACGGATACCTCCGGCAGACCGAGCCCGCGGCAGTTTTCCGCGGCGGCGGCCAGCGCTTCGTTTGCGAGGGCGAAAACAACGGCGCTCCCCGCGCAAGCGCGCAGCGTCTCCGGCGGCGGCGCGCTTTTCACGTAACGGAACTCCGCCGCGGGGAACGCGCTCCGCAGCGCTTCAAGATCCTTTTTGCCGTCGTAAAAAACAACGTTTGCCGCCACGGGACCTCTCTCCTTCCGCCGGTAAAAACCGGATCAGCAAAAACCGTTCAGAGCGGCGATCACGTACGCCTGCTCTTCCCGGGTCATACAGTTATAGATGGGCAGCGAGAGCACGGTATCGCACAGGCGCTCCGTTTTCGGCAGGCTGCCGCGCGCGTATCCCAGATACCGGTACGCCTCGCTCAGATGCGGCGGGATGGGATAATGGATAATGGTATGCACGCCCTTTTCCTCCAGAAACGCCTGCAGCGCGCCGCGCCGTTCACACCGCACCACGTACTGATGCCATACGTTTTCGGTCTCCGGCCGGGTACGGGGCAGCCCGAGCAGCGGATTGCGGAGCTCCTCCGTGTAGCGGGCAGCCAGCGCCCTGCGCTCGGCGTTGATCTGATCGAGATATTTCAGGCGGACGCCCAACAGCCCCGCCTGCAGCTCGTCCAGACGGGAGTTTGCGCCGATCATGCAGTTCATGTATTTTTTTTCGCTTCCGTAATTGCGGAACACGCGCGCTTTTTCCGCCAGCGCGGCGTTTTTCGTTACGATGGCGCCGCCGTCGCCGAAGCCGCCGAGATTTTTTGCGGGATAAAACGAAAAGCAGGCCGCGTCGCCGAAGGAACCCGCCTTCTGCCCGCGCCACGCGGCGCCGTGCGCCTGCGCGCAGTCCTCCACCAGCAGCAGCCCGTGCCGGCCGCAGAAAGAGAGAATCCCGTCCATCGGCGTCATCATGCCGTAAAGATGCGTTACCAGCACCGCGCGCGTCCGGGGCGTCAGCAACGCCTCCAGCCCCGCCGGATCCAGCCCGAAAAAACCGTCCGGCTCGGCAAACACGGGAGCGGCGCCGCAGTCGGTGATGCCCATCACGCCCGCGATAAAGGTGTTTCCCTGCACGATCACCTCGTCCCCGGGGCCGAGCCCGAGCATACGGAACGTGATACGGAGAGCGTCCAGCCCGCTGGCCACGCCCACGCAGTATGGCACGCCGAGATACGCGGCAAACGCGTCCTCAAACGCGGCAAGCTCACGCCCGGCAATATAGCTGCCGGAGTGCAGGATCTCCAGCGCCTTGGCGTCGTATTCCGATTTGTGCATTTCGTACGCGCGGTCCAGCCGCACCGCATTGATTTCCACGGGAACCTCCGAAGTGACCGACTTCTTTCTATATAATGGTATGATATCATACCTGCGCCGCGATTGCAATACGGAAAACGAAAAGGCGCGCAAAAACGGACCGGCGGAAAGAAAAAGGAAAGATGATTTGACAAGCGGAGCAAAAAACAATATAATCAGAATAAAAGACGCCGCCGTTTTCCCGCGGCGCACCGGAAAAACGAGGACCGCATATGAACCGACGCCATCAGCTCCGAAGTGAATACGCATATTACGATATCGCCGCCGCAGCAGCGGGGGCGGCTCTGCTGCTGCTCTTCCTGCTTACGGCAGGATACGGCGTAAGCGACGTGGACGAATGCTTTTACCTTACGGTGCCGCAGCGCATCCTGAAGGGTGACCGGCTGATCGTGGACGAATGGAACCTTTCGCAGTTCACCTACCTGCTCACGGTCCCCTTTTATTGGCTGTATACGCGCATCAACGGCGGCACCGAGGGGATCGTGCTCGCCTCCCGTTATCTGTTTATCGCTTGCCAGATCCCGGTGTACGCCTGCATTTACAAGCTGCTGCGCCGGTATAAGGCGGCGGCGGTACTTTCGGCGGTCGCCTTCTGCGCGATGGTGCCGCAAACGATGCTGGCGCTTTCCTATTATACGATCTCCACGCCGCTGGTTCTGATCGCGGTGCTGCTCCTGTTTACGGACGAAAAAGAGAAAACACCCGTCCGGATGCTCCTGATCGGCGTGTTGGTGGCCGTTGCGGTGATGACGGAGCCCACGCTGATCCTGCCGTTCGGCGTGTGGTTTCTTGCGGTCGCGGCGCAGGCCGTATTGCGGCGCAAGGGAAAAACCGCGTTCGCTTCGTTCGGCTTCGCGCCGGACCTGCGGCAGTTTTTATGGATGGGGATCGGCGCGGCGGCGGTGTTCGCCGTGTTCATGGGCATTCTCACCGCCATGGGCAGCTTTGCCTCGATCTCGCTTTCGCTGCCGTATCTGTTTACCGGCAAGGAATACAACGCGGGCAACATTCTGAACCTGACGCGGTTATGGGAGGCCTTCCGGTTTTACGGCGCCGTATTCCCGCTGGGGCTGTTCGGCTGCCTTGCCGCGGCGATCGTATACAGAATATCGAAACAAAAGAAAAACGCCCTGCGATGGGCGATCTTCATCTGCGCCTGCGTACTGCTCACCGCCTGCTACGTGACCGCCGGTATCCGCACGCTGCGTTCCGAAGGCTACGAGGAGGGCGTGCAGTTCTGCCAGGCGCACAATATTCCGCTGCTGATTTTCGCGCCCGTACCCTATCTGCTGCGCGAACACAGGGACCGCAGGAATTTCTGTACCCTGCTGGCAGGGCTGATCTATACGCTGATCGTGGATATCACTTCCGAAATGATGCTTTCCACCGGCGGGGCGATCGTACGCACGGCGGTGCTGATCGACGGTTTCGGTCTGGCGCGTGAACTGAGAGCAGAAACCGGAAACAAGGACGCCGGCCGCAAAAAGAAAACGAAAAAGAGCGCCGGGAAGACGGTATGGGCAGCCAAAGCCGCGCTCGCGGTGCTCACGGCCGCCGCGCTGCTGTTCAACGGCGCCTTCGTATCCGTCGTGGCGTTTTATCAGCCCCCGGAGCGGCTGTTCATGCGCTCCGCCGAGCCCCGTGACCAGGTGATCGAAGCCGGTCCCTACAAGGGTCTGAAAACGATCCGGGAGGTGAAACGGATCTGCGGCGATACGATGGCGGATCTGGATATCATACGGCAGAACGCGGACGGCGCCTCCGTGGCGGTGATGGATCTGAACTGCTGGATGTATCTGTATCTGGATCTGCCCTTCGCCACGTTTTCGGCCTGGTATGAAAACGAAACGGAGCGGCAGTACGCTTACTGGCGCCTGACGCCGGAGCACGAGCCCGTGTATCTCTATATCCCGTTTTACGATTGCTTCTTTTTCTATCCGCTGAGCGAGCGGGACGCGCGCATGAAGCTGGAGCTGACGCTGCGCTACGTGCGGGGAGAGGTGACCGAAGGCAAAGCCGGTTACATTATAAAAGTGGCGGAGGTATATCCTCCCGAGGCCCTGCCCCCCGCAGAATAAGGATCGCAGAAAAAAATCGGAGCGCCCGGAATGAAAACAAAACTTTCACTGCAAAACAGAAAAATCGATCCGTACGACCTTGCCGCCGCCGCGGCAGGGCTGCTTCTGACGCTGTATTTTGTGCTGACCGCAAGGCTGAGCGTAGGGATTCCGGACGAGGCCACGTACCTTTCGATCCCGCTGCGGCTCTTTCAGGGGGACCGGATGTTTATCGACGAATGGAACCTGCCGCAGCTGGCCTCTCTGTGTTCCCTGCTCCCCTTCCGGTTCTTCATCGCCGTTACGGGCGGCACCGACGGCTGCATATTGTTTATGCGGTACGTTTTTATCGCGGTGAACGCGGCGTTCTATTGCTTTATGTATTACAAGCTGCGGCGGTTCCGGCTTTGGGCGATCCTCTCCGCCGTGCTGTTCTGCGGTATCGTTCCGCAGACCAATTTCTGCCTGACCTACTTTACCGTGGCGCCGATGGCGGTCATGGCCGCCTGCCTGATCCTGTTTGCGGGAGAACCCGCAACCAAACGGCGCACCCTGTTTCTGACCGGCGTGATCATAGCGATCGGCGTGCTGACGGAGCCGTTTCTGACGGTTTTGTACATGCTCTACGGCGCGGCGTTTCTGCTCCGGAAGCTGACGGTCAAAAACGGTCGGAGCGATTCCGTTTACGCGTATCTGCTCGGCAGCCGCACCTTTTTCTGGATGACGCTGGGCGCATTCGTTATGTTCCTGCTTCTGATCGCGTACTTTCTTTCCACAGGCACCCTGCAGGCTCTGCCGTCCGTTCTGCCGTATCTGTTTACGGGCGCGGAATATAACGCTTCCAATCTTACGAATTTTTCGAAATTGCCGATGGTCGTATTCCTGTACGGAACCGTGAACTGCATAGGGATCGCCGTATGCACCGCGGCGGCGCTGCTCTGCCGCTTCCGTTACAAAAACCCGCTTCTTTTCCGCACCGTACTGTTCTGGGCCTCTCTGATCCTGCTGATCGGCTGTTACGCCCACTGCGGATATAAGATCCTCCACGGATATTACGCGACCGGCTCCGTTTACCACGAGGTGCCGATGCTGTTTTTCCCGCTCATATGGTATCTTCTGTGCAAAGAAAAAAACGACCGCCTGTTTCTGGTGTGGCTGATCGGTTTTCTCGCGTCCGTGCTCATCGATTATTCCTCGGATATCATGCTCGCCGCCTGCGGCAGAGTGACGCAGACCGCCGGGCTCTTCCTTTTCGGCAAACTGATCACGGAACTGCGCCCGGAGCCCGGCATAAAAAAAAGACGCAGCCGCGACAACAAAAAAGCGCTGCGAACGGTGACGCGCGTTCTGCAAACAGTGTGTATCGTTGCGATCGCGGCGTGGAACCTTTATTATATCGTGGGGGAAGGGCTGTACAAACCCACGGAAAAATACTTCAACACAAGCAACAATTCGTTTTCCGTAAAGCTGGAAACCGGCCCCTATAAAAATCTGGTGACCACGGAAGATATCGCGCGGGTCTACAACGGCACGCTGCGGGATCTTGACGCGATCAAAGCGGCGGCGGACGAAACCGACGCGCTTTACGTGATGAAGCTCTGCCCGTATACGTACCTTTACGCGGATATGCCCTACGGGACGTTTTCGGCATGGGACGAGGATCTATTCGGGCGGCACGTTTCCTACTGGACGCTTCTGCCGGAAAACCGGCCGGATTATATTTATATTTCCCGGTATAACGGACACTCGTACCGGCACCTCGAGGAAGAAGAGCTTCAGATAGAAATCGACTCCGTGAAAGCAGCCGCGGACTGCGAGATCACGGAGGGCGAAGCAGGATATATCGTAAAGATCAACGGCTGGAAGATATAAGCTTATTTCAACCCGTATTTCCTGAGCACGCGCGGAAAACAATGCGCGCAGAAGAAAATATCCGAAAACTCGTAAGCGGAGATCCAGAAAAGCTGCCAGGCGAATTTCAGGCCGTGTCCCCGGAACTGCTTGAGCACGTCCAGCACGTCCTTTTTGGCGATATCGTAGGAGCGCGCCTCCTCCGAAAAGAACTTGCGCGAAAAGCCCTTCCACAGGAAATAGGCGCGGATCGCCTTGAGCTCCTTTGTAGGGACCTGTGAGAAATTCGGCTTCGGAGAGTAAAAGAATTTTACCCTCGTATACTCTTTGAAATTCTTCGGCGGCACGTAACGGCCGTCGGCCACCAGCTCCTCGTACAGCGGAGAGCCGGGCCCCGGCATATAGAAGAAGAACGTTTTCTGCGTGGCCTCTATGTCTTTCGCCATCTGCACGGTATCTCTGAGCTGCGCCTCGGTCTCGTCCGGGAAACCGATGATGAAGTTGGCCAGCGTGATGATGCCCGCTTCGGCGCAGTCGTGAAAGGTCTGCGCAATCCGGTCGTACGGGATGCCCTTATGGATGCGCTTCATCATCTCGCGCGAGCCGGTCTCGATGCCGAAATCGATCCACAGACAGCCGGAATCCTTCATGTACCGGAAATCGTCCGCGTCGAATATGCCCACGCGCGTCTGCACGCCCCACTTGAAATCGAGGCCGGAATTGCGGAACGCATCGCACTGGTAGCGCATTTCCTCCCGGTTGCGGCACCAGAGCTCATCCGCGAAATAGATGCAGTCCACGCCGTAGTGCTCGATCAGGAACCGGACCTCCTGCAGAAAGGTTTCCACCGGACGCATCCGGTAGCACTGCCGGTGGAAGGTCTTATTGAAACAGAACGAACAGTTGCCGATACAGCCCTTTGCCATATAGAGCAGGGCTGTTTTTTTGCACCCGTACATCGTGCCCAGATATTTCTCCACGTCCACCAGCGTAAAATCGATAGGCGGGAGGATGGACAGATCGATGAAGGGCCGCTCCGGCGTATATACGACCGCGCCGTTGTCCGCGTAACAGAGGCCCGGAACCGATCTCAGTTCCCCGCCGGAGGCCAGCGCCCCCACGACCTCGAGCCAGGTGGCCTCGCCCTCGGAAATGGAAACGAAATCGATATCGATGTTCTTAAAAATGAACGCGGGATCCAGCGAGGCGAACATGCCGCCCCAGATCACCGCGGCGCCGAACCGCTTTGCCGCCAGAGACACGCGCTCCGCATCCGCAAACGATTTCATGGAGATCACGGATACGCCGACGGCGTCCGGACGGAACGCGTTCAGCTCCTTTACGAAATCCGTCGTCCGTATAGTGCGGTCCAGAATTTTCACGGTATGGCCGTTCGCCTGTAAATACGTGGCAATGGAAAGCAGGCCCAGCGGCATCGCGACCTGCCGGGTATATCGTTCCATTGCCGGATTTACAAACAAAACTCTCATAGCTTATATGATTCACTTACGGCGCAAACCGTATTTTTTCATGGTTTTCGGGAAGAAATTCGCGTAGAAAAAGATATCGAGGAATTCGTAGCCGGTGATGAAGAACTGCTCCACCCCCTGCAGGAAGCCGTGCCCGGTGAGCGCCTCAACGGCGTCGATAATATCCTTGCGGGCCGTGGCGTAGCTGCGCTTCTCCCCTTCCGCGTAATATTTCTTCGTAAAGCTTTTCCAAAGCATATGGCTGCGCACGACCTTAAGGTCCTTTGTAGGCACTTTGGACAGATTCGGCTTGGGGGAATAGAAGATCTTCGTTTTCATATAGTCTTCGATTTTTGAGGGCGGCGTAAACCGTCCCTCGGCAACGAGCTTATCGAAGATCTCGGAACCCGCAAGGGGATTGTAATAGGAACAGATAAATCTGGAATAATCGATGCTGTTCATCAGTTCACAGGTCGCCTTCAGTTCTTCCTCCGTTTCGTCCGGGAAGCCGACGATGAAATAACACAGCGTGATGATACCGATCTTTTTGCAGATCTTCAGATCCACGGGCACACGGGCGGGATTCAAGCCCTTTTTCATACGGGCGAGCTCTGTGCGGGAGCCGCTTTCCACGCCGAATTCGATCCAGCGGCAGCCCGCGTCGTACATGAGCTGGAAGTCCTCTTCGTCAAAGATGCCGATCCGGGTCATACAGCCCCAGTAAAGCCCCAGATCCGCATCGATCATCGCGCGGCAGATATACTGCAGGTTCTTTTTGTTGCCGCCGAACAGCTCGTCCGTAAAAGAGATCGCCTTGATGCCGTGCTTTTCCTTCAGATATTTCGCTTCCTCGATCAGCACCTCCACGGGGCGCTGCCTGCGGCAGCCGTGATGGAAATCGCGGTTATAACAGAAGGTGCAGTTCTGCGTGCAGCCCTTGGAGAGATACATGCCGAAAAGGCCGTCGTAGTTATAGTTCGTGTACAGCAGCGGCTCAAAATCGTCGATATACTCATAATTGATCGGCGGCAGCTTGCTGAGATCGAGGAATTCCCGCTCCTCCGTTCTCACGAACCCGCCGTCCTGCATATAGCCGAGGCCTTTCACGTCATGCCAGTCTTCCCCGGCCTGCAGCTTATCCGCGAGCTCAAGGATCGTTGCTTCCCCTTCGCCGAAGCTGATTACGTCCAGGCAACCGAGCGTAAAACACAGCTCCGGCACGCTGGAAACAAAGGGACCGCCCCATACGACGAAGATCCCGCGTTTTTTTGCCTCTTCGGAAACGACGACGGCGTCCTTCAGCGGCATGGGAGACAAAAATGAGCAGCCGATCATATCGGGCTTGAATTCATCGAATTCTTTGCAGATATCGGTGCTTTTGGCGGCGCGGTTCAGCATTTTGACCTTGTGCCCGTGCGCTTCCAGATATGTTGCAATGGAAAGGAGCCCCAGCGGCGTGCATAACGTACGGGTATACCGGTCAAATTTCGGATTGATCAGTAAAACATTCATATTCCTCTCCCCCGACAAAACAAAAAAGTTGATAATAATTATTATATATCGGTTTTCTTTTTTTGTCAAACCCATTATAACCGCGGGTGTTCAATTCCTTGACAACAACCCGCTCTTATGCTATCATTTTTATACTCCCATATCAGTAGAGTGGCTGTATCCCATCTGAAGAAGGATATTGCGCAGAGGAGCATTAAAAATCATTATGAACGTATTGTTAATTAACCCGAACTTTGATCCGAAAATGCAAAGCTATTCCCGCATGAGCGGTATGCCGTTGGGAATTCTTTCGATTGCTACGTATCTGAACAAGAACGGACATCGCGCGGCTGTTGTTGACCGTTTTCTTGATCACACGCCGCTTGACGTATTATTTGAGAGATACAAGCCGGATATCATAGGGATTGCGCTGATCGGCAACGTGACGATCCACGATATGGTTGAGATCGGCAATTACTTCCACAAGAAAGGTGTTAAGGTCGCGGTCGGCGGACCGCACGCATCCATCATACCGGAGCTGATCCTGCAGGACGGCTGTGCAGATTACGTGGTAATCGGCGAAGGAGAACAGACCTGGCTGGAACTTACGGAAGCATTGGAAAGAAGCGACAGCGTCGGGGACGTAAAAGGGATCGCATATCTGAGCGACACAAATGAAACCGTTTTTACCGAGGAACGTCCTTTTATGGATCTGTCGCTGCTCGGGCCAACCGATTTTTCTCTGCTGCCGCATCCCGAAAATTATTTTCAAACGTCGTACTGCTATGAGAAGATGCTTTATCTGTATCATTCAAAAGGCTGCACGGGAAACTGCACCTTCTGTTTCAATTCATTTTTCCATAGATGCAAACGCCGCGTACGCCCTGTAAACGACCTGCTGGATGAAATCGAATATCTGATGGATTCCGCCGGAATGAAAACGGTGTATTTTTCCGACGAACTGTGGGGCGTTTATAAGGACGAGAGAGAAGCCTTCTTTCAGGAACTTGAAAAGCGGAAACTGAGCCTGATATGGGGCTGCCAGACCCGTATCGGAGTTTTGAAAAAAGATGATCTGCAGAAAATGTATGATCACGGTTGCAGATGGATCATGTTCGGCGTGGAAGCGCCGCCCGGACGTCTTGCCGAATTCACGAACAAAAAGCTGCCTTATAAACTGTTGCCGGAAACGCTTTTATACTGTAAAGAGATCGGAATTATAACAAACATCTCTTTTATCATAAACTATCCGCATGAAACGGAGCAGGACCTGAAGGATACGGTACAATACGCGTTGAGCCTCTCCCCGACATTTTACAGCATTCATTTCTTTTACCCGTTGGAAAAAAGCGTTCTTTACGATCTTGTTGTAAGAGAGAACCTGTTCATTCCGCCGAAAACGCTGAATGAAGCTGCCGATACATTACGTTCGGAGCAGGTGATCTCCACCTTCAGCGAGGTAAAGGATATCGATTATAAGGTCATCCGATCCTGTTTCCTTCTACAGGCGCTGCTGACCAAAACACCCGGGAAACAGGAAGACGCGTCTTTTGTTAAGGAAGCGGCGAAGAGCGTATTCATCAACCTGAAAGGACTGAATCCCGGAGAATGGCTCGTCGGGCTCTGGCAGACCGGAACATACTTTCTGTCAACCGTTTCACAGGTTGTATGTCATCCCCTGATTCGAAAACGTTACGGCTTCCGGTTTAAATTCAAATCATAAAATGAATCCTCTGCCCTTTTGGACGGAGGATCGTTTTTATTATCAGTACCACTGATTGATTTTTACGATATAGCCGATTTTACCGACAGTAACCTCAATCCGGGCCTTGGATTCAAAATACGCCAGTTTTTCCTCGGGCGTTTCGGCGCTGTAATAAATATAGCTGAGAGAGAAAAAAGGAATGTATACGACATCCGGTCTTCTCTCAGGATGACGTGTCCACCAGATGTTTTCCAGATTCCAATGATCCGTAAACACATGCAGAAAGGGCACAGAAGACCGTGCGCCGGCGTTCAGGCAGACGCAGGTATCATAATCGATCACGTACAAGCGGTTTTTGCACAGACTGCGCAGCGCCTCGGCGTCGGACGCGGCTTTTTCGTAATTACCGGCAACCTCGGCAGTCGTAACGATCCCTTTTAGCACGCCCCGCCCGATCTTTACGTCTACGGGCGCGTCGGAATGCAGGAAAAGATGCTCCGTTTCGAACAGCCGCGCCATATAAACATAATGACAGATCTCAAACGAAGGGATGAAGATCAGCAGCGCGCACAGTACGGCAACGTATTTTTTCTGCCGTTTTCTGTACAGCGACGTATCGTGCATTTTTCCCTTTTTCCCGGCATAAGCAGACAGCGGCTCGCTGCGCTGCTCATTAACGTAATCCCGCAGAAGCAGCACGGCGGGGATGCTTCCCGGCAGAAGAACGGAACCGAAAGAATTGTTCGAAAAGAAATCCGTTACAAAGGAAACCGCAAGCGTCAGGATCAGAAACGCAAACATTTTTCGGTCCTTCTGCTTCGTAAACACGGCGGCCGCGAGCGCCAGGACCGGCAGAAGCAGCGGATGGGAGGTGCTCTCTCCGCGCGCGTCTCCCAACTCGTGCATCGGCTGGGTGATCAGGCGGACGGACATGGCGATAAACAGGACCGTGAGCACCACGAAAAACAGCTTTTCGTATTTTTTCGTAAATCTGTGCAGCACCACGCCGCCGAAGAACACGGCGGCAAAGGGTACGGAAAAATACCAGCCGTACAGCTCCGCATAGGTCTGAAGCTTGCTCAGGCGGATCGAAAGCATCGACTGCCCGGCGATATTCCCGCCGGTCATGTACGCAAGAAACATTTTCAGGCCGAACAGGATCTCCTTCAGATCGCAGCCCGTAAAAAACGACGCGCACAAAACGAGGAACACCCCAACGGCGGTCAGAACGCCGATATTGAAGCGCATCCAGACTTTCGCGGGAAGCATCAGCGCCGACGCCGCCGGCTGTTTTCCTCTTTTTTCAAGCAGGAACCGGATGCATACGGCGATCCAGTAAGCAAGCCAGACGACGGCAACGACCGGTTCCGCAACCACCGCGCAGCTGAACAGAAACCCCGCGGCGATCGGATAAAACGGTTTTTCCGTATTCTTTGCAAACAGAAAAATGCCCGCAAGCAGAACGGCGTCGCAGCACATGGAATAATAATTCATCGTTTTGATGCCGGAAATATTCGTGCCGATATAGATCACGCCCGCAAGCACCGCCCAAAGCCCGTGGCGCCGCAGCGAAAGATAGATATATGCCAGAAGGATCAGCCGGATCCCGACGTGCAGAAAGCGCATACATAAAACGACGCCCTCCGTGCCGCCGAGCAGCGCGTAAAACACACGGAACGGAAGATACATAAAAAACGGATATCCGTTGGGCGCCATCCATAAATCCGAAAACAGTTTTTCCCCCTGCAGAAGACGGTAATTGACGTAGAGGTACTGGGTCTCGTCGCACACCGTGATCCCATAGGGCGCGGTAAGGATAAAATACGCCGCGGCAGCGCAGAACACCGCCGCGAAAACGATATCCGTCCCACTGACGTTCCGTTTGCCGATGCGGAACGTTTTTGATTGGATCGCCTCAAAAAACATAGAAGTCCTTTCTTTTTTCCGGCCGGCCGCCGCCCGGCGGGATCAGCGCCGCTCCGCTTCCGCGCATCGGAATAAACGGTCCGCTGCGGGCGTGCGCACGGTCGCCGCGGCAAACGTATTCACCAGCACCGGCAGCAGCGCCGCGCCGGAGAACCCCGTCTGCGTAAACACGCAGATCGCCGACACGCAAAAAGACGCCGTGATCAGAGCGTAAGCAACGGCAAGCTCCGTTAATACCCGGTCCGGTTCTTTCCTGCCGGCAGCGGAGCCTTTTTTGCTCATTTTCAGAGTCAGGATCAGCAAATAAACGGTGAACGCCGCGGCAAGGACGGTATACGCGTCGTACCGCTCGAAGGCCGTTTTCCAGATCGGGGAGACGGCAAGCCGCACCGCCGAGCGGATCGCGCCGTAAAGGATACAGGCTGCTGCCGCGCCTGCGGCGGCAAAGAAAACGCCGTCTTTTTTTCCGCGTTTCAATTGCCCCGCGCAGGCCGCCGTAAACAGTGCGGCGCAGGCAAGGATGCCGGGCGCGAACCCGATGAGGTATTCGCCGTCATATAAGCTTACAGCGGCGGTAAGGGCGGCTGCCGCCGCAAACGCGGCGGTCCGCTGCGGGATCAGCCGGAGCAGACAAAAGGAAAGAAAAACCGCGGCGGCGCTCACCCAATCCCGGACCTGCATCCGGAAGGGAAAGAGCCATATGACGATCAAAAATAAGAGCAGCGCCGTATCAAGCAGTTTTTTCTTCATTCATATCCCCCGTATCCCGGCAACACGTTATACAAAAAGCGGAAAATACACGCGGCGCTTCACGCCCGCCGCCCGGCGTTTTTCCCGAAATAAAAGCCGTAGCGCTTCCGGATCCCCGGATGAAAAATCACATCGGATACCGTAACCAGGAAAAACGTAAAACTGTGCCACATGCCCTTCAGCCAGTTGCCGAAGGACTGTCCCCTGACGTTGATCAGCACGCCTTTTACGGCCTCGAGGAAGAAGGAGCCGCCCTCCTGCGCGCGGGGCTTTTTCGTGAGCAGCGCCTGCAGCAGGAAGCAGGAATGGATCACGCGGTAATCCACGTCCTTTACCTCGCTGAGCGTGGATATGATCTTGCCGAACTGCTGCGTTTCGGCGATCTCCGTGAGGGTCCGGGGCGGCGTGAACAGGTTCTCGCGCACCGTGTAATCGTAAAGGGCGCTTTTGCGCATCGGGTAATAGTAATGCACGCTGTAATAGGTAGGAGAAAGCTGCAGCGCGTACTGCACGGTATCGCGCAGGTCCTGCTCCGTTTCGTGCGGGTAATTGATGATAAAGGAGATATTCGTGATCAGGCCAATCTCGTTGCAGGCGGCCAGCGTTTCGGGGATCTTATCGTACGGGATCCGTTTGTTCGCGAGCTTTGCCAGCCTGCCGGGCGGCGCTTCGACGCCGAACATCACCCACCGGCAGCCGTGGGCGTACATGGCGGCGAAATCCTCCCGCTTCAGCACGCCGATGCGGGTCTGGCAGCCCCAGATAAACCGCAGGCCGCGCGTCTCCACGCCCCGGTAAAACGCCTCGCGTTCCTCCGCGCGCAGGCCCCAGAGCTCATCGGAAAAATACACGGTTTTCAGCCCGGCGTTGCGGATCAGGTATTCGATCTCGTCCAGCAGATCGTCCACGGGGCGCACGCGCCGTTCGCACCGGTGAAAATACTCGTTGAAGCAGAAGGTGCAGTTGCCCGTACAGCCCTTGGACTGATACAGATACAGCATTTTATCGTAGCAGTAACAGGTTTGGAAATAGCATCCGATATCGGGCAGCAGCGTAAAATCCGTAGGGCCCAGCAGCGAAAGGTCCATAAAGGGACGCTCCTCCGTGAACCGGACTTCCCCGCTTTCATCCGCAAAGGCGAGCCCCTTTACAGCGGAAGCGTCGCCGCACCGCGAGAGCGTCTGCGTCAGATCCAGCCAGGTTTCCTCGCCCTCGCCCAGAACCACGTAATCCGCGGCGCCTTCCTGCAGGAGCATTTCCGGCACGATGGAAGCGTAAGGCCCGCCGAACGCCACCGGAACGCCCTTTGCGCGGAAAAAGCGGCCGATCTCTGTTGCGTCAAGGATCGTAACGTCGCCGATCAGAGCCACCCCAACCGCATCCGGACGGTAGGTACGGAACAGTTCTTCCGGATCCGTACGGTTCAGAAAACGGTCGATCACGGACGCGTTGTGCCCGTGGCGGTTCAGATACGTGGCGATCGAAAGCAGACCCAATGGCATCCCGCTCATTCTGAGGTAGGATTGCTTATTGGCGTCAAAATTCGGATTAAACAAAAGAACGTTCATATACAGCTTTTATCTTTCAGAACCGCATGTTTCGCGGACAAACGCGCCGCGGGGCAATTAAAACGGCAATGTTTTGGATGCAATCTCTGTGAGCGGCCGCCGCGGGGATCAATAGTACGCGCTAAGCACGCACAGGGCGTAAACGGAACAGTAAACGGCGATCCCGGGGAAGGAGAACGCGGATACGGCGCGGCGGACAAACGCGGCGGTGGGTTCCGGTTCCCGGTACAGCACGTACAGAAACGACGCGAACAGCGGCAGGAACGCGAAACCGGTCCATTTCAGGTAATCGAAGGACAGCGGCCACGATACGAGCACGGTAAGGAGGAACAGCGCGGGCATACAGAAGAATACGAAGCGCCGCAGCCGGGAATTTTCGCGGTTCCGGAGCTCGGCAAAGCAATACCGGAAGATCAGCACGATCACCGGCGCGATCGCCAGCAGCGGCACAAGGATCATCAGCGGGCTGCGGGAAGAGAGATGCAGCCGGACCATATTGAGGCGGAACACCGCGAAATTGACCAGCCGCTGTAGCCTTGTGAGCTCCTCGCCCTGCGTGTAAAACGGGGAGGCGACCATCCGCGCGTAAAAATCCGCGGGATAGTCCTCTTCGTAGCGCCCGTAAAGCAGCGAATCGGTATAGGTCAGCTCCGTCACCCCGCGGGAACGCATCAGGGCGTTGAATTCCTCAAAGGAATAGTTCATGTTTTTCATCGTGCCCGTGGCGATATAGATGAAAAACGGGATCGAAACGCCCACGCACAGAATAAACGACGCCAGCAGCATCCGTTTTGCGCTTTTCGAGGTTTCGGTTTCGTATTTATACAGCAGCAGAATGCAGAAAAACGGCACGTAGCAGATGATCGCCGCGTAATTCACCATCAGCGCCAGCACGCACAGCGGCGCGATCAGGATATTGAGCGGCCGGTACGCGAGGAACAGAAAGAATACCGCCGCGAGAAAGACCCAGTAGACCTCCGGCATGCCCAGATCCGAAATAAAAAGGGAAAACGTGCAGGGTCCCGTAAGGAAAAGGAAGATCAGCACCGCGGCGACGCGGCGGTCTTCTTTTTTCACGGCGAGGATCAGACGCTCCAGAAACGCGGCAAGCGCCAGGAAGAACGCCAGCAGCAGAGCGGTATGGTACGCGGTGAGGGTCCCCTGCGCTGGCGCGCCGCAGATCCACTGGTAGATCTGTCCCGGCAACACGAAGCTGCCGAAGCCCATGCCGAGATCCAGCGCGTGGAACTCGTAAGCGACCACGCCCGTCTGCGGCAGGGCGCATTTCAGCACCACAACGAACGCGTAAAGCAGAATGAACGCGAGAATGAAAAAATAATATCCGTGCCGGCAGAAAAACCGTTTCAGGGCGGCCAAACCGTATTCCTCCTTTCCGTGTTGCTTCTTTTCCGGAGCCTTCAGCAGCCCGGAAGCCGTTTTTTATATTTCAGGCGGTAATTTTTCACGTAATCGCGCCCGTAGTGCGCGAGGTACATCAGCAGATAATCGCTGTCCGTAAACGTGTGCGGCCAGAGCCGGTCCGCCGTATCGATCAGGAACTGCCGTTCAAAGGCGTTGCGCTTGCGCTTGATCTCCTCCATTGTGGTAACGGAGGAATGGTAGCGGTACGAGATATGCAGCTCGCCGTTGGCCTCAAAATCGGTGATGGAGGCTTCGGAGGCGTGGTCCTTGAGGATGGCGTTCTTTTTCAGCGCGAAGTTGGAGGGCGTGCAGGTGTTTACCAGATCGTGGTCGTAGATCACGTCGATGGTGGCCTGCAGTTCCTCCGGCGTTTCGGACGGGTAGCACAGCAGGAAGGTGCAAAGATTCCATAAGCCCGCGGCGGAAGCATCGCGCAATATCTGCTTGCGGCGGCTCAGGTCGATGCCCTTGTTCATCAGCCGCATCACGCGCTCGGAGGCCGCCTCGTAGCCCCACATAAAGAACCGGGCGCCGGCGTCGTACAGGTTTTTCAGGACCTCCGGCGTAAAGGCCTTTTCCAGCCGCGCAAAGGAATAGAAAAAGATCTTCAGCCCGCGGCGCAGCACCTCTTTCGCAAAGGCGTTGTAGAATGCGGGCGGCACGGCCTCGTCCACGAAATTGAAGAAGGGCGTGGCGTATTTGGCCGAGAGATATTCCACCTCGTCCACGGCGCGGGAGACGCTCTTCATATCGAACTTCTGCTGCCCGGTGTAAAAATCGCAGAACGTGCATTTGCCCCAGTAGCAGCCCTTGCCGAGCTGCACCGGAATGACGACCTCGGGCGAAAAATATTTGGAAAAATCGTAGGTATCGAAATCCGGGTACGCTACCCGGTCCAGCCGCAGCAGCGGCGCGGCGGCGGTTTCGGCGATATTGCCGCTTTCATCCGCGTAGATCAGGGAATGCACGTCCTTGAACGCGCGCTTTCCCGCCACGGCCTCGGCCAGCTCCACGGTGGTAACCTCCCCGTCGCCGATCAGCAGGTAATCGCAGTAATCGGTAAAGATCTTCGGGAAGTGCTTCAGATCCGGCGCGATCTTGAAGATATAGTTGCCGCCGAGGCAGATTTTCGCCCGCGTTTTCTGTTTCAGCAGACGCGCCAGCGTCAGCCCGGGCACGAGCTGGCTCAGATCCGTGACCGACAGGCCGATCAGGTCGTAGGACGAAAGATCCAGCGTTTCCAGCTTTTGCGTGAAATAGGGCAGGAACATGTTGACCGCGGGCTCCCGGCACTGGAAATCCACGTCCGAAAAATCGTAGGTGAGCACGGGATTGGCGATGTAGTTATCCAGACGGATGCGCGCCGGCGTATAGGGCAGCGAAACGATATCCAGCGCGGCCTCCAGCACGTCCTTGGCCCGGAACAGCTGCTCTGGATCGTAAAACGTCTCCTTCGTTTTCAGCGTTTCCAGCGCGCGCCCCACCTGCGCAGCGGTCTCTTCTGCGGCGCCGCGGTCAAAGGCAAAGAACTTGCTTACGATCTCTTTGCGCACTTCGGCGATCCGGTCCATTTTGGCGCCGTAGGCGGCCGTATCCGCAGGATCCGCGCAGCCGAGCGACGGCTGCCGCAGAAAGGCTTCGGCACGCTGCAGAGAATCCCGCACGTTCTGCGGCGCGAGGATATCGTTGAAAAATTCGATATTGAAATCGTAGGTATCCGCTTCGAAACCGGCGGCTTTCGCCTGCCCGCACAGAAGAGCGCAGGCCAGATACGGGCTTACCGGGTACCATTGCGGCACCGACGCGTATAAAATCCTCATTCGGTTTGCGTTCCGGCGTCAATGCCGGTCCTTTCGGTGTTTTTCAGGAGATGCTCCGGCCGCGTAAAGCGGATGCGCAGCGCCGTTTTCAGATAGGCGGCTGTCTGAGAAAAGGAATTGTTGGACTTCCCTTCCTGCCGGCCGTAGCAATCCGCCGGGATCTCGGCGAACGCCGTACCCAGCCGCAGCGGGCACAGCACCATTTCGGCAAGGAACGGGAAACCCAGCTCCCGCCAGTCTATGGAATGATACAGGGCCGTGGGCATGATCTGCACGGGATTGGTAAGATCCGTTAACCGCGTGCCGTAAAGGACGCGCAGAAAGAGCTGCGCGCAGCCGTTCATCCACCGGCGGACCGGCGGATAGCGGTGGAACCCGTCCTTTTGCAGCCAGCGCGAGGTTTTTACGATGCCGTCCGGCTGCGCCTTTTCGCGCGCCATCAGCACCGGCACGGCGTTCAGGTCGATGGCCAAATCGCCCGGCAGCAGCAGGATATGCGAGGAAACGGCGGTATCGAAGCCGTCCCTGATGGCGCCGCCCACCATGGGGCGCGTCTGCACCATGCCGAAAACCTTACCGGGATAGCGCCGTTCCATTTCGTCGCTGACGGCAACGGTCTCGGCGGCCGCGTTGCGGGAGCGCACGATCAGCACGCGCGCAATCTCGGCGGGATCGCACTTTTCCATTAGGAATTCCACGGTGGTTTTCAGCGCCTGCGATTCGCTTGTGGCGCCGATCACAAAGGTGACGGAAAAATCGTTCATGGTTACCTGAATTCGGGGCTCACGCGGTTTTCGGAGCGGTAGCCGCTCACGTAATCGCAGCCGTATTTGGAAAGATAGAGCAGAAGATGGTCGAAATCCGAGAACACGACGGACCATAACGAATGCGCGTTTTCATCCAGAAAATCAAACTGGAAATTCCTGCGCAGCGCGCGGCGCTCGGACATCACGACGCCGTCGATCTTATCCCGGAACACGGTATAGAAATCGCCGTTGGGGGCGTAATCCAGCACGCCGTTCTCCCCTGCCTCCTCCACGAGCTTCGCGTGTTTTTTCAGCGCGAAATTGGAAAGCGTGCAGCTGGGGATCTCGCGGCGGTGGCTGCGGATCACGTCCATGGTGGCACGGATCTCCTCCGGCGTTTCCGTAGGATAGCCGAAGATAAACAGACCGTTGTTCCAGATGCCGGCGTTACGGGCGTCCGTAAGGATCTTCATGCGGTTTTCGGCGTTGATGCCCTTGTTCATCAGCTTCATGATGCGCAGGGATTCGCACTCGTAGCCCCATAAGAACAGCCTTGCGCCGGAGGCGTACAGGTTGCCGAGCACCTCGGGCGTGTAGCCGTCCTCCAGCCGGGCAAAGGAATAGAAGTTGATCTTCAGCCCCGCTTCAAGGATGGCCAGCGCCAGCCGGTTATAGAAGACGGGCGGGATGGCCTCGTCCACAAATATGAACTTGGACGCGCCGTAGGTATCGATGAAATACTTCAGTTCGTCGATAATGCGCGGGATATGCTTGGGGGAATAGCCCTGCTGCCCGTAGGCGTAATCGCAGAACGCGCATTTGCCCCAGTAGCAGCCCTTGGAAAGCTGAACGGGAAAAATGATCTCGGGCGTAAAATACGAGTTCAGGTCGTAGCCCGTAAAATCCGGATACGCAAGCTGATCCATATCGAAGCGCCCGCAGGAAAGCCCCTTGTTTATAACGCAGCCGCGCTCTTCGGAATAGTAAACCGCGTTGGGCACTTCCTCTATCGGGCCGCCGCCGTCCAGCGCGCGGCAGAGCTCGCACAGCGCCGTTTCGCCGTCGCCCACGGAAAGATAATCGATATACTCGCGGAAGATCTCTTCAAACCGCACCATATCGGCGCAGATCTGCGTGGCGTAATTGCCGCCCACGATCACGGTGGCGCCGAGCTCCCGTTTGATCAGCCGTGCCAGCGTGAACACGGGGATCAGCTGGCTGAGATCGGTGAGCGATATGCTGATGATATCGTAACCCTTGCCGGCGATGGCGCGCACTTCCCCTTCCAGATAATCGTAAAACATATTCACGCTGCGGTCCGCCACCTGTTCCCGGATATTCTTCCAGTCCAGATTCAGCAGGGGGTTGGCGAAGTAGTTATCCAGATCCAGCTCGTTCGGCGCGTAGGGCATGGAGGCGATGCGCAGGGCCATCCGGATATTGTGCTTGGCGCGGGGCAGCAGTTCGGGATCGTAGAACAGCGCGGGCTCGCGCATGGTACGTACGGAAAAACCGATATCGCGGATCACGTCGGGCACCTCGGCCCCGTGCTCCTCGTAAAAGCGTTTTAAGGTAAGATATTTCAGCGCGCGCGTTTTTTCGGCATAGCCGCCGGTTTCCCGCAGCGCTTCAAAATCGGCCTCCGCGTATTCGGGCGTGAGCGCCGCCAGATCCCGCCGCGCGGCTTCATCCGCGGCGGTGAGGTATGCGGAGGTGAGGATCCGGTTGAACAGCCGCACGTTCCAGTCGGCGATGTCCGTTTCAAACCCCGCCTTTTTCAGCTGCGCGGCAAGCAGCGGCACGGCCAGATGCGGCGTGATGGGATACCATTGGGGAGGCTGGATCAGAAGGATCTTTTTCATTGCGCCTCTTCCTCCTCGTATTCGATCACGGCGCGGGGATTCGTGAGCAGCATGGCCGAGTAGCGTTTGCCGAACCACACCACGCGCCTGGCGTAATCCGCCCAGCTGCGGATGCCGAGGTCGGAGGCCGCCCTGAGCCGCGCGTTTACGCGCCGCAGCGGCGTTTTGCCGCTCTGATCCTCAAAATACGGATAAAAATTCCAGTGGAGCGAGAGTTCCGTTTCGTGCCGCTCCAGCGTGCGCAGCACCTGCCGCTGATAGGTCAGCAGCTCGCCGAACAGCGGCTCGTGGATCTCAAAGGATTTCAAAAAGGGCAGAATATCGTTCCAGAAGCCGTCGCCGCTGCTGATCAGCTCCAGAAACGCGCCTTCCTCAAAATACCAGCCGGTGGAGCTGAACACGTCCTTCTGGTAGGTCCAGTCCGCGGTGTCGGTATCCGCCTTGCGGTCGTAAAGCTCCTGAAACAGCGCATGCAGGGAACCGCGGTTCTCTTCGTAAATATAACGGAACAGCGCCTGATAGAAATCGTAATAGCTCAGCCCGCGCTCGCGGTGCAGGTAGATGGCGAAAAAGCGCAGCAGCGCCAGATGATGGAAGGTTTGCAGCACCACGGCGAACATATAGGCCTTGACCCAGTCCGATTTCGGCATCGTGGCCGTTTCCACAACGATCTCCAGATGCTCGTCCACACCGTTGAAGGTGGGGTTGTAATGAATGCCGAGCATGGGGACGACGGCGGTTTTGATGCCGTGCTTTTTCTGGTAGGCGGGATCGCCCATTTCGGCGTTCGGGTACACCTGACATTCGTATACGGTCATGGAATTGTTCTGCCCGGATTCCAGCAGCGTGCAGATGCCGCGGCAGAAGCTCTCGTACGTTTCGCCCGGCAGCCCGAGGATGAGCTCCGTATAGGTGGGGATGCCGGCTTGGGTATAGCGGATATCCAGCGCTTCAAAGCGCTTCAGGGTCAGGTTTTTCCGCCCGATGTTTTCCAGCGCCGCATCGCACAGGCTCTGATACGCCAGCGTAACGCCCTTATCCGTATTGTTCTTGTTCAGCAGATACCCCGCCGCGAAAACGTTGTCGTCGCTCTCCTTGGCGTAGCAGGGCTTGAACACGTCCGGATAGCCGTATTTCTTTTTCTGCTCCACCACGTAGCGCGCGATCTCCACGTCCCGGTCCAGAATGCCGAAGTTGGCGTCCGCGCAGTAGGTATATTTCAGATGGTGCCGCGCGATCCATTCGATCTCGGCCTTGACCTTTTCCATGGGGAAGGGCCGCACCTTTTTGGAAAAGCACCATTCGCAGTAGGCGCAGGAATAGGGGCACCCGCGGTTGGTTTCCAGCGTGGCGTGGAACTCCCGGTCCGGAAATTCGCGCATGATGCCGTCGAACACGCCGGTAAGATACGGCGAGGGATAGCCGGAAAGATCGCAGGGGGTATAGGACGCGGTGGTGACCACGCCGCCGTTTTCGCGGAAGGATAAGCCGGGCACCGCGTGCAGGTCCGTGCCGTTTTTCAGCGCCTTGAGCAGCTGCGCGGTGCTCTCCTCCCCTTCGCCGTGCTGCAGGTAATCGATATAATCGTATTCGTTCAGCATCGCGCCGTCCGGCGAGATCTGATGCCCGCCGAAAATGATAATGACCTCAGGATACAGTTCCTTCAGCGCGCGGGCCAGGGTCTTGTTGTATTCAAAATTCCAGATGTAGCTGGAAAACGCAACGACGGAGGGCGAACGGAACCGGCGCAGCACGGCGGGGATCTCCTCGCGCATGACCACGATATCCGGGATCTCGTAGGCCTCGCAGATCTCTTTATCCTGCTTCAGATACGCGGCGATACACCCCGCCGCGTACGGAAGAAAGCACGGCGAGGAATAGGATACACCGATCTGCACAAGGTAAAAGGTCTGTTTCATCGTTTTATTCGTAGGTAACGTCGTCTTTATAGGAGGCCCAGCCCATGCGGCCGTACCAGATCACCTTTTTGCCGAAGGCCGGCCATTCGGTTTCCGGCGCGGAATCCCGCAGCACGAGAGTATGCCGCTTTTCATACAGCGGGTGGATATCGTTTACGTACACGTCGCTCAAAAAGCCGTGCACGTCGTAGTTCAGAGCTACGCGGCATTCGGTGTTCAGGGGCGTGCGCATCACGCTTTTCTGATACGCAAGCAGATCGCCGAACACGTCCGGCGCGATGCCGTAGGTTTCCAGATACGGTATGAGCTCCGCGTAGAACTCGTCCGCCCGGTACAGGGCGTTCAGCACGAAGAACTCGTGGTCGTCCCAGATGATATCGCCGCAGGGGGCGAACTGGAGCTTGCGGTTGTTGATCCCGCACGAGAGCTCGTCGGCCCGCTCTTTGATCTCGCGGCAAAGCGACGCGCCGAGCAGCGTTGGATGCGTTTCGTAGTAATTCAGAAGGCCGTCGTAAAAGCGGTCGTAAGGCACGCCCTTTTCGCAGTGCAGATAAATGCCGAAGGCGCGCAGCAGGCCGTTGCCGTGGAAGGCCTTGGCCAGATAGAAGAAGGTCTGCGAGCGCACCCACATCTCCCGGGGCATGGAATTGGTTTCCACCACGATCTGGTTGTATTCCGGGATCGCGAACGCCTCGTTCTGGAAGTGCGGGCGGATGATCTCGCTGCGCACGGTGCGGATGCCGAATTTTTCAACGTAATCCTTCTGCCCCATAATGGAGTTCGGCAGCAGGATACAGCCGTACACCTCGAACACGAAATGCTGGCCGATCTCAAACAGCGTGGCGATGCCGCGGATGAAGCTCTCGTAGGTTTCGCCGGGCAGACCGAGGATCAGCTCGGAATACGTTTTCATGTTCTCTTTGTTGTATTTGGTAAGCAGGTTTCTGTAAAACTCCAGATCGCTGTTGGTGCGGCCGATGTTCTTCAGCACCTCGGGAGAGAGGCTCTGGAACGAAAGCGTTGCGCCGATGCGGTCAAAATCGCATTCCTTGAACTTTTTAACGATGGCAAACACGTTTTCGTAGTTGTTTTTGGCGTAGTTCATACGCATGCGCTCGGGGTAGCCGGTGGTCTCCTTCGCACGTACGAGCTCGTCCGCGATCTCCAGATCCCGGCTGAACAGGCCGAAGTTGGCGTCCGCGCCCCAAACGAAGGCGATCTTGTGCGCGGCCATCCAGCGAATCTCCGCCTTTACGCGCTCCAGCGGGAACATACGCACCTTGGATTTCAGCAGGCCCCAGTCGCAGTAGGCGCACTGGTGCGGGCAGCCGCGGCTGGTTTCCAGGATCACGTTGAAGGTGATCTCCGGGTGGGCCGCAACGATGGGATCGAACCACCCCTCCAGATACGGCGAGGGATAATCGAGCGTGCGCTGGCAGACCGTATCGGTGCGCACGTATCCGCCCTGCCCGTCCCGGTAGGAGATATTCGGCACCCCGCGCAGGTCCGCGCCCAGGGCGAGCGCTTCGAACAGCGCTTTGGTGGTATCCTCCCCTTCGCCGTGGCAGAGGATATCGATATAGGGGAACTGCTCCAGAAACGAGAAATCGTTCGGCACGTTGTGCCCGCCGAACACGGTGACGCATTCCGGATATTTTTCCTTGACCGCTTTTGCCAGCGCCTTATTGTATTCCGTGTTCCAGCAGTAGTTGCTGAACGCGATCACGGCGGGGGCTTCCATTCTGCCCACCACGCCGGAGATCTCCTCCCGCAGGAAAATAAATTCCATAAACCGGAAATGCGCCCGCACGGTTTCGCTCGTCCAGGCATTGGCGGCAAGGATCCCCGCGGTATACGGCAGATACGCGTTCTGCGCCCCGAGGCTGGCGGAAACGTCCACCTGCACGAAATATACGTTCTTCATACTGTCATTCTCCGTTTTCCGTTGCTGTGCGGCCGTCAAAAAAGGCGGTGATCCAGCAAAATAAAACTACTAATTAAAAGATATAATTATTCAATATATTTTAACATTACAAAAAGGAAAAATCAAGTGTGAAATTCAGCAATTCCCGCCCGCGAAATTCAGCAATTCCCGCCCGCGAAATTCAGCAATTCCCGCCCGCGTCCTTTCAAAAAGAAAAGACCCGGTCAGACCGGGCCTATCCGCAATCGGGGAATTATTTTACAGCCTTCTTCAGGGTTGCGCCGGCTTTGAAAGCGGGAGCCTTGGAAGCGGCGATCTTGATGGGCTTACCGTTGCTGGGGTTACGGCCCTCTCTGGCGGCCTTCTCGCGTACCTCAAAGGTACCGAAGCCGGTGATCTGGACCTTCTCGCCCTTCGCAAGAGCGGCGGTAATCACATCGATCACGGCGGCCAGCGCCTTGTCCGCATCCTTCGCGGTCAGATCGGCTTTCTTTGCAATGGCAGCAACAAGTTCGGTTTTGTTCATTCTGAGTTCCTCCTTTATTTATTCAAAAGCCTTACGGCTTAAGTGCAAGTTCCTTTTTGGCGCGTTCCCAGAACACGTCCAGTTCTTCGAGGGAAAAATCCTTCATGGTTTTGCCCGTTTCGGCCACGTACTGTTCCACCAGACGGAAGCGATCGGTGAACTTGTCCGTTGCGCCGGTGAGCGCTTCCTCCGCGTCCGTATGCGCGAAGCGGCACACGTTGACCACGGCAAACAGCAGGTCGCCCAGCTCGTCCGAGATCCTTGCGGCGTCGCCCGAGGCCATCGCTTCTCTGACCTCCGCCGTCTCCTCGCCGATCTTTTCTACGGCGCCGGACGCCTCTTCCCAGTCAAAGCCGGCCTTGGAGGCCTTTTCCTGCGTTTTCTGGGCGCGCATCAGAGCGGGAAATTCGCGCGGGATGGAAAGGATGCTCTCGGTGGTGGTTTTCTGCTTTTTGGTGGCGCGCTTGATGGCGTCCCAGTTTTTGAGCACCTCTTCGGAGCCCGATACGGCAACGTCGCCGAATACGTGCGGGTGGCGCACGATGAGCTTCTGCGAGATCTCGTTGCATACGTCGCTGAAATCGAACACGCCTTTTTCGCGTTCCATTTCGGCGTGCAGCAGGATCTGCAGCAGCACGTCCCCCAGCTCCTCGCGGAGCATTTCGGGGCTGGCCTTATCGATGGCCTCAACCACCTCGTAGGTTTCTTCTATAAAATTTTTCCGGATGCTCTCGTGGGTCTGCTCCCGGTCCCACGGGCAGCCGCCCGGAGAACGCAGGATCGTTACGATCCGCACGAGATCCTCGCAGGTATAACGGTCCTTAAACTCGAAGTTATCTATCATACTATTATCTCACGTCCGGTAAATTATACGAATCTCAAAGGCCAATAGTCATTTTACCCTATTAATCCGTATTTTTCAAGTGTTTTTGCAATTTTTCTTCCCTTCGGAAGCATAGAAATATCCTCTTTTGTGACCGCGCGCAGCGCAAACAGGGCGATCGCGTAGAAAAGCACCGCCGCGAGCACGCCGGCGAGGCAGGCGATGTTATCCGCAGAGAGAAGACCGGAGATGAAGGTCAGACCTCCCGCAGGCAGCGTTTTTTCGAAAATGGCGTTGGTGACCCACGCCGCCGCGCCGGAAATGACGGCCGCGGCAAACGGCCGTACGAACAGCTGCGACCAGCGGTATTTCAGCTTCGTCTCTTTGGCCAGCACAACGAGCGCATACACCACCATCACGATATTGCACAGGAAGGAGCCCACCACGGCGCCCTGGATATTGACCCTCGGGATGCTTACGAGAATGAAATTGGCGGCAACCTTCACCGTTGCGCCGATGAGCATGGATTTGATGGGCACATCCATACGGTCGATGGCCTGCAGGGCCGAGGTGAGCGGCTGCGTAAGCGCCAGGAACACCACGGAAAAACCGTAAAGCATCAATATGGGCGCGATGTACGGAATGGCGGGGGCGTTGATCTTGGAGGAGCCGAACAGCAGCCACAGCAGATCCTCCGAAAGCACCATCATGCCCACGCCGGCGGGCAGCGCCACCAGCATGCACAGACGGATCACCTGCTCAATGGAGCGGCGCACGCCGGGCATATCCTTTTTCGTCCAGTCCTCGGACAGCACCGGGATGGCGGAAAGCCCCAGCGTGATCGTAAACGTGGGCACCACGTTCTTGATCTCCAGCACCATATCGTAAGCGCCGTAGAGATAGGTTTTGAAATCGATGGCCGTTGCCTCGGTAAAGCCGCGGGCGGACACGATGCCGGGGTACATATTCGCCACCGTGGCGTAATCGTTTTCCAGCACCACCTTCAGGCGGTTCTGGATGGTCCAGTTATCGATCAGCGTGGTCAGGTTGAACACGAGGGAACTGATGGCGATGGGAATGGCGATGGCGATGAGGCGCCCGGCCAGCTTCCGGTTGCTCTGCGCCTCGGGCGAGGATTCCAGCAGGGCTTTGGTCACACCGTCCTTTACCACGGCGCTGCGGATCATCAGATACACCAGCCCCAGCAGGGAGCCCACGGAAACGCCCGCCACGGCCGCGGCGGAGGCGTAGGCCGAACCGCGGTCCGAGACCACGTCTTTCAAGAACGGGATCTGATCGGCGAAACCGAGCGTGGAGCCCATTACCATATTCAGAAACAGCCAGCCGAAGATCAGCTTGCCCGCCGCCTCGAAGATCTGGGAGACGGCGCTGGGGTTCATGTTGCGCTGGCCCTGATAATAGCCGCGGTAACCGCTCATCACGCAGCAGAAAAAGATGGAGGGCGCAATGGCGACGATGGACGGGAGCGCATCCAGCGAACCTACGGACTGCGCAAATGGATAAGCCAGCAGCAGCATCAGCGCCATGCCCAGCACGCCCGTAAGGGCGAACAGCAGGTTCGATACCGTAAACAGCTTTTTTACGTCCTTATAGCGCCCCTCGGCCAGCTCGCTTGCCACCATTTTGGAAACCGCCGTGGGCAGGCCGGCCAGCGCGATGGAATAGATGGGCGTATAGATGTTGTACGCCGTGGCGTAAAGCCCCGTGCCGCCGTAGCCGATGCGGTTGGCAACGTAGAGCTTGAACAGCACGCTCAGGATCTTCACCAGCACGATGGCGCCGGAAAGGATCAGCGCGCCGTTTAGTAAGGACTGTTTTTTAGCAGGTGCCATGCGTTTCGTTCTCCTCGTAAAATTCCGTGATCCGCGCCTTCCGGGCGATCAGCTCCGGGAAGCGGGAAATGTATTCGTAAGGGTATTTGAAATTATAGATCCGCTCGATGAGCTCGCCGCCCGGCTGCCGGAGCTTGATCACGGCGCCCGCGCCGCAGGCCAGCACCGAGTGCGTTTCTTCCATCATGTAAATATTGTAAAGGCACGTGGCGCCGGGCTTTGCCCAGCCCACGTTTTCGAGATTGCCCAAGGATTTGCTCTGACGGTACATATAGTAGGGCGCGTAACCGGCGGCCGGCAGCGCCGTGCCCGCGTATTCCACCATCAGGGGCGTCAGGTCCGCGCCGGGCGCGCCGTTCGCAAGGTCCGCCGCCCGCTTCAGAGCGAGCGTATGCACCGTGATATTTTCCGGCCCGAGCGCGATCGCCCGGTCCAGACTCCGCCGGAAGCCCTCCGGCGTATCGCCCGGCAGGCCCGCGATGAGGTCCATGTTGACGTTATCGAACCCCATGCTCCTTGCCAGCGCGAATTTTTCCTCCGTGTCGGCCGCCGTATGCCTGCGGCCCACGTTCTGCAAAACGGGATCCGAAAAGGTCTGGGGGTTGATGCTGATGCGGCTGACGCCTGCGTTTTTCAGCACGCGCAGCTTTTCTTCGTCCACGGTATCCGGGCGGCCGGCCTCCACCGTAAACTCACGGCAGGCGGCGGTATCGAAATGCGCGTTCACCGCGTCCAGCAGCGTTTTCAGGTCCGCCGCGGAAAGGGACGTGGGCGTGCCGCCGCCGAAATAGACGGATTCCAACTTCAGTCCAAGCCGGTTTGCAAGGGCGGCCGTCTCGGCAAGCTCCTCACACAGAAGCCGCACGTAATCCGGGATCAGCTTTTTGGCCTGCGCGATGGAATGGGATACGAAGGAGCAGTAGGCGCAGCGCGTGGGACAGAACGGAATGGATACGTACAGGGAAAAGGATTTGTCCCGCGAAAGGGCGATCGCCTCGTTTTCCGCTTTGGCTACGGCAAGACAGAGAGCCGTTTTTGCGGAGCTCACCATGAGCTCCGTTTCAAAGGCGGAAACGGCGCTGCTCTCCCCTTTTTCCGCGATCAGCTTGCGCATCAGCTTGGAGGGACGCACGCCGGTCAGGATGCCCCAGGGCGGCGTGATGCCGGTAAGCCCGGAGAGCGCACGCACCATGGCCACGGCAAGGGCGTTTTCCTCGATCAGCTCCGCGTAGGCGGGCGTTTCGGCCACCTCGGCAAAGGCGGTTTTTCCGTCGATCTCCGCTTTGCAGGAATACACGGCCCTGCCGTCCGTAACCGTGCGCCGGGTATAGACGCGTTTATCGTCCGCGGGCAGGTCCGCCGCGTCTTCCGCGGCGAACACGATCTTTTCGGTGGGAAAAAAGATGCGGCACACCTTTTCACTCTCATATTTATATGTATGTCCGCACAAAAAAAGTATCATTTCGCCCTCAGATACCGGTTATACTGTTTTTCAAACGAAAGGCGCGTGAACTCCGCGTGGCCGGGATAAATATCGTATTCGCCCTCCATCTGCCCGATGCGCCTGAGCGACGCGAACAGCTGCCGCGTGCTGCCGCCGGGCATATCCGTGCGGCCCATGCTGAGATAAAACAGCGTATCGCCGCTGAACATCATATCGTTATACAGATAGCACACGCTGCCCCGCGTATGGCCGGGCGTGTGCATCACGGTGATCTCCCCGCCGCCGAAGGGCAGACGGCTGCCCTCTTCCACAAGGATATCCGCCTCACAGTAGCCCTGCGGGGCGTAATCCACCTGCGAATTCAGGCTCTGATCCTCGTCGTACAGGCAGGCGGCGTCCTCCGCGTGGATGCAGATCCTGCCGCCGAAGGCCTCTTTTAAGGCTTTCACGCCGCACACGTGATCGAAATGCCCGTGGGTGAGCAGGATGTATTTCAGCTCCGTCACGCCCAGATCGGCGATCGCCTGCCGGTAGGCGTCCGTAAACACGGCGCAGTCCACCGCCAGCGCCTCTTTGGTGCCGTCGTCGATCAGAATATAGCAGTTCGTGGCGTAGCTGCCGAGCGGGAAGCATTTTAACAAGGTAAAAACCTCCGGGGAGAAACGGTTTTGAGTGTTGAGATTAAAAATTAAAAATTAAAGATTAAAAATCAATGATTAATGATTAGTGATTAAGCTGACGGCTGACATTCGGCCACCGGCGCCTGATGCCCGGTGCCCGGTGCCTAACAATCACAGCTTCGAGTTTTTCCACGTCTCCGTATCCAGCAGGATGGTGACAGGGCCGTCGTTGACAAGGCTGACCTGCATATCCGCGCCGAATACGCCGTGCTCCACCTGCGCCACGCCCTCTTTTTTCAGGCAGGCCATATAATATTCATAAAGCCGGTTTGCCTCTTCGGGCGGGGCGGAGGGCGTAAACGACGGGCGGTTGCCCTTTTTCACGTCCGCGCACAGCGTAAACTGGGACACGGCCAGCACCGCCCCGCCCACGTCGGCGAGGCAGAGATTCATTTTTTCGTTTTCGTCTTCAAAGATGCGCAGGCGCGCGGTCTTGCCCGCCAGCACCTCGGCTTCCCTTTCGGTATCGCCGTCCATAATGCCCAGCAGCACCAGAAAGCCTTTGCCGACGGAACCGACGGTCTGCCCGTCCACGTCCACGCGGGCGGTCTTTACACGCTGGATGACGGCGCGCATCAGTTGTTGTCCCCTACGTCCTCGTAAGGCGTATAGCCGTTTTCGGGCGCATCGGGCGCTTCCGGGATCACGAAGGCGCAGATGATGTACGCCAGCACGCCGCTGCCGCCCAGCAGCACGAACAGCACCCACAGCAGCCGTACGAGCGTGGGATCGATGTTGAAGTATTCCGCGATGCCGCCGCATACGCCGGCGAGCAGACGGCTCTGTTTGGATCTGTAGATTTTTTTCATTGTTCTATTTTCCTTTCTTTATCAGTTGCAAGTTACAAAAATTTTTAGCAGATAGCGGATAACAGATAGCAGATAGCAGATAGCCGCTTGCCGTTTGCAGTTGCAAAATCAATTTTAAATTTTCAATTTCTCAAAACTCAACACTCAAAACTCAAAACTCATATATCAGCGCCGGACCGCTCCACGCTCAATACGCCCTGCGTCTTTTTGAGCTTGGCCATGATGCTTTTCAGGTGCTCCACGCTGTTGGCGGATACGGACAGATTCACCAGCGTGCGCCCGTCCTTGGTGGCGCGGGTATTGATGCTCTGCACCGCCACGTGCATGCCGTTGAGCGTGCCGAAGATCTCGTTCATCACGCCGCTGCCGGAAAGGCAGGTGAGCAGGAGCGACGCGATGAAATCGCGTTTTTCATCGATATGCCAGTATACACGGATCCAGCGCTCGGGCTCCTGGGCGGAAGCCAGATCCCGGGGCACGTTGGTGCAGTCCCGCTTGTGCACGGAAATACCGTGGCCGCGGGTGATAAAGCCGATGATATCGTCCCCCGGAATCGGGTTGCAGCAGCGGGAAAGCTTGATCAGGCAGTTATCGATGCCCTCCACCACAACGCCTTCGCTGCTGACGGTTTTCACCTGCTTCAGGGGCTTTACGGCCTTTTCCTGCGCGCTGATCAGCTTGCCGTACTCATCCTTGATCATGGGCATGATCTTGGAAAGGATGATGCCGCCGTAGCCGATGGCCGCAAAGAAATCGTCCGCCGTGGTCATCTTCTGGCGCTCGCAGATCACCTTTAAGAGCTGCTGGCCCTGTTCCTCGGTGACGGTGATATTGTTGCGCCTGAGCTCGCGCTCGTATTCCTGCCGGCCCTCTTCGATGTTCTCTTCCCGGCGTTCTTTTTTGAACCACGTGCGGATCTTGGTGCGGGCCTCGGCGGTGGTAACGATCTTGAGCCAGTCGCGGCTCGGCCCCTTGCCGGGCTGCGAGGACGTGATGATCTCCACGATCTCGCCGTTTTTCACCTTGTAATCGATGGGCACGATGCGTTTATCCACCTTGGCCCCGATCATTTTGTTGCCCACGGCGGAATGGATGGCGTAGGCAAAGTCGATCACCGTGGCCCCGGCGGGCAGACAGATCACGTCGCCGCGCGGGGTGAACACGAACACCTCGTCGCTGACGAAATCGTTTTTGATGGTGTAAAAGATATCGGAGACCTCGCCGGATTCGCTCTGCGCCTCCAGCAGGTCCTTGACCCAGCCGATGCCCCTTTCGATGCGTTTGTTGGCGTCCGCGTCCTTGACGCCCAGCTTATATTTCCAGTGGGCGGCGATGCCGTATTCGGCGGTCTTGTGCATTTCGTAGGTGCGGATCTGCACTTCAAACGGGATGCCCTCGCGCCCCAGAAGCGTGGTGTGCAGGGACTGGTACATATTAGGCTTGGGCGTGGAAATATAATCCTTGAAGCGGCCCTGAATGGGGCGGTACATATCGTGCATCAGGCCGAGGCAGTTATAGCAGTCGCTCACCGTATCCACGATGATGCGCACCGCGTAGATATCGTAGATCTCTTCAAAGCTCTTGCCCTGCATGTACATTTTGCGGTAAATGCCGTGCACGGACTTGATGCGCCCCTCTATGGTGGCATGGTTTACGATGGTCTGCACGCGGGCGGTAATCTTCGTTTTGAGCTCGTTCAGGAACTCGTTGTGCCCCGCGGCCTGCTCCTCCAGCGCGCGCTCGATCTCGGCGTAAGCCACCGGATCCAGATAGCTGATGGCAAGGTCCTCCAGTTCGTCCTTGACGGGCCGGATACCTAAGCGGTGCGCGATGGGCGCGTAAATGGCGATGGTCTCGCGCGCGATCTCGAGCCGGCGCGTTTCCGGCATGTGCTCCAGCGTGCGCATGTTGTGGAGCCGGTCCGCCAGCTTAATGATGATCACGCGGATATCCTCGCTCATGGCGAGCAGGAGCTTGCGGAGGTTTTCGGCCTGCTGCTCCTCCTGGCTCTGCAGGGGCACCTTGCCCAGCTTGGTAACGCCCTCCACGAGGAAGGCCACCGAAGCGCCGAACAGCTTTTTGACCTCTTCGGAAGTGACGGGCGTATCCTCTACCACGTCGTGCAGCAGCGCCGCGATGACGGACTGATAGTCCATACCGAAGCTGAGCAGGATCTTTGCCACGGCCACCGGGTGCATGATATAGGCTTCGCCCGATTTCCGCTTCTGCCCCGCGTGGGCGGCGTAGGCGTAATAATAGGCCTTTTCCACCAAAGCGGCTTCGGATTCCGAAAAGTTTTCTTTGACCGCGCTTTCGATCTCGGTATAATATTCATAGCCTTCGGGCATAAATTTCACCTCCGGTGAAACGAGTGTTGAGTGTTGAGAATTTAAGAATTAAGAATTAAAAATTAAAAATTAAGAATGAAAGCATGTAACAGATAGCAGGTTGCGATATGCCGCTTCGCGGCGCGATATATTTGCTTCGCAAATGCGATATATCTCGCTGCGCGAAATGCGAGATGATATGAATTCCTGATCTCGTCCCGAAGGGACATATCGCGCCATTAGGCATATCGCATCCCAAAGGGATATATCGCGAATTCCGGCAGGAATTCATATCGCTGCCGCACCGCAGGCGCGGCCGGCGGCTAACCGCGATAACCGAGCTGCAGCAGCAGTCTGCTCGCCCCGAGGCTGGCCTTGGCGCCCACGGCGACGTAATACGCGCCGTTGCTGCGTTTTAATACGCCGATCTCGGTCAGGGCGGCCAGCGCCGCGCATACCTTCGGCGTGTTTTCGGGCGGTTCGGAGCACTGCATGGCGATCACTTCGCCCGGCAGGCGGCAGCCCGGGTGGTTCCGGACAAAGGAGAACACGCGCTCTACGAGCTTTCTGTCCGGCAGAAGCAGACGTTTTTCGTCTTCCGCGATTTCTTCGCCGCGCACGGCTCTGCGCAGGGCTGCCAGCGCCGGGAAGAGGACCTGATCGTCCGTACCCGCGGGGCGGATATCCCGCACGTGGATGGCGAGGGACGTTTGCCCCATATGCTCGTTTTTCTCCAGCCGGACGGCAAGATCCACCGCGCTGCCCACGGGATAGGGGAAGCTTTCCGGCGCCTGACCGAAATACAGGGCGGTAAGCGTAATATTCTGTTTGAAAAGGGTAAGCCGGATATGCTTATTGGAGCCGACGCCCCGGATCCCCGTGATCTTCAGGCCGAACAGACCGAACACAGGCCCGGGATTGGAAGCGCCGAAGGGCTCCAGCAGGGCGATGCTGTCCATCACGCCCAGATTGAGGTTGACGGGATTCAGGCGGCAATCGATGGAAAGCACGGGGCTGATATCGCCGAAACCGGCAGCGTACGCGTTGACCGCTTCGCGGAACGCGGGGATATTCTCTTCCATGACGGAGAAACCCGCCGCCAGCGTATGGCCGCCGAATTTGGTAAGCAGCGGCGCGCAGTGCTGAAGGGCGTCGTAGAGTGAAAAATCCGCAAGGCTGCGGCAGGAGCCCTTGGCTTCGCCGCTTTCGGGGATCGAGATCACAAAGGCGGGCTTGCCGTACGCGTCCACCAGCCGAGAGGCCACGATGCCGATCACGCCCGGGTGCCAGCCGCGGCCGGCCACCACCAGCACCGCGTCCTTTTCATAGGAGCGGTCGCGCTCGAACAGGGCCGTGACCTCGCTTAAGATCTGCTGCTCGGTGGACTGCCGTGCGGCGTTTTGCTCCTGCAGCTTGCGGGCAAGGGCCGCTGCCCGGTCGAAATCCTCGGTGATCAGCAGCTCCAGCGCGTCGTCCGCCGTGTCCATACGCCCGGCGGCGTTGATCTTGGGCGCCAGCATAAACGCCACCGTGCCGGAATTGACGCTTTTTTCGCCCAGCGCAAGGCTTTCCATCAGCGCGATGAGCCCGGGCCGGGAGGTGTTTTCTATGGCGGAAAGCCCCATGGAAACCAGCGTGCGGTTTTCGCCCGTCAGGGGCACGATATCGGCAATGGTGCCCAGCGTTACGATATCCAGATAATCGTCCGTCACCGCGGCATACTCGCCGTCCTCCAGGGCGGCGGCCAGCTTGAACGCCACGCCGACGCCGGCCAGCTCCTTGAACGGGGAGGTATCGTCCGGCCGGTGCGGGTCGATCACGGCAACGCATTCCGGCAGCGTATCTCCGGCCTGATGGTGGTCCGTGACCACCAGATCGATGCCGTTCTCTTTGAAAAATTTTGCTTCCTCCACGGCGGCGATGCCGTTATCCACGGTCACCACCAGCGAGAAGCCGCCCTGCAGCACTTTTTCCGCGGTACGGCCGGAAAGACCGTAGCCGTCCGAAATGCGGGAGGGGATGTAATAATCCACGTCCGCGCCCGTATTCTGCAGGTACGTATACAGCAGCGCGGTCGCCGTAACGCCGTCCGCGTCGTAATCTCCGTAAACGAGGATGCGCTCTTCGTTTTCGATCGCGCGGCGGATGCGCGCCACGCCCAGATCCATATCTTTGATGAGGAACGGCGAAGAAAGAGGCAGCTCGCGGGCATGGAAAAAGTCGGTCAGCGCCTCGGGGGTATCGTACCCGCGCGAATGCGCCAGCAGAACGGCAAACGGATCCTCGCCCGTCAGCTCTGCCAGCTCCATGGCCCGGTCCTTATCGTAAGGCACCAGGTCCCAGCGTTTTCGGCCCATTTCGAGTCCCTCCTTTCCTTGAAGTTTCAGTAAAGTTTTGAGTGTTGAGAAAAATGAGAAATGAGAAATGAGGAATGAGAAATGGCATCAAAAGATTGAGGTATGCTTTTTAGGAGATTGAAACATGCTCGAAGCTTTTGTTTCAATCATTTCTAATTCCTCATTCCTGATTCCTGATTTGAAATCAGCTTTCAATCAGCAAACGCTTGCTTCAGGTCTGCGATCAGATCCTCCGCGTCCTCAAGGCCGCAGGAGATGCGGATCAGGCCGGCGGGGATGCCCGCCTCGGCCAGCTGTTCGTCCGTCATCTGGCGGTGCGTGCTGGTGGCGGGGTTCAGGCAGCAGCTGCGTGCGTCCGCCACGTGGGTCTCTATGGCGAAGAGCTTTAAGTTTTTCATGAAGGTTTCCGCCGCCGCGCGGCCGCCCTTCAGCTCAAACGACACCACACCGCAGCCGCCGTCCGGCAGGTATTTCTGCGCAAGCGCGTGGTATTTATCGCCCGGGAGCCCGGGGAAACTGACGAAATTGACCTCTTCCCTGCCCTGCAGGAACTCGGCCACGGCCTGCCCGTTTTCGGCGTGCTTTGCCATGCGCACGTGCAGGCTTTCCAGCCCTAAATTGAGCAGGAACGCGTTCTGCGGGCTCTGGATGGAGCCGAAATCGCGCATCAGCTGCGCGGTGCATTTGGTGATGAAAGCGCCGGCCATGCCGAATTTTTCGGCGTAGGTGATGCCGTGATAGCTGTCGTCCGGCGTGCACAGGCCCGGGAATTTTTCCGCATGGGCCATCCAGTCGAATTTGCCGGAATCCACAATGGCGCCGCCCACGGCCCCTCCGTGCCCGTCCATATACTTGGTGGTGGAATGCGTTACGATATCCGCGCCCCATTCAATGGGACGGCAGTGCACCGGCGTGGGGAAGGTATTATCCACGATCAGCGGCACGCCGTGCGCGTGCGCGGCGCGGGCGAATTTTTCGATATCCAGCACGGTGAGCGCGGGATTGGCGATGGTCTCGCCGAACACAGCCTTGGTATTCTCGCGGAAAGCGGCGTTCAGCTCCTCCTCGGTGCAGTCCGGAGAGACGAAGGTGGTTTCGATGCCCATCTTGGCCATGGTGACCTTGATCAGGTTGAAGGTGCCGCCGTAGATGGAGGCGGAGGACACGATA
>JAEEGL015576808.1_pt1 | contig 65660 bp, 59 predicted proteins | sample 9134231 | NCBI WGS metagenome assembly JAEEGL01 (sample SAMN16246548, study PRJNA631951) | gut metagenome | biome: gut microbiome; feature: rumen; material: fiber-attached | host: Bos | place: Iran: Karaj | collected 2018-10
CTAAAAGATTGTAAGCGATCTATACATATTTAATAAGGCTTGTTTGAAAAAGCTTGTCCTTACGCCTCTTTAGCTCAGTTGGCCAGAGCACGTGATTTGTAATCTCGGGGTCGTTGGTTCGAATCCGACAAGAGGCTCTAAAGATTGTAACACAATCTATACATATTTAATAAGGCTTGTTGTAAAGCTTGTCCTTATGCCTCTTTAGCTCAGTTGGCCAGAGCACGTGATTTGTAATCTCGGGGTCGTTGGTTCGAATCCGACAAGAGGCTCAGAAAAAGTCAGTTTTCACTGACTTTTTTCATTTTAAAACTTTAGCTTATAAAAATCCAATATTATTGCGTGAAATTGAAAAGTTGCATTTCACTTTGTCGTTTGGAAGAGCGTTTGTCATCCTCCTTCTTTTGTTTTTCCAATTTCGTCTTACAACGTGAGACCTCTCTTTTTAAATCTGCGATGTATTTCAAATAAACATTTATCTCTTTCTGGTAAAAATCATCTACAGCTTTTACACTGTTCATATTATTCTCACATTCAACAATCTGATTCTCTACGTTTTGAATCGCGGTTTTCGTCTTAGAATCGTTACCCCATCGTCCACTTCCTGAATCGATTTGATTTATGACATTATTCAATTCCACACGAATGTTTGAAAATCGGATATTGGTAATATACATAGCAAAACAAGCAAGATCAGAAGCGATATCCGCATTTGGCGTTCCATTTCGATTTCCTCTCCAAAACGAGGATTCCGCTTTATGCAGAGTATCCATCTTAATATAAGTTTCAAATGTATCCCTCCAATTGAAATATGGAGATTCCTTCTCGGCGACGGAGTTGTCACTCTCCGTCTGGTTGTATTTTAACGGATGTTCACTGAACTGCCACAATGGATCTACCGGGATATGGTGGATTTTATCTGGAGAAACCATAAAATAATCCATGTTCAACATCTTGAAATATTCCCCTGTTTCTTCATTCACACTGCCACTTGCCCACGTCGGATCAAATAAATATGGTTCATTATCTATCACAGACGCACACCACGCATGCGCTCCGCCTCTGCTGGAAGAACCTGTCACAACAAACATATCAACTCCAATTTCTCTCGCTATGACAGCGAAAAGAAGAGCAAAATCTTCGCACACACCTTTTCTTTTAATCAGAGTCTCCAGAGACGTTGCTTTTTGGTGCGCCCCACTCTTTAATGCCTTATTTGACAGATTGGTTATTCGTTTATACTTTTCCATATCGTATACCATATTCTCAGACATCCATTGTTGAATAATCAACAGTTTTTCTCTGGTTGAGCCACCATTTGCTTTCGCATATTCTGCCATTCCCTCTATCGAAGTAGTATAAGACCGAGGGATGTCAATCGCCATCACATTAATAAATACGAGATGGAGAAGAAAGAATGTCAAAAAGGCTTTCAAATGTCTCATGGCAGCAAGTTTTTTTTGTAGATAATAATTACAAACATACATATTTACACCTATTTACAGACAAAAAGAACAGATATTCGTATCGAAAAATGACTTTTTTAACATTTCCAACCAATTCTTATTGACTTTTCAACAATCCTCATGTTTTTAGTTTTTTTACAATTATACGGTTTGCTTTTTACTATAATTAACTATTTTTGCAAAGTGATAATTGATTATGAACACACGGAAAAACCTCGTTTTGTACGGTATGCGAAATAATCAAAAAGGAAAAGGATTGAAAAAAGACTATTTTTATGAAGAAACTTTTTGTATCGGCTTTGACCATACTTAATATTTTGTTTGCTTCTGCACAAGAGGAAAAGATGGATATCTCGTTTACGCCTGTCGACAATAATACAGAGACATCTACCAAAGCAGAAAGCGAACCAGTTGAGTCACAAGTTGTTGCTCCGGAAGAACCCAAATCTTACGAAAGTAAACCTGCCACACAACCAGCAATTCAACAGGCTTCTGCCAAACCTGCAGTTCAACAGACACAAGCGCAGTCTGTAAAACCGTCGACAGAATCTAAATCAGATGACTATGATTCTGATTTCTTCGCATCCAACAATGAATCCACACAACATGACGGAGAGATCAAAAACGTATTGGGACTCCGCTTTGGAGCCTGCACATCCAAAGCGACATCATACGGTGTATCTTCCGCGCACATGTACGGATTCACTTGCGGAGTCGTTGATCAAATCTGGTTTGGAGAGAAAGCAGTGTTTTCTGAAATTGGATTGTTTTGCAATGAAAAAGGTTATAGTCTAAAAAACTTCGAACCAAGCCAAACCAAGCTATGCTATTTGGAAATTCCAGCATTGATGTGCTACAGACAAGGACGAGAATCTCTAAACGTGACATATAAAGCTGGTGGATATATCGCATGTGCGGTACATGCCAAACTAAAAACAAAGGTCTCTGATTCTCCTGCTGCAAATGACCTATTCAAATCGGAACATGAATTTGACCTTTTAAAAGAAGGTGCAGTCGGACGTTTTGATGCGGGTGTGAAATTCGGAGTGGACTTCGTAGTAAGAAAAGTCCAAATCGGATTCACATACGACTTGGGACTTTATAAGATTGACAAGAAGGATATCATCTATGGAGATGACAGCATCGAACTTGGATATAAACAATTAAAGAACAGAAGTTTTCAGATTTTAGCTGGATTCAACTTTAAATAGGATTTGATTATGAGACTAAATAAAATAGCAAAGATTCTCCCTTTCGTATTGGGATTATCCATTTTCGCTGGATGCGAAGAAAGAGACGACATCTCAGACAGAAACAGACTATACCGACTTGAAGATAGGTTCACAGCACTTGAAGAGTTGTGCAACACAATCAATAACAATTCAAAAAACATCAAGAAACTGCTTCAGGAGCAAGCCAAGAAAGTCAACATCTCCAATGTATATAAAATGCAAGACGGATATATGATCACTTTCACAGATGGCGAATATGTTGAGTTGCATCATGGAAAAGACGGTAAAGATGGAAAAGACGGAGTTTTGACCGATACTACCGGCACTCCCTTTATCCCTGTGATCGGTGTGAAGATTGCTGAAGACAGTTTGCACTACTGGACTCTTAATGGAGAGTGGCTTCTTGACGAAAACGGCAAAATGGTTTTGGCTGAAGGTAGAAAAGGTGACAAAGGTGACCAAGGTCAACAAGGAGAACAAGGCCAAGGAGGAGGTGTTGTTCCTTTGATGAAGATAGAAAACGGTTATTGGATGGTATCATATGACCAAGGTAAAACTTGGGAGATTATCGGCCAGGCAACAGGTAAAGACGGTAAGGATGGTAAAGATGGTATATGTCCACAGCTAAAAATCGAAAACGGAGTCTGGTATATCAGCTACGATTTGGGCGTCACTTGGGAAGCTATCGGATCTGCCGTCGGACAAGATGGAAAGACTCCATCATTAAAGATAGAAGATGGCAAACTGATGATTTCCTGGGATCAGGGTGTCACTTGGGAAATGGTTGAAGGTGGTGATGTATTCGGAGAACTTTCAAAACCAGGCACAGGTGTCGCAGAAGGACATAAGTGGATCAACCTAGGTCTTCCAAGCGGTAACTTGTGGGCTTCTTGCAACGTCGGAGCAAACAGTCCTTCTGAATGGGGTAAATATTATGCTTGGGGAGACACAATCACCAAATCTGAATACTCATCAACAAACTGTGAGACATTCGGAAAAACAGTAGAACAGCTTGCTTTGTCCGGCTACACTAACAGAGGTGGTATTCTAAATCCAACATACGATGTGGCTCAACACTGCTGGGGTGGCTACTGGAAGATACCTACTAGAGAAGACTTCCAAGAGTTGATCAACGAGTGTACTTGGACATGGACTAAAGTTGGCAATGTTGAAGGTTATGAAATCAAGAGCAAACAAGAAGGAAACACTAACTCGATATTCATGCCTGCCGCTGGTAGCAAAGACCAATATGATATCAGAAACCAAGGTACAACTGGTTGGTATTGGAGTAGTGCCGCATACAGTTCTAACGACTACTTGAGCTGGAACTTGACATTCAATAAAGATGAAGGTATCCAGACAACACCGTTGAGCCGACGAAGCGGATTCACAATTCGTGCAATTTACGTTGAACCATAAGACAACCTAATATTTGAAGAAAGAGGTGCTGAAACTTTTCAGTGCCTCTTTTTTATTTTCACGCTCCGAACACATCATGACTGATTTAATTCATAACTTTGCAAAAATCTTCACATCATGGCAGCATTCACAAAACAAAAGATAAAAAAACTAATCATCGCAGACAACGATTCCAAACACATACACCAAGAATATCTTGACTCTGTATTGGGACTTTCCCGCGAATCCAAACGTCTATCCGACAATGATGACAGACGCGAAAAAATAATAGAAAAATTAAGAGAGAACGGATTTGAGGAAATAAGCGGTGTGGTACTCGAAAAGTATATGAAACTGTATTCGAGCGTTTATTATATGAGTGAAGGACTGGTGATGAGCAAAGAAGGACACACTCTTTGGGCTAACGTCCAAAAAACTCAAAGATGGAATGAGCCTATAATCAAACTTTTCGACATTGATAGGTACGACGATTTCTCTCTATATGCGGATTCCGCGGAACAAGCCGTCGAAGCCGTCAACAATTTCGAGAAGGTGGAAGAAGAGTGGAACAACAAGTGGAGCATAGAAGAAGCCAAAATACGCAAGTCGATGGAAATCAACCAGAACACTCTCGACATGGTGCTTCAAGGAATCGTCAAAAAGCATAAATGGGAATATTCTATTGAAAAAGATGATGATGGCAGATCGACGTTGCTCATCCGACTCTCCGGCCGCCGTCAGATTACAATGAAATTCAAAAAGGATGTCAGCACAGAAGTGATCACAAAAGTTGCGGATGTCATATCCCAACTTGTAAACATCATCAAAAGCAACGACGACATCGATATCATGGTTCGTGGCATCAGCATCCATACCAAGTGGCAGAAGCCAGAATGACAAAAAGATACAAAAGTTTTGATTATACATAAAAAAAGTTTACTTTTGCAAAAATTTTTAAGCAATTTTGCATAAATATACAGGATATGTCATACAAAATCATGTCGGCTGAAGAAGCAGCATCTCTCTTCTTCAATGGAGCAAACGTAGGATTCAGTGGTTTTACTGCGGCTGGTACACCAAAAATCGTGCCATCAGCAATCGCTGCTATGGCAGAAAAACTTCACAACGAGGGTAAAGAGTTCAAAATCAACGTATTCACTGGTGCATCATCAGGAGATATGTTAGACGGTGCATTGGTAAGAGCAAACGCAATCAATTTCCGTGCCCCATACCAGAGCAGCAAAGACTTGCGTAATGGTATCAACTCAGGTGCTGTGAAGTATAACGATATGCATTTGTCTCACCTTTCACAGGAACTAAGATACGGTTTTTATGGCAAATTGGATTTTGCTGTTGTTGAGGCTGCAGACGTCACTCCAGACGGAGAGATCCTTCCTACAGCAGGTGTAGGTCTTGCTCCAACCGCTTGTATGTTGGCAGACAAGATCATCATCGAGCTTAACAGCACTCAGCCTAAGGAACTTTACGGAATGCACGATATCTTCATTCCTGCAAATCCACCTTACAGAAAAGAACTTCCTATCTACAAAGTGTCTGACCGAGCTGGTGAGAAGACAATCAAAGTAGATCCTAAGAAAATCGTTGCGATCGTTGAGTCGAACGAATTCACTAACGTCGCTAAGTTTACTGAAGTAGACGCTACAACAGCTAAAATCGGTCAGAACGTTGCTAACTTCTTGGCTAACGAGTTGAAGCGCGGCACAGTGCCACCTGAGTTCTTGCCTATCCAGAGTGGTGTAGGTAACGTGGCTAACGCAGTGCTATACTCTCTTGGCGACAACAAGGATGTGCCTACATTCACTATGTATACTGAGGTTATCCAGGATGCTGTGATCGACTTGATGGAGAAAGGCAGAATCTCATTCGCATCAGGATGCTCTCTTACAACAAGTACAGATGTGACTAAGGATATCTATTCTAACCTTAAGTTCTTCGGCGACAAGGTGCTTCTTCGCCCTATCGAGATCTCTAACAATCCTGAGATCATCCGCCGTTTAGGTTTGATCACAATCAACACTGCTCTTGAGGCTGATATCTTCGGTAATGTAAACTCTACTCACGTGCTTGGAACAAAGATGATGAACGGTATCGGAGGTAGTGGCGACTTCACAAGAAACGCATACATCTCTATCTTCACATGTCCATCAATCCAGAAAGGCGGACTTATCTCGCCAATCGTTCCTATGGTCAGCCACTGCGACCACAGCGAGCACTCAGTTAAGATCCTTATCACTGAGCAGGGTATCGCAGACCTTCGTGGTCTTGATCCACTTGGACGTGCTAAGACAATCATTGAGAACTGTGTTCACCCAGACTACAAGCAGCTAATGTGGGATTACTTGAAGCTTGGTGGTGCAACTCACACTCCTCACTCATTGAAAAACGCATTCGCATTCCACACTGCATTCGCAGAGAAGGGTGATATGAGATTGACTCAGTATATTTAATAGCTGAAAACGTTGACGACAACAATAAAAAACGGTCGGAGAAAAATCTCCGACCGTTTTTTTATATCTCATGTATCTGTATTACGTAAATTGTGAGACATCATCCATAGCGAAACGAACATCCGTATGTATGAGACGCACATCCTTACGCCTCTACGAGAATTCTGTTATTTTCCTATGATCAAGAATTCGGTGCGACGGTTCAAAGCTCTGCCCTCGTCTGTTTTATTGTCAGCGATCGGTTGTTCCGCTCCATAACCCTTATATTCCAGACGTGAGGCATTGATGCCCTTCTTCACAAGATAATCGTAGGCTGTCTTCGCACGTGTATCCGACAGTTTCTTATTGTATTCCGCATTACCCTTGCTGTCTGTATGACCGCACAGACGAATCTTAACTGTAGGGTTGGTCTTCAAGAATTGGATAAGATTGTCCAACTCATTATAAGAGGCTGTCTTTAGTGTTGACTTGTCAAAATCATAGAAGATGTTCTTCAAAGTAATCTTTTTGCCCACCTCAATTTTCTCAAGTGCCATACCCTTCTTATCATCCAGTTTGACTGCCTTATCATTGTCGAAATGCTCACTGATAAGCATATATCCACGTTTGTTGACATTCAATCCCGTCTCCTCTCCTTCAGGCACACAAGTGACGAACTCTCCCGTCGACTTATCAGAGACAGAGGTGAAGACCTTTTCATTTGTCTTTGTACTATAGACATTGATCTTTGTCTGGATCGGTTTTCCCGTCGCCTCATCAACAATCTTGCCTCGGCTGTATTTCATCTTCTTCATCGGCTTCAACGGGTTCTTTGTCATGTCTATCTCGTACACTTCCCTGCCCTTGCCGTTTTTCTCCTGTCCGTCAGACGAATAGAATGCTTTGTCTCCGTTGGCATTCACCACAAAACCGATTTCATCTCTACAAGTGTTGAGAGGATAACCCATATTCTTTGGCTGACTCCATTTGCCATTCTCATCTTTATATGAAACAAAGATATCCATCTTTCCCAATCCCTTATGTCCTTTTGAAGAGAAGAACAATGTATGGTTGTCAGCATGGATGAACGGCGATTGCTCATCATCAGCGGTATTTATCGGAGTTCCCATATTCACCGGTTCAGAAAACTCCAACATTCCGTCATCCTTGATTTTCACCTTACATTTCCAGATATCCGACTTACCCACGCCACCCGGACGTGTGCTGGCAAAATACAGTTCATCACCGGTTGGGCTCAAACTTGGATATGTCTCCCAATGCTTAGAGTTGAGTGGAGCTCCGGGGTTGATTGCTCTCGACCAACCGTCACCCTCACGGATAGAATAATAGATATCACATCCTCCCATACCCTGCTGGCGATCACATGCGATAAAGAAAAGATAGCGTCCATCCAAAGAAAAACATTGAGCACCTTCATTACCGATTGAATTTAGAGACTGACCAGCATTCTGAATCTTTCCCCAACTGCCATTCTGCTTCTTTGAAATGAAAATATCCTCATGCACTCCCTTTCCCACCGTCGACTGACCTTCAAGTTTACCTATATTCACCGTAGTTGAGAAAAGATTCTCGTCGGCAGTGATTGAAGGCCAATAGTCATCATACTGTGTATTGATGTTAGGACCCATGTTTTTAGCCTGGAAAGGAATAGGAGAAGACGCAAGTTCGATTCCATCCTTACACTGTGCGATAGCCTTCTGTGCCATCTTATAATAAGTCATCTCCTTCTGAGGAATCAACTCATACGTTGCGATAGCTTTTTCATAGTTGCAAGTGTTGTGGTATGCTTTCGCAAGACGCATCACAGAATTGTAGTAGCGAGGAAGTTTTGGTTTTGCCACACCCTCCAATGTCTGTAGCATCTTAGCCTCATTGTTCATGTAGCCGTAAAGTTCAGCCAAAGTCCATGCAGCGTCGACAAACTCCTTGTTTCCTCTCACCAACGCCTGCAATTTCGGCAAAGCCTCGGTATATTTGCCATCGCCCATAAGAAGCACCGCCGTCTCATACTCCTTGACCTCCTTTTTACTTGCATAGGTAGTCTGTGCCGACACAAAAGAAACCGACACCAACAGCACACATATTACATATAATATCCTTTTCATAAAAAAATCAAATTAAAGCAGACGCAAATGAATCCGTCCACACAACTACATCCGATCATGTCCTCACTTATTCGACGCCGTCTTATTGACATCTGAAGAAGTTTTTTTCTTTTTCAACAGACCGAGTTTCTTTTTACGTTCCCACTCAGCCTTCTTCTTCTCATATGCGTCAAAACGACTTTCCAAATATCCGTCTGCCATATATAAACATCTATTAACATCACAAAAGTACGAAAAATAAAGAGATATGAAAAGTAAAAAAAACTTAACCGGCACTCAGGGACTGTATAATTCTCAATTTTCACATGTGGATTTTAAGGTTGAGTATGTAATCAAACAGCTAAAACATGTAACGCCATTCATTTTCCACACTGACTTGTATCGGGCTGAATGATAATGTGGAACACAGAGCTACCAAAGTTGACGAAAAATCATTACCTTTGCAGCCTAAAAACAAAAAAGAATATGGAGAATACAAGATTAAATAGAATTGAGAGACTACTACAGAAAGAGTTGGGCGACATGTTCATCCACGTCTCTTCAACATTCAAAGGGACAATTCTTTCTGTATCAGAGGTGAGAATATCGCCAGATTTGAGTGTTGCTAAAGCCTACATCAGCGTCTTCCCACAGTCGCAGAGCGAATATGTGATAGAGACTTTGAAAAACAGCAGCCGCAGCATCCGTTATGAACTAGGAAAGAGAATCAAGAATCAAGTGCGTGTGATTCCAGAGTTGATTTTCAAACTTGACGAGACACTTGACAAACTTGAGACTATCGACCGTCTGCTTGCAATCGACAGAGATGCAGTGAACGCAGCAGAGGAAAACGATTCTGAACCAGAAAAAGATTAACCACAATGCGTTTCGAGCTACGAGTCGCCCTACGCTATCTCTTCTCAAAGAAGAAGCAGAATGCCATCAACATTGTCTCTGGCGTATGTGCCACAGGCATTTGTGTGGCATCATTGGCACTCGTATGCATTCTTAGCGTCTACAATGGATTCCAAAGTGTTGTGGGCGACCTGTATTCGTCGTTCGACCCTGATTTGAGAATTCAGCCCAAGGAGGGCAAAACATACCCCGACACACTGCCCCAAATAGCTGAAATAAAAAAGATAAAAGGCATCCAAGCACAAGCTTCTGTCTTATCAGACGGTGCGGTGCTAATGAATGGTGAGAAACAGACGTCAGCCACGCTGTGCGGTGTGGATCAGAACTACTACAAGATAATCAAAAAGGATATCGTCTACGCAGGCGAATTCAACATCGGCAGCAACGATGTGCCGTATATGGTGCTTGGTGTGGCTCTTGCCGCCCAACTTAATGCCAGCATCCACTTCGTACAGCCCATCACACTATACGCTCCCATCCACGATGCCAAGCTAAACATCTCCAATCCAGAAGGAGCATTCAACCAATTGCAGATGTTCGTGAGCGGGCTATATTCCGTCAACCAACAGGAAACCGACTCCAAATTCGCATTCATCCCAATCAACGTGGCCAGAGAGATGTATGGATACGGTCCACACGAAATCTCATATATAGATATCAAAATAGAAGAAGGGGCAGACATCGAATCTATCCAGAAACAGATAGAAAAGATATTGTCCAGCGTCGACGGATATACGTTTGAAGTACACAACAAAGAGACTCTGCATGCCGATTTCTACAGGATGCTCCAGGTGGAGAAATGGGTTACATTCCTTATATTGTTCTTCGTTCTGATGATTGCCATTGTCAACATCATAGGCTCGCTATCGATGCTCATCATCGAGAAAAAGAATGACATACAGACACTTAAACATCTAGGAGCCACAGACAGCACAATCCGCCGAATCTTCCTGCTTGAAGGTTGGATGGTGACCGCCATCGGGTGCATCGCAGGCGTAGTGCTAGGACTATTGCTATGCGGACTACAAAGTTGGTTCGGAATCATAAAACTGAGTGAAGGCTCCGACTTCGTAATTGAATACTACCCCGTCGCAGTAGAATTCTGGGACATCGTGATCATCATAATCTCCGTCCTATCCATCGGATTGATCACAGCATGGTTCCCGACAAAATATGCGGAATAATATACAATTAGAAATGTAAAATGCTATATGCCCAATTGCCTGGCATCTCTCATTTCGTATTTCATAAAATTTTGTTAATTCGGAGACACAAAATTGCTTTTGATTAAAAAGCGAGACTTTTTTCTGCAAAAAATGCTATATTTGCAAAATAGAGAAGCCATTAATGTAAGCAATATTATGACAAAGAGAATCTTACATATATTGTCTATTTTGAGTGTCTTTTTCTGTTCTGTCTGCAATGCGTCAGAGATAAAGAATGAAGAAGGCACAGTGTTCCGTGCCATTGTGGAAAACGGAGACACAATCCTTGTGGCTGGTCTTCCAAACCTATACGTTTTCCCTCCTCTGGAATTCAAAAACGAAAAGCAGGAAAAATTCTACTGGCGCACGGTGCGTGACGTAAAGAAAACATTACCATGGGCAAAACTTATCGGATCAATGCTTAAAGACCTTCATGCCCAAATGGAAGGGATGAGTGAGAGAGAGAAAAAAGCATTCATGAAACAAAAAGAAGACGAGATATACAAGCAATATGAGCCGATGCTCAAAAAGCTTTCCCTACGTCAGGGAAAAATGCTCATCACACTTGTTGACAGAGAGTGCGATATGACGGGATATGAGATCGTCAAGGAACTTCGTGGAGGATTCCGAGCATTCTTTTGGCAAGGATTCGCTAAGATCCTCGGAGCCGACCTGAAAACAGGTTTCGACGAGACAAAAGAGGAAAACCAGATTGTCAACCGCATAATCCTACTTGTGGAGAGCGGACAACTATAATAAGCCAAGCACTTGCATCGGCAATACAAAGAACTTTACAATGGCAGAAGAATTAGATTTTTCAAAACAACCAGTTGCAGACAAGTCAGTGACCTATGACGAGAACAACATCCGTCACCTCGAGGACATTGAGCACATCCGTCTTCGATATGGTATGTATATCGGACGCGCGGGCGATGGCTCTCACTCCGACGATGGTATCTATATCCTGATCAAAGAGGCAATAGACAACTCCATCGACGAATACCGTATGGGAGAAGGCAAGCAGATTGAAGTGACAATGGCAGACGGAAAGGTCCGCATCCGTGATAACGGCCGTGGTATTCCATTGGGAACAAACAAGGCTGGCGACGACGTGATGATGATGGCAGTGTCAAAACTGAACTCTGGTGGTAAATATGATTCGAAAGCCTTCAAAAAATCAGTCGGACTTAACGGTGTGGGTTTGAAAGCAGTGAACGCTCTTTCATGGAAATTTGCTGTTGGCGCATACCGTGACGGCAAATGCCGACGCATGGAGTTCAAACAAGGCAAACTGGTCTCGGACACAGGAATAGTCGACAATACAGAAAATGAACCACGTGGCACATTCGTTGAATTTGAGCCAGACAACACCATTTTCGAAAACTACTCTTTCCGCAAAGACTTCATCGAGGAACAGCTTCAGAACTACGCGTATCTGAACACTGGACTGACAATCCTATACAACGGCAAGAAAGTGTCGTCGAAGAATGGTCTGCAGGATCTTCTTAACGACAGAATGACATCTGACGCTCTCTACCCTATCATCCATTTCAAGGATGACGAGTTGGAGATCGCTCTTACTCATGCCGACCAGAACAACGAAGAATACTACTCTTTCGTCAACGGACAGAACACGTCTCTTGGCGGACCTCACCAGACAGCTTTCCGTGAGGCTATAGGAAAGACAATCAAAGAGTTTTTCAATAAGAACCTTGACCTTGCGGATGTCCGCAACGGTGTTGTTGGAGCCATTGCGATAAATGTAGAGGAGCCAATGTTCGAAAGCCAAACAAAGAACAAGTTGAGTTCAAAGGAGATGGCTCCCGGCGACGACAGTGTCTCTATCAACAAATACGTCAACGACTTTGTGGCCGACAAACTCGACAAATATCTTCACATCCATGCTGATGTGGCAGAAAAGATGTTGGAGAAGATCAAGGAATCTGAAAAAGAACGTAAAGCTTTGGCGGGAGTGTCGAAAGCGGCAAAGGAGCGTACAAAGAAGATCAACCTTCACAACAAAAAGCTTCGTGACTGCAGTATCCACTTCAACGACAACAAAGCTCCTAAAGGAGACATCGACACTCGTGATATAACAAGCATTTTCATCACCGAGGGAGATTCCGCTTCCGGAAGTATCACTAAGATACGTGATGTGAACACACAGGCTGTATTCAGCCTTAGAGGTAAGCCAAAGAACCTTTACGGAAAGTCGAAGAAAATGGTTTACGAGAACGAAGAGATGACTCTTCTTCAAGCCGCCCTCAATATCGAGGATGGTCTGGAAGGACTACGCTACAACAGAGTCATTATCGCTACCGATGCCGATGTCGACGGAATGCACATCCGTCTACTTCTTCTGACCTTCTTCCTTCAGTTCTTCCCAGACCTGGTGAAGAAAGGCCACGTCTATATTCTTCAGACTCCTCTTTTCCGTGTCCGCGACAAGCAACGCACTTTCTATTGCTACGATGATGTGGAGAGAGAAAACGCCATCAAAGCAATCGGCAAAAATGCTGAGATCACACGATTCAAGGGTCTGGGTGAGATTTCCCCAGAAGAGTTCCGTGATGTGATCGGCAAAAACATCCGTCTCGACCAAGTGCAGCTAAGAAAAGAAGATGCCGTAGCTGAAATCCTAAGTTTCTATATGGGTGTCAACACTCTCGAACGTCAGGAACTTATCATTGAGAACCTGCAGGTAGAGGAAGATGCCGTTGAAGATTAAACAACATGAAGAAAATCGCTTTCATAATAAATCCCAAAAGTGGAACAAAGAGCAAGGAATCCCTTCCTGAACTTATTGAGAAGACGTTGGACAAAGAGAAATTCGAGTCAAAAATCGTCTATACTCAATATGCAGGACACGGTAAAGAACTTGCCCAGCAACTATCCGCTGAGGGATACGACATCGTAGTGGCTTGTGGTGGAGACGGTACTGTGAACGAAATCGCGTCGGCGATAGTCCACACCAACACCGCTCTGGCTATCATCCCACTTGGTTCCGGCAACGGTCTTGGACGACACCTTGGCTACTCAATGAGTCCATCCAGAGCTCTACAACAGATAAACGAGGCAAGTGAGGAGCATATCGACTATGCTAAAGCCAACGACAGATGTTTCTTCTGCACTTGCGGCACTGGATTCGACGCTCACGTGAGCCACTCATTCAGCAACCAGAAAACCAGAGGATTGATGACCTACATCAAGACAATGTGCAGGGAATACTGGAACTACAAGCCATACAACTACGTCATCAAAGCCAACAGTATGGCCGTGCTGCAGAAGGCATTCCTCATCACAATCGCCAACGCCGCGCAGTGGGGCAACAACGCTTACATCGCGCCAGAGGCCAATATAGCAGATGGAAAACTAAACGTCTGCATTCTCAAGCCGTTCACAATGTTCGCCATTCCTGCGATTATCGCACAGCTGATGACAAAAACACTTCTCAAATCAAGATACTTCACATTCGTAGAGGCAACTGATATCACACTGTGCAGAGAAGAGAGCGGTGAATTCCACATCGATGGAGAACCAGTATTGGAAGAGAAAGATATCCACATACGCATCATCCACCACGGTTTGAAAGTGATGATGCCTAAGCAAGACAACAAATTCTTTCTTAACAAAGTGATTGACAATTTATGATAAGCAAAGTCAAGAAAATCGAATATAGCGAGGTAGCATACGATGAACTGCCAGACAACATCAAACAGTTGATCAACAAAGCAAAAGATGCCACAAAAACGTCTTACGCCCCATACTCCAAATTCCATGTAGGAGCAGCATTGGAGACGGATGGCAACCATACCGTCTGCGGATCCAACCAGGAAAACGTAGCATATCCAAGCGGATTATGCGCCGAACGTACAGCAGTGTTTGCATGTGGAGCACAGTATCCAAAAGAAGCTGTCGTTGCGTTGGCTATCGCGGCTGAGACAGAAGGCAAATTTTTAGCCCAGCCAATCGTACCATGCGCAGCCTGCCTGCAAGTGTTGTTGGAAACAGAAAGAAGAGGTGGGAAAGCAATCGATTTTTATCTCTACGGGACAGATGTGATTTACCATATAAAAGGAGTTGGCTCGTTCCTTCCTTTCTCATTTGATATGTAAGGAGCAACCACAGAAATTGAATGTCATGAGTGAAAACAAGATAGAAATATCAGCCTCAGAAATCGAGGCAATGCAGCAAGCCATGCTCAACTCAAAAGAGGAGATTGTCATCGAAGAGGGACGTATGACGCTGCGTACAGAAGGGTTGGTGAAAAAGTATGGTGAACGTACCGTCGCCAACAATGTGTCAATCAACGTGAAGCAGGGAGAGATTGTAGGTTTGCTCGGTCCGAACGGAGCAGGAAAAACCACAACATTCTATATGACCACCGGTCTTATCGTGCCAAACGCAGGACGCATCTTCCTCGACAACGAAGAGATCACCAAAGATCCCGTCTACAGAAGAGCTCAAAAGGGAGTGGGATACCTACCTCAGGAGGCATCTGTATTCAGAAAAATGAGCGTGGAGGACAATATCAAAGCCGTTCTTGAGATGACAAATTTCTCCAAAGAGTATCAGAAAGAGAAGTTGGAGAGCCTCATCGACGAGTTCAACCTCAACCACGTCCGCCACAACCTTGGTGACCGTCTTTCCGGAGGTGAGCGCCGAAGAACAGAGATCGCGCGATGCCTGGCAATCGAGCCTAAATTCATCATGCTCGACGAACCGTTTGCCGGAGTCGACCCTATCGCTGTCGCCGACATCCAGAATATCGTGTGGAAGCTTAAGGACAAGAATATCGGAATCCTTATCACAGACCATAACGTGGATGAGACATTGCAGATCACAGACCGTGCTTATCTGCTTTTCGAAGGCAAGATCCTATTCAAGGGCACACCTGAAGAACTTGCGGCAAACGCCATCGTTAAGGAGAAATATTTGGGTAGAGACTTTGAGTTGAAACGCAGAAAAAGAGAAGAGTAATGAACGAGAACTACGACAAAGAAGATATTAAAGCCGCAATAGACACACTACGTAACGGCGGAATTATTGTCTACCCTACAGACACCATCTGGGGTATTGGTTGCGACGCAAGAAATGAAGCAGCGGTGAAGAAGGTGTTTGAGATCAAACGTAGAGCCGACTCCAAATCAATGATCTTGCTTGTCGACGCGCCGGGACGTATTCCTCTATACTCAGACGCGATGCCGGATATTGCATGGGATCTGATTGAGTGTGCGGACACCCCTACTACCATCATCTATTCCAAAGCAAAGGGGTTGGCACCCAATGTGATTGCGGAAGACGGAAGTGTCGGCATCCGTGTGACAACAGAAAAGTTCAGCCACGCATTATGTGAAAGATTCGGTTTCCCGATCGTTTCAACATCAGCAAACATCTCCGGTGAACCATCAGCCAAATTTTTCGCCGAAATCAGCGAAGAGATACTGAAAGCCGCTGATTATGTTGTAAAGTTCAGACGCGACGATAAAACGCCATCATCACCGTCGAAGATAATCAAAATCGAAGAAAACGGAGTTTTCAAAATATTACGATAATCATCGTAGGGGCAGGTTTCAAACCTGCCCTTTATTGCATACATCCAAGAAATACAAAATCCGTAGGGGCAGGTTTCAAACCTGCCCTTTGTTGCATAATACAAAAAAATAGGGGCAGGTCTAAAACCTGCCCCTACGTAACATAACATTATGATTTTGCCTTACAATATTCAATAAATTCTTCAAGGTTGGAAAACCTTCGTTCCGACAGGAATATCGAATCTTTTTCCGTATAGATACCGTAATTGCTCAATCTGGCGTTCTTATTGTCTGGCATATAACGGGTGATCTCACTATACTTAAACACCTTACCTTTCAACAGTCCAGGAATACCGAATTTCCACTCCACAATCGCATCTTCCGTCGCCTCATATATCGGCAGATTCCACACCACAAAGCCTAACAGAGCAATAATCAGAAGCAATTTGACAGGTTCATCGTAGTATCTGACACAATAAAGCACCGCCATAACATACGATAAAACCAAATAGATCTTATACTGTAATTTGAACTTCGTCTTCATAAAATCACCAGCGACGTAAATAAACAGGACTTCCTACCTCAATAGTATCGTTACGTTTCGCTCTGTTTGCCCAACGAAGCTCCCACGGACGCATACCGAACTCTTTTGCCAATGTCTCGTAAGTGTCACCCTTTCGAGCCTCAACAGCCTTTCTTCCCTTGATCTTCACAATCTTATGATAAGGGCCGACGGGAATGCTACCCATCGAACTCTCTGTGAGATACTTCTTCTCTGTCTCTACTACGGCCTGATTCTCCTGCACCGTCTTCACAACCTCCTCTATATCAGTCTTCTGGTCATACTTGTAAAGTTCATACGTCTCAATCAAATCAATAAGACGCTCCGCATAACGAGGCTCAGTAGCGTAACCACATTTTTTCAATCCCTTTGCCCAACCTTTGTAGTCGGTAGGATCCAATGTGAACAAAGAGGCATAACGTGCCTTCTTCAAAAACAAAGAATGGTCCACAAACGATTCCTCTGGTTTGTTATACTTGCGGAAACACTCCTGAAGTTTATCATCATCATGATAAACACGTTCACCAGTCCAATCTTTGTGACACTTGATTCCGAAATGGTTGTTGCTTTTCTGTGCAAGTTCACTCAATCCCGCTCCACTTTCAAGCAGACCCTGAGCAAGAGTGATACTTGCAGGCACACCGTTGGAACGCATCTCTTCAACGGCGATCTTATTGTATTTTGAGATATAGTTGACATATGTGCTGTTTTTTTCCAAAGCGTTTGCCACTACGCAAACCTGCATAAGGAATGCAGCCGCCAAAATTTTTATATTACACATAATGTTCTTTGTTTGAAGGACAAAGATATAAAAATATTGTGGGAATGAATAAGATTTGAGGAAATTGTTGAAAGACAGAATTATATATTATAGCATAGTATCACATCCATTATCCAAATATTCTTTCAGAATCTTATCCATTATCGGACGATACCTATTAGGTGTCAACGGACTATTCAGAAATGCATACACCAAATCAATATATTCTTTATCTGAAAGTATTCCTACAATTTCCGGATTTCTAAACTTCTTAAGAATATCTTCCTGACAATCATTCCAAAAACAATAATCAAAAGGTATAGTCGTATCCAATGGAAACGAAAAAGGATCCTCGGAATTAAGCATATATCCAATAGAAACATTCCCCTTAAAAACATACGATACAATATTTCCGTCTCGCATATTGGCTCCATGTACAGGAGATGATGAACCAGAACGCTTTTGAGATGTAGGAAACACAGCAACAATATTCAACTCGTCGCTCCTGTAAATTGAAATCAAATACTTGTATTTATTGGGTGTAGTCCTTAAACAATAACCATAAATGATATTCTTAGCCCTTAGCATTTCACGAACAAATTTGCATATATTCCAAAGCTTCCATATAGATTTCTTTTTTCTCCTCGTCGTCGTTCATCTCATCAAGATCAATCGCCACATTTGATTTGCCATCGTCAAAAACGACATGTTTATCAGAGACTGTTTTAGTCCACAACGAATCTTTCCTATGTGTATAATCAGAAAGCTCATCTGCTGATTTATGTCCAAATTCGTTCAGCACGCTATCAATCAAGTTTATCTCATATTGGGAGAACTCATCCATATTTATTGATTCGCAGTTTTTTTTCTTGATAGGAAAAACAATGTTTTGTCCTTCCTTATTTTTTTTACAACATACGAAATCAGAAAAACCGCCGTTCTTAATATCGTAAACTTCAGATGCGACAGGTCCTTTTTCCCATGCGTAATATGAGAACCAAGTCAAAGGGAAGCAGCGGGTCATAACAAATCTCTCATCTATCAAATAGACAAGTTTTAGCAATTTACGCAAATTGATTCCGGGAACATTCAGGCAGATATACGCTAATAATGTACCGTTCTTATCTCTGTTTACTGTTGTTGAAAAATCCATATACAATCAATCATTAAAGTCAAAACTGATTTTGCACTTAAAAACACTCTCAATTATTTCACAAGGCAAATATAGGTAAGTTTTTGAATATTGGCAAGAAAAAAACTTTAGCAATATCCACATCTAGTCTTAATATTGTGGGAATGAATATAAATTTATTGGTTTTACCTTTGTATATTTGCTCTAAGAAAAAAAATTAATTTACAAAAGTTCATTTTTAATGCGATGACAAAGAAAATCATCATATATTTCATTATATTTTTCTTCTTTATATTGAACCTCCAAGCTCGCCCACGAACTATGTTCAAGATAGAGGGCGACTCCGTTTTGCATATATGTTCAAACTTTTCATATGAATTTTGGGATGATGATTACGACCCATTATATGATCCATTACAATTATTTAATTATTCCACTATTATTGTCGACGAAGGTGTAGATTCTGTGTCTCTCAGATTGAGCGAAAAGACTCGATTACTTTGTCTACCATCATCTTTGCGGTATCTAAGTGACTACAGTCTGAAAAACATCCGTTGTGACATTCGCATAAACCCTAAGAATCCATATCTGTGTATCGAAGGATGCGGAGTATACGACAAACAGAAGAAAACATTGATCACATCTGTAATGTGCAAAGATGACACAGTGTTTAATATGCCAGCCACGGTAGATTCTGTCTGGAATTTTCCCAGAACACATTTCTCTAAAATCGTATTTCCTTCAAGTTTGAAATATTACCCATACAATCTAAATTGTGACACGTTGGAGATTCTATCTTCATCCGTCGACCCAAGATGGCTGGCTATCAACATGGATGAAACTAACTATCTTGTTTGTCCTTTTGACACTCTTGTGGCAAAGATGCTTGTGGAAAACTTGTGGGAGAATAAAATCAGATGGAAAAAAAGTCTCGACTCGAACATTAAAGAAAAAATCTTTTGTCCTGGATTAGACGTGAGCAAACGAGACACCAGTTGGATGAGTGAGAAGTATCATCCTATCTATGTGACTGAGCAAGGGGATTCTCTGGCAGGTATTGATTCCATTTCACCTGACAAAGAAATACAATCGGTTATAATCAACAACATACCCAAAAGCCGCATAAGAATCAACAATGATTATAGCAAATACGATTTTTATGTCACCACTTACGACACTTTGTACCGTCTTCCTTTTTGTCTGCAGATTTCACATAAGAATTTTAAAGAAGATAAGCCCAAATATGCTGAATATGGCGAGTTTATAGATTCTGTTTTTACCATTCGTGAAGGAGTAGACACGTTACCTTATTTGGCAGATATGCCTTCTCATTGCAGAAAAATCATCATTCCAAAATCATTGCATTATTTGAAGGAGAGTCTCCATTGTGACAGCGTATTTATCTATTCTGATTCCTTAGAAGGATATAGTAACCTCGAAGCAAAATATTATTACGTGGAAAATGAACAGGTCTATTTATCCCTTAGACGTTGGAATATGACGGATGATATAAAAGCCGTTGTTTATTCTCCCAATGCAGATATCCGAAAACGAAATCTCATGTTGCAAGAGAATACAAACCCGCCTGTGTTAATGTATAACAACAATGGAAATATCACTACTTTGCCTATTCGTCCCACATCTTCCATTTATAGGACCTATCTAAACTCTACAATTGAAGGAATCCCTCAATCCGATCTGTATGTTTTTGACAAATCAGGAAGATGCCATAATTCATGGGTAATATTAACAACGCCATCCCCATATCTCGATTTGGATTATGCTGTTTGGACGTATGACACATTGCTGACACTTCCGCAAAAATCCCATATCACATTTACAAAACAGGATGGCTCGATATGGACAGAAAAAATAGAATTTGCCGGATTCTGCTTATACTATGTTCCCAAAGGAGAAACTATTGAATCTCTAATGAGATCAGGAAAGAGAATAATGATTTTTAAAGACGGTGATACCATCCCTCATCGTTACTTAAATCGTTTAGCATTTGGGGAGTTATATAAAAACGGAGAATGCCTTCCAATAAGACAAGGTTATATAACTTATCATCTATTCTGGAGAAACAAACGAAATTATCTGATAGATGGAGGCGAAAGATTTCTACGCATTTCTATAGATATAGATAATGCAAATCATTCCAAAGAGATATGGCTAACAAATATAATGATGCAAAATTCAGACTGTCTTAAAAGAATTCTTCCTCCTATGCATTTTTATATAAGCAAATGATATTATGCTTTGTATGTAAGACAAATAATATTTGTTAGCCAATACTCATTGTGATGATTTTTGGGGTCGTTCCACAACAAGTCAATCTCAATGATTATAAAATCGATTTTGTGGACTCCTCAATAATAAAAGTTCCTTATCAATATTCTATTTTTCTGACCTCCAACGATTTATAACGCTTGTAATCATAGTCTGCGGCTCCAAATTCTTTGGTTCCTTCCGCCACATCAACCACACGCTTTGTCCAGTTTCCTTTCGCATCACGCTTCAAAATCTTGTATTTAGACTCTGTCTTGCCTTCCACTCCCTCCTCATACGTAGCAGTTGATGACTTTGAGACAAGTTCATTGTCTGCGTCATATTCAAAAGTGAAAGTCTGATGTCCTAGATTATTTGACGAAAATGTCAGTGGGAAACCAGCATTGTTGTATGAGACAGAGTCTGAAAACTCCATACCAAAGTCACTGCAGTACCAAGTAAACTTATTTATAGAACCATTGTCGTTGCGGACACAATTCCAATTATCATATCCTGAGTGGACGGAATATTTACCATCAGCATCAAATTCAATTGTAGTCTCACTCTCTGCTTTTGAAGATGTAGGATTGCCGTTATCGTCGGCAGTATAAACAGATAGGACACACTTCTTCACATTTCCTTTCAAGTCGAAAAACTTTCCGTCGACCATCGTATAGAGATCAACTTTCTCTACAGATGTTGTATCAACCTGTCCTTCCACAACTGACGAATCTGCACTGCTGTCCGAAACCTGACCGTTGCTACTATTAGGACCTCCACAACTGACTAATGCACAACAGCATATAGTCGAAAATAGTAAGAAATTTTTCATATTAATATTTTTTATTGGTACAACCAAAATCACTTTTCGAGTATATAGAGATTGTAAAACTTTTTTCTCAAATCCTACAACCTGAATTCATATCTAACACAATTGGACTACATCGCAAAAATAACAAATTCATAGAATCTAGTTTAGGAATTTTAAATAAAATCTTTCAATTAAACTTCCATATATTCTCGGATATAAAAATCCAATTGAGTATTGTTCCCTAAAAGCTTTAGTTCAACCCCTCCAACAAAAATTTTCTCAAATGCAAATGTGTAATTCCATCACAGTCTGACTTACTTACAAGCGGAGTCATGGAGATGACATACTTCGGATAATTGTCTTTGATAGCACGCAGATTTCCAAACTCACGTTTCTGTGTTGCCTCATCAACTATGATATATGAAGCCTGAACATACGCACGCTCTCCATCTGGTTTATTGCAGACGAAATCTATCTCACCAGCCTGTAGTTGCCCCACCGTCACCTCATAACCGAGCCTTATCAGATGATTATATATCACGTTTTCAATGACTTTCTCTATATCACCCTCACGTCTTCCTCCAACAAGGACATTTCTTATTCCATTATCCTCAAAATAGAACTTGTCGTTACTCTCAAACAGTCTCTTTCCATGTATGTCATAGCGGTTCACTCTATGAAGTATATATGAATCACACAAAGTTTTCATATAATTGATAATCGCTGCGGATGTGATTGTCTCCCCTTGAGATTTCATATACTTGGCAATACTATTGGCTGAGATTATCTTTCCTACATTGTCCGCTAAGAATCTTATAAGATTTTCCAAAAACGGGACATTGCGAATCTGATTACGCTTGATCACATCTTTCAAAAGCACTGTATTGAAAACATCCATCTGATATTCTCGAGCATCCTCCTCGTCAAGGCCATAACGTATCAATCCGGGAAGACCTCCAAACTGGATATATTTGGAAAGCGTCTCATCACTATCTGAAAGATTATGGAAATCCATAAACTCCTCATAGCTAAGCGATTGAACATAAATCTCTTTATATCTGCCTCCTATTTTATTGCTGAGATCACTACTCAGCATACTTGAATTGCTGCCCGTAATGATAATCTCCACATCAGGTTCCTCATAATAACTTCGTATACTCTTCTCAAAACCATCTATGTCTTGAATCTCGTCGACGAGGATATAATTCATCTTCTTCGGATCCCTATGTTCATCTATATATGCATTCAGATCATGATAAGTGCGTATATCATCAAACATATACTTCTCCTTGTCGATATAGACAATGTTATTTTCCTTATTTTCTGATATTTTATCCTTAAACAAACGAAGAACACAACTCTTTCCGACTCGTCGCTGACCAGTAAGAATTATTATCATGTTTTTGTCAAGATGATGCTCTATCTTTTCTATATAACTTTGCCTCAGAAGTGCTATCATATCTTCCATAATGAATATCCTTTACAAAATTAACAAATTTATTCTCTATAGAATACAAAATCCATAAAATCCGCATTTTTATATTCTATATAATACGAAATTAGCAAAATTCATATTTTTATATTCTATAAAATACAAAACAGATAAAATCTATATTTTCATTCTCTATAAAATACAAAATTCAGGAAACACACACTTTTTTGAAATGAGAATTTGTAAATGGCTTGGAACATGCGAATCTCAAATGGAACATGACACTCGTCTCCTCGGAAAGATCCGCCATCGTGTTTCCCGACAATTTAGCATTTTGAATTTAGCATTCTGAATTTAAACTTCATATCCGCCACCCATCGTCTCTCTGACAATTCCGTCCATTTCCAAATCAAAAAGGATGTCGGAGACTTCAGCTATTGATTTGTCTAACTCTCTGGCAATAATATCTTTATGTGTTGTTCCTGCAGACGAGAGGTATTCCACAACCAGTCTCTTGTCTCCGTCAAGATCAAGAGCAGACAAATCTGGCTTTTGTGGGGATTTTTGCACAGGATTTTGCGAGACTGAGATGGAAGACACACGTCGCAAGAAAGAATCATCATGATTGCCAGACAGAATCTCATCCACATCGGCAGCAGAGGTGACAAGATGAGCTTTTCCACTGCGTATCAAATTGTTACACCCTTCACTCTGCACCCTCGTATAGTCGCCAGGCAACGCACACACCGGCACGTCCAACCTATGTCCCCACTCTGCAGTGTAGAGAGAGCCGCCATTACCTTTACTCTCCACCACAACCACGACATCCGCTATAGCCGCAATGATTCTGTTTCGCTCCACAAAATTTTTATTGTCTGTGGACGACTGGAATTGAAACTGGGTCATCAATCCTCCATGTGCCATTATATCATTGACATAGCGACGGTGGTCTGCCGGATAGATGGTAGGAAAACTCGTGCCCATCACAGCAAGTGTGTCGAGCCCATTATCCAATGCCGCACAATGAGCCGTGATATCCACACCACGTGCCAATCCGCTAACAATCAATGCGTCAGGATAACGTTTGGATATATCCGCCACAAAAGATTCAGTGAATGTTTTGCCATAGTGAGTCATATTGCGAGTGCCGACGATGGATATGATCTTACGGTTGTTGAGAGACGCAGCCCCTTTATAATAAAGGAAAAATGGAGTGTCGGAGCGTCGTTTGACCATAGAAGATGGATAATCAGCATCGTAGATAGAGAGTATCCTGACACTGTTTTTCGCAGCAGCTTCAATCTCCCGTTCCGCCAGACGGAGAAGCGTCACACTATTGTTGGCGATCGCGTTTGCAGCAGACTCATTCAGTCGACACTGCTCCACCAACACCTTTTCTGGCAACGCAAACACGTCGCCCAACGATTCAAACTTCTGAGATAACTCTTTGATTTTGGCTGGGCCTACACCATGGACAAACGTCAATGCCAATCCATATAGGATATCACTGTTACTATTCCACATGTTCAATTATAATTAATCATTCATAATTTCGAATCCAAAGATAATTAAAATCTCACAAAATTTTAAATTGCCACATAATTACGTAAAACTTTTTCCTTCTACTCTCGCTCCTGAATTCAAATTATTTGGAATTTGTCAACTTGTCAAATTTGAGTTACGACCAAAATATGTTAGTTTTGCATTTATAATTATTTGTATGAGTTATAGACTATATCCTTATCGATTTGTCTTACAAAATCGTATATAGATTTTATAATCTATCATCATCGTAGCAACCAAATACAAATACCAAACAAAAACAAAATAATTATGGGCACAACAAAACGACATATTTCACCAATCCTTTTGCAAAAAGCAGAAGAACTAAGAGATAAATTCATTTCGTTACGTCCATTTCCTGAAGAAACAGTAAAATCTTTAAGAGAATACTATCGTATAGGGTTGACATATTCCAGCAATGCTCTTGAAGGAAACAGTTTGACAGAATCAGAGACAAAGGTGGTTATAGAGGATGGTTTGACTATTGAAGGCAAACCCCTACGTGATATATATGAAGCAGTAGGACATGCTCATGCATACGACTATATCTATACTCTTGCAACAAACAAACGGATTGAAGAATCGGACATTCTAGAACTTCATCGCTTGTTCTATGAAAAAATCGACGCGGAGAAAGCCGGAAAATATAGAAATGTTCCTGTATTCATTAGTGGCAGCAATTACGCAGTAACACCTCCTGCTAAAATCGAGAGTAGCATGAAAACGTTTATCAAGTGGTTCAACGAAAATGAACACAAAATTCCTACTCCTGAATTTGCCGCACTTGCCCATCAAAAGTTTGTTTTTATCCATCCTTTCATTGATGGTAATGGACGCGTGGCTCGTTTGATTCTTAATCTTGCCCTTATAAGAGGAGAATACACCATTGCTCTTATTCCTGCTATTTTACGACATGAATATGTACAGTCTTTAGAAATATCTCATGAAAACATTAGCGTTTTCATTGACTTCATAGCAGAAAGAATCATAGCTACACAAATGGATTTACTCCGTCTACTAAATGATGGCGGTGTAAATGGCGGTGTAAATGGCGGTGTAAATGGCGGTGTAAAATTGGACGAATTACTTTTTGATGCAATAAAAAACAATCCTGGTTTGAATGCACCTGCACTTTCCGAGATCCTACAAAAGAGTCTGAGATCGACACAACGATACTTGAAAACACTTTCGGATTCTGGAGTTATAGAATTTCGTGGAGCCGCTAAAAATGGCGGTTATTATATTATAGGGTCTAAACAGTGATGGTATAAAATGGGGATCGAGAAAAGCGGAACCCACCGAAAGAAAATGGAAAAAATCTTTCAATTCCACAAAATCAACTACATTTTGCTTTCAGTTAAGCCAAAATTATATAATTTTGCACCGTAAACTGAAATTAACTTAACACATAAAACGACATGTGTGGAATTGCTTATGTAAGATTAAGAAAGCCGCTTAAGTATTATTACGAGAAGTATGGTTCATGGAAATACGGTCTTGAAAAGCTGTATATCCTTATGGAAAAACAACACAATCGCGGACAGGAAGGAGCTGGTTTGGCGTGCGTCAAACTTCATGCGAAACCCGGTGAGGAATATATCTTCCGTGAAAGAGCTGAGGGCGGTCAGGCAATCGACAAAATCTTCGAATCGGTTTATCAGAACTATCAGAATCTCACTCCTGAGATATGGGCAGATCCTGATTACGCAGCAGACAATCTTCCTTTCGCAGGTGAGATGTACCTTGGTCATCTCCGCTACAGCACAACAGGAAAATCTGGTCTGTCGTACGTCCACCCTTTCTTGCGACGCAGCAACTGGAAAGACCGCACATTGGTTTTGGCAGGCAATTTCAACCTTACCAACGTCGACGAGGTGTTCGCCAACCTTACCCGTATAGGCCAGCATCCTCGTGATATGGGCGACACTATCCTTATGCTCGAGACCATCGGCCACCAGCTCGACATGGAAGTCCAGCGTAAGTTTAATGAATATGACGCTCAGGGAAAATCATACGATGAGATTTCGCAACTCATTGAGAAGAATGTCGACTTGGGTGAAGTGATCAGACGTAGCGAAAAAGGCTTCGACGGTGGTTACTGCATCTGCGGTATGGTGGGCCACGGCGACTCGTTCATCTTCCGTGATCCAAACGGAATACGTCCAGCATTCTACTATTACGACGACGAGATCATCGTTGCAGCAAGCGAAAGACCTGTCATCCAGACTGTCATGAATGTCAAGATCGAAGACATCAATGAGCTTGAGCCTGGTCAGGCAATCATCATAAAGAAAGACGCATCTTTCCATCTTGAGCAGATTCGTGAGCCGGGAGAGATCAAAAAATGTTCGTTCGAACGTATCTACTTCTCTCGAGGCAGTGACATCGACATCTATAAGGAGCGCAAGAAACTTGGTGAACTCCTTACTCCACAAATCCTGAAATCTGTAGACAACGACTTGAACAATTCCGTCTTCTCTTTCATTCCAAACACCGCTGAAGTGGCATTCTACGGTATGATGCATGGAATTGAAAACGTGATGATTGAGGATAAGAAACGTGCCATCCTTTCAGGAAAGAAGTTCTCAGACGAGGAGCTGAACAGAATCCTTTCCGCACGTCCACGTCAGGAGAAGATCGCAATCAAAGATATCAAGATGCGTACGTTCATCGCACAGGATAAAAACCGTAATGATATGGCAGCCCACGTCTACGATATTACATACGGATCCATCCATCCGAAGACAGACAATCTTGTGGTGATCGACGACTCTATCGTGAGAGGCACGACATTGAAACAGAGTATCATCAAGATCCTCAACCGTCTTGAGCCAAAGAAGATCGTCATCGTATCCTCTTCCCCACAAGTCCGCTTCCCAGACTGCTACGGTATCGACATGAGCCGTATGAGCGAGTTCATCGCATTCAAAGCGGCAATCTCTTTGCTGAAAAAGAGAGGAATGGAGGATGTCATCGAGGAGGTATACAAGAAGAGCAAGGCTCAGGTGGGCAAGAAGAAAGAGGAATATGTCAACTATGTGAAAGAGATCTACGCTCCATTCTCCGACGAAGAGATTTCAGCAGAGATAGCGGAATTGCTTACGCCCAAAGATGTCAAAACTCCAGTAGAGATTGTTTACCAATCACTTGAGAACCTTCACGTCGCATGTCCTAACCATAGTGGCGACTGGTATTTCTCCGGTAACTACCCTACACCTGGTGGAAACCGTTTGGTGACAAATGCGTTCATCAATTTCTACGAGGGAAATGTGGACAAGAGATAAAATTAAAAATTATAAATGCGAAATGCTAAATTAAATTTCGCATTATGAATGATACAAGGGCGATGCTTTATGCTCGCCCTTTTTTATGCCAACGAATATTGGACGAATCATCAACCATCAACCCTCAACCGTCAACCCTCAACCATCTCTACTCCCAAAAATCATAAAAATTAAACCATTGTTCTGGGTATTGGCGGACAATGGTCTCCAATAGGTCTTTATATTCCTGCATCGACGCGGATACTTTCTGCTTTCGGTTCGTCTCCTGTGCGGCGGCCTCTGCTTTTCTGCAGATAAATCTGTATCGTTTGCCTGATTCTCTGACGGCAAAGAAATAGAATGTGTCGGCTCCAGTCATTGTGGCGATCTGGTGTGGACCGGGAGGGAATGGCGCGTCGTGGTCTAAGAACCGCACCGTCTTGGCATCCTCTTTTCTTATGAATCTGTCACCCTGGAAACAGACGACTTCATTGGCAGACAATGCGGATTGGATCTTGAAAATATGGTCGATATTCTCCATGGAGACGGGAATGACTCCAAACGTATTGGATCCCATCGCTGACTCCAACTTATCCTTAATCTTCTGATACTCAGCATCGAGCATCACAACATTCAGTTTGGTGCCATACTCCTTCATAAACACTCGGCTCACCTCCCAGTTGCCGACATGCGCCCCGACCATAACGGCACCCTTCTCTCCCCTCTTCAAATGGTCGATGAGGCAATCCATCCCGTCGAACGAGAATGAGAATTCCTTTTCCAATCCCGATGACGCTGCGATCTTGTCTATTATCACCTGTCCGAAACGATAATAGTGCTGGAAGATTTTTCCAACTGCGCACAACACTGATTTTTTATGGATCCTACGCCAGTATTTCCAGCTTGCGGCTGTGGCTTTGGGTGCAAACGGCACGAAATATGGAACTACGACAAACAGGAACGCATACGCTGCGTTCAATCCTAAATGTTTGATCAGAAAGATGAAGAATCCGTATCCAAATGATCCTCCTCGTGTCTTGCCATTCCACTCGGCCATAAATAAAATTAAGAGTTAAGAGTTAAAAATTAAGAATTATCCGTAGAAATTTTAGAACAGAAAACAGCATATACTGAATGCTTGGAAAATCCACAAACTAGTTTGTTTTAGAAAACCCATAACGGAAAAAAACAAACAGCAGAAAACCACATGTTTTCTTACGTTTTATTTTCTGCGTTGGGCTGTTTTCTATGTCATTTATGACATGTTTTCCAGCACCGACAACGGAGTTTTATAGGTGCGTTTTCTGTTAATATTATCTCATCGTCGCATGATTTACAGATATTTATATATCAACTTACATTTTGATATCAGTTTCTTTGTAAATCAAGTGTTGAAACGACCTCTTAAAGTCCAAATTTCAATAAAAAAATTGGGCAGACGTGAATGTGCTGCCCAAATATAGAATCGTTTGATAATTCCGATTATGTGTAAAGACCACCGTTGACAGAGATTGTCTGACCTGTGACGTAAGCAGCCTCCTTAGTACACAAGAAGCCAACTACAGCGGCAACCTCCTCTGGCTCACCGAAACGGTTAGCTGGGATCTGCTTCTTCAACTCAGCCTCATCCAAATCCTTTGTCATATCTGTGCGGATGAAACCAGGAGCTACAGCGTTAACTGTGACGTTCTTCTTAGCGACCTCCTGAGCCAATGCCTTTGTTGCTGCGATGATACCACCCTTAGCCAAAGAGTAGTTAGTCTGGCCAGGAAGACCCTTCAAACCAGATAGAGAAACCATATTCACGATACGTCCGAATTTCTTTCTCACCATTGGCTGAAGAAGAGCGCGAGTGACGTAAAGGAATCCGTTGACAGTGATGTCGATAACGTTTCTCCAGTCCTCATTTGTCATGAACACCATAATCTGGTCGCGACGTATACCTGCATTGTTGACCAACACCTCTATATATTCATCCTTGTGAGCCTCCTGCCAAGCTGTGATCGCAGACTCTGTAGCCTCACAATCAGCCACGTTGAACTTGATGATCTCACCGTCGCTACCCTTTTCTCTTACCATAGCCAAAGTGTTTAGTGCCTCGGCTTCATTTGATTGATAGTTGATAAGCACGTAGTAACCCTGCTCTGCCAACTTGACTGAACATGCTCTACCGATACCTCTCGAACCACCTGTAACAAGTGCTACTTTCATATTCTATTTCTTGAATTTCCGTGAAAATATCCGCAAAACTACAAAAAACATTTCAGTTTTGAAAATTCTATGCCCCAACTGCACGATTTTTTATAAGATCCGAATAAGAATCACGATTGATAATCGCAACTTTTCGAAAAGAATCCGTATTGACAATATGGATTCTCTTCTAAAAAATCAAAATTCCCCGATCCATAATGGATGTTTTTGCACCGTAGGGGCAGGTCTCGTACCTGCCCGCTAGTGGGTTAGGGAATCTCTTTTTCTCAAAAAAAGTCGTAGACTTTCTCCGAGGTCTTATATTCTCTGTGGTTTTATATGTGCTCGCCTTCGGCTCACACTATAGAAGAAGGGTTAGGGCGTTCCGTCCTTAACAATCCTCAAAACAAAACATTTACAATTTCTGAATCAATAAAAACGCCAACCGAGGATGTCTCCAAGGTTGGCGTTTTTTATCAACATCTTTATAGCGGGCAGGTTTGAAACCTGCCCCTACGATTCCATTAATTGTGGGTAGGCACAAGGCCGACCCCTACGGTTTGTTTTGATGTTTTATGCGTTTATTCTGTGACCATCTTCTTCTGGCCTCCTACGACATAAACACCTTTCTTCAATCCGTCGAGCGCTTCTTCCGCATTCACCTGTCGTTTCAGCAACTGACCCTGTGCATTGTATACGTCGACTGGAGCATCTCCGTCTTCATTAACAGTCTGTTTTGCAGAAGACAAATCATCAACAATCAGATGCATCGTAGACTTCACCTTTTCATTCTTGCTCTCCATAATGGCAGATGTCACATACGATCCTCCTGAAGCTGGTCCTGTGTAGCGACACTTATATCCGAAACTGCCTTTCTCTCCGATCTTCAACTTGTCTGCTCTGTATCTGACAACTCCTGATGCGAAGTCGGCATCTGAAATGGCTTCATACGTTGCTCCTGTGCTATCGCCCACAAACGATACAAACTCAAATCCTAGAGGAATGGAATCAGTGATCAACACATCCTCTGCCTCTATTCCATTGTATGGAGCATCACCAAGTATCTTACGCCATGTGTGTCCGTCGTACTCCTCCACCAACACAGTCTCTGTAACGACGTCGCTATTATCACATGCGCTATAGATCACCTTGTCTACATTCACAATCGAATCCGGAATCTGATATGATGGACTTACCGGATAAAACAATTCGTCATTTTTCGCTGTCTCTAACTTGCTCCATGATTCTGAATCATAAAAATCCGTATATCCAGAAGTATAAACGCTTCCTATTAATCGTACTGGAGCATCTCCATTAAGTTCATTTCCTAAAAGAGAAAATTCTGAGAACCACGATAAGAATATTGTATTAGATGTTAAGTAATCCGACAACTGAATTCTACAGCCGACAATACTGTCTGATAAATCCACCGTACTAAAAACAATATCCTCTTCACCCATAGTGTTAGACAGACCTTCTGCTATTTCGGATCTGAAGACAAACTCATTATTTTCATCTTTCTTCGATTTGATATATTGTGTGACACGATAATTACCAGCATTTATAAAAGGCTCGATAGCATCATTATTCAATCTGAGTTTCAATTGTAGTTCTTTACTTTTATAATCTCCTGCAACAGTAAAGTTGACGCGTGATCTACCTCCAGTCAAGAATGGAAGAGAATCTGTATTGCTGTATGCGATTGTGAATTCCACCACATCGTCCTTTTTCACTGTATCTCTGTCCGCACTCTTCGTCACACTCAAAGTGTTAGGGATGATATCGATTGTGTTACGCTGCATAGTGGATGTGACATAGTTTGGATACTCATTCGTCTTACTCTCTTTTCCGTTTTTCGAATAGATTGTTGCGTTAAGAGAATATTTGCCACTTGCTCCTGGTTTCACCACACACTTGTAATATACTTGACCCATTGTCTTCGACAGATTAGGAGCGGAGAAATCAAGTGCCGCACCTTCTGTGCTGTCGCTCTTGAATCCAGGCACATCGCCCAAAGACCATGTTATCTCGTTTTTAGTAGGATAATACATGCCTCCCTCGCTTATACCGACAAACTCGAAATCCTCCGGTAAAGTATCCACAATCCAAACATCAATAGCGTCTTTCGATCCATAATTACGATAAGACAATATATATGTGATAGTGTCGCCCACTCGGCAGCTGCTGACGCTATCCTTTATAGAGCGATAGATTTTCAAGTTGGAAGATGCCTCCATCTGCGACGGTGCGGCATAGTTTCCTGTCAATGCCATCAATCCTAACTGACGGAACCATCCATGCATATAGACAGGTATTCGTTCGCCATCATCTGTCGTTCCTTTAACATCATAAATAGAATATACATTATTATACAGCTCTCCCATCAAATTATAATCCTGAGCTCCGATAGCTGCAAATGACGCTGCTCCTTTTTGCATACTCATAGCAAAATTAATATATTCACGATCAGAGCCTCCCGTCATCGGATTTATCTTCCAATCCATCGTTTTAGGCCCACTGATTGGAATCGAAGGTACGCCATATCTATAACATGAATTTTCCAAACTGTCGTTCCAATTCATTGGATCATTCATATAATTCGATAATCTTACCGCCGCATCATATTCATAAGTATTAGCTTTCTTTTCTGCCTGATGAGAAACGGGATTCCACGAATACTTCGGATTGCCATGCCATACATAATTGCTGATGTTACGCCAAGGGGTACGGAAATCCTCTCCTTCATTAAAATTATTAAATGTTGTCTCTGAACCATCATTGTTCACCGTACACCAACCAGCAGTAGGCACAGAATAAGGACTCTTTGCTATAAGCTGACCTATCAACCAATCAGAAGAGGCTTCCGCACGACGGAACTGCTCAGCCTCCCACTCGTTTGTCACACCCAACTCCTTAGATAATGAAAGCAACAAATCATGAAACTCTCTGTAATAAGCAGGCGCATTATAGTCGATATGATGTTGATTGGAACCTCCAAATTCAGGAATGAGACTGATTCCTTCCACATTTACAGTACCTTCAGCCGACATATTATAAACAGTCATTGAATCAGAGAAGACGGTAGGATTTTCAGACGCCCATTTTGTTACTTCACCCCAGGTATTACCTCCCTTAACATAACCATCCAAACCAATCATTCCTGAATTGACACGCAAATCTCCCTTTTCACCCGCAAAACGTGTGCTCAACGCCACAAGTCCACGAACCACCTCTATCAATTCCTTCTTATAACTGATCGGCTCACCACACGCATCCAGCACCTTCTCTCCATTCTCGTCGAGCATAAACTCTCCCCACTGCTTGTATGCCACATAAAGAGCCAAAGCCACATCCTCATCACCGTCGGCAGCAGAATCAAAATCGCCTCCATTATCTCCGAGTGAAAATGGTCCATACTCATAAGATTCTCTAGTAGGTTTACAATCGCTATACTTCTTTGTGCGGTTACGACGCAAATCATGAGTTCGCATCCACAAACCATCAAATGTCGGTTTATCAGCCATATATGCGGCCGCAAGCAAAGCATAACCGTCGCCCTCTGTGCAATCATAAGGACAACCATCGTTTCCCTTGATATATTTGATTCCCGCCCACTCGTCGCCAGTATACTCAAAAGCATTGGCGTGCATCTGGTAGGCGTCACGTATCTGCTGCTCCATCTCAGCATGTGTCAGACCATCGGCAAGTTTGGTACCCAAGTTTCCTCCACAGGCATATTCCAGAAACTGAGGGAATGGATAGGCAGGATTTCCTGAATTGATGTGTACTTTCACCGCATTCGCGCTCAATGAAAGTCCCAAAGAAAATAAAACAGGTAAGAAAAACCTTTTAATAACTCTTTTATTCATAATATTTTGTTATTTATTTCCAGATGTTCATTCTCTGCCTTTTTTCTCCCACTTACCAGAATAGAAAGGCAAAAACCTCAACAGAAGATTTCCCGACAAAATTAATTGAAATTTTCTCATTCGCCAAGACTTTCTCCATTACTTTTTCAGGTGCAACTGAATTGTAATACAGTAGGCAAACAGATAATCTTAAACAAGTTACGTAGATTTACTTATAATCTGGTTAGGGGTCTTTCTACAACCCAAATTAGAAATTATCATCCTGATCTTTGGCATCCAAATACAATTGATAAAGTGCGACGCCTATCTTATCTTTCTTAAATGTACGTTCATGATTCATCGGCCTCATAGACAATCTCACTTTAGCCACACCATCCTTCAGCAACAAAAACAGATCTGGCGTGATATAGAACTGGGCAGTAGACTTTATCTCCGATTCAGAGATGCCCACATTACCAAACGAATAACCGAACGACGCACCATTCCTGTTTCCAATCGCGTCGCCTTCCAACGTAATCACATCATCTTTGAAAGTTCGGATCTTCATTGTAGGATTGTCGAGAAAGACCAAGCGATCCGACGTCACAGTAGCGATGATATAATACAAGCTGTCTTGCTTCGAAACATTATATTCCACATGACACCCTTCCGCCGACAATGGTTTGTGTAGATACCTCACCGTCTGCGCCATTCCAAAACTGAAACCAGCAACCATCAATATTGCTATGATAATATATCTGACAAGATGCTTCATGAGATGTGATGATTGATTATAATACATTGTTATTCAACCTCAACAATCAAATCCAAATTCAATTGTTTTGATATTTGCTTAAGAATTTCTGCTTTTTTAGCTGTATTGATATTTGTGAAACAATATAAATTATGACCTACATACTTGGTTGTTTTTTCGTATTTAGGATTAATATACTCTTTTGAAACTATCATATTATCACCAGCAACTTTTATTTTCAGGTTACGAACTTTTTCCACACCTGCATATTTCACGACTTCCAAAAATGTTTCCGATACTATATTATGACAAATAACAGTTCCGTTAGGTAATACGACTTTTATTTTTTGTCTATTAGAAGTATTTCTTTCTAACAATTGTTCTGTGGGCATATAATATGGTGATTTCCAATTGATTTGATTGAATAAATTATTCCAATCTTTCAACTGCATTACTGTATTTGGAAATCTATCTCCATAAAATTCTGTAATGATATTATATGCAGCTGGCAGTTTACGATACTCTGTATCAAGGACAGGCCTCAATAAATCAAGGAGTTGAGGATTGGCAATTCGTGTAAGTTTTCCAGTTGAATCTATAAATAAAGACTCCCAATCAACGTTCTCTTTTGTTTCTGGATTCAACTCTGTTTCAATAATGTTATTTAGATCATCTTCATTTTGAGAAACATCGTTAGGAGCGACTTCTTCTTCGACATTAATATTATTGGTCTTGATCAGGAAATTAATGTACGCTTTCAACGAAGCAGAATACGTATTGTGTGAAATATCATTCAACTCCGCAACTTCTGAAATATCAAAAAAAGTTTTTACTACATTCGGGTATTCTGCCAACGAATCACAAGCAAGAAATATTTTTCTGTTATGTGAAAAGTATCCATCATTTATGAGTTTCTTAATAGCTCTACAATAATTTTTAATTGTACGCTCCTGCAATCCATTCCAAGCTAAATAAGTAGCATAGTTGGAAATATTTTTTCCGTCACATAAACAACGATATGCAGCATTAGCTTCGGTTCTTTTTCTTGATCCAACAGCAACATACTCAGTAATTTTTGGGAAATAAGATTTAATATTAGCTAGATAATAGTTGAGTTTTGAACAAGGAAAAGCAACCACTTCTCCATCGTTATTCAAATTCAATTTTTGAAGCTGCTGTGTTTCCTTTGTAATTTTATGGAGCGAAAAACGCGAATATAGAGAAACACTTTTAGCAGCATTCAATCGTTGCTTCACCCAATATGGATTCCATGTAGTAAAAACCTTATTTTCATCATCATAACCAAGAGCAATAAAAGGAATATCTGTTTCTTTAATCTGATTAAAATCGTCCTTTATTGGTAACTGAATCCGCCAAACATCTGGATTATCATTAGAAAGTTGAGCAGGTGAAAGATTTTTTATATAAATATAGAATTCCATTCCATCAAAAGAAATACGACATGGATTAATTTCTTTATCTGAACTCAACATAATAAATGAACCAGATTCACTAAGAATTTTTACAATTTTTTCTTTCAACTCTTTCCTATCAATCTTATTTATCGGCATAACTTTATTTTTTTAGAATAAACTGTTAAATAGAACACTATCTGATCGATCAAAATTCGACCGACTATCTTTTATATCTATAAGATGAGATAGGTTAGAACAAAACCTTACCTCACTAACAAAGTCAGGAACATCTTCCTTAAGTATACGAGGAACATCTTCAACATTGTAAAAAGCTAACGAATCTAACGCACCGACATAATCAAAAACGACATCATCCCATTTTTTATAATCACTACCAATAGCCAAAACTAAATTAGTATACAATTTTAACCGCAAATTAACAGCAGAAACACGTGTACATATTTTATCATATAATCCTTTGACTGATAAACCTTCTTTACCTTGTGCAGATTCTCGAACTATGACAGAAGCAATGAGAAGTCGAGAGTTTACAGACGGATTAACTTGATCGATAGAGAAATGATGTTTGCGTTCTTCGCTCGAAGTGCTTTTTACTTCTATTTTATCTCGTCCTATAGTAAAATCGAACTTTGCATAAGGCTGATTATGCCATGCCGATATTAACGTTTCAGGAGACAAACTATATTCAATAACAAGCAATTCAGCCCAAACTCCTTGTATTTCTCTTACAGGTTTCTTCCTTAATTCTGAAAATATAGTTATAATATTTTCTACTTCAACAGATAATTCACGACAAGAAGGAATTACAGACAAATTGAAAAGCATCATACTAAATATTTCTATGAAATATGCCTGCAACGAATCCTCTGTTGTACGAAGAGTTATAATTGAAAAAACATTAGATTGAGAATATCCATTATCCTCAATAATAGTACAAGATTGGTTATATTCTACGAATAATAGTTCACGAATAATATTGTGAGAAGCCACTTCTGAATCGTTCGTAAGCACAAAGAACTTTGGATATCCCTCTACGGATATTCCCAGCTTATGTTTTGAATCAGGCAAAGAAATCACGTTGAAAGAATTTTTGCTCTCTGTATTTCTTGATATGCTCTTGAATTGTGTATATAATGAGTTGTTCTGCATAGACTACTGACTATTATTCTTCATCACTATCATCATCTTCTTCTTGATCTTGTTCTTCATTTGAACAATAATTAACTGCCAACATTTCTGGATAATTTATAGCTAAGGTATATGCGTGTTCTGGGAATCCTAATGGACGACAATCAAAACTTAAATGATGCAATTGTATAGTAATACTATCATCACTTACAATCTTTCTATCACCTGGATAATCGGTAGAATCATCAACAGAACTTTGACCAGCAAAAAGATCAGAAGAAATTTTTCTCGTTTCAAAATTAAAGCTACGACTGCGAGCAGGGGCATCATAAGCCATTTGAATGAAATAGACAAATTGTATCAGATTGCTTTCTGATAGATAACGTAGATAACGAATAGTGCAAGCCTTACGCATTGCATCTTGAAAATTTCCAAAACGAAAATCATCTAGAAATTCAACAGCTTCATCAATCGTCATTTTAAACCCTCGATGCGTACGGTCTTTTGTAGTATATTGATATTTTATATCGAACCTATTTTCATGTTGCTTAATGAAATTTTGAATAAACTGATTATTATCAAAAATAAGTTCATCTGTAGTGAATGCCTGCGTTACATTCATGCCTTTAAGTTTCGTATTTACTACACTTATCGGCAACACATTTTGACGAGTTGGCTTAAGTTTTGGAGAAAGTAATATTTTGTGCTCAGCTGCAGCAAGCGAATCACAAGAACTAAGTGCAAGTCGAAGTTCCTCTTCGTGATCGATATAAGCACAATAATTAGCAATAGAAATTTCCGGCAAAAAAACTCGACACGATTTTATATAATCCATCTTGTAACCAAAGAAACGGCAACGCTGTTCTATAGTATCAGCATTGGTTACAGAAGTTGTATATCGAGGCATATACGTAGTAGCAAGTTTTTCTACAGTAAAACCACGATTAAGCATTTCTGCACCTACAAGAATGTGCATTTTATAATTGTTCCAAGAAATTTCTGTTTGTGCATCTTTATCTGTATTTACCAAATATACCTTTTTGTCATTAATGACATCTTTTATCAAAGGTTTTATTTGATCAAAGGTTGGGCGTTCATACTCTTCATAATATTCAACAGCATATGGAAATATTCGTTTGAATTCATTGTACAAAAAAACCTTATCCTCATGTCCGTCAGGCTTTTTTAAAGCTTTTTGCCAACTTTTCAGTTCATTATCAATCCAAGTTTTGAACTTTTTGTTCCATTTTTTTGTATTATCTGGATGAACCATCATTGATAAATAGTTCACATCCTCAACCTGCAAATATTCCACAACTATAGCCACAGCTAAAATATGATACATCAAAGAATCTCGCAAAGACTGAGGCATTTTAGTAAGAGGATTATTTTTTTTGTGAAAAACATCTTTTGGTGGTATTTCCAATACAAGACCACCATTAAACATATCCTTAAAAAATGCTTTACCTCCAACATAACCATTACCAGGAGAAAGCAAAGTATGGCTTTTGGGAGACAACAAATCTTGCATACTAATTAAGATATTTGCTTGTGGTGTAGCTGTATATTGTATATACGTATTTCCAGGTAGTGCAGCCCTTAAACCTAAGATAGAATCATAAGTGGAAGAAACCTGTTTTTCTTCATTTTCATTCCTCTTACTGTTCTTTCTTCCATAACTATTCAAAGATGCTTGATCAGCCTCATCATCAATAATAAGCACTGTTTCTCCATGCATTGCCTCTTTGAAATCAGACTTGCTTACTAAATCTGTTAGACTATTAATGTGCTGATATTGTTTCAAAACAGGTATAAGAACAATCGGTTTTGACGAGGAATCAATATGACCAACAATATCATCAACATCAGTAGGTTGTGGATTTGGGTGTATCTTATAATGATTCTTATAATGATTATTGTTCCCGGACTGAATATCAATCAAATCATTTTTCAAACGCTTCGATGTTTGATCAAGAAGATTATTTTTTGTACCAGCTAGATAGATAACTACACGATATCCATTATCTAAAGCCAATGCAGTAAGAGCAGTAAATGACATTGTTTTACCACTTTGAACATATCCAACAACAAGATGTGTTGTCTCAGCACTTTCCGAAGCGTTGTGAGGATTACAATGAGAAAGGATGTCGCATGTTTCCTCCCTCAATACAGCAGCATCCTCAGCAGTAATACCATGTTTTTTATTTGGATATTTCTGCGATTCAACAAACAAATTGAAGTATTCTTTCTGTTCGACAGTTTGCAGCGATTTTTTTTTTGATAAAGAGTTGTTTACAGTAATCGTTTCCATACATTACACTTTTGTTTGTTTGATAAGTTCATTAAAAAATTCCATCATTTCTGCAGTAGTATCATTGCCACTAGTTTTTGCGGCAAATTTAGAAACAGCAATAGTTTTAATGAGAGCGATAACTGAATCTGTAGGATTTCCGAAATGGCGAAAAAAAATGTGTTCCATATTAATTTTACAGATAATAACACCTTCATCTATACGATTTATATCGCTCCAAAATAATTCATTTCCAGAACTTACATATTCGACGTTGAGTTTGTATGTTTTACCATCAATTCTATATCTATCTATTGTTTCTCCTAAAACAATTTCTGGTTGATCTTGTTCATGCTTTTCTTCAGTAGATGATTCTTTGATAAGAGGATGTTGAGTAAGTTTAGCTTCTGGTTTCTTTGTTTGTGTATTGATTGTTATTGTCTCTACCTTTTTTACATTTTGGTCGTGTTTCTTAACAAGTTTCTTGATTACCTTTTTTGTTTCATTCAAACGATAATTTTCTGCTTGCTTGAAAATATCAAATTCTGGCGTTCGTATTTCAGATTTAAGAGCATCCATCAATGCTTCTAGATTATCCTTATCCTGAATAGCATTTTTGTTGAAACTTACACTAAATCCTTCAAGTTCAAGTTCACCGAATAAACGTTTGTATGTAAATGTACCAACTGAACCAGACATTTTGGGAAAATATCTGCCATCTGTTTCCGCACCTACAACAACACGTCCTCGACGGAACAAAACAAATCCATTTTTAGTGCTATCAATGTCGCGAAGTAGAGCAATAAATCCCTTTGCTTTATAGTTGCGAAAAGAAAAATCAACTTCCTTCTTCCAAATTATAGGAGAAGCAGTGTTATCCCAAACAGGTGAAGCAATCAAAACAGGATATTCAGAAAAGGTCAACATTTCACCACAAACAAATATCTGCATTTCGTTTGTACGAAGCGATTTACGATATATGCTTGCAATATCACCTCTTATCTTATCTAAATTTCGTTTAACTGGCGAATTTTTAGTTGGATCAGTAATTGTTATTACTGTATAATGTTCGCTAGGCTCTTGATATGACGTTTCAACTGGAAGTTCTTCCAATTCATTCAAAGTCACCTCGTTAAGATTAAATCTGACAGTACGTTCTACATTTTCACCAAGTGCTTTTGTTTTAACAGTCCATGTTTCGCCAAGCCATAACACTGCTGTTTTTAGTCCCATGCCATATTCATTAAGACCTGTATTATCCTCAGGTGTTTTAGCAGGCATAAATGCACTTTCATATTTTTGTTCACTAATACCAGCGGCATTGTCGCTTATTACAATTTTTGACGCTCTATTGTCCTCATTCCATTCTATGTCAATTTTGACAATAAGTTTAAAATCAGCATTATTTGCAAATAATGTTGATTTATTATCATAATAAGATTGCAAAGCATTGTCAATAAACTCAGCCAAAACGTGAGGCACAGTATTGGGCAAGTCGGAAAATCGGCTGTACATATTAGAGCCAATGTTAATCTTTACCGATTGAAGACCTTTGTTATTCATTTTTTAACAAATTTTGAGCTATGTGTTTGACTATAGTTACATTGACAGCATTGCCAAGTGCTTCGAAAATTCGAGTATTGGAAAGAGAAAACAATTCATTTCCAAACGATAAATTTTGCATACCTTGCAATTTAGCAGCCTCCTTGATTGTCATGTACCGACCTTGCTGGGGTTCATTTTCTGTAAGACACTCCGCAGGAATTCTTACCCAAGGAAGTATAGGAACTTGTGTACCAACCAAATTAAGAGCAGGCGAAAATGTTGGCAATTTCACCCGAATACCCGAAGCACGGAACTGAACTATGTTATCGTAGATATATGGTTTTGCATTTGAACCACAATTCCATTCAAATTTTTGATGACTATTGTCGAATTTGCGAACCTTTTCTATCCATTTATCAAGCCATTCTTTATGCTTTTCGTAAAATTCACGGTTTTGACGAATATAACTGATTTTCCACTTCGGAAAAACCGTATTTTTGTCAGTTTGAGCATAAATTGGCAACATATTCAAACATCTTTTGACCGATGATCCTCGAATCAATTGTCCAAATTTTCCTTTCTTACCATTAAGGTCATTAACTGTTTGGAAAGCAGGTGCTTTTCCCTCAAAATCGTAATTAGCACCAAACTCCATTGCCCAAATAGGAAACCGAGGAATTGAATCACCATGAGCAATAGTCTGATCAATAAAATCTTGCCAAACCTGCAATTGACAACGAGTTTCTTCCTTTAGTTTTACAATATTTGTATCGTTCTCATCTATTATCCTTTTTATATTACTCTCTTTATTTGAGATAGAAGGAAAAGAAAAACCACTTAATGAACGTCTATTCTTATCAACACAAACAATATAAATACGACGACGGTGTTGCGGAATTTGAAATTGATGTGGAGATAGAATAGCGTCCGTTACTTCGTAATCAATTTTTTCGAGTTCTCCCTTAATTGTATTCCATGTATTACCTTTATCATGGTTTTTTAGAGTTGCAACATTTTCAAGCAGTATGTATTGTGGACGATGATATTTTACAATGTCCAAAATATTGTAAAACAAATTACCACGAGATTTTTCGTCATTAAAACCTTGCCTTTTACCAGCCTGACTAAATGGTTGACATGGAAATCCTGCACACAGGATGTCGTGCGATGGAACACTATTTGGATTAATTTTTGTAATATCTCCAACAATAATTGGAGTCTCCGGAAAATTTATTTCATAGAGTTTACGTAAATCCTCTTTTATTTCGCTTGCAAAAACACACTCACAGCCAAGTTGAGACAAAGCTAAATGAAAACCACCAAGCCCAGCAAACAAATCTATGAATTTTAACTGTTGACCATTCTGTAATACATTAAATTTCATAGAACATCATAGTTTTGGTGATTGAACAAAGAAGCAACTGCAAAATGTCATTCTGCATTTTTATATATTTATAAAATATTAATATATCGATTTTTACCATTAGTCCCATTTATGAAGAATATATTACACCGAAATCTAATATATGAATTTGCAAAGCTACAAAATTAGCAGATAGCAGAGAAAAATATTAGTAATAAAATCTCTTTCATTAATCAATTTAAATTAGTCGTATAAATTAGAGAAAGACAGACTACAAACTATATATTCGACTTATTGACTAATTCTAAAATTTATAATATCTCATAATGACAAAAAAATACATTTATAACTTTACCTAAAAATTAAGGCGTATAAGTAAAATTAATCATTTGTCAAAATAGGAATTCCACAAAAACAAAAACGGTGAATCAAAGAACCTCCCTTCCATTCACCTCAAAAACTCATGATTTACAAAACTATCCCTCTTTCTGTGCTATCTTTTACCGCTGTCATCTCATAGTTGAAGAAATCCAACATTTGGTTGCACACTATATCCGATAAGGTATAAAATATTATTTAAAACAATAAAATATACCCATTAGGGTATATTTTATCAATGTTATATCAAATTTAGCATTTCACATTATGAATTATTATGACACGCACATTTGATTACACGCACGTCCGTGCGTCTCGAGAGGGTGAAAATCCCAGATGTATGGGTTATCCCCACAATTACGCATTACGCATTATGAATTACGAATTCCCAATCACCACACGATCGGATTTTTCCCGTGTTGTATCAGATATTCGTTAGCTTTGCTGAAATGGTGACAGCCGAAAAAGCCACGGTAGGCGGATAGTGGCGACGGATGTGGAGCCTTCAACACAAGATGTTTGGAGGTGTCGATCACCTGCCCTTTTCGCTGTGCCTGCGATCCCCATAACAAAAAGACGACATGCTCTCGCTTCGTAGAGATCAATTCCACCACTCTGTCTGTAAACTCCTCCCATCCTTTTCCCTGATGGCTCAACGGAGCCGCGCGTCGCACCGTCAACACATTGTTGAGCAACAACACGCCCTGCTTCGCCCATCGCTCCAACAATCCTGAATTGGGATATGGCACGTGCATGTCGTCGGTCACCTCTTTGAAGATGTTCTGCAGCGACGGTGGTATCTGCACCCCAGGCTGTACAGAAAACGCCAGTCCATGGGCCTGCCCCGGCTCATGATACGGATCCTGCCCAAGTATCACCACCTTCACGTCTCTGAATGGCGTCAAGTCGAACGCGGAGAAGATCTTGCCTCCGGGCGGATACACCTCCGTCTCCTGATACTCTTTTCTTATAAACGACGCAAGAAGTGAGAAATATGGTTTCTCAAACTCCTCCGCTAAAACTTCTTTCCACGATTGCTCTATTCTTACTTCCACAATTCGATTGGTTGATGGTTGATGATGTCTGGATTTCCCCACAATTATGCATTATGCATTTTATTACACACACGTCTGATTACACGCACGTCCGATTACACGCACGTCCGTGCGTCTCTACGAGGGATGCCCCACAATTATGCATTACGAATTATGCATTACGAATTATGCATTATGCATTATTAAAACGGTGCTGGTTCAGAACCCATGAATGCAGGCACAGACGTATCCACATTGACCGCATCATTGCCCTGCTCATAGCCGGGATTGATGTTGGATTGCACCTCCATATATTGATCCGTAGCGACGACGCCACCCGCATCGTAGTTGCAGAATTTCGTCTGCGCACCCATGAATCGAAGGATCACGTCGCCCACCGAACCATTACGGTGCTTGGCGATGATGATCTCGGCAAGTCCCGCGGCTGGAGTGGTATTGTCGGACATGTACTCCAGTTTATAATACTCCGGACGGTGGATGAACAACACCATATCGGCATCCTGCTCAATGGCTCCAGACTCACGCAAGTCGGACAACTGAGGTCGCTTATCCTGTTTGTCACGGCTCTCCACACTACGGTTCAACTGTGACAATGCGATGATCGGCACCATCAACTCCTTCGCCAACTGCTTCAACGAACGTGAGATCGTGCTGACCTCCTGCTCACGGCTTCCATAAGCCATACCGCTGGCGTTCATCAGCTGCAAGTAGTCGATGACGATGATCTTCACTCCCTTGTCTCGCACAAGACGTCTTGCCTTTGTGGCAAACTCAAACACTGAAAGGCTCGGAGTATCATCAAGATAGATCGGTTTCTGGGCAAGATAATCAAGGCCCTGGTTCATACGCTTCATCTCATCGATGGAAAGCTGTCCCTTCTTGATCTTCTCCGACGGGAGTTCAGTGACATTCACCAGCATACGAGTGGCAAGCTGGTCGTTGCTCATCTCAAGAGAGAACACGGCGACGGGAATGTCCTTGTCTGCGATGTTTCTTGCCATAGAAAGCACGAAAGCAGTCTTACCCATGGCAGGACGGGCAGCTATAATGATAAGGTCGGACTTCTGCCAACCGTTGGTCATATTGTCGAGGAGAGTGAAACCGCTTGGCACACCGCCGACACCCTCTTTATTGTTGGCTGCGGCATCAAAGTTCGCCTTCACGGTAGGGAGCACATCACTGATAGGAGTGAAATCCTTTTCAATATTATGCTGGGAAATATCGTAGAGCATAGCCTCGGCGGCCTGGATCAATTTGTCGACATCCTCATCCTCGTTGAATGCGCGACGCTGGATCTCTGTGGAATACTTGATCAGTTCCCTTTCAAGAGCCTTGGCAGCAAGAATTTTGGAATGCTCGTAGACGTTGGCTACGGAGATCACATTCTGAGTGTACTCGATAAGGACAGGCATTCCACCGATAGTGTCGAAAAGATCACGTTTTTTAAGTTCCTCCGACACAGTGAAAAGGTCGATCGACTGCTGTGTACTACCCAAGTAGGAGATAGTCTCGTAGACGAGAGCGTTCTTAGGCACATAGAAAGTCTCCTTCTTCAAGATCGTACAGATCTCAGAGAAGCAGCCAGGATTGGTCAAGATTGCGCCGATCACAGAGTTTTCGATCTCCGGTGCCTGAGGAGGCACAACACCACCCATGTCCCTGACCTCGATAACGTCAGGAGCTACACCCTTCTTTGATTTCTTTGCTGATTTAGTTTCGCCGATAGCCATTGTTAATAGTTCTCTTTTTTATTTCCGACTGCAAAGATAGACAATCTGAAGGCAAAAGCCACAGAAAGAAAACAAATGTTATTAGTAGTTTTTTCACAAGGTATGAACAATGGATGTAAAGACGTCGCATCGCGGCGTCTTTAGATGGACGTATCACCAATGACTGGCACATCCCCACAATTATGCATTATGAATTATGAATTATGAATTGAAACACCCCTATTCGTCGAGAATCAAACATATTCCTAATGCGTTTTCCAGTTTTGTAAGAGTCTCAAGAGACATATTCTCCTTACCCTTAAGAATCTTAGAGACATACTGCTGCGAACAATTCATGCGTTCAGCCAAAGCATTCTGAGTCAATCCCAACTGCTTCATCTGCAACAGAATCTTCACAGCAAGCCTTTGGGAATGACGTAGCCATGACCAATTGTCACGTCTCCACTCCGCTTCTTCTCTCCATGTTGAAGGCGTTTCACTCTGATGAGTTTCAAGGAAATCCAATGTCTTCTGTTTCATAAGGGAACTCCTTTCATTTATTTAATCTCTGATAAATAATCAATAAAACCATCGGCATCTGCAACACCTCCTTCAACAAGAAATCTCCTAACCGACTCCATTTTATTGAGTTCTGCCAAAGTATGTTCACGTTCCTGCATTGTGCGTGTCAATTTTATTGCACCACCAGTAATAATGTAACACCCAGGCTCCAATTTAATTGCATATATTCGAAGCCATGATGCATGTTGAGGACGATTCATAATTTTAGCTTTCTCCTTACTTAACAACATTTCACTTGTTCGACTGTTTTCCAACGGACGGAAAATCTGATCAAGGTCTGCATCTGGTGAAATATCAAGGATCAAGCACTGCATTCTATAGTTATCGTCAAGCGTATCATAGATGGCTTGATTAATGTCTGTAACCTTAAAATATGACATAAGGTCCGATATGTTCGCAAGGAAAAAATCAACCAACCATTCCGGATCACTCCATTGATCAAAAAGAGTGTGAAGAACATTGTCCTTAGCGTTATCATAACGAACAGCCCAAAGGGTCTCATTGTCAAGAATCTTATCAAATTTCATAGTACTATCACTAAACCGTTAAACATAATGCAAATTTAATAACATCATTTCAAAAATACAACTACCAGTTGTAAAAAAACACCAAAACATAAAATAGAACACATCCGACCCTATGTTAACGTGAGTTCGACGGATTGTAATCCGCGAATTCGCAATAACAAACAATCATAAAAAGAAATGCTTTTTCAACCTTATGATTGATTTCTTACCTCTTTTCTTCTCTGTTTACTTTGTGTCTCTGTGGTTTTATTGAATTCTGTGTGCTCGCCTACGGCTCGCACTTTAGCAGGGGGGAGGAAGGGCGTTCCGCCCTTTGGAATCCTCATTTTCTCCTACTATGATATTTTCTATTTCATCGAATTGACGTTATATTGTGTCACACCTCCAATGTTGGCACGTCCCCACAATTATGCATTATGAATTATGAATTGTGAATTGTGAATTAATCATGACACGCGCATCGGATGGATATCCCCACACAATTACGCCGTCAGGCGTTTAATATTGGTAGCAAATATTAAGATGGATTTCCCCTCTTTACCCCTTTAGTGGTTATAGTTTATTGATGCGTGCAATTCAATCCCCCAAAGATAATGTTAACAGAAAACGCACCTATATAACAACTCTGTTGTTGGTGCTGGAAAATATGTCATAAATGACATTGAAAACAGCCTAACGAAGAAAACAAAACGAAAGAAATAGAGTTTTGATACACCCTTTCCTACAAAATGGATTCCCCAAATAAACAACCGTTCTCATAAATTAAGTTAAATCAGCAAGGCATTTGTAAAATGAGACAGGAAGAGAAAAGAAAAAACTTATACTTTTGCGATATACGGTATGTAGAAAACCTAATAAAAAAGATGAGTAAAGGAATAATTTTACACTATAGTTGCTTCATATTGGCAGCGATCCCACTATTGGGATTATTTTTAGCCATTTCAACTGATTTTGATGACCTTCTTCGTTTATGTATAGCCCCGGTTACGTACATATGTAATTATGGTCGTAGTTCATTAGGAGACGGTGGGTTAGGGATTTTTATTGAAATGTTTATAACAATTCCCTTGGAAATAATACTATGTATTTATTGTCTTTTCTATTGTCTTGTTGTCATTATCGAAAAAACGATAATAAAAATCAAGAGATTCATAAAAAAATAAAATTATGAGTATGAGCATTAAAGATTTTTTTGACCGTTGTTGCCTAATATTGGCCGCCATACCAATATTGGGATTTCTATTATACTATTTTTTCGATTATGACGAGCTGGCAAGTTTTTGTTTAGTTCCAAGAAGCTATTTAGCACACTATTATGGAGATGGAGCGTTAGAATTTTTGATAACCATTCCTATAGAAATATGTTTATGTATTTATTGTTTGATAGCATTCCGACATAAAATATTTGATGTCGAATTCTATAAAAGGAATAAAAAATGGTTTTTCGGAGCATTATTAGCATTTGCTATAATATTAATATTCAAAAATATAGTCGCATATCCTTCATCAAAAAAAACTACATTTATATATGACACAGAAAACACCCGTGTACAAATAAAAGAATTTAGCGACAAATCAATATTGACAGACACGACTACAGGTAGTCCAAAATCTTCTGTAAAATACATTCTATCAGGAGACACAATATTCGTTGCTGGAGCTGCAGAAATTGTAGAGGTAGGATGTCCAGAAACTAAATATTGCTATTATTTATTAGATTCTCTTGTTATAGAGGGGGATTACGTCAAATCACTTTCTCTAAATTGTTATGTTGAATATATAAGTGTTAAGTTGGATAAAAAATGATCCGAATTTCACCCTCAACAACATCATTCCAGTTCCACCTAAATCGGCGTATTAATCCGTAGTATCGGGTTCACACCCGACCCCATGTTGTGTCACACCGTTGGTGCTGGTATGTTCCCCCTCAATTATGCATTATGAATTACGAATTACGAATTAATCATGACACGCACGTCCATGCGTCTCTACGAGAGGGCATAATCACCAGATGTGTTGGCACGTACCCACAATTATGCATTATGCATTACGCATTATGAATTATGAATTAATCATGACACGCACGTCCGTGCGTCTCTACGTGAGGCAGGATCATTACAGATGTGTGGATATCCCCACAATTATGCATTATGAATTACGAATTATGAATTATAAAATTCACCCAACTTCCACCACCGTGATTCCTGCGCCACCGAAATCGACATGTTCATCTCGGAAACTCTTCACCTGTGGCACCGTCTTCAGATACTCACGTATCACCTGGCGGAGCACTCCTGTGCCTGTACCGTGCAGTATTCGCACTGTACCGGCATCCAGCATGATGGCATCCTCAATATAGTAGCTGACGGCTTGGATCGCCTCGTCGGCACGCATTCCACGCACATCGATCTGCTGTTTGAAATTTCTGGAACGTTCGTGGACAATGTCTGAATTGTTGGATGATACGATATTGAAACTGAATTTCTGTGTTTTCTGAGAGGCCTCCTGCGTCAACTGCAGATCCTTCAGTTTGACGGTAGTGCGGAGATTACCAAGTGCGACATCGACGCTGTTGCCCTTGATTTCCAACACCTTACCCTTCGCTCCACTGCTCTTTATCTTCACAGTGTCACCCACAGAGATCGGTTTCTCCTGCTTCTGTTGGGCTGGTGCCCCACTCTTCTGCTGGCTCTTGGCGTTGAGTTTCTCCACCTTCTTGGCGAAAGCGTCATTCTCGTCGCCGAACACCACCTCACTCTTATATTTGGTAAGATCCTCACGTGCCTGACGTGTGGCTTCCTTCTCTGCCTTAGCCTCCTTGATCAGTTTGATTGTACGCTCAATCTTAGCATTCGCACCGTCGAGCAACTCCTTCGACTTGGCTTTTGCGTCGCTGAGGATTCTCTTTCGCTCCGCATTGATATTGTTGACGTCGACGGTGAGTTTCTCCTCTAGTTCCTCAATATGCTTCTCCTTCTGGCGTATATTCTGACGTTTGTTTTCCCAATAGCGTTTGTCACGCACGATATCCTGGAGATACTTCTCCATATTCACATAGTCATTGCCGACGATCTCTGTGGCACGCGCGATCACGCTCTCTGGCAAACCGATTTTTCTTGCGATCTCAAGGGCGAACGAACTTCCCGGATTTCCTATCTCAAGACGGAATAGCGGACGCATCTCGTGGCGGTCGTAGAGCATCGCACCGTTGACAATACCATCTGTATCTGTGGCAAACTGCTTAAGATTGGTGAAATGGGTAGTGATGACACCAAACGATTTCTGACGGTTGAAATGGTCGAGCAACGCTTCCGCGATAGCACCTCCGATTCGTGGCTCCGTGCCGCCTCCAAACTCATCTATGAGCAGAATCGTCTTTCCATTACATTTTTTCGCAAACTCCTTCATGTAAGATAGATGCGAACTGTAGGTACTCAAATCGTTCTCAATGCTCTGCTCATCACCGATGTTGATCAGGATATCGTTGAAGATTCCCACCTCACTGTCAGCATGCATCGGCACAAGCATTCCGCATTGAGCCATATACTGGATCAATCCGACGCTCTTCAAGCAGACGCTCTTGCCTCCCGCGTTAGGTCCGGAAATAAGCAATATTCGGTTATTCTTGTCAAGACGGATGTCGAGCGGAACAATCTCCTTGCCCGACGCCTGATGCGATAGGAAAAGTAACGGGTGGATGGCATCACGCCAGTCTATCACCTGCTCGTTACGCAATTTTGGCATCACACTGTTTGTCTTCAACGCAAACTGTGCTTTTGCTCTTGTGAAATCCACAACAGACAGATAATCAACTGAAAACAGCAGCTCATCCGTACGTGGACGCAATATCTCAGTGGTGAACTCTGTGAGGATTCTCACGATCTCACGCTGCTCCTCAGCCTCCAGTTCACGCAATTTATTGTTAGCCTCAACAATCACCTCCGGTTCGATGAACACCGTCTTACCAGTGGCAGACTCGTCGTGGACAATACCACGCAGTTTCTTCTTGAAAAACGGAGAGATAGGAATCACCAGACGGCCGTCACGCACAGCTGGTGACGTACCCTTCTCAACAATTCCGTCTTCCACAGCCTTACGGAGGATCGACGACATATTTCTAGAGATGCTTCCCTCTGTGGCTGATTTCTCACGACGTATCTCACCGAGTTTTGAGGACGCGGTGTCTTTTATCTGACCGTATTTATCAAGGATTCTTGAGATGGCACGCAGAATATCGGGAAATGTAAAGACATCTCTCGACAACTCCTGCAGATAATAGTAAGTGCCCTCCTCTTTGCTGGAAAAAAAACTGACGATGCTGCCGATGGCTTCGACAACACGACACAAGTCGAACAGTTCAGCCGGCTCTATATAGGTGCCGACCACTTTGATTCTTTGGATAGCCTCCCTGACATCATAGAAACCGTCGGTAGGGAAATCCTCTTCCTGAAGGATGCGGACAAACTCGTTGGTACGGTTTGCCTCCTCCAAAATAGTATCAAAATTGGTAAGGAACGACATCTGGTCGCACTTCTCCTTACCCAAATCAGACAAGCATTCCGACTTCACCAAGTCGCGAATCTTGCCGAATGAAAGTTTTGCTTCTGTCATCTGTTGACGGTGATCAAGCTGATAAACTCCTCTCTTGTCTTAGCTGTCTCGAAAGCGCCTGTGAAATCAGACGTTGTAGTGACAGAGTGCATCTTCTGCACACCTCGCATCTGCATACACATGTGCTGAGCCTCAATCACAACCATCACGCCAAGAGGCTGCAACGTCTCCTGAATACAATCCTTGATCTGAGTTGTGAGACGCTCCTGAATCTGAAGTCGACGCGATAGGATCTCCACCACACGCGCGATCTTGCTCAATCCTGTTATCTTGCCATTCGGAATGTAGGCGACGTGAGCCTTGCCGAAGAATGGAAGCATGTGGTGCTCACAAAGAGAATAGAAATCGATGTCTCTCACAATCACCATCTGACTGTAATCCTCCTCAAACATCGCACTCTTCAAGACATCACACGGATCGATCTTGTAACCGTAAGTCATAAACTGCATTGCCTTAGCCACTCTCTCTGGCGTCTTCAGCAATCCCTCACGGTCGGCATCCTCACCTAAAAGCTCAAGCTCCTGTCTTACAAGAGGAGCCAGTTGAGCTGTAAGTTTCTTATCGGGATACTTAGCGATATCCCATGGTTTTATTTCTAAATCTTCGTTCATTTACTTCTTTGCCTGAAAACTCTTTGCGGCAGCCTGGAACTTCTGCAAATACATATCGATTTCCTGGTTTGCCTTAGATGTGAAACAGTAATACTTGCCTGATGTGAACACCACCATAGCGTATGATTTCGACTTCACAGCTCCGTTCTCTGTCTCTGTGATGAAATACTCGTAACCTGGCAATCCATTGACCTCAACAGCATTCTGAGATGTGATAGTCTCATGGTCTGAAACCAATGCCTTCACCACCTCAGTGGCAAACATCTTCTGCTCTTTAGGTTTAACAGCGTCCTCGTTCATCAACACCTTGAAATAAACCAAACGACCTGTAGCCTGCTCTTTTGCGAAATCGCCAGACTCACAGAATGCCACAAGAGTAGAACCCTCTGGCTGAGCGCGGAATCCCTGGTTAGCGATGCTGTAAAGTGAATTTTCAAAAATCGGATTGTCTGCCATTTCAGCAGGATCAACATACACTACCGACAAAAGAGCCTCCTTTGTCTTCTCGATCTCAGCCAAATCGTCCACTGGCGACGATGCTGTGATCATCACCGATCCGTTATCCTCTGGCACAACAAGAGTTGTGAAGAGACGGCCGTTCTCTGTCTTGCTCACCAAATAGTGCTCAGTGTCGTTGATGTAGACAGACTCATTTGTCTGGTAACCAGCCACGAAATTCTGGAAAGTCACCTTCAACAGTTCATTCTCGCTAGACGCGTCAAGAATCATATTTAGGTGAGAGATAGAAATACCTGATTTCTTCTCTGGATTTCTGAATGCAGTTCCATTATCTGTCAGTTCGTATCCTGCTGGTGGAACGATAGCATACGAATAGTTGTCAAACTTCTTGTGCTCAGCAGTACGCTCGTTGCTTTTTTCAATCTTTGCCGATGCAGAAAACAATGTTGCAACAGCAGCTGCAAGTGTAATAAATTTCTTCATTTTTTACGCCCTTTTTATTTTTTATCCTTTTTCACTTCAGTTTTGGTTGTAGTTGCAGGAGCCGAGGCGGAAGGATCAGCTTCCAAAGAGATGTCTCTCACCTCATCATCCTTGACGATCAGGATCTCCGAGCTCAACTCAGGGAAATCCTCACGCAATTTCTTTGCCATCACAAGAGCGTCGGCGTGAGTGCGGTAGTCACCCACACGGAGTTTCCAGAATGGAGATGAGAAACTGATATAAGTTGTAAGATCCTCGTATTTCTCTTTTAGTTTCTTCTCTCTTGCGTAAGCCTCATCCTTTGACTTCTTCTGATTGTTGTCCATGTACACCTGGATTCTGTAGCCAGAGAAAGTGATGTATTTTTTTGAGTCACCCTCCTTGATCTTTCTGTTTACCAAAAGGTTGACTTTCGGGTTCTGCTGTATTTTCACAGTGCCATAACCTGGCTTAGTCTTAGCCAAGTCTTTGAAAATATCCTCACGTTTTCCTTTCTGCGACTGTGCCGACACAGCAAAAAACAGCATAGTCAACAATATAGTCAAAACAAATTTTATTCTGCTCATAATCTACAAGTTCAATATACGGTGCAAAGTTATAAAAAATATTGTATTTCAGCACTATTTTGCACAAACCATCTTTTGAATGGATGATGCCCGAATAAAACAAAAAGAGACGCGAAAATTCGCGTCTCCTTAAATTTCAAATTGATAAACAATTATTTCTTCTTTGCAGTACCATTCTCCTGATCACGAGCAGCTTTAGCGGCACGTGCCTCAGCAGCTTTCTTCTTCATTTCCTGCTGCTTACGGTAAGAGTCTGAGTTATCACGACCGATAGTCTTGATCACAACGATTGTATCCAATGTTGGATCGTACTTCTCAACGTGCATTGTATACTCGTATCCATTCTCATAGAAGAAGTTACGGAATCCTCCACAGAATGGCTCCCATTGAGTCTTATCCTTACGGCTGTAACCGCGACGGATCTGATAACAACGCTGGTTGTCTTCTGTAAGAACCTTTTCCGCACTCACCTTCATAAATTCCTGTGAGTTGATACCAGAAATAGAGCAAAGGCATGTCAAAGCAGCCATTATTATCTTTTTCATATCCAAAATCCTTTTTAATTTTTCAAATAACAAAAGTAAAACATTTAGTTTGCTGACAAAAAAAATCAGCCTATATTTTACCTATTTTGGTTAATTATTGTTTCCAAAATCAAAATTAGGTGTTCCGCAACATATTTTTAGTGTTGCACCGTCTTCTCAATCTCAGTGAAATATTTTCTCACCACATTCCAATCATAATAGTTGCCAGACACTGGCGAGATTGATGCCGGAAGTTTTACCTCACGCTCATTCACAAGGAACTTGACCAAATACTGGCTTCCTGAGACATTCGGATTATTCTTACGGTAGAACACCATCTGAAAGTTTCCTGCCATCGAAACAATTGAGAAATCCTGCCAATTGTTGTGAAGCAACTCCAAATCAGTGTATGTCTCTCCCAATCCGTCAAGGTTGAGAAGAGCGACAAGTGGCAACAAACCGATATCGTGGCCGAAACGTAGATTAGCGGCCAAACCATTTCCGGCAATAGCAGCGTCGGCCTCCTCTCTGATTTTCTCAATCAGATACACACTTGAGTTCTTTCCCTCTCCACCTTTATGCGGACCTTTTGCGTAGCCCATATACCAGTAAAGGTTCTGATTCTGCCACTGTTTAGCCAACTCGCTGACAGTAAACACCTTAGTCAAAGAGCAAGTACGTTCATCCAAATTTTCCACGTCTACTCCCTGCAAAGCCACAAGCATATAATAAAGATTGCTTATAAACCTATCTTTATTCACATACTTCTTTACAACATTCTTGTTGGAAAAAATTCTGTAGAGCACATCATCACTAAGTTCACGTTTCTTATAGAAAGCATCCAATTCCGCCTTGTTGTCAGAAAACTCGTTCACCACATTTCCATGACATAGGAACACCTGGTATTTGTCACTTGCGTCATTGACAATGTCAAGCTTAGGATTTGTTTTTGTCAATTCCTGACAAAAAGCATTCATACTCAACACGCAACGCACAACCATTGTACTTTTCGCATCGATCTTCTTATTATCTCCTGCGAAGACGGCAGGGAAATTCTTCATCATTCGGCTTGCTATTCCACGATGCTGCTCACGGCCAAGAGGAGTAAGATCACCCGCGCGCTTGTCGGCATTGTCACGCACCTTCTTCATCTCCTCCAACAACTGCTGGCCCAATGGAGTAAGTCCAGACTCGGCAGCAGCCTTCTCCAACGCCTCAGTCACATATCTATAGTCGTCCAGACTATAATGATAGCGTGAACCATGACGGCCATAATGGCTGATATAGAAAGGAGTGTAACCTTCAGGATCAGCAGAAAGTTTAGGATAATCATAGACTCCTGTCTGCAACTTGTTAACGCCTTTTACGCTGGCATCATAAGCTGTATAGTTTGAACTAAAGAAATCCGGTTGAGATTCCAATTGGGCATTTGTGACAGTTGCATACAAACTATGAGAAATAAAAAATGCAACCGACGATGTTAAAAATAGTTTTAGTGCACTCATATTAACAAACGATATTCATTTTTGGCATTTATGCAAAGATACGAAACACAATGAGAAATGCGAATTTTTTTGTTGTAAAGATTCGACAACGAATAAAAAAGGGGCGAACTCACGTTTGCCCCTCTTCTAATATAATATAAATTATCTTGATTACTCTACAGTAACACTCTTTGCAAGGTTACGTGGCTGATCCACATCACAACCCTTAGCCACAGCGATGTGGTAAGACAAAAGCTGCAATGGAATTGTTGCCAAGATTGGAACCAAGCACTCCACAGTATCTGGAATCACAATTGAGTAGTCTGCGATCTTGCTTGCAACCTCGTCTCCCTCAGTCACAATTGCGATAACCTTACCCTTACGAGACTTGATTTCCTGGATGTTGCTGACAACCTTCTCATACGTAGGAGAATTTGTAGCGATAACGACCACTGGCATCTCTGCGTTAATCAATGCGATAGGACCGTGCTTCATCTCAGCAGCAGGATAACCCTCTGCATGGATATATGAAATCTCTTTCAACTTCAAAGCACCCTCCAACGCTACAGGGAAGTTGTAGCCACGGCCAAGATAGATGAAGTTTGACGCATAAGTAAAGATTCTTGAGAAATCTTTGATCTTATCGTTCTGAGCCAAAATAGACTCAATCTTAGTTGGCAATGTGAACATCTCCTCCAACACGTGGCGGTAGAATCCATTATCAATTGTATTCTTCTCTTTTGCAAGAGACAACGCCAACATAATCAAAATCTGAACCTGAGCAGTGAATGCCTTTGTCGACGCTACTCCGATCTCCGGACCTACGTGAGTGTAGCAACCTGCGCCAGTCATTCTCGCGATACTACTTCCTACAACGTTACAGATACCGAATAGAAGAGCACCGTTTTCCTTCGCCAACTCTAGAGCTGCCAATGTGTCGGCAGTCTCACCTGACTGAGAGATTGCGATCACAACGTCACTTGCGTTAATGACAGGCTTACGATATCTGAACTCTGAAGAGTATTCTACCTCTACAGGGATTTTAGCGAACTCCTCGATTGCATATTTACCGATCAAAGCAGCATGCCAACTTGTACCACATGCAGTGATGATGATACGGCTTGCCTTCATGAATCGTTCCTTATTGTCAATGAAACCACAAAGAGCGATATTGTCCATATCCACATTGATACGTCCGCTGGTTGCCTCCATCACGGTACGAGTCTGCTCGAAAATCTCCTTAAGCATGTAGTGCTCATAGTCGCCCTTCTCCAACTCAGACAAGTTCAACTCAAGTTCCTGGATTTTTGGAGTTTTCTCAACATTAGAGATAGTAAGCACCTTTAGTGCCTTACCCTTTGTAAGGATAGCGATTTCCTCATCAGCCAAGTAAACAACCTTGTTTGTATACTCGATGATTGGTGTCGCATCAGAAGCCAAGAAATACTCATCGTTTCCGATACCTACAACAAGAGGGCTACTCTTTCTTGCAGCGATGATAGTCTCAGGATGACCCTTCTCGATAACAGCGATCGCATAGGCACCAACCACCTGGCTCAATGCCAACTGCACTGCAGTGCAAAGGTCACAGTTATTCTCTTTCTTGACAAACTCGATAAGCTGTACAAGAACCTCTGTATCTGTTGTACTTCTGAAAGTATAACCCTTAGAAATCAAAGTTTCCTTGATGATAGCATAATTCTCAATGATACCATTATGGATTAACGCGAGATTCTCGCTCTGTGAATAGTGAGGGTGAGCGTTGCAGTCGTTTGGCTCTCCGTGAGTCGCCCAACGTGTATGTGCGATACCGATGTTTCCGCTCAAATCCTTATCTCTTGCATATGCCTCCAAATCAGAAACCTTTCCTTTCGATTTGTAAACATTTAGTCCTCCTTTGTCGTCTATCATAGCGACACCTGCGCTATCGTATCCTCTATACTCAAGACGATGTAGACCCTTAATCAATATAGGGTATGCTTGTTTAGTTCCAATATAACCAACTATTCCGCACATAAACTTCCAAATTTCTTAATTTTTTTGCAAATTTATACATTAAATATTAAAATGCAAATGTAAAAACAAAATTCAAACTTACCGTTTTCTTAAATAATGTTAACTATACTCAATTCTCAAATAACAGACAAGTACCCCAGTGATGCTATATTAAATTGAGTCTTGAAAATAAAGTTGAATTGCATATATTTGCAAATTCACCAATCAGCAGTCGAGTCCACGGGAAAACGCTTCCTGCAACAACATTGTTTTGATTTTCGTGTTTGGCAGGATTTTCCTAAAAGGGAACAACAAAGAGACTGCAATATTCAAAGGGAATCTGTATCGCATATTCATCTTGCAATATGCCTTTCTGAAATTGAACTGCTCAATCAAAAATGGCTGGATATTTGAATGTAGAGTGACGCTTCTCCATCCAGCATTCACGTATGACAATTTACGCTCAGCCAAATAATGCTGATTCATAGTGAAGAACAAGCCATAAGACGGATATGTACTGTCAAGGAATGCGGCGTCAACTTTCACTGTCTCATATTCACACATATTCTCAAAAACATGAGTGATAGACCATGCGACAGGAGCATTGTCCTCGATACGAAACATTATCCAAGCATCATAATCATCGTTTTCCGCCACCATACGGAAACGAGCCTCTAAATTCTCCTTCGTGTCAGGATGACATTTCCCCCTATACTTGGCAAATGCATTATAATAGATGTCCGCTCCATAACGAAGCATCTCATCCAAAGTAGCTTTGCGTATCTCATACGTCTTCAAAGCTTTTCTAACCTTGGTTCTAACCTTCTTCGACAGTTCCTCCATATCACCAAACTGATCTTTGATGACAGCGTAAAAACTGGTCTCTGATGGAGAATCAAAATCATAAATTTCTCGAATCGCCCACCCTCCCCGCTTGAAAAGGGCTTTACATTCTTCATCAGTTAATTTTGAAGTATTGTGTGGCGCATGTTCCGACACCCAAACTTCTTTGTAAATTTTACTCACTTTTTAGGTAAATTTAATTTCTTTCTAAATATGTGTTTATGTAAATACAAGTTCTATAATCTTGACATCGCCTCCTCCACATCTGTTTTCTCGGAAAAACCGGAAAACCTCACATAGCCTTCACCACCCGGACAGAATCCGACTCCTGGTGTGCAGACTATTGATTTTTCATAGAGCATCTGCTCAAAGAATCTCCATGAAGTCACTCCTTCTGGGGTTTTTACCCATAAGTATGGGGAGTTGTCTCCGCCAGCCACCGTCAATCCGATAGATTGAAGTTTTTCCTTGATCATCATAGCGTTTGTCATGTAATAATCGGCGATCTGGCGCATCTGTTTCTGTCCTTCGCTCGTATAGATAGCTTCGGCGGCGCACAATCCCAAATATGGGATTCCTGAGAATTTTGAGGTCTGTCGACGTCGGCACAATTGATTGAGTGACATTGACTTTCCCATCTCCGTATAGGCCACCACATCACTCGGGATAATTGTGAATCCGAAATTGGTGCCGGTATATCCCGTCGTCTTTGAGAAACTTCTCAATTCGATTGCGACTTTCTGAGCTCCTTTGATCTCATATATCGAGCGTGGCACTTTTTTCTGTCGCACATAATGTGAATGCGACGCATCGTAGATGATGAGAGTATGGGTGTCGTTGGCATACTTGACCCATTTCTTCAATTCATCAGTAGTAAGGGTTGTGCCTGTAGGATTGTTTGGCAAACTCAAATAGACGACATCCAAACGTTCCTTAGGAATCGACGGCACAAAATTGTTTTCCGCATTACATGGCAAATAGACGAGATTGCTCCATCTTCCATCATCCATCTTCATACCTGCTCGCCCACTCATCACCGTATTATATATGAATGCCGGATACGACGGGTCGAACACTCCTATTATATTATCCCTGCTCAACAAATCCAACACATCAGCAGCAGCGTTGCGAGGGTCATCATTGATGAATATATCATCAACAGAAAGTTTTATTCCAAGGCTTTCATAATCAGTCTTAAGGATTCGCGTCTCCAACGCTTTCAATCGTTCAGGGATATCAGTCGACTTTGTCGCATGAGACGAAGCCATCATCTCCAAGTTTTTGTGGAACGAATCGACATACTCACCTTGAAGGATATGGTTGGAATCTCCTGCGTCAAGATGAATAACTTTCGAGCCTGGACGAGTTATTTTAAAAATGTTTACTTTACGGTGAATCTCCGTGAAAAGATAATTTTCAGGAAGTTTCAAATAATCTTCGTTAAGTAATGCCATCTGTCTATATCTAAAAAAGGAGATGTAAATGACTTCATCTCCTTCATGTTATACTATTTTTGTGAAAGTGGACGTATATCCTTGATCATCAGCTGCGTGTTCGAGCTTCCATTGAAGTTGTTTTCCTCGATCGTGTAGCAAATATCAACTGGATTGAAAGCCTTGATATAGTCGTTGTACTCCGACAATCCGAAGGCTATACCATTCATGATGCACTCACTCTGGGAATCCACCAACTCAAGTTTCAAATGTTCCTTCTCCTTTCCTACCACACGGCTTGTACCATAATCCAGCACTTTACGAGTGGCAAAGACAGGTTTCATATTCTCTGGACCAAATGGGCTGAACTGTTTTAGCAGACGCACAAACTTAGGCGTTATCTCTTTGAAATCGATGAACGCATCTATATACTGCTGTGGTTTCTGCTGTTCAGTAGTGATGTTCTCAGTGACATACTGCTCCATTCGTCTGCGGAATTCCGGTACATTCTCCGGCTTCATACGCAATCCGACAGCATACATGTGACCTCCAAAATTTTCAAGCAGATCACTGCAGTTTTCAATTGCCTTATATAAGTCGAAACCAGACACTGAACGTCCTGAACCGGTCGCAAGATTATTTTCCTGCGAATAAGTCAACACAATTGTCGGTTTATAATGTAGTTCTGTCAAACGAGAAGCCACGATTCCGATAACTCCCTGATTCCAATTTGGATTATAAATAACAATCGAGTTGCTGCTGTCAAGCTCCTCCTTCCTGTCTTCAAGCTGGGCGATAGCCTCATCCGTCACGCTCTTGTCAAGATCTTTTCTCTGCTGGTTGTATTTGTCAATACAGTCACTCTTCTCACGTGCGAATGTCAACTCTTTGGATATCAAAAGTTCTACAGCTTCGGAAGCCGTCTTAATTCGTCCAGATGCATTCAGACGTGGACCTATCTTGAATACGATATCAGATATCGTAATCTCCTTGCCTGTCAAGCCACACACGTCGATGATACATTTCAAACCAAGGCTTGGATTGGAATTAAGTTGTTTCAATCCATAATAAGCCAAGATTCTGTTTTCTCCGATGATCGGCACAATATCAGAAGCGATACTTACAGCAGTAAGATCAAACAGATCAGTAAGTGTATCAGGCGAGATTCCATTGTTCAACGCAAAAGCCTGCATCAGTTTGAAACCTACACCACATGCAGACAGGTTGGAATCCGGATATGTTGAATCCGAACGTTTAGGGTCGAGCACCGCGATAGCGTCAGGCAGATTGTCGTCTGGAGTATGATGGTCGCAGATGATAAAATCAATACCCTTCTCCTTAGCGTAGTTCACTTTGTCGACAGCCTTGATTCCACAGTCGAGAGCAATGATCAGTTTCACATTAGTCTCTGCGGCGTAGTCAATGCCTAAGTATGAGATTCCACTTCCTTCGACATATCTGTCTGGAATATAAAAATCGACATACGAATAGTTGAACTTCAAGTATTTGTAGACAAGGGCGACGGCAGTAATTCCGTCTACATCATAATCTCCATATATAAGGATACGTTCCTTCTTGCCCATCGCTTGGTTCAGACGATCCACCGCCTTATCCATATCATTCATAAGGAACGGATCATGAAGGTCTTCAATACGTGGGCGGAAGAACTTTTTGGCAGCCTCCACCGTCGTGATGCCACGACGCACAAGAAGTTGACAAAGGATCGAACTGATGCCCAGTTCCTCCGACATCAGATCCCTCTGTTTATTTTGCTCTTCGGTAAGAGAAGTATACACCCAATTTGCTGCCATATCACTATCTTTATTATTACATAAGAATGTAGACGAACGGAATCGACATTCTACCGCAATTAACCTTTATATTCTGTAAAATTATAAAAAAAGATGGGAAAAGAATATCATATCAACACAAAAAAACTCTCTAAACATAAAAAAAGGGAGAAACGGGGAGACTGATTGGAAAAATAGTTGTAAATTTGTTGTTCTCAAAATTCCGTCGTTTTTTGAGAAACCGAAGGTGAAAATAAAACTAAAGAAATGCATAATTTACAACATAGGTTTCAACAATTTTTGGTTTGGAGAGAGCATGCTATTTCGGCGAGATACTTCACAATGATATTAAGTGTTTTCGTCGGATTGTTTTGTGCTTTGGCCGCCCATGTATTGAAAAGCATCATTGAATATCTACATGAAGTAGCAAAGAATGCGGTGGAGGCAAGCGATGTCAACTACCTTTTCTTCGTAATGCCAATCGTTGGAATTTTTCTTGCAAGCACATTTGTCCGTTACATAGTGAAGGATGACATCAGCCACGGAGTGACAAAAATCCTGTATGCCATCTCACAAAGAAAAGCTGTAATCAAAGCCCACAACATGTGGTCGTCTCTGGTTGCCAGTTCTCTGACCATCGGATTCGGTGGATCAGTCGGAGCCGAGGCCCCAATCGTACTTACGGGTTCCGCCATCGGTTCCAACCTTGGCAAGGCGTTCAAGATGGACAGAAAGACTTTGATGCTTCTTGTTGGATGTGGAGCTTCTGCGGCAGTGGCAGGAATCTTTAAGGCTCCGATCACAGGAGTACTGTTCACATTGGAAGTTTTGCTGCTCGACCTTACCATGTCTACCATCATTCCTCTGTTGATCTCATCAATCACAGCAAGTGTGGTGACCTACTTCCTTTCCGGATCGGAGTTCATGTTCGGTTTCACCATCAACGACCCGTTCACTCCGTCAAGAACACCATTTTATATCGTCCTTGGTGTGTTGTGTGGATTCATCTCATTATACTTCACACGCGGAATGACAAAATTGGAAGCAAGTTTCGGTACCGTACAATCGCCAACCCACAAGATGGTAATCGGAGGTATAATGCTTAGCGTGTTGATTTTCCTTCTTCCTCCGCTTTATGGTGAAGGTTATACCACTATCACTGCCCTGCTCGATAACGACGCAGTGAGAGTGACAGAAAACAGTGCATTCTATCAGTTCAGAGACCATTTCTGGATGCTTTTCCTATTCCTTGGACTGCTTGTGATGCTCAAGATATTCGCATCAGCAGCCACGAACTGTGCCGGAGGAACCGGAGGAATCTTCGCCCCAAGTCTGTTTGTGGGCTGTATAACAGGATATCTGATGGCAATGTTAGTAAACTACACCCAATGGGTTCGTATACCTGAGAAAAATTTTGCGTTGGCAGGAATGGCAGGTGTGATGGCAGGTGTGATGCACGCGCCTCTTACAGGAACATTCCTTATCGCCGAGTTGACGGGAGGATACGGACTCTTCGTGAGCCTGATGATCACTGCTACTGTGGCATACATGACCATCATCGCATTTGAGCCTCACAGTCTGTATGCGCAACGTCTTGCTCTGAAAGGAGAGCTTCTTACCCATCATAAAGACAAGACCGTGCTTACCCTTCTAAAAATGGATGACGTGATTGAACGAGACTTACAGAAATTGCGTCCGGAAATGTATCTTGAAGAGCTGGTGAAGGTAATTTCACGCACAAAGCGAAACATCTATCCCGTCTTAAATAAAAAAGGACAACTAATCGGAATCATCACTCTTGATGAGATCCGCAACGTAATGTTCCGTCCTGAACTATATACAAAATTCCAGGTGAGCGACCTTATGACAGCTCCTCCAGCAATCCTTTCAATACACGATTCCATGGAATCCGTAATGAAGAAATTCGAAGACACTCAAGCATGGAATCTTCCTGTGGTTGAGAACAACACTTACGTAGGATTCGTGTCGAAAGCTAAGATATTCAACGAATACCGTAATATCATTGTTCAGCTTTCTGAGGAATAAAAGCAACAGAATCACGATATGGCAAACGATATCAACAACGACATATTTCACCGCGTCAACCTTGTGTTGGGTGAGGATTTTGTAAAGAAAGCAGGCGAACTGAAAGTTATTGTGCTAGGGCTTGGAGGCGTTGGAAGCTGGTGCGCAGAGAGTCTGTTCCGCACAGGGTTCACCAACATGACAATTGTCGACTGCGACACAGTGAACGCGACAAACATCAACCGTCAGATGCCAGCACTTTCCACTACAATCGGAAAGAAGAAGACTGAAGTGGTGAAGGAACGTCTGTTGTCGATCAACAAAGATGCCAATGTGACAGTCATAGACAAAGCTTATACACAGGCAGACCAAGCCGAGTTCCACCTTGCCGATTACGACATCATCATAGACGCGATAGACAGTCTGACAAACAAAGCAGCGTTGATTTTGGAAGCATCATCGTATGACAATAAAATATTCGTATCTTCTATGGGAGCAGCGTCGAAAATAGACGCCACACAAATATCAATAGCGGAATTTTGGAAGGTGATGGGATGTCCGTTGGCTGCTGCTATCCGCAAAAGATTCAAGAAATTCAAGACAATGCCTAAGCATAAATTCAAATGCATCTACTCACCTGAAATCCCATACCGTCGAGACGAGTACCTGACAGAGGAGGACAAATCTTCAGCGAAACAGGTGAACGGATCTCTCATTCACATCACTGGAATATTCGGTTTTATGATTACGAATGTCGTGGTGAATGAAGTGATGAAGAGACTAAATGCGGAATAAATGCGACCAGAATCTATCTGAATAACCATAATCACTCATAATTATGAAAAAAATTTTTCTCCGTTTGTTGCCCTTAACGGGATTTTTTCTTGTGGCTTGCAATTCGTCAAACCAAACACAGGCACCAGAAAACGGACCAACAGAAGAGCATCGGAATTACACCTCAGAATTTTTCCAAGACAACGATTATGATTCCTATACTGAATACGAGGAAACATATGAAGACGGGAATAATGAAACATCAGATAATGATGTCGCTGGTTTTGATTTTCTCACAAAACTATTCTATTATGGGAAAGATGTAGAGGAATCAGAGAAGGAAGAGTTAAATGATTTAGCGGACAAGTTCATAAAAGAAGAATTCCAGAGAAGCCAATATCTGATAACCAATAATTCCGCAGGGTATTTCAGAATAAACGGTATAGTATCAGAGATCAACAACAAATACTACCAGCTAGGCTACCATGTAGGCGGAATCAATATGGTAGACGCAGCAACGGTGGCCGGTAGTTTCTTAGACGAAAACTACGGTGTTGACGAGAAGATAGAAGGTTGTATGATGCCATATCCCGACGAGAATGCGATAATTGCATTTGAGAACAAATACTACAGACCTGACGAAGACAGCAATCCTTCAGACGAAGAACTAAAAAGAATACGAACATCTACCATATCCAGTGTGAAAACTCAGACTCTTGGTATTATAAAGACTCTATTGACGCTATCGTCATACGTTCCGAACTATTCAAGACGAAAGAAGGCATTGGCGTCGGTTCTACATTCGAAGAACTTAAAGAGGCTTATGGAGATTTGCTTTTGCACATTGGTTGGATAGAGAGTGATGAAAGAGTCCAGGTTAGAGCAACCCAATACCCAATGGTAAGGTTTATCTTTATGGAGGAAGATGTCACAGACTTTGCTCCAGACAAGGGGGAAGATGACGCTGAATATAGAGAGAGCGGGTTTAATGGATGCAGGAAAGAGGACGGATCTGGTTTAAAACCAAACTCTAAAATCTGGAGAATCATCATCGATCCTCATTTTGTAACATGTCCAGAATGTTTATAGAAACAAAATGAAATATATCCAGTGAGACACGGCACTGCTGCGTCTCATTTTTTTCTGTCTGTTGAGTCATTACCA
>JAEEGL011079779.1_pt1 | contig 65643 bp, 59 predicted proteins | sample 9134231 | NCBI WGS metagenome assembly JAEEGL01 (sample SAMN16246548, study PRJNA631951) | gut metagenome | biome: gut microbiome; feature: rumen; material: fiber-attached | host: Bos | place: Iran: Karaj | collected 2018-10
AAATGTATATAAGGCATAATATTATCATATGAAGCAATTATATCTATCATTTTACTATCAAAATCCCATGGATGTGATGTAACAAATCTAATTCTATCTATACCTGTTTTAGCTGTATCTTCAAGTAAATTAGCAAGTGTATAATCATCATATAAATCTTTTCCATATGCATTAACATTTTGACCTAATAAAGTAACCTCTTTATACCCTTTTTCTTTTAATTCCTTTACTTCAGATATAATATCTTCTTTTTTTCTACTTCTTTGAGCACCTCTAGTATAAGGAACAATACAATAAGTACAAAACTTATCACAACCATATTGAATATCTATCCAAGCACTATATATACTATCTCTATGCATTGGTATACCTTCAATAACATCTCCTTCATAACTTAGTACTTCCACTTGATTCTTATTAGTATCAATTTTCTCTTTAATAATATTTAACATATTATCTAAATTATGAGTTCCAAATACAAAATCAACATATTTATATTTCTTAATTATTTCACTAACAACTACTTCTTCTTGAGCCATGCATCCACAAAGACCAACTAATAAATCAGGATTAGTAGTATCTTTAATATGTTTTAAAACACCTAAAAAACCAAATACTTTATCATGTGCATTTTCTCTAATCGCACAAGTATTTAATATAACAATATCAGCATTCTCATATGAATCATCAGCAGTATATCCAACACTCTCTAACATACCACTTATTTTCTCAGAATCATGCTCATTCATTTGACAACCATAAGTTCTAACAAAATACTTTTTATTCTTTCCAAAATTATCTATTTTTTTATCATAATTAGTATAATTAAAAGACTTATTATTTCTTTTTTTAGCTTCAATCATATCAGGTTTTTTCATAATAAATTCACCTCTTTCGATATTCTAACATATTTTTATATATATTCATACAAATATTATAACCTTATAATTGATTTTTATCTACTTTTTTGGTATAATATTCCAACGATTTAAAGGGGTGTATAAGATGATCAAAGAATTAATTGAAAGATTCAAAAATCATTTATTCCATTTAGATGCATATAAAAAATCTAATGAAGAAATAGAAAAAGAAAAATATTTTAAATCAGAAATATTACCTAATTATAAATTTGGTGATATTATTTGGGCTTTAAGATACGATTTTGATTGGGATAAAGAAGACATAGGTAAAAAGCATGAAATCGGTCCATATATAGTTTTAGATAAAAATGATGATAAATTAATTTGTATGTATTGTACAAGTGTACCAGGTAAAAAAGGTTATTTTGCAATTGGTGAAGATGGATACATGTTTAATAATTTAAAACAAACATATACTACTACATTTGGTTTAAGAGCAATAGATTATGAATCATTTGTAGGAGAAAATGAAGTTGGAGCTAAATCACTAAATTCTAAAGATAAAGAATTAATTGCTAAAAAATATTCAAATGTAAATATAGTTCAATATAATGATTTAGGAAAACAAAAAGCTTTAAAATTAGATTTAGATGTAGAACCTAATCTTACTCCAGGAGACATAATAAAAGAAAAAAATAGTAATTTATACAAATTAGTATTAAAAAGAGAAAATGGTCTTATTTATACAATAAGTATTAAATATTATGATAGATATGATAATATAATTAATTTTTGTAGAGAAAACATTGTTTTTAACATAAAAGAAGAAAAACAAGAAAATAATATATATGTAAATACAATAAGTAATGCTCAATTTAGTTTAATAGAAGAAAAATATAAAGAACATTTAAAACTAGTAAAAGAAAAACAAGAAATAAAAGAAAATCTTACTCTTAAAAGAGGTGCTTTATTATCTAAACATAGAAACTATTACTATGTATTTAATACAGAAAAAGATAAGGCAAAATTATTCTCATTAACAAAAGTATATGTTCAAGATGAAAATACAATTAAAATTGGAACACTTATTTTTAAACCTAATTATGAAGATGAATCAGAAATAGATATTAAAGATGGTTCATATCATATTATTAGACTTGCTAATGAAAAAGAAATGGATATTATTTCTAGTAATAGAAAAAAATATTATAAAACTAAAAAAGAAGAAGCATTAAATTATAAAGAAAAACTTAAAAAACAAGAAAAACAAAAATTTAAAAATAATTTTGTAGTTGGAGACATTATTAAAACAGATAATATATTTGGAATGAGATTTATAGTTATAGGAATAGGATTCAATAAAATAATTACTATATCACTTCATGCTTATGAAGAAGGAAAAATTATTTATAGAGAATTCAATGATCATGATAAATCATTATCTAAATGTGCATTTATTTCAGATAATATGAAAGATAATGTAAATGAGCAATTAGAATATTTTGAATCATTAGGAAATCAAGTTATAGATGCTAAGAGGTTAAGATATGTACAAAGATAATATAGATTATAAAACAAAATGTAGAGCATTATTTGTATTAACACTTAGTGAATACTATCAAGTAAGTACAACTATAGATGACTCATTTTTTAATTTATTTCATTCCTATATGCGTGATAGAATATATGATAAAAAAATAACTATAGATGAAGCATATTTATTATTGTATTTTCAAAGAAATGGATTTACATTTAAAGCATATGAATCAGAAAAAACAATCACTGATTTATTTAATGAATTAGATTCAATAAAAACATATGGAGATTTATCAACTTTATATAATGATATAAAACAAAAAGACATTGAAAAAATAACTGATCTTGCAATGGATTTTATTGAATATATGGAAGCATTTAATAAATATAATGATAACACAAATGTTTATAGTTTTTTAAAACAATAAAACCACTTTAAAAGTGGTTTTTTTATTCTTCAGTTTGAATTTCAAATAATAAATCTCTAAGTTCCATAGCTCTTTCAAAATCAAGTTTTTCAGCAGATTCTTTCATTTCTTTTTCTATTCTATCAATCATATCACTTAATTCTTTCTTAGAATATTTTTCTTTAATAGGTTTATCATTTTCAACATCATTTGTAATAGCATCCCCTATTTCTTTAATAATTGTCTTAGGAACAATATTATTATCTTTATTATATTTTTCTTGTATTTGACGTCTTCTATTAGTTTCAGTTATTGCTTTATCCATAGCTTCACTCATAATATCAGCATACATAATAACTGTTCCATTAGCATTTCTAGCTGCTCTACCTATAGTTTGAATTAAACTTCTATCACTTCTTAAGAATCCTTGTTTATCAGCATCCATAATGCATATTAATGATACTTCTGGTATATCTAATCCTTCTCTTAAAAGATTAATACCAACAATAATATCTATTTTACCAAGTCTTAAATCTCTAATAATTCTAAGTCTTTCTAAAGTTTTAATTTCATTATGTAAATATGTAACTTTATATCCTAATTCTTTTAAATATGAAGTTAATTCTTCACTCATACGAATGGTTAATGTTGTAATAAGAACTCTCTCATTCTTTTCAATTCTTTTATTAATTTCTTCTAAAATATTATCTATTTGATTCTTGGTAGGTCTTACTTCTATTAATGGATCTAATAATCCAGTAGGACGAATTATTTGTTCTACTACTTTATTATCTACAAGTGATAATTCATAATCACCAGGAGTAGCACTAACATATATAGTTTGATTTAATTTGTTATTAAATTCTTCAAATTTTAAAGGTCTATTATCTAAAGCACTGGGTAATCTAAATCCATAATCTACAAGAGTTTGTTTTCTCATATGATCACCATTATACATAGCTCTTACTTGTGGTAAAGTAACATGAGATTCATCAACAATAAGTAAAAAATCATCAGGAAAGAAATCTATTAATGTTGTAGGTGTTTCACCCTCTTCTCTTAAAGATAAATGTCTACTATAATTCTCTATACCATGACAAAATCCAGTTTCTCGAAGCATTTCTAAATCATACATAGTTCTTTCTCTAAGTCTTTGCTCTTCTAACAATTTACCTTCACTTTTTAATACTTCTAATCTCTCTTTTAATTCTTTTTCAATTCTATCAGTTGCTTTCTTTAACTTTTCATCACTTGTAACAAATAATGATGCTGGAAAAATACTAATAGTTTTAACACTACTTATAACTTTACCAGTAATAGGATTAAATAAACTTATTTTATCTATTTCATCACCAAAAAATTCTATTTTAATTCCATTTTTCTTTTCACCAATAGGTACTAAATCAACAATATCTCCTTTAACTCTAAAAGTACCACGTTTAAAATCAATATCATTTCTTTCATACTGCATGCTTACTAGTTTTTCTAAAATAACATCTCTATCTACATTATCACCTACAGAAAGATTAAGCATTTTATTTATATATTCGTCTTTTTCACCAATATTATATATACATGAAACACTAGATACTATTATTGTATCCCTTCTTTCAATAACAGCAGCTGTCGCAGCATGTCTTAGTTCATCAATTTCATCGTTAATAGATGAATCTTTTTCTATATATAAATCTTTAGATGGAACATATGCTTCAGGTTGATAATAATCATAATATGAAACAAAATATTCAACTTTATTATTAGGAAATAATTCTTTAAATTCAGCATATAATTGACCAGCTAATGTTTTATTATGAGCTAAAACTAATGTAGGTTTCCCTGTTCTTTCAATAATGTTAGCCATAGTAAAAGTTTTACCAGTACCAGTTGCTCCCATTAATACTTGGCTTTTCTTACCTTCATTAATCCCTTTAACAAGTTCATCTATTGCTTTTGGTTGATCACCACTAGGTTTATATTTACTAACTAATTCAAACATAAATCTCTCCATAAATCTCTTCAAATTCTATCATTTTTATATAATAAAAACAAGGGTTATTAACCCTCATTTATATCAATAATAGAAAATAATTCTTTATTATCATTTAATTCTTTTATATTTATTAATACTCCTTCTCCTACTACTGTACCACCTTTATCTTCAATAGCCTTTCTAATAGCTTTCATAGTATTCCCAGTAGCATAAATATCATCAATAATATAAAATCTTTTACCTTTATATCTTGAATGAACTAATTTAGGAAGTTCTAAATAATCTTTACCATATTCTTTCTCATATTCAAATGTAGCATCAACAGTACTAGGTGGTAATTTACCCTTCTTTCTAACTGGAATACATCCACATCCTAAATTATAAGCAACAGGTGTTCCAAAAATAAATCCTCTAGCTTCAGGAGCAACAATATAATCAATATTTTTATCTTTTAAATTATTTGTAAAAACATCAATTATTTCATTCAAAGTTTCCTTTTGCATAATTAAAGGATTAATATCAACAAATTCTATTCCTTTAATTGGAAAATCCATTTCTGTTCTAATATTTAAATCATTTTTTAAAACATTTTTAATTATTTTCATAAAAGTCTCCTTACAATTAAATTATATAATATTTAATAAAATAATAAAAGTTGATTTTTTATTATTAATATGCAATAATGAAGGTGGAAAATAAAGTCATATATGTCTAAAAATATGGTTTAGACGTTTCTACTAGTTCACCGTAAATGAATAGACTATGACCACTATTTGACCCGTATAATATACCTTTTTGGTTTCATAGTCTTACATGCAAAGTGTAAGTTTTTTTATTTTCCAGAAAGGAACAATTTTTGTGAAAAACAAAAACAAAAATGGCAAATTAGATTCATTCTTTGAAGTCAAGCAAAGAGGATCGAATATCAGAATTGAAATATTTGCCGGAATTACAACATTCTTAGCAATGGCGTACATCTTGACAGTTAATCCAAATAATATCCTGTGGGGAGGAACAGCAGATCCAAGATTTTCTTCTGTATTTATAGCGACCGCCCTAGGAGCATTTATTGGAACATTATTAATGGCATTACTAGCCAAAATGCCACTTGCTCAAGCTCCAGGAATGGGACTTAATGCAATGGTAGGAACAATTATTGGCGGTGCGATGGGATTTAGTTACTCTTACGGAAATGCAATGGCACTTGTGTTCATAAGTGGAATTATATTCCTATTATTATCTTTTATTCCATGTGGAAGGAATAAAAAAACAAAAAAATTGATTTCTCTAAGAGAAAAAATATTTGATGGCATGCCAAAAGCAATAAGAACAAGTATCTCAATTGGAATTGGCTTATTTATAGCATTTATAGGACTTCAAAATGCTCATATCATAACAGCAAATCAATTCACATTATTGCAATTAATTGATTTTAACAATCCAGATTTATGGGTTAAAGGTGGTGAAGCTTGCCAAGCGACTATTGCCATATTTGGTTTAGTAGTAATTGGAGTTCTTTCACATTATAAAGTAAAGGGATCTGTTATTATTGGTATCCTAGCAGCAACTATTTTATCAATACCTTTAGGTGTTACTAATGTACAAATAATCGCTGGAAATGTAGATGGAATTAGTTGGAAATTCTGGGAAAATATTTCTAACTTCTTCACTAGTGAAAATAGTGTATTCTTCACATTATTTAAGGGAGGATTCAATATACCAGAAGGTTCTTTTCTAACATCTTTAATGCTTGTAATTACATTCTCTATGATCGATATGTTCGATACAATGGGTACAGTAGTAGGATGCTGTGCTAATGCAAAATTATTAGATGAAGATGGAAAACCAATAAATTATGGAAAAATGATGTATGCAGATAGTATTGCTACTATAACAGGTTCTCTATTTGGAACAAGTACAGTAACAACATTTGTAGAAAGTGGTACAGGAGTAAGTGTTGGTGGTAAAACAGGTTTGACAGCATTAACAACAGCTATTTTATTCTTATTAGCTATATTTGCTTTACCAGTATTTGCATTTATTCCATCAGCTGCTGCTGCTAGTGCATTAATATATGTAGGTGTATTAATGATGAGTAATGTTGTAAATGTAGACTTCAAAAATATTAAAAATTCTATTCCTTCATTTGTAACAATAATTGCTATGCCCCTAGCATATTCAATTACAGATGGAATTGGTATGGGAATTATCACATTTGTAATACTAGATTTAGTAATTTATCTAACTGATTTATTAAGCTACAACCTAGGTATTACCAAGGAAAAACCTAAAACAGAAATAACTTTAGTAACAGTGATAGTATTCATACTATTCTTAATATATTTCTTAGTTCCAACAGTACTTTAAAAAGAAAAACTATAGAAAAATCTATAGTTTTTTTATACAAAAATATCAAGAAAGTGTTAAATAATAGTGTAAACTTAGATATCAAGTAAATGCCATTTAATTGTTAAATATATGTAAAAATGTTATATTTAAATTAATAAGAATGAATGGAGGTGTCTAAGTTATGAGTATAAAAAGAAAAATACTATTTTTCGTAGCTTTGATGTCTTTATTTGTTCTAATAACAATGATGCAAAATACATATGCAAAATATGTATCAAGTGCAGATGCTACTGCTGAATTTACAGTAGCTAGATGGAACATTCTTATTAATGATCAAGACATTCTTCAAAATTCTGATTTTAGCGACACCATATTACCAGAATTCGAAGGAACTAATTATATTAAACAAGGAGTTATCGCACCTACTGCTGAGGGTTATTTTGAAATAACACTAGATGGTACTGATACAGATGTTTCATATACTTATACAATAACAGCTAATATATCTCCAGATAGTGATGTTACTGATTTAGAACTTTATAAATATGAAATAGATAATGTAGAATATACATATAATCCATCAACTGGTATAACTAACTCTACTGCTTATGATGCTTTAGATAAAACAGTTACAGTTAAGTTTTATGTAAGATGGAATGATAATCCAGCTACACAAAATATGACAAATGCTGATGATACTGCTGCAACAGTAGATGGTCTTGCAGCTTTTGATATTCATGTTAATGTAATTCAAATGCATTAATACATTTTAAAATACATATAAAAAACAAGCTATACACTAGCTTGTTTTATTGTGAGCTTAATATTTAAGAAAATACTTGGTGACGTAGGATTTGATACTTTATAATCATATGCTTTGTTACCCCAATATGTATCCCATGTATCATTGCCTGATTCATAAGGCCACTCTATTTGAACAGTAAAATCAGAATGTCCATTTTCAGCAGCAATTGTATCACTAGAAATACCAAATGTTATAGAAAAAGGATAATAATTTTCAAGCCTATCTATTAACTCTGCATTAGTTAACTCTTCACCAGTTATATTTGCCCCATATTCCACAGCACCTACATCTGTTAATATAACTTCATCCATAATTCTAGCTTCTAATATTGTATACTCAACAGTAGCATTTACTTCACTATAATTATAAGCACTAACAGTATGTTCATAATCAGGCATACCAGGCATAACATCAGTAACAGTAATATTAATTAACTGTGATACTGGAGTATCACCATCAGTAAAATCTATCTTCCATGATTTAACACGTACATCAATACTATTTCTAACTGTATCAACATAAATAAACCACGCAAAAGTATTAGCTATTAATATTAATCCTAATGCTATAAAATGTCTTATTTTAACTCTTTTAAGTATTTTAAATAATAAACTTTTCTTCTTTTTATTATTCTTTTGCTGCATCTTTTTCCTCTTCTTCATCATCAGAACTAAACATAGCAGAAACAATCTCTATAGATAATAAAAATCCTATTATTATAAATAATATATATCCAGCTACTTTATTCATCATAATTCTTCCAAGGAAACTTAAAAATATTGTTTTATAAACAACTTTTCCATATATTTGAGACTCATTTATCTCAGGATCCGCAATACTATTAGAAGTACCCTTAGTAACAAAAACTGTATGTCCATCTTTTTCTTCTTTTTTTATAACTCTATGGGTAATAATTAATCCTCTAAGATTACCTTTTTCCCCTTTATAAGTAACATCATCCCCTACTTTAATATCACTTGTAGGTACTTTTTTAGAAACAAGTATATCACCTATATCATATGACTTTTTCATTGATTCTGATACAACCATAAATACTCTAAAGCCACCTACAGCTATATTATTATCACTAAATCTTTGTACACCAATAAGTATTAGCATAACAACAACTACTACATATAAAATAGCTCTAAATATTTTAAATAATACTTTTTCTTCTAATTTATCTTTCCACTTCAAAAACTTTTTCATGTAATCACCTAAAACTAAAATCCATTATTCTATTAACATAATTATCAAGTCTCTCATTAAACTTATTTTCTAGTTCAGCAAGAGATGCTTCACGTTTATTCTTAATAATAGCAAGCTTATCACCTATCTTCTCAGTAATCTTTTCAATTGGAATAGATGAATTAAGTTCAACTATCTTTTCTATCATCTTATTTGTAAGATCTTCTACTACCTCAGTTTTAGCTTCTTCATCTATTTCAGAAGCAGCTGAATCAATAGTAGACATTGCTAAATAATTAAGTAAAAATGTATCATCAAACATTTGTCTTAATTCTATATCATCAGTAATATTCTTTTTACTTTTAGTTATTTGAGTACCACCAGTAAAATTATTTTGAATAAAATCCCATAATTTCATAGCATATTGAAAATTAACATTCTTTAAAATTAAGTTTGTTTTCTTAATTGGTGGTATAACCTTAGCAACATGCTCTTTGGCTAAAGCAACATATACAGGCATATTAGTTAAATCAGAAATTCTAAGTTTTAATCTTTCAATTCTTTGAGCAACACTAAAACCATCTCTTTCGCCATCTTTTTTATTAAAATCTAATTTAGTACTAATGTACATATTCATTGTAATTCTTTCAGCACCTAATTGTGTACTACCATTATACATACACTTCTTAGTATCCTTTAAAAAAGATGATTCAACAAGTTCTTTCTCTTTTAATTCTATAAATAACTTCATATTATTTATTAAAGTATATATTACTCTATTTTCATATGTATTGAAACTTTCATCCTTATTTATATTAAGTATCTTAGAAGGTTTAACATCTCCATTATCTTCAATCTTTTGAATAAAATTAGTATGTTTAGACAAATGCTTAATACTTTCAACAGTAATTCTTCTAGCTTGCTCTACTTTAACTATTTCTTCTTCATTAATGATAAATCTATTAGGATTTCTAAGTATATTATCTAAATAATAAATAGTATCTTCCATTATAGTAAGCCATTCAAAGTCAGATTCTGCTTTTTCATAATTAGTAGTAATATTATAATCTGATTTTAAAGATGCATTAAACTTAGTTATTTTTTTAGATTTTGTATTTTCATATAAATCAATTATTGATAAATTATCAGACATAATCTACACTCCTAACTAAGACATTTTCTTTAATCTAAGAACATATTCAATACATTCTTTCATCTTATTCTCACCAAAAGTTTTATTTAAGAAATCAACAAAACCATCTATTTCATCACGAATAAATGAAATATTTAATTGTTCAAATTTACGTAATATCTTTTTAGCAATAAAGTAATCTACTCCATCTACTTCATCACCACCACAAGCTACATAAACAGGCACAAATTTTTTCATATGGGCAACAATTCTGTTACCAAAAGCAATTCTAAAATGTTGAATTACATAATCATCCATTTTTTCAATCTTTTCAAGTACTTCTTCACTCATAGGATTATTTTGAATAGCATCAACAAATAAACCATGTAAATAAGAATAATTAATATCTTGTGCAGGTATACTTGTTGGTTCAAAAACTTGTCCTTTATCATTTATATCTATTGGCATAGCACGGTCGTACACTTTATCAGTAACCATAAATGTTGAGTCATCGTTATTGATTGTACCAATATACCAACAGTTTGGTGGTATTTTGATCTTACCATTCTTTAAATGAACTGGGTCACTAGCCCATCCTGAAGAAACAACTTCAACAATCCATTCATCTTCATTAGGCATTTCAAGAATAGATAGCATTTCAGCAAAATAATACTCAACACGAGAGATATTCATTTCATCTAGGATTACAGTATGAATATCATCAGTATAACCTGCTTCATATAATTCTTTTAATATATCAGTTTCATTAAATTTCTTAGTAAATTCATTGAAGTATCCAAAAAGCTCAGATCTATCTCTCCAAGATGGTTGTACTGAAGCAACACAAGAGTCATGTTTTAAAAATTTACCCCAAGCATAAGCAAGTGATGTTTTACCAGTACCAGAGATACCTTGTAAGATAACAAGTTTAGTACTAGCAAGAGCAGATATAAATAATCTAATCATTTCACTCTTATAATATAATCCTAATTGACTAGCAGCAAAATTTCTAAATAACTCAACTAATTCTGCTAAAGTAAATGTATTACCATATTCTTGTATTTTATATTCAGCATATTGTAAATCAACATTATGAAGTTTAGCAAATCTAATAGAAGTATTTTGATCAACCTCTTCACCATTCTCACCCGTCTTAGGCGCCTCTGCACCTTCAATAGTAGCATCTTCACCAGGTTTTAATCCAAGTTGAGAAACTTTCATAGCAAGAATCTCTTGTTTTTCTTTAACAAGAGTTGCAACTTTACCATTTAAATCAGAAATCTCATCAAGCATAGATTCTTGCTCAACTAATGTCTTTCTAAATCTTAATATTCTTTTTAAGATAAATAATATCATTAAAATAAATAAAACTACTAAAATTAGCAATATTAAAACAGATATTCCAAATAGAACCCATTCACTAACACTAAAATCACCTTTATATTGACCAGTAATCTTAAGATATTTTTTCACATCAAATATCTTTTTAATGCCATCTATAAGTCCATTGAATATCGCAGCAAATCCTGAAAAAAATTGTGACAATATTTCATAGAAATATTTTAGGAATGTCTGCATCTTTCACCTCACAGAGTAATCATATTTGTTTTAACATCCTCTTTACTATTAATAATAATATCATAATATTTATACTTTTTGTCTAATAAAATATAACTAAACATAAATAAATCATCAAAATTAACATCATATTCTTCATCTAATTCCAAAGATATACCATATCCTTGATTAATTAAATCTCTAATATCCCTCTTATATATTTTATAATCTTTATACTTAAAATTCAAAATAATTCTAGATTTTAACATATCATCATCTAATGCTCTTAAATACTTAATAATCTTCTTATTCTTTTCAAATAAACTAACAGGAAATTCCATAATATAATTATGATCAAAATTTAAATCAATTACTTCCTTAATTACTCTAGATGATAATAATAAAATACTTAAAAAAGTTCTATTCTCTACTACTATTTCACTATTATATGCTTTATCTATCGCATATTCACTATATAGTTTAGATATAATACATTTTTGCTCTAAATTAACTACTGTTACATTACCATAATTCTTTTCTTTAAAATAGAACTCTTCACTATTAAATAAATGAAAGAAATCATTTTTCTTTTCTATATAATCATTTACTAAAAACTCTAAATCACTTTTAACATTATCTGCATATTCAATAGTTATTTTTTTATCAGCAAATAATGTCTTTAATAATATACTTATATTATTACATTTTAAGCATCCATCTATGAACAAAATATAACTAAATAAAGCAAAATTATTTTTTATTTTTTCTTCATCTTTTTTATTTTCTTCAATCATTTCTTTAGCTAAATTATTAAGTTCTTTATTTAACCTAGTAATAAAATCCTTAGATTTAACTACATACTTATTATAATATCTTACATCTATATACTTATCTATAAAAGGTTTAACATATTTTCTTTCATACTTTTTATCTAGAAGTATTCTATAATAATTAGTTAAAAAATTAGTTGTAAATTTAATATAATCTTCAAAAATACAATCCATTATTTCCTCCTAAGAAGCACTAAATGTAACTATTGGTGTTGGATTTGTTACAGGATAAGTATAGTTTGCACTAGCATTTCTTTTGTAAAATCTTATTTCTTCACTAGATAAAACATCTATATAGAATGTAATACTATTAATATAACTAACACCATTATATACACTAGTTGTATATGTAGATCTTTCTAATATCTCACTTGTTGTATCCAAAATAATAACAGATGGATCAAAAGAAAGTGTAATAACTGCTGCTGCACATCTAGCTTTTTCACTAGGACTAAGTGCTGAATATTCAGCCATTGTAAGCTCATAATTAAGTGTATAATCACCCCATGGATCTACTACTTTATACTTATCTAAAGCATCAGTTACTTTAAACATCAAATATGGTGATCCAACACTATCAACTATTTCATAACTAATTCCTTTTCTACCTACAGTAATAACAAATGTAGCAGATAATTCTTTAATATATGGACTAGATGATCTAGCTCTAACAGTAACAGTAGCTGATTCACCTGTATTAAATACTCTAGTTGGAGTAACAATAAGAGTTAATTTTTCAGTCTTTTCTTCTTTTTGAATAACACCTTGTGTTTCAGTTCCTTCATCATAAACAAGAGAAACTAAAATATCTTCACTCTTAGTAACATTTAAATCATATTCAATATCAGTTTGGCTAGTTAAAATATTATTTTTATGGTTATTTATTTCAAATTGAACTGGAACATCAGTAGAACCACCCCAATTATTAATATTATAAGTAATACCACCATAAACTAATTTATCACTATTAAAAAAGAAATTATTTGCTTCCATTATATAATCTTTTATATTCTGTATTACATATCTACTAAATGTAATACCAATAGGAAGTAGTAATAACAAAATAATAAGACATATAATAAATTTCTTTTTCATTACTATTCTCCATACTCTCCAACTATAAAAATTATAGCATAACAAAAGATTTTATGCAAATAAACAGGAGCAAATAATTACTCACATTTTGCTCCTGTTGACTCATATAATCTAATAGCTCCATCTAATGTAAATTTATTATCTTCTGTATAATCTTTCATAGCTACATTATCTTTAATAAATTTAACTAAATCAAACTGATTATAATCAATTTTAACATTAGTTTTTAACTTATCTTTTTCTACCTTAACTTCATATGTATAACCCTTATAATTCTTCTTATTTGACCCATATTGCTCAGTTAATTGTTTTTCAAATTTATCTAATATTGTTTCATTACTAGAAGTAATAGTTTCAATAATTAATACATCTTCTACATAATCCCCTTTAGCATTAATAGTATAATCTGTTTCTAAAACATACCCATTTCTACTTTGATCAGACTTCATATGACAAACTACAACCTTTTTCTTATCAACAAATAATAATAGTAAAACAACACATATTATTACTACAATAATAACTATTATCAATGCCAATAATCTCTTATCTTGAATTATCTTTTTCATAATAATCTCCTTATCAAGTATATATTAATTTTATCAAATAACCATCGTAAAAATCAACAAAACAAAAAAGATGATTTAACCCATCTTTTGTTTAGCATCTATTACTATAGAAAATAAATCTATTTTTCCTTGATATTTATCAGGAAACTGTTGATTAGATGCAGGAAATGTAACCTTCACTTCATAAACATCTAACTGATTAGAATTATGACTAAAACTATATGTATCATTATCATAATATGTTCTATAATAAACCCCATAATCATCTTGAGTAAGATTAACTGAATCTATAATACTGGTATAAGTCATATTAAAATCTTCATTTCTTATTATTTCAAATGTTAATGGTAAATTAGTAGTAGTAACAAACTTAATATTATAATCTAAATCAGTATCAGCTCTTTTATTTCTATCATAATTTGTAACATAAAACTTATAATACTTAGAAGTATTACTTGGGATTAAACCATCCAAAGAAATACTATTTTCATAAGTACCTTGATCTACTACAAAAAATGCTATATTAGCTTGAGCAAATACATCTACCCTAGATTCATATCTAGTATATGTTCTACCAATAATATTTATTATTAATACCATCGCACCAAATACAAATATTATTTCTGAAACTAACATAAAACGCTTTTTATCAAAAACTTTAAAAAAATTATTTACCATCACTTTCCCCATTCATAATCGCATTTATTTGTTTTTGAAGTTCATTTAAATCTAATCTAACAGTATAACCCAAATTATCTTCTTCATCATTTAAATCAATAACTTTTTCTTCCTCTTTTTTAGGCTCTTTTTTTGCTTTTTTAACTTCTTTCTTTTCTTCTTCTAATTCCCCATTATCATTAAATTTGAATACACCAGTATCTTCAAATTCATCTTTAGATTTAGATTTTTTCTTTTTCTCTTCATCAAAAACATCATCATCATCAGAATCTAAATCAGTATAAAAATTATACCATTCTTCTTCAGGATTTCCTTCTTTAAAATAACCATCCCATTTTTCTTTTTCTTTTTCCTTAACCTTATCTATATCTGGATTTCCATACTTAAAATATGAATCCCATTTATCATCTATAAACTCTTCTTTATTTTCCTTTTCTTCTTCCTTAGATTCATCTTTCTTATTCTTTATTTCAGGATTTCCAAATTTAAAATAAGAATCCCACTCATCTTTCTTTTCTTCTATTACAGGTTCTTCAACCTTTACTTCTTCTTTAATTTCTTCTACTTCTTTAACTTCTTTTTCTTTCTTTTTAAATAAAAACTTCTTTTCTTTTTTAACTACTTCTTTATTATCATCTTTTTTCTTGAAACCCTTAAAAGAAAAAGCAAAATCAAATAGTATTAGTGTTACAAAAATCATTATCATAATAGATGGTGTCTTAACTACTTTTAACCATACTCCACCATTACTAAATATTTTTACAACCTTACCAACAATAACATCAGTTTTTATTGATACATCCTTAGTATTATTAGCATCACCTTTAGTAATGACAACATCACCTTTTTTATAAATAATTCTATGTGTTATAAAATCTTTTTTATCATAAAAAGTAATAATATCATCTACATTATATTTACCTTGTTTTTTAACTAAAACAACATCATTTTGTTTAATAGTTGGTTCCATACTTCCAGTAGCTACATTAAATACTGAATAACCAAACAATTCAAAATAACTACTTGAACTAATCATCTTTTTTGCTTCAGCAAAAATAACTATTGCTAATAACAAAAATACAAGTAATGTTAATAAATCAATAACTAATTTTACACATCTTTTAACTATATGCATAAACCATCTATCCCTTATATTCTTACTCTAATTAATCATATCATTTTTTGCTTAATTATGCAAATAAAAGCAATTTAGAATAATCTAAATTGCTATAATAACAAGTTAGTTGGAAATTCTATAATAGGCCTAAATCCTCTACCTGATGCAGATGAATAACCTACTGCTTTTAATTCACAAGTTGCAGCGGATTCTAATATAAATATACTTCCCCATCTAGATGATCCAAGCCAGTATGTAGTAGCACAAGTAAAACTATTATTACTACTTAATAAACTTTCAGCTTCTTCATATGTTTGTAATCTTACATTTACTCCAGTTAAACCTAAAGCAGATAATATATCTCTATAGTCTAATGTATACGAATATAAACTACTATTATGATCAAATACATAAGGATATGGATTTCCATTATTACTTCCAGAATAATCAGTACCTATATGACCCGTCCAATAATCAGAAGTTGAGAAAACATTTTGACCATTATTATGTATCAAACTAGCATCTTGTGCATAATCTCTAAGTCCAGATAATTTATCAGGTCCAATATTTAAATTATAATATGGGAACATTCTTGTAATATTATTATTTGTATAAGTAACATAAAAGCTACCATAATCTCTTATAGATATTACATCTCCAACTGAAACACTATTTGGATCACTTCTACTTACAAAAGTTATTACTCCATCTAATGATGTTCCATTTGAATCATACGGAACTAATTGTTCACCTAAATATTGAATAGCATGAACTTCAACCGGTATTCTAAATCTATTATTAGCAACAGTTCCAAGAAGAGTATCACTATCATTATATGTTTCATTATTATAATCTAACCAATTAATTTTAACTCTAATTGTAGATGTTCCATTAGTAGCTATAGAATTCAAATCAATTATTCCAGAATAAGTAAATTCACCTGTTCTAACAACAGTATTATTACCCATCTGTTCAACATCAAAAACAACATTATTTTGATATGTCATTTCATAATATTTAAATTCTATATCATATCTAACAGCTACATCACACTCAGATGCATCAAAAACCAAATCAGTATAAGCTCCCATTCCAGGCGCAATAGTACCATTTGTAACAGTAGCATTAGTATCATAAACAAAATTAGAAATAGTTATATCCTCTGTTGATCCATTAGTAATAGAATTATTATTAATCTTAATAACCCATGCACCAATATCCATATCAGCAGTTCCATTAGCATTATCTTCAAATAATGCTAGTGTGTTAGAAAACACAGTAAATGTAATACCAAAAAATATTATAAATAATAAATACAAACTTAATTTTATTTTTAAATTATTATTCATCATCATCTTTAGAATTTTTTACTTCTTCAACAATAGCATAAATTTCATAAACAAAAGCAAATATTGTTGGGAATATTATTAAAAACATAAAGCCCCATCTAGATTCTATAATAGATAATGCAAGACCCCATCCATGTATAATTTTAGTATCAGTTCCCTTACCAATTATATTTCCATAAGAAGCTTCAGAATCTTCAAAAGTGAAAGAATCTTCAGCATGAGCAACTTCTTCTACTTTAGTAATTGGATAATAATTGATAAATACAGTATCTCTTGCATTAGGAATATAGAAGAATACTTTATCTCCTTCTTTATAATTTCCTTCAGAAGCTTTATCAACAATCAATATATCATTTTTCTTAAAATCAGGTTCTAGTCTATCACTATCAACAACAAATATACTTTTTGAACCTATTTGACTAACACTAAAATCATTATAAGATATCAAAAGTATAGTTGTTCCAATCGCAATAACAACCCAAAAACTAATAATAATCCATTTAATAATATTCCAAATCAACTTCATTTTTTTCACCTTACTAACTAAAATTATTATAATATTTTATAATTTATTAGTCAACTTTTTTACCCTTTTCTTGTAGAAGAACAGGCACTTGTAATAAGAAATCTATATCCTTCATATCAAGCTCAACAGCAAACAAATCATAATATAATAACAACTTATCAACACTCTCAATATATTTATCTAATTTAGTAACTTCTAAATCTTCAACAGTAATTTTAATATTATTTAAAACATACATATCAACTATTATAGATGCTACATCTTTATCTTCAGATATACTAATATTATCTAAAACATCTATATCATAATCATATATAAATCCTTGTAATTGTAATAAAATATTATCAATAGATCCCATAGATAAATCATCATTATTCTTTTCTAATAATTCGACAAAGTAATAAAAATTATATGTAACAAATTTAAATACTTCATAATAATTATTATTACTTGTAACATGTTTGTATATAAAATCTTTTATCTTTAAACTATCTAATTCCTTATACTTTTCATATAATTCATCAAATACTTTATTTCTTTCTAATTTAGCACTAGATATTTTATTTTTATTTGGTTTAAATAACCCAGTTTTATTAATAGTACTATTTAAACTAAATAACTTACTTTCTAACTTAGATATTTCTTTATATAAATTATCAAATAATCCTTTATATTCTTCTTTATGAGAAAATAACTCTTTAAAATCATCAATCATATATTTAAACATATCATAACCTTTATATTCTATTAAAGATTTTCTAAGTTTTAATAATATCTCATAATTCTTATCTAAAGTAGAATCAACAAGTAACCTTGATAATAAATCTTGTACCCTATTCTCTGCCATAAAATCAGCTGGATCATATACCTTACTAATAAACAAATCATATATATATTTAATATTAGTATGTCTAACAGTATCATTATCACTTATTGTTTTTCTATGTGCTTCCATAAAACCATGAAAGTCAAAAGATTCATATTTACTCTTATAAAAATTATTTATTTTATTTTGATTCTTATAATATAAATATTTAAAATTTAATTCTACTTGCTTTATTATATTAGAATTCTCCCAATATAAATTATTAAATATGTCTTCAATATTTGGATCATTACTAACAAGTGCTTTTATATAAGTATTAACAGCTTGTGAATGCATAAAATCTTTTAAAGATAATTTAATTCCAGTAAATTCAAAAGCCTTAACCATTTCCATAAATATTTTACTAACTTCAGATAAATTATTAGATACATTATCAAGTTTATAAAATAAATAATCAAGATTCATTTTTTCACTAGATGAAACTCTATTATCTGATAATTTCATACTATTATAATCTATAGTTTCATCAGCAAATTCATAACTGAAATCTTTATATTTAGCAAGTGTATTATCATATCTAAGTTTTAATTCTTCCCTAGATTCATTTAATAGTTTTCTATATGTTACAAGTTCTTCTTCAATATATTCAACACACTTAGCTTTATTCCTTTTATTATTTTTAGGAAGGACTTCAATATTAGAATTAACTGTTTCTATTTTGGCTTTAAGTTCATCAATCATCGCTTAATTCCACCTTCTTTTCTTCAAGATTTCTTACAAAAGTTTTTAATGTTTCAAAAACTTCTATTAAATCATAATTATTAAGATCTTTCATATTTTCACGTCCTTCCTATTTAATTATAATATATTTTTCTAAAGTACCTACTACACTACTATCACCATATAGAATAAATTCTATTTTATATGTCCCAGTAACAAGATTATCTTTCAGCATGAAACTATAATTTGTAGTAGCACCAGGATTTTGTCTTAATACATATTCATTAGTTTCAAATCCATTAACAAATGCATTATCAAAATAATCCTTAGCATTTACAAGAACAAAATCAGTATCATCTTCATGATCATATTTTCTTCTATATAATTTGAAATTAATTCTTGGATTTTGTAATCCAGAGTTATAACTGATTTTATATGTTATATTATTAAGTCCATTTGATGTAACACCATCAGCACCATATATAATCATTTCTTCAGGGTCTATTTCAGCATCAAGACCATATATTTCATTAACTACTTCAATATTAAACTCTTTAGTATCTGATGGATTTAAACCAAAATATATACCATCAGAAGAACCAAACGTTTCAACTCTAAATTTATAATTACCAGATGCTATTTTTGAAGTACCCGTATTTATTATAATCCACTTTTCAGCACTATCAACCTTATCAGCTATTTTTATTCTAGCAGTACCATCTATATTAGGATAATATGTATTACCATCTATAGTATAAGTTAAACCAAGTAATGTAGTACCTGTTACTACTTCATTATCACTATTTATAAATGATAATCTAATTCCTAATTTAGAATCAAAATAATGAGTATCATATATTGTAGTAGAACCAACTAATGATTGTGTATAATCAATAGTTAAATCAGCTGTAAAGCTTTCTCCATTATATATCTTATTAGTACTAATACTACCTTCTACATCAAGATTAGCATCAGTATTAACATATATATTATATACTAAATTATCATGTTGAGGTGCTAAAACACTATAAATAGTTTCATTATTAGAATCTCTAATTTCCATTAATAATTTATTTTGTAAAGCATTAGCACTTATATTAGTATCACCAAAATCTATAATAAATATAAAATCTTCATTACAATAATTATTACTGAAATACTGATTATTTTTAACAGCATCATCATAATATACACCACTACCTAAAGCACCCATAACTTCAAACATAGATAAATTATATGCTATTTCATGATGTAATCTTAACTCTTCAGTAGTTGTATTAACATCATTGCTATCAATAATATGATAATAATATTCTGGATTATTACCACTTAAATCTATCATAGTTATTTTAGTATTTAAAGGTAATACATAATTTGATACAAGTGCTCTATGATATCCTGGTCTATAAATAGTTGCTCCTTCATTGAATAATGAATAATAAGCACTAATAGATGATGAAGAAGTAATATTAGTAGCAGAAGATGAGAATAAATCATACTTACGACCTGCTGTCATAGCTCCTTCATAATTAATTGTATCAAATAATAACCTACTTATATTTATAGAAATATTAAGTCTCTTAGTTTCTTTAGTTAAAGCATCTATTTGTTTAATAGAATTTAACTGTACTCTAACAGTACCCATATCACCCGCAGATGCAATATTCTTAGAGTGGAATAAATATATAAGAATTGTAGGTGCACCAGCATTATTACCACCAATATAATCTCTATCACCAACAACCTTAGTTGAATTTGATACAAATTGAGTACTTGAATTAGCTAACCATCCAACATTACTTGTTTCAAAAGTAATACCCATAACATTATCAGCAACAGTTTCATTAGGAGCTATCTTACTGATATTTTGTTTTTCTACAAGAGAAACACCAGGTGCTAGTTCACTATAATCGAAATCTAATACTTGGAAACTTGTATTTGGATCAGTAAAGTCTATTAATGATAACTCAGTAGTACCTAATGTAGAATACTTAGATGCAGTTAAATCTACTTCGTATTCTATAACACCTTCACCAATATTCCACATGTATAATTGTCCAGTTGGAGGTGTTGGAGTTATATAATTAGGCACATTTGTAGGTGCAGCATTTGGATTATTAGGATCAGGTGTAATATAATTTGTATAAAAACCATCCTTTTCAATATCATGAGGTGTTTTATGAAGACCAAGTACATAAGTACTAAAGTTATCAAAAACTCCACTCCATGCTAAATTATCTCCATAATCATATTTACCATATATACCAGTATTAACAGTATCATTTGAATTATATTTATACATTCCAAAGAATGTCATACCATATACTTCACCATAACTAGTAATACTTTGGTCTTTAGCTATATTAATTACATTATTTCTTTCAACAAGTATATATATTCTATTATCAGTAGAAAGATCCATAGTACCATCTTCAACAGAAATATTTACTTCAGCATAATCATTATTACTATCTAAACTTTTAAAGCTTTCTAATAAGTTACAACCTTTTTCTAAGAACAATGTAGAATTATCTTTTAAATCAAGTTCTCCAATTCTAGATAAAGTAAACTTTCTATCAGAATATTCATTAGTTCTATCTGTTGCTCCTTCTAGAATAATAGCACTATTATCTATTGTTAATAAATGTGTTCTTTGAATAGAAATATTTCTCTCAGGATTATTAAATGTTCCATAATTTTTAATAGTAATAGTACTTGTACCACTTGTATTTGAAGCATTACCACTACCAAATATAGAACCACCTATATCAAAATTATTATAATTATTTGCATTTATATTAACATCGATTCCATTAGTAACACTAATAAAGTCATATGTATATGATTCACTACCTTCTGCATTGGCTTCACCACCACCAAATACAGTTCCATGAATATTTATATCTCCTCTTGTAATATTTGTACCAGTAGGAACATCAGCTCCTATATCAACATGTGTTCTACCATAAACAACAGATGTATTAGCTCCACCATATACATTTCCATATACTTCTGCTCCAGTTATTTTAACACTAGCAGTAGAAGTCCTAAGAGCATCGCTTCCGGTATAGGCAGCATTACCACCACCAAATACAGAACAATTACTAGGTTTTACACATGTTGATGTTCCAACAACACTTGAACCACTTACAGTAATAGAAGTATTTCCATGAACAGTAGCGGTATTACCATTACCTCCTCCATAAGCACTACCATTAATAGCAGTATTATGAATTAACACATTTGTACTTCCACTGACTGTTCCTTCATTTCCACCACCGTATAAATTTTGACCAACTGTTCCGTTAATCACAGTAAGTGATGTATCATTGTTAACACCAGCGGCATTTCCTCCTCCATAAACACTACCATTTATGGCAGCATCTTGAATTAATACATCAGATCTACCACCAACTACACCTTCATTTCCTCCACCATATACATTTTGATTAACAGTTCCACCAGTCATAACAAGTGATGTATTATTATTAACACCAGCTTTATTACCACCACCATATATGTTTGTAATAGTTCCATCTTCAATAGTTACATTTGTACTTCCACTAACTGCTTCATTTCCTCCACCATATATATCAGTAATAGTTCCATTTATTACATCTACTATGGCACTATCTGTAGTACCACCTGCATTATTTCCACCATATAAACTAGAAATAGTTGCATCATTTACAACAACATGAGAAACACTAACAGCACCACTTTGATTAGATCCTCCAAACACATTTGTAACATTTAAATTACCATTTGTTGATTTATTTAAATTTATATTAGTAGAACTAGCTCCTGCCTTATTACCACCACCATAAATACTTGTAATTGTACCAGTATGGTTAGTAACATCTATAATCGTACTATTAGTTACATTAGCTTTATTACCACCACCAAATATTGTAGTAATGCTTCCTCCAGAAACATCTACATTAGTTGATGTTGTAGTAGCTTCATTTCCTCCACCATATATAGTAGTTACAGTTCCACCAGTAATATCAACATCAGTAGTTGTAGTAACAGCTTCATTTCCTCCACCATACATAGTAGTAACACTACCATTAGTCATAGTAATATTTGATTCTGAAGTCGTACCACCTGCATTATTACCACCATATACATTAGTAATAGTTCCTGAATTTATATCTATAATAGTTTCATTAACATCACCTAGCTGATTTGCGCCACCATATAAATTAGTTATATTAATATGATTTGGAGAACCAGTAGCTAATGTTACATTAGTAGTTATTGCTCCTGCACTATTACCAGCTCCAAAAACATTAGTAATTGTTCCTGAATGATTAGTTATAGTAACATTAGTTTCTCCACCAACACTACCTTCATTTCCTCCACCATATATAGTATTGATACTTCCTCCTGAAACATTAATAACAGTATCATCATTAATTCCAGCTTGATTTCCACCACCATATACAGTAGTCATTGATCCACCAGTAATATTTATATCAGTGTTTCCACTTTGAGCTTCATTTCCTCCACCAAATACTGTAGTTAAAGAACCACCAGCAATATCTATATCAGTATTAGTAGTCATTCCACCAGCATTATTACCACCATATAATGTACCAATAGTACCACTATTTACATTAATATCAGCAGTTGTAACATTTCCAGTTTGATTTGAACCACCAAATAAATTAGTAATTCTTATATTATTTCCACTTTGACTATTTAAATTAACAGTTGTAGTAGTTGCTCCTGCACTATTACCACCACCATATACATTAGGGAAAGTATTACTAGTATTATTTATATCAATAGTAGTAGAATTAGTACCAACTAAATTACCACCACCATATAATGAATTAGTAACATTTCCACCATTTACAGTAACATTAGTTGTATTACATGTTCCACCACTATTATTACCACCAAATGCTGTAGTTACAGTTCCGCTTTGAATTAAAACATTAGAAGTATTAACATCACCAGCTTGGTTAGAACCACCATATAATGTACCAACAGTAGCTCCTCTTAAATTAATATTTGTAGTATTAACAGACGTTTGATTACCACCACCATATGCATTTGTAAATGTTCCACCATTTAAATTAACAGTAACATTTCCAGATGGTTCTCCAGCCATATCAAATCCACCAAATACATTTGTAGCACTTCCACCATTAGTAGTAACAGTTATATTTCCATTAACATATGGTGTAAATGTACCACTACCTTTAGCACCACCAAATATGCTATCAGAAACAGTACCTCTATTTAATGTAACAGTTGTTGTCTTATTATTAGCAGATTGATTTATATCTAAGGCATTAACAGTTCCATAAGCACTTCCACCATATACACTACCATTTATTGTTGGACCAGAACTACTATTACCAATACTAACTGAAACATTACCACCAACAAATGTACCATAAGCATCAGAATCAGTATAACCACCTTCTCCTCCGCCATATACATCATGTGTTATAGTACCAGCATTAATATCTAAATCTGTACTTCCAGTAACTCTACCTTTATTTTTAGAACCACCATATACACTACCAGAAACAGTACCACCATTCATAGATATGTCTATATTAGCAGTAACATCATAATAATTTATAGTAATCGTTTTTGTACATGTGTAGTTTGGAAACCATCCACCGCCACTACTTGTACATGTATATCCATTATTCTGATATGTATTTCTATCCCAATAACTAACTGTAACTGTTTCAGTTGCAGAAGAACTATGAGCAACACTTCCAGCACCATTATTATTAGCAGCTCCATATACATTACCAGTAACATTTCCACCATTTATTTTAACAGTAGTAGAACATGTACCACCAGCACTAGTATATCCAACTGCTCCGTAGTTTCCACCACCATAAACATTTTTTCTGATAGTAGCATCGCCATCAATTATAACTGTTGAATTATATACAGAACCAACACCCACAGAAGATGAGTTACCATTTCCAGCACCAAATACACTACCTGCTTCAACTTCAGAAATAGTTTCATTAGCATTATTATTTACTAAAGTAGAATCACCAATAATAGCATTACCACCAATATATACATATGTATCTCCATGTAGTTTACCTAAATATTGACCAGCATCTCCACCAGCAATACCATTAGAACCACCAAATACTGCATAATTGATTTGACCATCAGTTACTTGTATAATTCTATTACCATAAGTTTCAGATGCACCAGCACCTCCAACTATAATATCAACTTCTCCACCTTTAATATAAATATATGCATCATTATGTCCCTCCATACTTGAAGCAGAAAGAGGTCCACCAATTAAATTATAAATTTCACCGCCTTCGACAATACCAACTCTATATCCATAATGAGTTCCACCACCTTGACCACCAATATATATACCAGCAGTATAATCATTTTTATTTGATCCAAATTGTCCAGACTTTACAATTGTTGTTAGAATTGGGCTATCCACACTATTATAAATATTATTAATAGTTCCAGAATAAGAACCACTCGCACAATATCTAACAATCAAATTATCATTATCAGAATCATTAACTCTATCATAATCACAACCATAAACAGTAGTAGCATCTACATATAAAGTTCCAGATGAACTACCAAGAGTTGTCAAACTAGTTGCATTATAAAAACCTGATTCTATTATATTTTTATATCTAACATCATCAGTTCCTACAGATGAACCAGAATCACATCCTGCAAAAGCATTAAGAGTAGCATTACTATTATTAGAACGTGTAATTCCTCTACCAATCTTTACATTATGATAATTACCAAACATTACACCAGATGAATTATATGTTGGATTATCAGTACTAGTTGTTAATGCCTGACCACTATTCATTCTAATATGTTCAATTCTAACATCTTGATAAATTTCTATATTATTATAATCTATTGTCAAAGTACTTGTACCTTGAACACCATTATTAATACCTGTTAAAGTAAATGGCATATCATATGTACTAGACCATCCACCTGTTATATTTCCTGTTAAAGTTACTATATTAGTATCTCTAGTTGCTAAATAATAATATTCACCATGCATTACAGCAACATTTTCATTACCATATTCATCATAGTAAGGTATCATCTCATATATAACTGTATTATTAACAGAACATCCACCAGAAGTATTACATTTACTATCAGCCATACTATAAAAATTTGGATGAGTATTATCTGAATTATAACCAGTATATTCATAATAATAATTAGAATAATTCTTTCCTTGAGGAACTTTATTACCAACTACTTTTCTATAATATCCAGCAGTAGTTTGTCCAAGTGGAATAACAGCATCTAATACTTCCTCATAAGTAGGATTATATGAACTCATAACTCCATTATTAAATCTATAATAACTAGAATTTGCATTATAAGGATTTGTACCTCTTACATAATAATCGCATCCACCAGAAGTATTACATCTTCTATTTTGATTAGTTATTTGTACAACTTGTCCATTATACACCCTCAAATATCCATTATTAGTAGGCATGTTTCTACCACTATTAGTATGACCACGATATACATAATATGGTGTAACATCCTCATAAACATTATTAATTAAATTTACTCTATGTACACCATAATCATCTAAATCCTCAAAAGTAGTAGCAGAAAAACTTCCATTAGCGTTACCCCTATGTTCTCTTGTCCAAGATGCATATATATCTATACTAACAGAATTAGGTATTCCAGATGAATATGTAACAGGAATATCAATAAATCTTGTATATGTATCAGTATCAAGTTTAATTATTGAATCACTATCTTGTGTAATCCAACCATTAAATACTCTACCATTAGGTCTATCTGCAAATGGATTATCTATCAAATCAATTCTAACATAATCTTCACCTAAAATATCTATTACTGGAGATACAACATAATAAACAAATTTACTTTCATCCTCTGTTGTTGAAACATACCCAGTATAATCTCCATCTATATCACTACCGAAATAATTTAGTTGTACATAAACTAAATTCTCATCAGTATATATTTCCTTATTAACAGCACTTGGTAAAGATCCATTAGTAGACTTAGTATAGTTAAGACCCATATAATAATTATAATCACTTTGATAATTATTAACATAAACAGTATCTCCATCTATACCAGAAGCATGTCCTTGTGAAACACCACTTCTAATCCTTAATAAGCTTTTCCTCATCAAAGGAGATTCTAAACCATTATTAACAACTCTAAATGAATTATTAGCATATGCCCAAGCAAGAATAGATCTTTGTCCTAATAAAGTAATAATATCATCTAAAGTAACATCTTTAGCAAATACTACATCAGTACCATCAAAACCATATTTATAAAATTCCTTTTCATTGTCATATCCATTAACTAAATCTAAAGACCCATTATAATATAATATAGTATGAATCTTAGCATTATTATAATTATATATTAATTGAGCACTATGTATATTACTAGTACCATTAATATTAATATTCATAACATTATTACCATTAATATCATTTAATATAAATAAACTAGAATTTACTTCATCAAAATCAGAATTATTCTTAATCTTAATATTATTAACACTAATGTTTTTAATAGTACTATCTTTAACATTTCTAAATAATCCAATATTTATTTTATCAATAGTAATCTTTTCTTCTACTGTCTCATTTGACTCTTCACTTGTTTCATTAGACTCTCCACTAGTCTCATTTGATTCCTCAAGAGTTTCATTCTCATTAGCAACCTTCTTAATATATTTATCAATATTTAAACCAATAGAACTAGTACTATTATCTTCATTAGATTCATTACTACCAACAATATCATCTAATGTCTTATTCTCTTCTAATTCATTTTTCTTATCAACTTTTTCTTCTTTAGTTTCATTTGATTCTTCTTTAGTATTATTTTCTTCTACAGTTTTATTTTCTTCTTTTGTACTATTATCCTCTCTAGTAATATTTTCTTCTAAAGTATTATTTTCCTCTACAGTTTTATTTTCTTCCTTAGTTGAATTCTCTTCCACTGTTTTATTCTCTTCAACAGTTTTATTTTCTTCCTTAGTATTATTTTCTTCTAAAGTACCATTATCTTCAATAGTAACATTTTTCTCAATTATAGCATCTTCTTTTTCTATATCATTACCCGCTAATAAAGTAATATCACTAAAATTAATATTCTCAATAATAGCACCATCTAAATTATTAAATAAGAAATAATTGTAACTTGTATCTTCTTCATCAACAAATTTCTTACTAATCTTAAAATTAAATAATGAATATCCATTACCATCAAAAGAACCACTAAAAGTATTATTAGACATGGCAAAAGATAAATCTCTTTCATCAAAATTTATATTGTTATTTAACACATAATACTTATTAAAATAATCTAAATAATTTTCACCATTTATAAGACTTAAAAAATATACAAATTCACTACCATCATTTATCTCATATGGAGAACCAGCAGTACCATTTCCTTTTTTAAATTTACTAGCTACAGTACCATCCCAAATAGTAGATGAAGTCTTCTCACTAAATGTAGTAAATACAATAAAAAAGTTCAATATAAAAAATAGGAATATTGAAAGTCCAATTAAGATACGTCTTGAATTAATTTTATCTAAAATAAACTTTTTCATAAAATATATCCTATTTCTCCATTCTATTAAAAATTATAGCATAATTTCGCATTTTTAACAATGATTTACACCAAATAAAAAACGGCATTTTAAGCCGTTTTTTTAACTAATTAAGCTTGTTTTAAAGTTAATCCTAATCTATATGTTAAGTAAGCACCTGATGCATTGTTTTCACAGTCAACATCTTGTCCTTCAACCCACATATAAACTCTATATTTTGTAATTCCTTGATCTAAATGGAATAAGAAGTGTAAATTTCTTGAATCCTTTTCGCCTGAAACTGCAGTTGCTCCAGCTTGAACTGTATCAGCAGTACCATTAGTAAATGATTTAATTGTAGTACCAGCTTTACTATAAGCAGTATTAGTCCAAATTAAGTCAGCGTTATCTGTAACATCTTGGAAATATGTACTACTAGGACTTCCACCTGGATTAGTATTAACTAATACAATTGGACTTGGTATAGCAGCTTTAACTCCCATATAAGCTAACGCAGGTTCTGTAGAACTACCATCATCGAGAGTAGATTCATCATTGCCATAATCATGTACAGTTTGATTATAGTAACTATTTGCGGCAGTAACACCAGTTACAGTATGTCCATCATAGTTTGGTTCTATAATTATAACATCTGTACCTAAATTTGGTGTTTGAATTGAACTTAAAGCAGAACCATCAGCAATAGCATTACTTTCTCTTACAAACGCATATCTAGAAGCAAATTGTAAATGCTTATCTGCTTTGTTAGCAGTTGATGTAACTCCTGAACCAGTATCTAAATAAATATCTTCTCCAGCAGCATTATCTACTTTAATAAATATATCAAAAGCAATAAATTCAGGTCTAGTCGCATTTGTATAAACAGCATTATCACCATCCATACCAGTTTTAACATATCTATGTTCAGCAAGAGTTTGATTAGCTGTTAGTGCTAAAGCACCACCTTGGTTCATATCACCTTCAACTACTCCTCTAAAGAATTTCAAATATCCACTTGAAGTTTCTCCAGCAGTTGATACTGGTACTAACTCATATGGTAATTGATTAATATGAGTAGAATAGTTTGTTGGTGCATTAATATCAGCATTTTGAATTAATGTTTTCCAATCCTCTCCATCTGTAGATATTTGCAAACCTGAACTTGCAGCTACATGTACATCAATGTCCTCAATTTGAACAGTTCTGTTTGATGTGAACCATGCATAAGTTGATGTTGCTAACATTACTATTGTTACGAATAATAGTAATATAAGCATTCTTAATCTTTTTTTCTTTTCTTCCTTCTTGGACTTAGCCATTTCTTATCACTCCAATTCCTTTATAGTTTTTTCTGTATGTTCCTCAGTTAGTTTCATATGTAATCTAACATGTCCACCAATCAAGGCGTCAACACAATCAGGATCATCTCCCTCAATCCAAACAACAATAGTTATTTTATCAAGGTCTCCTGCATGCATATTTTTTCTTTGTTCCAATATTATTGTACCATCTTCATCATCTCTAAATTTAACAGTACCTTTTTCTTCTTTGCCATCCAGTCTATTGCCTTTAGCATATACCGTTTTTTCATCATTTAGATATACCATAATTCTAAGAGCTTCATCAGCATTCTTAATTACGTCGTCCATATAGATGTAATACCAATAACTTAAAACATTCTTCCCTTGATTCTCCATATAGAACGTATATGCTATATAATTTTCACCATTGTGCGATCCTTCATAAGAAGTCATCACTTTATCTTCTGGTAACCATTTTATAGATATATTATCCATAAATTGTAAATTCTTTGCTTTAAGTATTCTCTTAGGTGTAGGATCATTCAATGATTCATACATTGCAAGTCCACTATAAAGCATTTCATTACGATCAAGTGAAACAATAAAACTACCATCATCAAAAAGTATCTTTAAGACAAAGTAGACAACAATAAGCAGTAACAAAAGCAATAAGATTGAAATTTTAACAAATCTCCATAGTTTTTTCCAACCTCTAACCCTATCTGCTTTAACTACTACATCCTTCTTTGTCATAAACATCCTCCAACTAACGTAGTAATTACATATGTACTATCTCTCTAGTATCATATATAAATGATTTTACCATGACTAAAATAAAATTTCAATATCATTTTTCAAAAAAAAGAAACTATTAATCAATAGGTTCTTCTTCATCTTCATTCTCAAAGTCGATTTCATTAACAAAATTATTATCATTAAATAAGTTTTCCCTTACCTTAGTTTCAATCTCTTTAAATAGTTCAGGATTATTCTTTAATAACAATTTAACATTCTCTTTTCCTTGACCAATCTTTTCTCCTTTATAACTAAACCAAGCTCCACTCTTTTCAATAATATCATATTGAACAGCCAAATCAACAAGCTCACCAGTCTTAGAAATTCCTTCTCCATACATTATTTCAACTTCAGCAGTTTTAAATGGAGGAGCTACTTTATTCTTAACTACTTTAATATTAGTTTTATTACCGATTACCTCACCATTAACTTTAATTTGTTCACCACGTCTTACATCAATTCTAACACTAGAATAAAACTTTAGAGCTCTACCACCAGGTGTAGTTTCAGGATTACCAAACATAATACCAACTTTTTCTCTTAATTGATTAATAAAAATACATATAGTATTAGTTTTATTAATAACTCCTCCTAGTTTTCTTAAAGCTTGACTCATAAGTCTAGCTTGAAGTCCAACATGAGAATCTCCCATTTCTCCTTCTATCTCAGCTTGTGGGACTAATGCTGCTACAGAATCTATAACAATAATACTCATAGCACCACTTCTAACTAATGCTTCAGTTATCTCTAATGCTTGTTCTCCAGTATCAGGTTGAGATAATAATAACTCATCAGTATCAACACCTAACTTTTTAGCATAAACTGGATCTAATGCATGTTCAGCATCAATAAATGCAGCTTTACCACCAGTCTTTTGTACTTCAGCAATTGCATGTAAAGCAATAGTTGTTTTACCACTTGATTCAGGCCCAAATACTTCAATTATTCTTCCTTTTGGAAAACCTCCAACACCAAGTGCTCTATCTAACATAAGAGAACCACTTGATACAACATCTATATTACTAATTCCCTTTTCACCTAATTTCATAATAGCACCTTTACCAAATTGTTTTTCTATATTAGCAAGTACTTGTTCTAGTGCTTTATCAGTATCTTTCTTCATATTTATCTCCTTCATGATTTAATTGTAAACTAATATATTTTCTTTGTCAATAATTTTTTTCAAACATTTGTTTGTACATAATTAAATTTTACACTTTTATATTTTTTAATAATAAAATTATCAACAATAATCCTTATTTATAATTAAAAAATCTATATATAATAATTATATTTTTAAAATCTAAAATTAAATTTTATAAATTAAAAAAGTAGTACTAAGTACTACTAACTAATAATATATTTTCTATTCTTATTATAATATTCTACTCCACTCATTATTGATAATACAGTAGCTATCATAATAATTATTTTTCCAGGATATACACCCCATATAGCAAAAGGTAAATCATTAAATAATACTAATATTATTCCAATTAACATTAAAGCTGTCTTTGCTTTACCAGCTTTAGAAGCAGCAACTGCTCCATTCTTTTGACCAGCTATCATCTTTATAGAATCAACAGCTATATCTCTGCTTACTATAACAACAGGAATAATAACACTTATATATCCATTACATGCAAGAACTATTAAAACACCATTAACTAGTATTTTATCAGCTATCGCATCCATTACTTTACCTAAATCAGTAACTATATTATATTTTCTAGCTAAGAATCCATCTAAGAAATCAGTAAGAGATGCAACTACAAATATTATTCCACATATAATATCTTTACTATCTATTAATATCTTTGAATTAATTCTAATCTCTGGAAAATCTATACCTAATCCCTCTAATGGAAAAATTAAAACAATCAATAATATAATAGATAAAATAATTCTACACATTGTTATTTTATTAGGAACATTCATTAATAATTACTCCTTTCACTTATATTAAAAGTACTAATCTCTTTAGAACTCTTATCAGTAACAAACTTAATTATAACTACTACTAATATAATTAATAATATTACTGAAACACTATAAATAAGTACATATTTCAGTGTACTTTTCTTTTTTCTTTTTATTGTATATGGTGAAACTATTTTATTCTTTTCATTCTTTTTTTCTAATATCTCAAACTCTCTAGTTTGTTCTAAAATATCATCAACAGGAATTCTAGAAGTATAACCAAATATAAAATCATTAAAAGATCCCATAATCTCATCTTCATCTAAATTTAAATATTTAGTATATTTTTTAATAATATCTTTTAAAAAGAAAACATCTTTAAAAGCATTAACATTTCCATCTTCTAAATTCTCTAATTGACCTTCAGTTATATTTAAATCTTTGCACGCTTCTTCTAATGAAATACCAATAGTTTCTCTAGCATTTCTAAAATTTTCTCCAATTTCCTTCATGATATTTCTCCTTAGTATAAAACAATATAATTCTTAATAAGCCATGTTCTGTACCTAAAAGGTGATGTACATTTATCTAGTATTACTACTCCCTTACTCCTTTATTAATTCATTTGTAAGAGCTCCCCTACCAATTTTGGGTTTCTCACTCGCGGGGTTTACCTCGTTCCATAATTGTTATCCCTAACAATCTCGTCTCTATGGCACTTTTATATCTAATTTAATCAGTTCTTGATTATTTCGAAGCCGTTAGTATTTCTACTACCTAGGGTTATTTTTTTCCCTAGCACGAACGTTTTATGCATTCCAGCATAAGTGAGCATGGACTTTCCTCTAGAAAGATATTTGCATACCTCCCCAGCGTACATCTTAAGAATTATTCTCCATATACTACTTTTTCTAAATCACTAACTCTCTTTAATAGATCAACATTAGTAATTGCTTTATTAGAGCCAGCTATATCAAGAGAAGATTTCAAGTTTCTTACATCAGATCTTAATTTTTCATTTTCTGCTTCTAAAGCTTTAATCTCACTTAATAACTTTTTAGTAGTTGCTTCAAAATCAACATAATCTTTAATAATCATATCAAGAAATGAATCAACCTCTTGTGGTCTATAACCTCTAGCATCAATTTTAAAATCTTTTTCTAGTATCTCCTTAGCAGTTAGAAATCTTTTATCATCATACATCTTTTTAGCCCTCTCTTCCACAATAATTTTATCACTATATATGGATATTTGTCAAACAACATAAAATAAAAAAAGAGGATTAAATCCTCTTAAATTATTGATTATTACTATCATCATGACCATTATTTAAATAATATAAATCAGCAAGAGACGATTCAGCACCCTCTTCTAATACCGAAACATTAATAACTCCATTCCCACCAGATTGATATATAGCATATCTATTATTTTCAAATGTCATCATAGCTATTTGATCATCAGTCAAATCATTTAATACAATATATGGATTTTCATAATTATAAGTAAAATCTTCACTTTGAATATTTTGGAATCCATCTTCATTATTACTATTTGTTACAGGTCTATAAATATCAAATCCAGACATAACTCTTTCTAATTCACCAGAGAATATATTATATTCTGGATTAGTATGCGCTTTATAATCACTATTAAGACACATTACAACATTTAAATCATTATTAGCAAGTAATTGATACCATGGATCAGGAACATCACAATTAGGTGAATTACCTATTCCATTAATACTTTCATATGAATATATAACACTACCAGTATTAATAAAATAATTATATAATTCATTATATTTATCTCTTTCTGCAGCATATGGATCACTATATATATATCTACCATCAGGTAATTTTGTACTAGCACCTGATACAGGCATACCACCTTTTTGTTGACTTACTAACTTATCACCTATTAACTGTTGAACAAATACTGATCCACCAGGCTTAGTATTATCAGCAGCTGCATCTATTAACATAATATCTATTCTTTTTGATATATCCATAAGCTCATATGCAGTATCAAGTACTAGATTCTCACTTGCACTAGCCGCGCTAACAACACTTTTATTTAGTTGATTATCATGACCAGCTTCAGTTTCCCTACCAATCAAACTTCCAAAAATCTGTGAAATTGCTACATTAGCTACATCATGATGACCTGTTCCTTCTACAACAGCAGACATATATTTATTATCGGCATTATATTGTGTACTATTAATAAATTCATTATAATATAATCCACCATATTTTGGAGCCGTTATATCAGGAGTACCAGGTAAACTTACATACGCATTACTCAAAGCTTGTGGATTTGTTAAATTACAATTAATTGTAAATGTTGTTCCATCAGATGCCTTAAACTCAACTTGAACATTTCCATTTGCAGGATTGATTGGAATATTACCATTTTCATCTAAATTTGTAATTGTAACATTACCAATTACTTCACGTTCACCTTTTTCATTTTCAATTGCAATTTCACCAAAATTTCCAAATACAGATTCTACATAAGCTCTATATTCATCAGTGACATTACCATTTTCATCAGTTATAGGACCACTAAATGTAGGTATCTTACTTGCATCAGCAGAATAATCTAATCCATTACCGAAATCATAAGTACCAAATGCAGCAAATATATTGGATCCATCATCACTTATAATAGCATCAGCATATTCACTAGAATAACCTTTTAAATACTCTGCTATATTATCAATATTTTTTCCACCATCGGGTAAAAATAATTTATCATTTGCAGCTGTATTAATGGCAACAGCATTTACAAAACCACCAAAATTATCAACCATACTATTTAATTCAGAGCTTAAATTTCCTAAACATTGAGTTTTTAATGATCCTATATCTACATTTTTAACATTAGCACTATTTGTTACATGTCCAATTGTAGATATCTTAGAGGAAGCACTTGTCATTTGAGCACATACTCTTGAATAAGCAGAACATAAATCCCCAAAAGGAACCATATCAAAAGTATCAGGATTATAACTAGCTGAATCATATTGATAATTTGATATACTCCAATTTTCACATTTCATTTGATTACTATTTCTCTTTAACATTTTTTCACCTACCTATGCACATTTCCAAACACAAGGGGTGTTTGCAAGTCTTTGTTGCGCAGCTTGAACTTTCCTTTGACATCTATGAACTTCACTTTGACATCTTTGTACTTCATTTACCGCTTGATGATGTGCAGCTTCTACACTTGCACCATATGTGCTAACACAGCTAAGCATTCCACTTAATTGTCCATCACCTAATATATCAGGTCTTTGAACAGCAGGACCACAACTAGAAATAATATCATATGATTTTTGACAATCAGATAGTAAACCTTGAACTTCACTCATCTCATTACTTAAACTGGCTTTTAAAGCTTCTGCATTTGCTAAATTATTTTGAGCAGTAACTAAATTTGATTTTGCTATTGCTAAATCTTCAGCAGCAGCATTATGTGCAGAACAATCTAAATACGGAGTACATCCTTCATCTACTCGTCTTTTAATATTAGTTAAATCATTCTTATTAATCTTTAACATACGATTTTCCTCACTTTAATATATCTTTATATAATTCCATAAGATCACTAAAATCATTAGTACCAATATCTTCAAATGTAATCTTATATATTAACTTCTCATCTTTATTGTCAATTAACTTATTAATATTTGTATAATCTATTTGAACATAATTTAAATACTTATCTAAATGATTTATATGAATAAGCATCTTTTCATCAATTGAAGGAATTTCACTGCCATATATTTTATTATACTCACTTATATAATCACTAACATTAACATTACATTCAATATTTGCTTTATTAATTACTCTAAAATCACAATATGGTATTAAACTTTTAATAAGTAAAACATTTGTATATTTATCTGTAAAATCAAAACCATCCGTTTTAGAAAGACTAAAATCCTCTTCATTTACTTTATAATATTTATCATTATATTTAATAAACCCATTTCCATCATTATCTTCATATAATTCTAATTTCGAATCAGTATAATATACATGTTTTTCTTCCATATCATTTTTATTAATAGAAACATTTAATGTATAATTATCATTTAACTTTTCAAAATAGGAAATTAAAGTCTCATTAGTTATTTCATCTTCACTATTATATGGCAACTTATCAGCAAATAATGCAAACAACATAATAGCAAAAAATATCATTAAAAATACAATGGTTTTTTTATTTAATTTTTCAAGAGCAAAATCTATCATATTTTTACACCTAGTAAAGAATCTTTACTCTTTCCATTTAAATAATCTTGAACACTCATCTCTTTCTTACCAGCAGGTTTTATTCTAGTTAGTATTATTTCTTTATCTTTACACATAATACCAATACCATCTTTATATATATTAATTATTTCACCAACTGTTCCTTTTTTAGAATCACCTAATCTTGATTCACATACTTTAATAACTTCACCATTTAATTCAAAATATGCTACTGGGAAAGGATACATTCCTCTAACTTGATTATATACTTCAAGAGCACTCTTATTAAAATCAATTTTCTCTTCTTCTCTTTTTATATTATATGCAAAACATACTTCAGATTCATTTTGTTTAATTCTTTTACATGTTCCATTAAATATACTAGGTAATGTTTCTAATAATAAATCTCTACCAAGTACACTTAACTTATCATGTATAACACCAACATTATCTTCTTTATTAATCTCAATCCTTCTTTGACTAATAATATCTCCATCATCCATACCAGGAGCCATATACATAATAGTTACTCCTGTTTCTTTTTCACCATTAATTATTGCTCTATGAAGTGGACTACCTCCTCTATATTTAGGAAGTAAACTAGCATGAACATTAATAGCTTTATACTTAGGAGTATCTAATAATATACTTGGTATTATTTGACCATATGCACATGTAATAATAATATCTGGTTTCTTTTCCAAAATATATTCATATTCATTTCTAATCTTTTCTGGTTGAAATACTTCTATATTATTCTCAAGAGCAACTTTCTTAATTGGACTAAAAGTAAGTTCATGTTTTCTTCCAACAAAACTATCTGGTTGAGTAACAACCATTATTACATTAGTTTCTTTAATTAACATTTCTAACACTGGAATACTAAATTCAGGAGTACCCATAAATATTACTTTCTTATCTTTCATAATAATCACTCTCTCTAATAAGAATTATATTAAATATTTACGTTTATATCAATATTTACATTCTTAAAATCCATACTATTAATATCATTTAAAACATTATGTATATCATCTATATTTTTATACTTAATCATAATATTAAATCTATATTTATTTTTAAGCTTAACTATAGAATTCATACTAGGACCAAGTATTATATTTTTATCATTTAAATTACTATCTAAATATTTTCTAATTTTATTTGCTATATCACCCGCAGCATTAAAATCACTAGAAACAGTCATAATATTACAAATATAATAATATGGAGGATACATTAATTTTTTTCTAATAAGCATCTCCCTATTAAAAAAATTATCAAAACTATTTTCTATTAAACTTTGATATACATAATTATCAGGATTATATGTTTGCACTATCACTTTACCAGGTAAATCAAATCTACCAACTCTACCAGCAGTTTGAGAAAGTAATTCATATGCTCTTTCACTACTTCTAAAATCAGGAATAGATAATAAAGCATCACTATTTATAATTCCAACTAAACTAACATTCTCGAAATTAAGTCCTTTACTAATCATTTGAGTACCAACTAATATATTATATTTCTTGTTTCTAAAATCATTTATTAATCTTTGATGAGAATTCTTAGTTTGAGTAGTATCAGCATCCATTCTTAAAACAGATGTATTATATTTTTCACTAATCATCTCAGATAATTTTTCAGTACCAAGTCCTAGATCTTTAATTGCTTTTTCATGACATGAAGGACATATATCACTCTTAAGAGTTCTATATCCACAATAATGACAACTAAATGAATTACTAGACTTATGATATATTAAACTAATATCACAATTAGGACACTTATAAACATAACCACAATTAGAACAAGATAAAAAAGTACTAAAACCTCTTCTATTTAATAAAAGAATTACTTGTTCATTTCTAGCTAAAGATAATCTAATCTCTTTATCAAGTTCACTACTAATAATATAATTATGTTTTTTAACTTCATTATTCATATCAACAAGTTTAATAAGAGGAAACTTATTACTTATTCTTTTTTCTAATCTAATTAAATGAAACACTCCTTTTTTACCCCTAGCATACTCTTCTAAAGATGGAGTTGCACTTCCCATAACTACTTTAGCATTATTATATTTACTTCTCTCAAAGGCAACAAATAAAGCATCATATTTAGGATTATTATCTTGTTTATATGTAGAACTTTGACACTCATCAATAATAACTAATCCAATATTATTTAAAGGTGCAAAGATAGCACTTCTAGCACCTATTACTATTGATACATCACCATTCATTATTCTTCTATATTCATCATATTTTTCTCCTTCAGATAATGCACTATGTAAAACAGCTACACTATCTCCAAATACATTCTTAAATCTAGAAACTATTTGTGGAGTTAAACTAATCTCAGGAACAAGCATTATAACAGTTTTATTTATATTTATTATATTTTTAATAAGTTCTATATATACCTCAGTCTTACCACTTCCAGTAACACCATATAATAAATATTTATCATCTTTAGAATTTAATATCTCATTTACAGCATTTTTTTGTTCCATAGTTAAAACTATATCTTTATATTCCTCTTTTATAAAAGATACATCTCTATTTACTTCATATTTATTTTCAATAACTATATTATTATCAATTAATCTTTTCAAAGAAGAACCACTATACTTACTCTTTAAACATTCTCCATTCTTAAGATCATTTAATATTTCAATTTCTTTTTTATTTCTTTTATGATTTTCAATATACTCATCTATATCAATATTTTTATTTAAACTAATTTTATATTCATACTTTTTATTAATATTAGTACTTATCTTAGCTTTTAATGCTTTAGGAAGCATTGCCTGATAACAAGATATTTTAGTACATAACAAATAGTTACTTAATACTTCTCCTAAATTAAGTAACTCTTCATTTAAATAAAAATCACTATTAGATATTTTAATTATCTTTTTATAATCTATTTCTTTATCAATATTATTATGTATTTTTAAAGTAAAACCTTCTACTTCATTAGAAGCAAAAGGCACTATTACTTTATGACCTACTTTTAATTTACCAACTAATTCATCAGGTATTAAATAATCAAAAACTCTATTTAGTGACTTAGCACTATATTCAATTATTACACTAGCAAGCATTAAAATCCTCTCAAAAATGGATTAGTTTCAAGTTCATATCCAACAGTAGTATCATCACCATGACCAGGATATATTTTTATACTACTATCCAAATTTTTAAATCCATCTATACTTTCAAACATTGTATACATATTTTCATCATCAAAATTACCAATTGTTCCTTTAAATATAAAATCTCCAGTAAATATCTTATTATCTTTTTCAAAATAATAAGATACACTATCTAAAGTATGACCATATGTATTAATAATTCTAAAACTAAATGGTCCTAAATCTATATTACCTTTATTTTTATAATCAATTACTTTAGCTTTCTTATATTCTTTTTTAACCTCATCTAATGCACCAACATGATCAAAATGATGATGTGTTATTAAAATACCAAGTACATTATATTTCTTACTATTAACATACTCTATTATTTTATCTCCTTCATCACCAGGATCTATTATTAATGCTTTGTCATCTATATTTAAAATATAACAATTCTCTTCAAGTTCACCAGTTATAATTCGATGAACATTTAACATATTTCATCACCATTTTCATCAAACATGTCAAGTAACTTATCTAATCTATTTAAAACTTTAAATCCTTTACTTTCAAGTTCTTTTGAAAATCTAACTGGTATACCTCCATTAGCGCCCCATTCTTCTAAATTACCACTAAAATCATCTACTAAAATAGCTCCTTCACTATGAACCATTTTAGTCTTAGATATTTCTTTAGGCACTAAAAGAATAGTAATATCTTTAAAATGACGACGTAAATATTCTACTTTAACAACACCTTCTTTTAAAGAATTAATATGTGTTAAGAAACTAATCTCAAATCTTTTACTCTTTATTAATTTATGAATACACTTTACAGAATCATTCAAAATATAATCATCATTAATAATAGTAGAAAAATCAAACTTAGAAAAAAATAATCTTCTTTGAGCTTCCTCAGTAACATCAACTTTACTTTCCTCTAATGCTTTATATAGAGGTGGAATTGTATCTAAAACAACACCATCAAAATCAATATATAATCTTCTCAAGAATATCACCTCTTAACAAAAATATAATATTTTATTCAAGATTTGTCAATCAAGCAGCAAAGTCACATGTAAAGCAACTTGAAAAAACCCTGTTTTTATGCTATTATTTGTATATGAAGAGGGAGCATTCTTCTTAAATGTTGAATGCCTACCCATTTTTTGGGAAAGACATTTAATTCTTTACTGAATTAAGTGTCATTTTTTTATTACCAAAATCATAATGATTTGGAGTAATAAAATGATAGTAAGATATCTAAGAACTTTAATTACAAAGATTCTTTTCTTCATTTATATCAAACCTCCTCTCTATATAGATTAGAGGTAGACACCCAACTTAAAAAATGCTCCTTAGTTATTTATTATATCAAACATTTGTTTTATATACAACACATTTTTCAAAATAAAAGAACTGCACTATTGCAATTCTTTTTTATTACTAATGACTTAAATTATCATCAATCTCTTCTATCATTAATTTCAAATTAGCATCTTTAATAACATAATTTTCATCATATATTTCTGCTAAAGATTTATCAGTTATTAATTTATTTTCTTTTAAATCAAATAATATTGGTGTATAAGCTAAAGTCTTATATTTATAATAATCAAAATTCTTAACACATATTAAATAATATGGTTTTTTACTTTCTTTATTAAAAACAACTGTACATAACATTTGATCTTTAATATTAACTTTTTCTTGAATAACACTATCTAATAATTCTTTAATAATAATGACTTGTTCAGCTATCTCCATATCATTAAATTTAGTCTTATGTCCTATATCAAATATTTCTTCAAAAGATAACATAATCTTATGAGTTAAATATACATTTGATAAATATATTGAAGATGGTAAATATAATTCAGGTATAAATAATTTAGCTACATAACCTATATATTTTTGTAAATCATTTTTAAATGTTTTAATATCAGTCTTTTTATCTTCATAATCATCTATCTTAGAACATAAAAAAGTCACTTGCTTAACTTTTAATAATGGATTTGTATCCCCTAAATTATTAATTTTATTTTTATTTTCAGGATTTCTAAAAAAATCCCTTTTAAATGAGTTAAATATCTCATTATATTTTCTATTATCTAATAGTTCATAATATCCATTTACTACCCTATCTGTTATCTCTATATCATAATCATTATATACTTTAAGAATAACATTTAATAAAACAAATCTTCTTATATCATTCCATTCTTCTTTAGACTTTTCTTTAATATCAAAACTGGCAGTAGATTCTTTTATTTCTTCTTCACTAGGTTCATAATCACTCTCTATTATTTCATCAAAAGACATATTTCCATTTAATAAATTAGATAAATCATAATAAAATCTAGTCTGAGTAGATGAAACATCCATATATCTATCATTAAACTTATATGCTTCTTTAATCATATCAAAAAACACATCTGTATAATCTTTATTTAATTCATCTTCATGAAGTTTATTATCTACATATCCTAACTTCTCATCTATCTTTTTAATTTCATCAAAAGACATTACAGAATGTTCTATTTCTTCACCTTCATATCTAGGATATATACTAATAAATTCATTTCCTTTTTCATCTGTTTCTTTTACTTCATTTAAATATCCTATATGATTAGCAAAATGAGATGTTCTTCTTCCTAATTGTATATTAGGTAAATCAGGATTCAATGTTAAAAAATATTTCTTATTTTCATTTCCTTCAGCTACAACAAAATAATGAATTATTTCTACTTTACCTTCATCAGTAACATAATCAGTCTTATCAGTAAACTTTCTAATTTCACTATTTATGTTACATTTACTAAATATATAATTTAACATTTCAGCAGAACTTCTACATATAACTTTATAATCAAATAAATTCTCTGTATTCATTATTTTATCTACTGTTTTAAAATCATATTGAATCTTATCTTTTTCTTGAGTTAATAAATTATTTTGAATTGTATAAAAAAACATAGCATCTTTACTAACTAGTTTACCTAGTTCTAAATATGCATATCTAATTTTAGTATTATTATCCCAATCACCATGAGAATTAATATTTAAAATTATTTTGTTTAATTGATCAATCATATCTTATAACCTATTTAATCTTACTACTCCTAGATTCTAATATTTCTTTTAATATTTCTCTATTCTTTTTATATACTTCAATATTATAATCATTATTTACACTATATTTTCCATTATTAATTTTCTTATTATAATATTTATTTCTAATCTTAACATTATCATCAATAGTTATCTTAATATTATTTTTATTAATAAAACCATCATTTACTATTTCAAACAATTTATAAGTAAAATCTCCATCCATCTTTCTAGAATTTAAATCTATATTACCCATATCAAATAAATACTTTAATAAATCACTAATAGGTTCAATAGAAAGAATTTTAAAATCTTTATTACTAATAACTATTTCATAATAATAATTAGATTTAACATTTGTAACAGTATCTACTACCTCTAACATAACTTTAACTGTATTAGATTCTTTACTTAATAAATATGAACTAACTTCTAACATATACATTCTCCTAAAACAATTATATCACACTTAATACTCTTTTATATTATTAATTACCCAAACTCTTTTTACTATATCTTCTATTCCACTATTACAATATGTACAATATTTCTTACCTATATTTTTAACAGGTGCTCCACAATTAGGACAATTTATTCCAAGTACTTTTGAACTCTTGGCTACTTTACTAGAATCTATAATATAAATAAATTCTTGTTTAAATCTAGTCTGTATCTTTTTAGATTCTTTACTTCCTTCTTTGTATATATATTCAAGTGATGTACCAATCTCTATATTAGCAATACTATCAGTAATATCATATTTACTTAAAGCAGTTTTATGTATTTTAATATTATCTATATTAACATCCACATCTTTTAAATCATCTATTTTATTTTGTACAAAAGAACTAATTCTTTCATTTTTATTCTTTAATAAATTCATGTCTTTCTTCTCAATAGTATCAAGTACATTATATATATTAGATTCAGCCATAGACTTAAGTTCATTAAGATTTAGATTAGGAAAATCATTCATTATTTTATCTCTATAAATACTTTCCATAGAAGAAATAGATTTTTGAGTTTCCTCTTCTTTTAATTTACTATTTTCAATTGCTTCATTTAAATTTGAAGAATCAAAATATGTCTGTAAAAAATATTTACCTTTTTTAATAATGAATATAATTAATACAGCTATTAAACTAAGTACTATTAATATTGCAACTAAAGTAATTAATACTATATTCATATTTAACACCTACATTTCTATATAAAAACAACTATTTCCACTCTCTTTAATTATATTAACCAAATCATTTGATTTAATCCATACAGTAGCTCTATTATCATTAGGATGAACCCCAATCTTTTTATCTTTAAAAAATTCATCTATATAAAATATTACTCTACTATCTTTATCATTCAACAATCCAAATGGTGTTACACTTCCAGGAGTTAAACCAAGTATATTTAATAAATCATCATCACTAGCAAAACTAAGTGGTCTAGTATTATTCTTATTTCTAAACTCTTTAAGATCTACTTTCTTATCTCCCTTAACAGTAACTAAATAATAATTTCTTTTTTTATCATCTCTTAAAAACAAATTCTTAGCATCAAGTTCAGGATATAATAATTTAATATCTTTTAATTCATCCATATTATATACTGCTTTATGATTTTCTACTTCATAATTAATATTTTTACTATTTAATAAATTATATATATCTTCTTTTTTCATTTTAATCCATCACAATACAATTCTTATTCTTTGCTTCTTCAGCAGTATAATTTTTATCTATTTTTTGAAAACAACATGCATGTCCATCTTTTATTTCATATAATTTATAATTAGGTCCATAATTATCACATGGTGTTTTAGGATAAATAAATCCACTTAAAATCATCCACATTGGATACAAAATAATTAAACCAATTATTGTACTAATAATAGTTGTTTTTAATAGTGTTTTATCTTTATTCTTATCAGAAAGAAAATATGTACTTAAAATTAATCCAGAAATTGGTAATAAAACACATATAACAGCTATTATCATCTTTTTCATAATTATCACACTCTAAATAATTATATCATAATAGACTATTAAAATGATATAATTAGTATGGTGATATTATGCCAGCAATCGTAACACATCACTTATTCGCAGATGAAATAAAAAATAATCTAAACTTAAAAGTAAATGATAATTATTATATATTTGCTCAAAGTCATGATTATTTATATTTTAGTTTGTCTAAAAAAAATAGAATACTAGCTCATACAGCTCATATAAAAAATACACAAGATTATTTCTTATATATGATTAAGTTTATAAAAGATAATAATTTAAAAGATAATATTGATTTAATATCTTATTTATATGGTTCACTAACCCATTATATTTTAGATAGTACTCTCCATCCATACATATTTTATAAATCAGGCTTAGATAGTACTAATCATAGAATAGTAGAAAAAAATATAGATAAATTATTATATGAAATAAAAACTAAAAAAGATTTTAAAAAACTAAATATTCCAAAAGAAATAATTGTTAATAATTTGTTTACAGAAGAACTAAATAAATGTATAAACTATTCATACAAAAAAACATATAATGTTGATAACATGTCAAAAAGATTTACTAAAAGTATTAAACAAGCTAGATTATTATTTAAACTTACATCTTATGATAAAAATGGTAAAAAAATAAAACTATTTAATCTTGTTGATAAATTGTTTAAAACTAATCTATCTATATTATCAACACAAATACAAGGAAACAAAGAATATCTAAATGAAGATCATAATGAATGGAACCATCCTTGTTTCAAAGATAAAATACATAATTATTCTTTAATTGAATTATATAATCAATCTCTATTCAAAATAGAAATATTAATTAAATATGTTAATAAATATTTAAATGATGAACTAGATATAGAAGATTTAAAAAACTATATTCCTAATATTAGTTATACTACTGGATTAAGAATAGAAGACAATATAAAAATGAAATATTTTGAAAATAAAAAGTAGAATGAAAATCATTCTACATTTTTTTATTCATTTTATATTTTCTAATATACTCTCTTTGAGTATTAATATAATTATCTTTATCCTTTAATAAATCTCTCAATTCTTTTAAAAACTCTTCATATTGTTTATCCTTAAAAAAGAATTTAGCATATCCATTTTCACCATATTTATTAGTTAATACATTGTATGCTCTTAAAAATAATTCTTCATCAGTAGCATTAGGATTTAATTGTTTTCCATATGTATATGTTCTAAGTAAGCAATCATCTACATTATTATTTCTATCAGCTGATGATACTATCTTACCATAGATACTTCTAGGATTACTTTTAGAAGAAGCTCTATGATCTTCAATAGCTTCTTTAATTGTAATTAATTCATCCCTAGTAAAATATTTAGGAAGTTCTTTATCTTTATACATTATTTCAGCAGATACAATCTCATGTCTTCCAGAATCAATATGATGTCCTATATCATGATAAGATGCTATAGTATAAACCATATCATGATTAACATCTAATTTATTTTCATCAATTAATTCAAAACTTCTTCTAATAACATATTTAATATGTTTTAAATTATGTCCTTCATCATTTTTACTATATTCAGGAAATACATTTTTATCAATATATCCAATTAAATCTTTATTAACATTCACACTTATCACCCATTATTTATATAACTTTTTAGTAAGTTTAATTATATCATCATGTATAATTCCATTACTCGCTATAAAACCATTTATTTCTCTATCATATCTTTGATCTTCACCAAAGAAATCACTTGTCTTACCACCTGCTTCTTCTACTATTAATTTAGATGCAGAAATATCACAATGACCATGACTAGAACCAGGAAATATTTGACCACTAACAGAACCTCTAGCTACTAACATACATGCATGAGCAACACTACCCATACTACATGTTTTATTATTAGTTCTAAGTTCTCTAACAATATCTAAAGTATCAAACTTAGCATTATCCCACATACAATAATCTATAGTTGAACCAAGTACTCCATATGATAGATTATTAACATGAATCTTTTTATCATTCATATATGCACCCTTACCTATAATAGCACTATACATCTCATCTAAAAATGGATCATAAACTACCCCAACAATTGGTAATCCATCTTTAACTAAAGCAAGTGAAAAAACAGATACAGGTATTCCTCTAGTAAAAGAACTAGTTCCATCTAATGGATCACATACCCATGCATATTCACTATCTTTTTTATCACTTTTTTCTTCACCAAGAATACTAAAAGTTGGATACTTTTCATTAGATTTTTCAATTAAATAATCATTTATTTGTTTATCAACTAAAGTAACAGGAGTTCTATCTTCTTTCCATTCAACATTCTTATCTTTATAAAAATATTCTTTCATTACTTTTCCAGCATAAACAGCAATATCTTTAGCAAAACTTAAGTACTCTTCCATATTAATCACCTATATATTTATTATACTCTTTTTTTATAATATCAGCTAATACACCTTCTCTTAATATTTTGATTTTATTATTTTCTACTTTAACAAGTGTACTAGATATATTAGTCTTTTCTCCATCATCATATATATATGAAATATGTTTTTTAAGTTCATCATTTATCATATTAACATTTGTAATTACTTCACCAGATATATTCGCACTAGTTGATACTATTGGATTACCTAATTCATTTATAACATCTAATAATAATGTATTATCAGGTATTCTAATACCTATATATTCTGAACCACATGTTATTTCATCAAAAATATTATTATTCTTTTTAAATAATATTGTAAGCATTCCAGGAGAAAATCTATCTAATAGTTTTTTCTCTAAATCATTTATTTCACTAACATAATCTTTTAACATATCAACACTTGATACTAAAATTAATAAAGGTTTATTTTCTCTTTTCTTAGCAATAAATACCTTCTCAACAGCTTCTCTATTTAAAGCATCACAAGAAATACCATAAACTGTATCAGTAGGTATTATAACTAAATTACCATCTTTAAGATTCTGTATTATTTTTTTCATTTTTAAACTTCTTTTCTAATAATTTAATTGGTTGAGATTTATCAGTTAATATTCCAGTAATAGATAAATCATTATGTATATCATATATTATTTCAGATAAAATACTAGAACAATCACAAATATGTAACCAAGGTACATCATTATACTCTTTAGGAATATAAGATAAATTAGTAGTATAAATACCATCTAATATTCCCTTATCATGATATTTTTGAAAATCATTAATTCCTCTAGTAAATAATGCAAATGAAACAATTACATATATATGAGCAACTTTTCTATCATGAAGTTCATCTAATACATCAAACATACTACCACCAGAAGAAATCATATCATCTACTACAATAGCAGTTTTACCTTCTAAATCATTATTACCACAATAATCATGAGAAATAACTGGATATTTACCATTCTCTAAATGATTATAATCTCTTTGTTTAACAAAACTACCTGCTTCTTTATTAATATTCTCATTATTAAATGAGTTCAAATAAACATTTCTTCTTCCAGTAGCACCATTATCTGGAGCAACAAAAACTAAATTAGTAAGTTCATCTTTTGGAGTATTTTCTATAAATTGTTCTAATATTGTATTAGTAGCATAAAAATTATCAAATTCCATATTTCTTATAGCATGTTCAACACCTTGATCATGAGCATCAAAAGTAATAAAACTCTTTACTCTAGATAATTCATCTATTTCTCTTAAAGCAGCTCCACATGCTAAGTTTTCTCTACCATTACGTCTATGTTGACGACCAGCATATAATAAAGGCATAACTACATTAATACTTCCAGCATGACAATTACTAGCTCCTATACCATCTTTAAGTTGAGTAAATAAATCATTCGGACTACAATGATTATCAAAACCATGCATCTTATATGTAAGAGAATAATTACCAACATCAGTAAGCATAAATAAATCTTTACCTCTAACTGTAGATAATATTTCTACTTTTAAATGTCCATCTTCAAAATAATTCTCTTTAATTGGAACAATAAATGTATATTTATTCTTATCATAATTATACATATCAAGTAAATGTTCATCTACTTTTTGCCCTAATTCTAATGCACTTTTAAATACTATCAATCTTAATTTTTCTTGCTCTAATTGTTCTTTCATAAAAAACCTCCACAAAAAAAAGAGTATACAAAAATACCCTTCACTTCAAAACAACAAATAAGTCATCTAATACATATATAAACATACTACCACAACCTAGATATAGAATACCATTTTCATTATTACTTTTCAACACTCTTTACAACTATTCTACAAATTGTAGACTATTTTATCTCTTCAAATCTATATTTTTGTTCTACATCTGGATATTTTTCTCTATCAACAAGAGAAGCAAACTCATTATATTTTCTTGCCCATCTTTGTTTATCATCTACATTTTCATAAATAACTACTTTTTCTATCTTACTTCCAACAGAATCAGCATCATTTACTATATCTATTACTTTATATATATGACCTTTAAAATGTTTATAATTTTTCCCTATACTTATTCTTCTCATAATAACCTACTTTTTTCTAATTAATCTTACTTTTTCATCCATATAAAAATCAACATCTGATATATCAAAAGATTCTAATGTATCTCTAAAGATTCTTCCATCATGATAGAAAGTACATCTTATTAATTTATCATCTTTAGAATCAAAATATTCACTATATCTATAATCTCTATCATCATCGTCTAGATATTCATATAATCTATATACACTACAATCTAAATAATAACCATTGTTTACTTTCTTAATATTGCCATCTAAATATTTATTCTCTTCTCCATTAGATGCAAAACCTTTAAAAGTAATAGAGTTACCTATTCTATTTAAATTCATATTTACTAAATCATATTTTTTTCCAACATTAGCTGTATTAATACTACCATCTAATTCTTTAGATTTATCTATAAAAAATAAACATAAATTTCTAGCATCAGTACTCATATTTTTAGTTTGAAAATATTGTTCTAATAATATTTCATCTTCATTTATTTCCATCATTTTCTTTTCCCCCAAACACGGCACAATTATTATAAATAAAAAGAACTATTATTTCAAGTCCTTAAAATGAATCTATATTTACTTTAACTTTTTTAGTTCCATCATTATAAGCTTTTGCTTGAATTAATGTTTTAATGCTATTAGCGATTTTACCTTTCTTACCAATAACACGTCCCATATCTGCTTCAGCTACAATGATTTCAATAGTATTTTCATCATCACCTTCAAATTCTTGTACTTTAACAAGATCAGGTTCTTTAACTAACTTTTTAACAATTAATTCTGAAAATTCAACTATATTCATTATTTACTTCTTTTTGACTTATGGAACTCTGCCATAACTCCTACTTCACTTAAAATATTTTTTGCTGTGTCAGTAGGTTGTGCTCCTTCCTTAAGCCACTTTAAAGCAGATTCTTTATCAACATTAAATTTTTCTGCTTCTAAAGGCATATAAGTACCGATAGATTCAATTACATTACCATCTCTTTTAGCTCTAGAATCAGCTACAACTAAACGGTAAAAAGGTCTTTTTTTAGCGCCCATTCTTTTTAATCTAATTTTAACTGCCATAACACGTCTCCTTTCCCAATCCACAAATATATTACAACAAACAAAAATGCTTGTCAACATATTTTTGTTGACAAACATAATTATTTTCAATTAATTACTTAATTAACCATTTTACCTACCTACACAGTAAAGAAATTCGGCCTTATTACTGATTTCCTAATTCTATTTAAATCTAATTATTTTATTTTCATCTTAGAAATCATAGATTAAAGACTAAAGATAAGCCGCTGGCGGACTAAGTAACTGCACTAACCAACTCACGACTTAGGGCAGTTAGAGTAGCCGTCGAAATAGACATAGCAGCGGAAGCTATCACCCCACGCGCTCATAGCACCATCAGAACTAGCAATAGCAGACAAAGAGCCATTACTACATCGATAATAATCATAATTAGCAGTAGTTGTATATTCAGTACAATTACTAGCACCAAATGCTTTATCTAATTCATCTTTATTTGCTTTATATATTGGTCTTGGATCAGTCTTTCCTTCATCTCCTGCTCCACCTCTTAAATAATATATTGTTCCTCCTACTTTAAATCCTACATAGCTTTGTGATATTGTATTATTTTCTACTTTATGTCTTATAAATGCATCATGACCAAATGTACTCATTGCTATTTCTGGGGTTGGACTTGATGTTGTATTAAATGTACTTCCTATAGATTGGTATGTACTACTTGTTGTATATATAAATCCTAATGGTCTTGCTGTAGCATTACTATCTTTTTGTATATAATTAACACTAAAACTAAAAGTTGTTGTACTTGCTGTTGTTGGTAAATCACCCGGATTAATATTTGTACTATATGCAACTCTTACTTTATATGTTTCCACATCTCCTGCATTTAACATATGATTATTTGCTATTGCTATATCATCATCATATATTACATTATATTCTAAATAATTTGGTAAATTATTATTTATTACTACATTATTCATTTTAGAAGTTACACTACCTATCATAGCATCCATGCTTCCACCATTTACTACTTTAACAGTGAACTCATAATAATCTCCTGGTTCTTCAAGAGTAACTGAATAATCTATTCTTGTTCTATTAGTTGGTTCTATTGTAGGAGCACTATCTCCAGCAGTAGTATTTATTGCTACACTTCCCGGAGTAACAGTTATATTCTCAAAGTGAACATCAAAAGAGGCAGATTTTATTGCTGCTGTACCTGTAATATTAATATTACTTACTATTGCTGCATATCCTATTCCTACTAAACATATTAATAAAAATATTATTCCATACTTTGCTTTCTTATTATTCATATTACACCTATATTATCTACGCTAATTATATAATACATAGTATATAAAATCAAATAATATTATATTCTTTATTATTAAAAAAATACTTAGATTTCACTAAGTATTTTTTAACTTTTTTTTAATTTTTTCTTTACCATTTTAATTCCTTCTAATAAGAGTTCATTCTTAAATAAATAAAGTACTATAAAATATGTAATAGCTCCTGCTCCTACTTCTAAGAATGTAGTAAAAGCACTCATCTTCATATTAAATAACATTAGTAATATTACAGCACCCATAACTATTACACCTATAATATATTGATATGTATTTTTTAGCATATCTCTAAATCTAACATAATCTTTAGCAAGTCTAAAATATAATACTGTAATAACTAGTTCAGCAGCTACTGAAGCAATTGTAGCACCTATACTAGCAAGTCTTGGTATTAATATAGCATTAATAACTAAATTAACTCCTGCCCCTACAAATAATATCTTAGCACTTTGTAACCTTTTTCCAATTGGATTAAGAATATGAGAACCTAAACAATTACTAAGAGCAATAATCAATAATATTGGTGAGAATATAACTAATAATAATTTAACTGGTTCAAATCCAAGTCCAAAATACCATCCTACAAATCCATATGAAATACAAGCTAAACCAACTATCATTGGAAGACCTATCATCTGATCAAAATCAAGTGATCTAATAACTCTCTTATGCATTTCATCATATTTCTTATTCTTAAAGAGATATGACATTCTAGGATACATAACAGAGTTCAAAGAAGTTAAAACTGTTTGACAAACATGTATTAATTTATGAGCTTGTTCATAATATCCATTTTGTGATTCTTCTTTAGTAATAACACCTATCATTGTCTTATCAAGTACTGTATATATTTGAGTAGCTATTTGAGGTAAGAAATATACAAGTGTACTCTTGAAATGTCTCATAACTTTAAGCTTCTTAATTGGTACTCTTTCTACTATCTTAGGAACACTAGTCCATAATATTAATGAACTAAGTACAAATGATATAGCATGTATTAATATATAAATATCTACATCATTCTTTTCTTTAACAAATACAAATACAGCAACAGTACTAGCTATTTTAACAATAATATTTCTTATAGAAATCATCTTATAATTTTCAATACCTTGATATAAATAATTAATACTTAATATATTAGAAATAATTTTTAAAGCTAATATTTTGTATACAATAGTATAACTAGTTTGACCTAGTATAAAGAAAAAATAACCAAACAAAGAAAAAAATCCAGTAAATATTTTAAGACAAAACAACTCCCAAAATATTTTAGACATTTCTTTTTTATTATCTCTAGCCATTGCTATTTCACGACTACCATAACTAGTAGTACCCACATTAGCTATTAAAATAAAATATGAAACTATTGATAATGTATAACTTGATACACCTATCCCATCCGCACCTAGTACTCTTGATAAATAAGGCGCTGTTATAAGAGGTACAACAAGTACAACTATTTCATATAATAAATTGTAAAAATAATTTTTTCTTACACTTTTAGCCATTTATTAATCCTTTATTATTTTTTAAAATTATAACCTTCTACATATGGTATTACTCTATTACCTTCTACAACAAATCCATTTTGAGCCATTCTAAGTAAATACTCATCACTCTTTTCATCACTATATGCATTTACTACAGGTACATTCGGAAAAGATTCACTTAATCTTCTAACCTTTTCATATCCTTTACAATTAATACCAATAATTTTACCACTAACATCAAATCTAGTAGCTAATACATTTTTAACACCCATTCTATTAGCAAATAAATTAATCCAAATATCTAAAGATGCTGTTACAATAACATCATTATCAGTTTGTCTTGATTTATATAGTGCTTTAATCTTATACATATGACTATCTACAAAATCATTTAAAAATTTTGGATAATTATTAATTTTATATATAAAAGAAAATAATTCTTCTTTTACTTGTTCAAAACTAACCATTCCTTTTTCACAAGCCCTATTTAATGATTTTGCTTTTCTTAAACATTTCATTACTAGAAAAGGATGTTTTTTCATAGCATATTTTATTAAATCTTCACCAGAATCCCCATCATAAATTGTTCCATCAAAATCATAAACATTCATTTTATCACCTTTTTTCCATATATATTTTATTTAACTAATTCTTCAATCAAATCATAAATCTTTTCACTAGAATTACCTTTATAATCAATATACTTTTTAATAAAACTATCTAGTTTCTTATAATCATATTTATCATTCATAATTGAATTAATTATATCTTTTTCACTCTTACTAACTACTCCAGGTAATTCATTAAAATAATCTATATTTAAACTTCTATTATTATTATATTCATCATAATCAAATGCATAAAAATATAATGCTTTTTTCATAAACCCAGCTTCATATAATATACATGAATAATCAGTAATAACATAATCAGCTATTGAAATCATTTCTATTGATGAAAAATTCTTATCACATAATACATTTTTATTATTTATCTTAATATTAGATAATGGATGAGTCTTAATAATAAAATTATATTTATCATAATCAACTAAGTCACATAATTTATTCGCATGTTTTTCAAAATCAGTTTCATCTTTTCTAAATGTAGGTACATATACAATATTCTTCTTTTTCTTTAATATTGGATATTTACTATATATTTTATTCTTAATACTTTTTATTCTATCTTGATCAGCTAATAAATCTAATCTAGGTAAAGGTATTATTTTAATATACTCTTCTGGATAACCAAACTGTCTAGCTAAATCATCTTTATATCCTTCACCAGCACATAATATAACATCATAGTTCTTATGCATACTAAGTTTCTTAGCCATCTTACTACTATTACCTTCATCTTGATCTAAAATATCATATCCAAACTTCTTCATAGTACCAACAGAATGCCATATTTGAATAACTTTTAAATCTCTTTTATGTCTTAAAATACTTATACATATACAATAAGAATCTAATATAACAACTTTAGAAGTAGCTATATGATACATTTGTCTAATCATATGAAAGAAATATCTAAACAATTCATCAAATTGTGCATTCTCTTTACCAACTAGTTTTTTACATAAAATAACTACTTTATATTTTCTATGTTTATTAATCTCTTTTTCAATCAATCTAAAATCATCAGAAGGAACATTTGTCTGTCTACTGATCATAACGATTTTATTTCTTGTAGGAAATAACTTTATAAAGAAATATATAATGTTCAAAATAAATTTAGCAATATTAATTAATACATATTTCATAAAAAACTCCTATGAATATTCTACCATATTTTACATTCAAAAAAAATAGACTATTTACATAGTCTACATTTCAGATTCTATATATTCAAGAGTTCTCTTGAATCCTTCAAATATTGAATATTTAGGTTTCCATTTTAATTCTTTTCTAATCTTATCAGTTGCTAAAATACCAAGAGTAAAACTAGCAGTACCAGTATTTGTTTGTTCTTTTGGAATATCAAATACTAATTTTAGTTTTCTATCAGGATATATTGTAACCATAGTCTCAGCAAGTTCTTTAATAGATGTTTTAGATTTTTCATCTGCTATATTATAAACCATATCCTTAGAATTTAATAAAACCATAAACATAGCACTTACAGCATCAGCTATATAAGTATATGTTCTAACAGCTTCACCTTTACTCTTTAATACTATATTTTCATGATTAACTATATTTTTTAAGAAATCAGCTTGTACTCTACCATCATGTATAGACATACCAGGTCCATATGTATGAGCAAGTCTAACAACTTTAGTATTTAAATTATATTCTTGTTTAAAACCACTACACATATTCTCTGCTGCTTTCTTTCCTTCAGCATAACCATTTCTAGGAACTAAATGATCTAAATCTCCAAGTTGACCATCTTCGTAAAAGAATTCTTGCCCATCTTTTGGTTGACCATATATTTCTCGAGATGAAATAAATAAAAATCCTTTACAATTATGATCTTTAGCATAAGTAAGAGTATTAGCTGTTCCAACTGTATTAGCAAAATTTGTTTCAACTGGCTTCTCTCTCATAATTAATGGACTAGCTGGTCCAGCAGCATGTACAATATAATCCATATCTTTATCACAATCTATTGGTTTAGTAACATCTTGTTCTAATAAATGTACATTCTTATTATTTAATACATATTCTGGTAATTTATTTTTATTTCTAACAACTAAATATAAATTAATATTAAAATCATATTTATCATTCAAAACAAGTAAAGTATTTACAAAATAAATACCAACCATTCCACTAGCTCCAGTTATTAAAAAATTAGTATCTTTTAACTTTTTTAAACCTTTATTTTCTTTAATAATTTGTAAAGCATCTTCTTCTAAAATCTTATTCATATTACTTCCTCATTGATTTCACATTATTTTCTTCTAATTCATTTTGATAATAAATTTCAAATATTTGTTTTTGATCTTCAGCAGATAATCTAGCTAATAAATCAATATAATCTTCAGGTGTAGTTACTTTAATATTTCCTCTATTACCTTCAATAATTCTTACATCATATCCATTAGTTCTCATTAATGTACATGTATCTACTATATCAGTATAATCAGGATTTTCTTTTCTAACCTTTTCATGTACTTTTAATACATCACCTAATCTAAAACTTTGTGGAGCTTGAGCAGTATACACAAACTTTCTCTTTGGCATATCAACAATACTAGTTCCATCATAACTAATAATTGGTGTTTCATATGCTGCAGTAGATGTAATTGCAGAACCATGATCTTTTACACTTTGAATATTTTTAGATATTACTTCTTCAGTAATAACAGGTCTAACACCATCATGAATTAAAACAATTGAATCATCTGGATTATCCTTACTAGCAGCAACTAATGCATTATAAATAGAATCTTGACCAGTTTCTCCTCCTGGAACAATTCCTCCTTTAGGAATTTTATTAATATTATATTTTTCTACAAGTGTTTCAAAGTATTCAATTAAATCTGCTTTACAAGCAACATAAATCTTATCTATTTCATTATGATATTGAAACTTTTCTAAAGTATGAATAATAATAGGTTTTCCATATACATTCAAAAATTGTTTTGGAATACTACTACCCATTCTTTTACCAGTTCCACCTGCAAAAATAATAGCTATGTTCATAAACGATACCTCCTAAATCCATTTTAACATATTTAAATTATTTTTCATTCATAATTTCTAATATTTTATCTACAACTTTTTCTGAAGCATTACCAGTTTCATAGCATCCCCTATCTTTAAGAAACTTATCTACTTCTTTTTGATACTTCTTATCATCAAATTTTTTAATTGCTTCACATAACTCATTAGTATTCTTACATACCTTAAATGGTGTTGATTCTAAAGGATAATAAAAACCTCTTCCCTTCTCATAATCACCTATATCACCAGCATATATAAACCCTGGTCTTCTAGTTAAAACAAAATCACACATCCAACTAGAATAATCAGTAATACCAACATCAACAGCACATAATAACTCTTGCATATCTGGATATGCAGAAACATTAATTGTACCTTTAGTAACCTTACTAAAATTAACATTATTATATAATTTAAAATGTACCCTAGTAAAAATAACAAAAGGACATTTATATTTCTCTTCTAATGCTTTTTTAATTCTATCAAAATCTAAATCATAAGATTCTAATTTAAAATCATCTTTATATGTTGGAGCATATAAAGCTATCTTAGTCTTCTTATCTATATCATATTTTTTTCTAATTAAATTACTATATTTTTTAATATCTTTTTCATTCATTAAAATATCATTTCTAGGATGCCCATATTTTAATAATTCAGGTTTTTGCCAATAACACTCTCTATATACTTTTTCCTCAAACTTACTATTAGAAACAATATAATCAGTTATATCACCTAACTTATGAGCTTTAACTCTCCAAGCAGAATTATTATCACTAAAAAGAATTTTAAATCCCATTGACCCATGCCATGTTTGAATATAAAATTGATCCTTTTTCTTTTTATATTTTAAATAATTTAATTCCATAGCATTCATAACAACTATCTTAGCACTAGATATTTCTTCATAACATTCTTTACTAGGAAATTTAACTATCTTTAACTCTTTAGGAAATTGTTCCTTTTCATTAAATCCTTTTTCTTTAGCAATCCAAACTAAATTAAATTTCTTATTTCTTTTAATTAATTCTTCACATATCCATTTAGGATTACATTCATATCTACCTTGATAAGGCATAAAAGCTATCTTATTAGGATCTATCTTTTTCTTAATATAAAAAGATCTAGTAGCTAAAATATATCTATTCTTAATTTTATGTAAAAAACTACCATTCTTTATAGATCTTTTAATTCTTTTAATTAAGCTTAAAAAACTATTCATTACCTATTAACTCCTCAATCTTCTTAACAATTCTACTAGATGCATTTCCTTTTTCATAACATCCTAATCTCTTTAAATATTCATCTACTTCTTTTAAATATTTCTTTTCATCAAAATTAACTATCTTATCATATAATTCATCATTACTTTCAGCTACAGGAAATGGTGTAGAACTAAGAGGATAATAAAAACCTCTTTCATCATCAATATATTTTTGTATATCACTAGCATACAAAAATCCTGGTCTATTAGTTAATACATAATCACATAACCAACTTGAATAATCTGTTATACCTACATCACTAACGCATAATAATTCCTGTATATCATTGTAATCAGTAGCATTAATAACATAACTATCATACTTTTTAGGTATCTTTAATTCTCTTAATCTAAAATGAAATCTAACTAATATAACCCATTTACCACCAAATCTTTTCTTTAATGCTTTTAATAATTTTTCATAATCTAAATCATAAGATTTAAAAGAATAATTATCTCTAAATGTAGGGGCATATAAAGCTATTTTTGTATTCTTATCTATATTATAAAATTCTCTAACTTTTTTGCCATATAAATCAAACTCATTATTCTTATTAAATAATAGGTCATTTCTAGCATGACCATATTTTAAAAATGGTGTATTTGGCCAATAACTTTCTCTAAATACATCTTCTTCATACTTACTATTAGTAATACAATAATCAGTTACTTTTCCAGTATAATTTGCTTTCTTAACCCATCTATTATCATGAACATGTCCAGGATCTAATCTCTTGAATCCCATTGAACCATGCCATGTTTGTAAAACAATTTGACCTTTCCTTTTCTTTAAATTCATATATGCAAAATTAGTAGAATTATCAAATATTATCTTTGATGTCACTACTGCTTTATGGAATTTAAAACTATGTCTTCTTACTATTATTAATTCTTTAGGATATTGATCTAAATCATCTAAATTAGTTTCTCTAACAGCCCAATATATCTTATATTGTTTTTTTTGTTTAATTAATTCATCAGCTATTGCTCTAGCATTACAATTATAATTTCCTTGAAATGTTAAAAACATTATTTGATCATTATTAATCTTAAGAAATGGTTTCATAAAAAAAAGTATAAAATTGGACACAAAAAACTCAATTTTATTCTTTATTATTTCAAAAAAGGAACCCTTTTTAATACTTAATATAATTTTTTTAATCATAGGATTTCCCCCATTCCTTATTTTTTTCTTTCAACAATTACATTAGTTTTAAGAACTAAAAATAATACAATAACTATTAATACACAATAACAAACAACAAGTTCTATTTTTTCACCAAGTGTATAGAATATTGTAGTAATAGAAAACATTATATTAATAGCATAAATAATTAATAATGAACTAGTCTTAGAAAACTTCTTTAATAATTGATGATGTATATGTTCTTTATCTGCTTGATCTATAGATTGACCTTTAAGTTTTCTTCTTATAATAGCAAATAAAGTATCCATAATAGGAATAGCTAATATAAATACTGGTATAAATAAAGATGTTAATGTAACTGTTTTAAATCCTATTAAACATATAACAGCAATCATAGTACCACAAAAAGTACTACCAGCATCACCTTGATATATCTTTGCAGGTGGAAAATTATGTACTAAATATCCTAAAGTACATCCAAGCATTATTAAACTAAGAATTACATCTAATCCAGCAAACTTATTTAAAATGAATCCTAATATTGCTACAGTTAGAAAATATATAGAAGATATCCCAGCACATAATCCATCTAACCCATCAATTAAATTCATAGCATTAGTAATAGCCACTATTATTAAAACTGATATTATTTCTGGTAAATATGGTATTGGAAATGCAGCAAAATTAATTGATAAACCAAATAACGTAGTTTTAGTAACTTTAAGGCCACCATAAAAAACAATAATAATAGCCACTATTAACTGTACAATTACTTTATATTTATTAGGCATTGGTGTTTTACACTTAGTCATATCATCAAATAATCCAAGTAACATTATTAAAAATGATGATATCAATATAGATAACATTAAATTATTCTTAGGTGCAAATAACATATATCCTAATAAGAATGCAAAAAATATACCAAGACCACCTAATAAAGGCATAGGCTTAGTTTGCATTTTTCTTTTCTTATCAGGCATATCCATAATACCTAAAAAAATAGAAATCTTTTTCATCATATGAACAAATATAGTAGATGCTACAAAGCATATACTAACTATTAAAAATACATTATGACCATTAACACTAAGATTCATATAATCTCTCCCTTAAAAGTATTATAAAACAAACAATATATTTTTTCTACAAATTATTTCTTATTGTTCTTTAACTTCTTCTTACAATCATTAACATTAGCAAAAAATATAATACAAAAATAAACTTCAACAATAGCAAATAATCCAGCTAATCCTAACAAATAAACATTAGTATCAAGATTCTCAAAACAACCACCAGTATTATAAAATTTTGACATTAATAAATGACTTACTAAACTAAGTATTAAAAATACTGCTCCGCTCTGTCTAACTGTTGAATCATTATATTTAACATAATCAATAACAACAACTATTACTAAAGGAATTATTATAAAATATTCATACAATAATTCATTTATAAGATTAGGTATTGCACCTACAGCACTAAATAACATACAAAACATAAAAAGAACAACTCCTAAAAATGTAATAATTATCATAATAATCTCCTTATATAAAAATAATATCATAAATATTATTCTATTTGTTAAAAAATAGTGCTTTATCAATGTAAAGTATTGCTTATTCTAATGAAATAACTTATACTATTTGATATAATTTTTAATAGATAATTAAAGAATGGAGGATAACTATGCCCAAAAATGTTTACAAATTGTTATTAGTTTTTTTACTATGTTTTCCTCTATTCGTATATGCAGACTATGATGCAGTAATTACTGGTTCATCAGTAAGAATTAGAAGTGAAGCAAATACAAGTAGTAAAATAATATCAAATGTTAACTCAGGAACTTCAATAAAAGTTGTAGATAAAACTACTATTGAAGGTGCTGGATGTTCAAATGGATGGTTAAAAATAATATATAAAGAAAAAGAATGCTATGTATGCTCTAGTTATGTAAAATATGTAGATGGTACATTTACTGGTATAACAGTTATGGATTGGACTGCAAGAGTAAATGGTAATGATGTAGCTGTTAGATCTAAAGCAAATGCTTCATCTGATAAAGTTGGTTCCCTAACCCTAGGAGCAAATGTAAAAATATTAGAAGAAGTAGACGGTAATACATCATCATGTTCAAGTGGTAAATGGTATAAAATAGAATACAATGGTTCTAAAACAGGATATATATGTAAGAACTATGTAACTAAAAAAGAAGACATAACTCTTGTAGATGATGAATATGCAGCTATATTAAGAGAAAAAGGATTTCCAGATTCATATATACCATATTTAAATTATTTACATTCAAAATATCCTAATTGGAACTTTGTAGCAAAAAATACTAATCATAATTTTAGTGTTGCAGTTTCCTCAGAAGAAGGAAAATGTTATATGCAAACTACAAATAATAATTATAGAACAAGTACTAAAGCAGCAGAAGCATCTAGTTGGTTTAATGTAAACTCTTCTGTAATAGCATTCTATATGGATCCAAGAAACTGGTTAACTCAAAATAGAATATTTATGTTTGAAAAATTAGATTATACTGAAGAAATGGAAGCAAGTTACCCTGCTCTTGTTAAAACAATATTTGGTGATGGAAAACTAGCAGCAGATGAATATACTATACCAATGGTTAATGCAGGTAAAACAAATAAAATAAGTCCTCTAGCTATCGCAAGTCGTATTAGATTAGAAGTTAGCCCAAATGGTAGTGCTTCTACTTCTGGTGGTGAATTTACATTCAAAGGACAAACATATAGTGGATATTATAATTTCTTTAATATAGGTGCTTTTGAAGACACAGTTCAAGGAGTAAAAGTTAACTCAGTATTAAGAGGTTTACTATATGCAGCTAAAGTTATTAGCAGAAGTGGTGAACTATGGAATAACATAGAAACAGCTATTACTGAAGGAAGTAAATTCCTAGCAAATGGATATATTAATAAAGGACAAGGAACTATTTATTATCAAAAATTTAATGTATCACCTGATGCTTATTATAATAGTTTCACACATCAATATATGACTAATATACAAGCCCCAGCAACAGAAGGAGCTAGTTCATATTCGTCATATAAAAATGGAAATATGTTAAATGAAACATTTGTATTTGAGATACCTATTTATAACAATATGCCAGACTACACTTCTCTACCAGGTGCTGGAAATACAAATAATGATTTATCTTCATTAGTAGTAGATGGATATAACTTAATACCTAAATTTGATGAAGATGTAATTACATATAATGTATATGTACCAACAACAACTGAAAAAGTAAATATATCTGCTACACCAGCTGCAGAAACTTCTAAAATAGAAGGTACTGGAGAAATAGCTATAGAAGATAATGAAATGGATATAACAATAACAGTAACAAGTGAAGCTGGATTAGAAAAGAAATATGTAATATCAATAAAGAAAATAGATAATACAATCTCACCTACTGAATCAGTAGAAGCAGCAAATCTATATGTACATAATGATGTAATAACTAATATTAAAAATGGTACTTCAGTATCAACATTAAAAAATCTATTAACATCAAATGGAGTACAAGAAGTAATAATTACTAATAAAGATGGAAATGTATTAAATGATGCTGATATATTATCAACTACAACAAGAATTAAAATAACTACACAAGCAGATTCAAAAGAATTTGATATAAGTGTTAAAGGAGATACATCTGGAGATGGTCAAATAACTATATTAGATTTATTACAAGTATTAAAACATATTAATGGAGATAAGACATTATTAGGTTCTTCACTAGAATCAGCAGATACATCTAGTGATGGAGAAGTAACTATATTAGACTTATTACAAGTACTAAAACATATTAATGGAGATAAAGAATTATAGGAGGAATTATGAAAAAAATATATAAATTATTATTTGGATTATTAGTAGCAATATGCCTAACAGGTTATGTTAATGCATCAAGTGCTAAAATAAATGTATCATCGACTGGACAAGTCGTTGTTGGTAATACTTTTGAAGTAAAAGTTACCCTATCTTCTTCATCTAAAATTGGTACTTGGGAATTCTCAATTAACTATGACTCATCTAAATTTAAAATGACTAGCGGTAATAAAAGTGTAAAAGATTATGGTCCAAAGAAAAGTAAAACATATACTTATAAATTTAAAGCTATCGGAACAGGATCAGGAAAAATATCAATAAGTAATCCATTATTACTTGATTATAGTACTGAAGATAAAATGTCAGTATCAACTGGTTCTAAAACAGTAAAAGTAATAACACAAAAAGAATTAGAAGCATCATATTCAAAAGATAACTATTTAAAGAAACTATCAATTGATGGTCTTACACTATCACCTGCATTCAAAAAAGATACACTTGAATATACAGCAGAAGCTAATTCAAATACAACACAAATAAATATTAAAGCTACTAAAAATGATTCAAGAGCCTCAGTATCAGGAACTGGTAAAAAAGAAGTAGCCGAAGGAGAAAACTTATTTAAAATAACTGTTAAAGCTCAAAATGGAAGTACAAGAACATATAAAATAACAGTAAATGTAGTTGATCCTAATCCTATAACAGTAAATGTTGATGGAAAAGATTACACAATTGTAAAAAGAAAAAGCATATTAACTTGTCCTAATGATTATGAAGAAACAACAATAAAAATAAACGATATAGATGTCCCAGCCTTCTATAATGAAACAAATAATTATACATTAGTTGGATTAAAGAATTCAGAAGAAACTACTCTATTCATTTATAATTCAGAAGATAACTCATATAAAAAATATTATTCATTAGAATTAGATAACTTAAATATATATCCTTTAGATATGGATAAAGATTTAGGTGAAAATTATAAAAAAGAAGAACTTACTATAAAAGATGCCATAGTTGATGCTCTTCACTTACAAGATACAGATTATTATGTATTAAATGCAAGAAACTTAACTACAGGTAAAAATAATTATTACTTATATGATAAACAATTAGGAAGTGCTATTAGATTTATAGAAGCAAAAGCAGAAAAAGAAATAGTAAATGTAGTAACAAAAGATGATTCAAAAACAAAGAAATATAAAACATTAATATTAGTATTAACAGTAACTTGTGCTTTATCAGTAATTATTACCCTATTCTCTTTAGTATCTAAATCTAAATCTAAAAAGAAATTAAACTTCTTAATAGAAAAAATAAATGAAGAAAAACAAACTAAAAAAGAAGAAGAAAAAGAACAAGAAGAAGCAAAAGAAACTACTACTAAAAAAAGAGGTAGACCTAAAAAAGCATAAAAAAAATAGAGATTTATTTTGAACTGAACCCCAAAAGTTGGACAGTTTATAAATAGTTTCTAATTTAAGGATTGTAATCTGTAATTTACAGGTGACAATCCTTTTAATTTTGTCTTAATTCTATCATAATTATAATATTTAATATAGTCATCTATTGC
>JAEEGL012488192.1_pt1 | contig 65636 bp, 27 predicted proteins | sample 9134231 | NCBI WGS metagenome assembly JAEEGL01 (sample SAMN16246548, study PRJNA631951) | gut metagenome | biome: gut microbiome; feature: rumen; material: fiber-attached | host: Bos | place: Iran: Karaj | collected 2018-10
TTAGTGAAAGTACTTATGAGAGAGTACAAAAATATCTTGATGTAATAAAAATAAGTTCTGTTGAAATAAGAGGAAGAGAAGGTCATATCGATATTTATGAAGTTATAAACATTATTAATAAAGATGAGAATAATTGATAAACTTAAATCCAAAGAAGCAATAAAAAAAGCTCTTGAAATAGAAATTGACAATCAATATATAGATATTGATGGAAAAAAAATGAATTTTTCAAGATATATTGTCAGTGAAATTAAAAATCTTCTCAAATTGTTACCTAAAAATAAAACGTGGTTAAAATTATATAATGATTTTTCAAATTATAAAATGTATGAAATTTCAATAAGAATAAGACTTATAAACAATCTTATTGAAGAACTGGGTAAAGAATATCAAGAACCTGTTTTAAGAACAAAACCGATTTACAAAAATGATTTATCAACAGATATTACATATTTAAAAGGAGTAGGTCCGAATTTATCTAAAATTTTGAATAAAATGGGAATTTTTACGGCTAATGATTTATTGAATCATTTTCCGAGAAAATATTTGGATTATTCACAGAGAACAACTATCTCACAAATAAGCGACGGAGAAAATGTTACAATATTTGGAACTATTGCTTCAGTATCCATTTTTCAATCCGCAAAGAGGAAAAACCTTTCAATATTAAAAATAATTGTAAAAGATGGAACAGGAAGCGTTAGTGCAACATGGTTTTACCAAAATATAAACAGGAGGACACAAGAACATTACAAGGCACAATATCCGAAGGGAAGCAGTGTTATATTATCAGGTATAGCAAAATATGATAAATTCTCAAACGGTTATACAATAGAGAAACAGGAAGCAACAGTCATTAATGCTGATTTTGATGAGGTTGAAACCATTCATAATGCAAGAATTGTACCTGTATATACACTTAGCGAAAATTTAGGCTCAAAAACCTTAAGAAGGATTATTTTTAATGCTCTTAATGCTTATGAAAATTTAATTGAACAAATTTTACCCGAAAAAATGCTTGATGATTACAATTTACTAAAGAGAAAAGAGGCAATAAAACAAATACATTTCCCTGATAATTATGAGGTATTAGAGCAAGCCAGATACACCCTCGCCTTTGAAGAATTATTTTTAATGCAGCTTAAATTTATGGTCTTAAGAGAAGAAGCCAAACGCAAAAAATTTAAAGAACCTATAACTATAAAAGAAAACGGACTAGTTGATAGATTTGTAAAATCCCTTCCGTTCAAACTCACTAATGCACAAAATAAAGCTTTTAATGAAATTTTATCCGATTTAAATTCAACCGAACCTATGCAAAGATTATTGCAAGGTGATGTAGGCAGCGGAAAAACCGTAGTTGCTTGCATGACACTCCTCGCCGTTGTAGAGAACGGCTATCAGGGCGCATTAATGGCTCCAACTGAAATTTTAGCAGAACAACACTATAAAAACTTTATAAATTGGCTTACACCTTTAGGACTGCATGTTGGCTTATTTACCGGTAAATTAGGGGCAAAAACAAAAAAAATTATGAATGAGGATTTAATAAACGGACAAACTCATATTGCCATAGGCACACACGCTCTTATACAAAGCGGAGTTGAATTTAAAAATTTAGGTGCAGTTGTTGTTGATGAACAACACAGATTTGGAGTAAAACAGCGCAAAGAACTTCTTGAAAAAGGACAAAATCCGCAGATGCTCACAATGACAGCCACTCCAATTCCGAGAACTCTGGCTCTTAGTGTCCACGGAGATTTAGATTTAACAATTATTGACGAACTTCCTGCGGGAAGATTGCCTATAATCACAACTTTTACATCAGGAGCTATGCGAAAACATGCTTATGAACTTATCAAAAATGAAATTTCTAAAGGAAATAAGGCTTATATTGTTTTCCCCCTTATAGATGAATCTGAAACACTGTCAGCTAAAGCAGCTACAAAAGAAGCTGAAAGACTCAAAGAAAAAGTTTTCCCTGATTTGAAAATAGGCTTACTGCACGGAAAGCTTTCAAATCAAGAAAAAGATGCTGCAATGGATGAATTTAAAAACGGAGATACAAATATTCTTGTTTGCACAACCGTTGTTGAAGTCGGTGTTGATGTTCCTAATGCAACTGTTATGATTATAGAAAATGCGGAGAGATTTGGTCTTTCTCAGCTTCATCAGTTAAGAGGACGTGTCGGTAGATCATCAAAACAGTCTTATTGCATACTTATTAGCGATACACGTACTCCGGAAACAAGGCAAAGATTAGATGTAATGACTCAAACAAATAACGGTTTTATTATTGCGCAAAAGGACTTTGAACTAAGAGGGCCCGGTGAATTTTTAGGAACAAGACAAAGCGGTGTATCGGATTTATTAATAGCTGATTTGGTTCACGACGTAAAAACACTTGAACTTGCAAGAGAAGCTGCCATCAAATTTTCAAACGAAGAAAATCTTGATGATTATCCTAAATTAAAAGCAATTATTCTCAACAAAATTGATGAAATAAAATCCTACTTAAATGCCGGATAATTAAGAATTTTGTTCAAAGGCAAACGCAGTATTTAATAATTTTTGTTCCTCAAGGACATTGCCTGCTAACTGCAACCCTATAGGCATATTTTCATTATCAACTCCGCAAGGGATACTCATTGCAGGAACTCCTGCCAAATTTGCCGTAATAGTACAAATATCCATTAAATACATGCTTAATGGGTCTGATATTTTTGAACCTATATCAAATGCCGTTGTAGGACAAGTAGGTGAAAGTAAAATATCAACTTTCTCAAATGCCTTGTCATAATCCTGTTTAATTAATGTTCTTACTTGCTGCGCTTTTTTATAGTATGCATCATAATAGCCTGAACTCAAAGCATAAGTACCAAGCATTATTCTTCTCTTAACTTCATCACCAAAAGCTTCAGCCCTTGATTTTTTGTATAATTCAAGCAGATTTTTAGGTTCTTTTGTTCTGTAAGTATAACGAACACCATCATACCTTGCCAAATTAGAGCTTGCTTCAGCAGTAGCCAAAATATAATATGTAGCTATTGCATAATTTGAATGAGGAAGTGAAACTTCCACTATTTCAGCACCCAAAGATTTATATTTTTCAATAGCATTTTGAATAGCTTTTTGTACTTCACTTTGCAAACCTTCACTCATGAATTCTTTTACAACACCTATTTTCAAACCTTTTACATCTTTAGAAAGATTTTTTGTATAGCTTGGAACAGAAGTATTAATGCAAGTAGAATCGTTGGCATCATATCCTGCAATTACTTCTAAAAGTGCTGCAGTATCTTCAACGCAATTAGCAAATGGACCGATTTGGTCTAAACTGCTGGCAAAAGCAATTAAACCGTAACGTGATACTCTGCCGTATGTAGGTTTTAACCCTACAACTCCGCAAAAACTTGCAGGAAGCCTTATACTTCCGCCGGTATCAGAACCCAAAGAGATAAGACATTCACCTCCGGCAACAGATGCTGCACTTCCGCCAGAACTTCCTCCCGGAACCTTATTAAGATTAACCGGATTTTTAGTAAGCTTAAAAGCACTGTTTTCCGTTGAGCTCCCCATTGCAAATTCATCCATATTAGCTTTTGCTATTATGGGTATAAAATTATCGTTTAATTTGTTAACAATAGTTGCATTATACGGAGAGACAAAGTTTTCAAGCATCTTGCTTGCCGCTGTTGTTTTTGTATCTTTTACACAGATATTATCTTTAATAACAAGAGGAATACCTGCCAAATAAGGGATTTCTTCCCCTTTTTGAATTTTTTCATCAACTTTTTTTGCACAATCATAGGCTATCTCTTTTGTTGTCGAGATAAGTGCCTGTATATCACCTTCAACTTCATCTATCTTTTTATAATAGCTGTCTAAAAGTTCTTTCGCACTGATTTCTTTATTTACTAAAGCATTATGAGCTTCTTTTGCTGTCTTATACATAAATTTCCCTCTGTTTCTACGGTTTTAATGTAACTAATACGGCATTTGAAACGCCTTCAATTTTTTTAATATCTTCTAAAATAGAATCATTTACGTTTGTGTCAATATTCATAATCATCAACGAGTTGTCATCGCTCTTTGTATTATTTTTTGCAACGTGCATAGCACTGATATTTACCTGATTATTGCCCAGAACTGAAGCAACAGAAGCAACCATGCCCGGCTTATTGATATGCGGAATCATTAGCAAAAATTCAGCAGGCTGAATATTAACATCGTAAGTATTAATTCTTACTATTCTTGAGCTGTTATCTGCGGCAATAGCACCTGATGCATTGTATTCACCTTTTTCAGTAACAATTTTAACGCTTAATAGACCTAAATATGCACAAGTCTGAGCAGATTTAACTTCTGTTACTTCAATTCCTCTGTTTTTTGCATAAATAGGCGCATTTACATAGTTAACATTTTCAAGGTTTGTTTCTAAAAGTCCTTTTAAAATAGCAATTTTAAGCGGCGCTATATCCAAATCAGAAAGCGTACCCAATGCGGCAACTTTAACCTCTTTTAAAGCACCTTCTGATATTTCACCTAATAAAAGACCGATATTTTCAGCTAATCCCATATAATCTTTAACCGGTTCGAGTTTATCAGAACGCAAAGAAGGAATATTGACTGCACTTTTTGCATTACCTCCTGATAATACGTCTCTTATTTGCTCCGCTACGTCAATAGCAACATTAATTTGTGCTTCCTGCGTACTTGCTCCCAAGTGAGGAGTCAAAATTAAATCACCTGTACAAGCTAACAACGGATTTGTTGCTTCAATAGGCTCAGCAGTATAAACATCAATAGCTGCTCCGGCTATTTTACCCTCATTCAAAGCATTCTTTAAATCTTCTTCATTTATTATTCCGCCACGAGCACAGTTAATAACTCTAGCAGTCGGCTTCATTTTTTCAAAAGAGTCTTTATTTATAAGGTTTATTGTATCTTTTGTCTTTGGAACATGTACCGTAATAAAATCTGCAACTTTATAAAGTTCATCCAAAGTGGAAACTTGTTTTGCACCGATGTTTTCAACAATATCAGCAGCAGCAAATGGGTCGTATACAACTATATTCATTCCTAAGCCTAAAGCAGCTTTAGCCACGTGAGAACCAATTTTTCCGAGTCCTATAATACCTAACGTTTTATTAAAAAGCTCAACACCTGTATATTTAGAACGTTCCCATTTACATTCTTTTGTTGTACAGGCAGCAACAGGAATATGACGAGCAAGGCTCAGCAATAATGCAACAGTGTGCTCAGCAGCAGCAGTAGTATTGCCATCGGGAGAATTTACAACGATAACTCCTGATTTTGTAGCTTCTTCCACATCGACATTATCAACACCGACACCTGCTCTGCCTATTATCTTAAGATTTTTTCCCGCTTCCAAAATCTTTTTTGTAACCTTAGTTTGGCTTCTAATCATCAATGCATCATAATCAACAATTTTTTTAGCAAGATTTTCTTCATCCAATGTTTCGATAAAATCAACTTGCGCAACACCTTCAAGAATTTCTCCTGCTGATTTATTAATTTTATCCGTGATTAAAACTTTCATGCAAAATCTCCTCCATACACCTACTCTTGTATTCATTATCTCACAAAAATGGAAAATGGTTAATTCACGTAGCAAAAAATATTTTTAGGATTTTTATAATAAACATCAATGTAACTATTAATGGTTCAGATTATTAAAAGAAAGGAATTTTATTATTATGATGATTACAAGAATTGCTGGGTATACTCCTGCATCTTACACCCCACGCATGACAAACATGACTACACCGAACTTTGACGGAAAAGGTTCAAGAAGAAAAATGACTGAAGAAGAAAAAAAGATTAATTTTTTAACTAAAGCAATAGGTAATATTAGCGGTATATCCGATACTGATATTGATGTTTTTTATACTGCACTTAAAACATTCGCCAAAGCAGCTAAAGCTCCCGAGCAAGATTTAACTATAAGCCCTACAAACATAAAACGATTAGATGATGGCAGTATAGAAATAATACATTCCTATCGTGGTTATTCTGCTAATTTTTGGGCAATAAGTGATAGTGATGGGCTCAATAATCGTTGGGCAATAGCTAATCTTACCAGTGATGGCAATAAAGTCAAAACACTTGACAGAATATGTACTGAAAAAGAATACAAAGATCCGGCGGAAGCTTTACATAATGCGCCCAGAGCAATGAGAATTCTTGATACATATAATGAAAATGGTGATAAAGTAGTTAGATATGAAATTTATAAATATGGCAAATTAAGTAAACCTGCTAAAAAATACAACTACACTAGTAAAACTAATTAATAAATTTACAAATTTAGATAAACACTTACATTATCGGACAGGAAAAAGAGGCTATCTCTGCCAGTAGAGAGATAACCTTTGCGTACGTATAATATGAATTTTATTTAAATACGTTTTGTACTGTTACGAAGAACGCATCAATCATCTGTCTTACGACGACGCCGACACCTTCAACAAACATCTTGAATTTACCGGCTATACCTGTGGTATTTCCGTATTCATCCTGTTGAACGGTACCGTCTTCGCCGAATATGGTTTCGTAATCAACTGATATTTCCAATATATTGGCTTTTTCAAGTGTCATGAGTTCATTAGTAAATCCGGTAGAGTCATAATCGACTTTTCCGTTCTTGTTCAAATCAACCCAAAGTTGAAGAATAGGATAAATTCCATCTAACGGATCAATGATACCGTCACCGTTATCATCATATTTTGCAAGTTCTTCAAAGCCTGTAGAAGAACCTGATTGATCACCAAAGAGTTCTGAACCGTTATCAACCATGCCGTTATTATTCTTGTCATAAATAAGGAATGCGTTATCAAATGTATCTTGATAATCTGTCCAAGCGACTTTGTCAATCGTACCATCGGCATCGAGGTCAAAGTATACACCGTTATCTACGCTTGTCAGTTTTATACCGTCACCCAACAAGTCGAGGATAATAGGAGAAGCAGACCTAAATATAGCCTCCGCATCATATTCACAGCCACCACCTAATGATATTTTTCCGCCATGCATTTCTTCATCTGAATAAGAACCACGAACTTTTGTATAAGGAGTAAACTGTCTAGTAACTTTAAAAGTTTGACCGTTATAAGTTAATACTTTATTTAAAGCAAAACCTGTTTTTTTCACCATTCTATCAGGAAATTTTGCAATCAATTTACCATCATAACTAAACACATAAGTACCAACCGGAGCTTTTAATTCATCATCATAAGTAAAATTACGTTTTTTATCAGTTACTGACAATTTATCAAGAAGATTCATCCACTCTACATCATTAGCAGTATTAGCATTATGTCCACTACCTATACCAACTACATTTTTCTGATCTAAAGAAGCAAATGCGCGTATTTGATACTCAACAGTCAAATCTTTATTATCGTATCGAGTACTTGAACTTGTACTGATAAAATACAATTTTCCATAATCAGGGCAAACACCATTCGATTTACAAGTAGAAGAAGTATTATCATAATGTTCTTTTGTAAAATCTATATATCCATAATTTGCACCACCTTCAATAAATGTTTCATAAGGAGGACAAATGCAATCGGAATTATCTTCATTCATAACCATTTGAATAGTTTTTCCGTTAGAAGTTAAAGATTTACATTTTCTGCATAAGGTTCCTACATTCTTATCATAAATTTGGTTATCTCCTAATGTACGATAAGAAGGTTGGCTGTCAGGACAAGTACATTCACAATTTGTTCCTGTACGCTCCTGCCATCCTTCGCACAGATAACCATAGGTTTTACATATAGCATGGCTTTGAATTGTAGAGGTACAATTAGTATTGCCATATTTATTTGAAGTCCACCTATTATTTTTTGGGTCAAAATAAACACATTTCTTTGTCTCACCATCTTTAGCAACAAATACATCAGCTATAGAATATTTTGAAGCGAGATAGCTATTAGCGTTCATTAATGCTATGACTTCATCTGTTGTAGGATATATTGCACAATTATAATTATTGTACAATGTTTTATTTGAATTAATATCATATACATACGACATGTACCCAATCTCAACATAATCCCTATTAGTATTAGAATCAACAGGACAACTTGAGCAAGTTCCTGATGATGAACAAGAAGTATTTGCTTCAGCACCTTGAGGCATATTTTTGAGTGTAGGAGTATCCGAACAAGACATACACCAAATATCATCCTCAAATCCGGTATACATATATGCATTCTTAGTTGAATTCATTTGTTCTTCTGTTCTGTAATTAATATCCGCAATATAAGAAGAAACAACAGTAGGATCTGAAGCAGAATGTCCTGCCGGAAGCTTTAATACAGGATTGCTGGATAATGTAGGTTTTTCTACTGCGCCTCTGGGTATATCTGCTTTAATATCATCCGAACCTGTATATATCAAAGCATAGTTTTCATCATATTCTGTAGAAATTTTACTTCTTGCAAACGGTAATTGATTATCACCCAAATAAAATCCATAAGATTTTTCTATTTTACCGCTTATCGCTTTACCCACAAATGAACCTAACCAATCATAATAAGCAAACTTCATTATTGATGTTTTTGCATAAGAATTGGTAATAACACCAGAATTATAGCCTACAAATCCTCCGGATAGACAACTGCGTTTTGGATACATTGATACTGAAGCATAAGAATGGTCTATAACAGAACCTGATTCAACAACACCGACCAAACCTCCAATAGTACTGTCTCCGCGATGCCCGGCCGTACAGTCATTCATACCAAATATTTCACCGGTAGCATAACTATAAAATATGTTACCTCCATTCATTTTACCTACAAGACCGCCTGCCCAAGTACCATCAGCAGAAGCCTCAGCATAGCAATAAGATACATCTCCGCCATTCATAATACCGATAAGCGTACCGACAGCGTTTTTAGTAGATATGAGGTTTCCACGTGAAATTTCTCTCTTAGGAGTAGTTACACCAAGATGTCTTATCGTTGCATTTTCAGTAACGCTAAATAACCCTACAGGTTTACTGGCATTACTACCTCGAATATCTGATATTTTATGATTATTACCTTCAAATACACCTTTGAACGGAGTGGATTCAGACCCAATCATTCCGACTCCGCCTAAATTTATATCATTCATAAGCATATAGCAATCATCCAACGGATAAGCTGAATCATTACCTATCTTTACAAGCTCAGTTTTTGAGCAAATAGGTATATAACCTTTTGGACAAGCGGAACTAACTGTAGCAGGTTTATTGCAGCGATACACTTCAGCATTTTCATCAAATTCGCAGTTATCATAACCAATACCGCATTTATTACCATCAACACAACGTTGAAGTTTACTACTCCAAATTAGACCTGCTTCTTCGCAAAGATCAACGCAAACGCATTCTTCATTAACCATTCTTGCTTCATAATGACCGGACTGCGACAAATCGCAATCTATTGCACCGCATTTGCAAGATGTACAATCAGTTGTATCTTCTTCCCAACCAGATGGGCATGAAGGATGAATTTTACATACACATTTTGCTTCATCACCATAGCCGGAATTTTGCAGTAACGGATTTGCCGAACAATCACATGTACAAGCAACAGCCAAATCAGAAGTACTGTCAATATATTTTCCTTTTGTAGCCATGCAAGAGCCATTATTATCTTCACATATACAATCAGAATCTTTACCTTTTCTTGCATAATCAACAAGTTCTAACAGAACACCCTCTTTTCCGTTAGATACAAGTCCTCTGTCAGCAGGACAATTCTTGATTTCGCAAGAAGTATCCGAAGTAACATCTGTATCATACGTAATACTTGGACTCAAAGTTGAATATCTTTGCCAATTTGTATTATCTTCACAAATACATTTTGAATTTTCGCCATGAATATTTGTCGTATCGGTTATGAGTCCTGTAGCATTTCCTAGTTCATCTAAAGCAGGACAAATACATTGACAAGCAGTACTATTCAATTCTTCGCCATCCATAACTTCAGAATCATAAACTCCGCCTGAATGTTCACAAATATTTGTATCTTCATCATACATCTTGTTCGGTATACATTCGCAGCTTGCATCATCACCATAGAGTTCGTTACCTTCATTATCATGAGCTTTTTGCAAACCTAATGCAACAGGACAAGTATTACATTGACAACGATTAACAGTTGATAACTTATCATCATTATATCCGATATGATTACCGTTTCCGTCCACAAATTTTACACATCTGCCGATACCTTCATAATTATTCATTCTGGTATTATAACTACATACACATTCCGCTTGAGAGCCAGGTTTCTCGTTCCAAACTAAACCGACATAACTGTCTTCATCACAAACACAACGACAGCCCTCACAATCGCAGACATATTTTCCGCCGCTGTTTTCACATATACTGTTAGTTTGAGGTTCACAATGAGCGGCACTACCTATTCCTACAGAATTATAGCCGTCAGGACAATTTATATATTTGCAGGCAGTAGCGGAAGTAATATCTGTATCATAAGTACCGCAAGAATTTTGCGTATTTGTTTGACATTCACAACTTGCATCATCACCATAGAGTGTATTACCTTTTTCATCATGAGCATTTTGTAATCCTAAAGCTGCATCACATGTACTACATAAGCACCTGTTTTCTTCAACCAGCACATTACTATTATATGTAATAAATTCGCCACTACTATTTTTAATAGCACTGCATACTCCTGCACCGTCATAATTTGCTCTTGTATTATTTGCATCTTTACAAATACAAGCAGCATCTTCACCTGTAGAATTATTCCAAATAAGTCCTAATTCTTCATCACATTCACATACCCAAGCTTTTTGAATAGAACTATATTTAAATACACCACCTGAGGCAGAACAATATAAGTCCTCCGGTCTCCAACAGAAAGCATTGTTACCTTTATATGTAGGAATAGCATCTTCCGGACATCTGCACTCACATGCGGAAGATGATGTTACATCATTATCATAAGTTCCACCGGTCTCAATGCACAAAGTATTTGCTTCGCACTCACAAAGACCTGAACTGCCTTTTGAAGAAACAGCATGACCTGCATTTGTTCCTGCTAATTGCAATCCATGCTCATCATCAGAATTACAATAGCATTCACAACTTGGATTTCCTTTAGGATTATCATAATAAGTTCCGCCGGTTGCTGCACAATCAGGATTAATTTGACAAGCACATTGAGCATTTTCACCATATTGAACATCAACACGCAAACCATCCTCAGCAGGACAAGAGCAACTACAAGCAGGATTATTATTTATACCAGTATAAATTCCGCCTGTAGCAGCACATTCGCCATTATTAGTTTGACAAATACAAGTAGCTTCGTCACCCAATAACCCATTTGAAATTTTTCCTAAAGAAACAGGACAATTTGAACATTCACATTTCTTAGTTTCACTGTTATAAGAATATGTTCCGCCTCTGGAATTACAAGATGTATTCGCTTCACATTCACATTTTGCTATAGTACCATATCTTGAAACAGGACTTCCTGCATTAGTTCCATACAGTTGTAATCCCATAGAGGAAGGACAAGTACATATACATCCATTAGTAGTATCACAATTATAGCTTCCTCCGGTAGCAGAACAATCACCTTCAGGTTGCTCCTCACAACGAGCATCGACTCCAACACCTGTTGAATTATATCCGCCTTTACAAGAAGTACATCTACAAGCATTTGCTGAACTTACATTACTTACATAAGTACCTCCGGAACTACTGCATACTAAAGCATTTGCTTGACATACACAAGTAGCTTCATCACCATAACCGCTATTTTTCATACCAAGATTAGCATCACATACATTACATTGACATCTGTTTTCTGCCAATGAAGTATAAGAATCTCCATTATAAGCTATAGTATTATTATCTTTGTCTTTAAAAGCAGAACACAAAGAATTCGGTCTTTCACAATCACATTGAGCATCTGAACCATAAAGACCATTCTGAACTAATCCATATTCAGAAGGACAATCACATTGTCTTGTTGATTCATTATATACACCGCCAGTTTGACTACATTTTACATTAGATTCAATAAGACACTTTGCTTTAGAGCCATGGTTAACAGAATACATACCATTAGGACAAATACACTGACAAGGAGAGCTCTTTGTCGGATCTGAATCATAAGTTCCGCCATTGTTAGCACATAAAGTATTTGTTTCACACTCACAACTTGCAGAAGAGCCTTTTACCACACTTCCTGCATTCGTACCCTTCGGCTGCAAACCTAAATTTCCATCACACGCCTTACATATACATCTGTAGTCCTCATCATCAGCTGAACCATAAGTAATATAATTTCCGCTACTGTTTTTGAAAGTAGAACAAATAGAGTTATTTATACATTCGCATTTTGCCTCTGTACCATACATAGAAACAGGATTTCCCGCATTCGTTCCATACATTTGTAATCCCATAGAGGAAGGACAAGTACATATACATCCGTTAGTAGTATCACAATTATAGCTTCCTCCGGTAGCAGAACAATCACCTTCAGGTTGCTCCTCACAATGAGCATTTACTCCAACACCTACTGAATTGTATCCGCCTTTACAAGCTGCACATTTACAAGCATTTGCTGAACTTACATCACTTACATAAGAACCTCCAGAACTACTACATGAAATATTTGTTTGACACTCACAACTTGCAGAAGAACCTCTTACCACACTTCCTGCATTCGTACCTTTCGGCTGCAAACCTAAATTTCCATCACATGCCTTACATATACATCTGTAGTCCTCATCATCAGCTGAACCATAAGTAATATAATTTCCGCTACTGTTTTTGAAAGTAGAACAAATAGAATTACTGTTACATACACAAGCTGCATCTTCACCATATAAATTATTATAAGTAGAGCCTGTAGGACATGATTTACATTCACATTTCTTAGTTACCGAATTATACCAATAAGTACCTCCACTGGCATCACATGCTGTATTTGCTTCACATTCGCATTTTGCAAAAGAACCTATATGTGAAACTGCATGCCCTGCCTTTGTTCCAAATAACTGCAAACCACTCGCAGAAGGACATGAACATTGACAAGGAGAAGCATCACTTATTGTACTATAACTACCTCCTGTAGCTGCACATTCCGTATTTTCACGACATACACAAGTAGCTTCATCACCTTTGCCTTCATTCCTCATACCCAAAGCATAGGGACATACATTATTATCACACTGACATCTGTATGAAGAATTATATGCGTTACCGGTATAACCAACACCTGTAAATGTTTCACACAGACTATTTGATTCACAATTACATTTTGAAGCAGTACCCCATAAATTATTCGACACTAACCCTTCACTCGCATCACATACACATCTGCAACCAGTGGTATCACAGACATAGTTTCCTCCGGTAGCAGAACAATCACCTTCAGGTTCAGGCTCACAATAAGCATCCTCACCCTTACCTGAAGAATTTGTACCAGGAGGACAACTAATACATGCACAAGCATCATTTATATTAGTAGCATTCGGATTATTTGTATAAGTTCCGCCTGATTTTGCGCATTTTGTATTAGTTTCACATTTACAACGAGCTGAATTGCCTGCTTGGTCATTTGATATTAACCCATAAGCGGCAGGACAAGAACATGTGCAATAAGGAGGAGCCAGACTCTTTTCTTTTGTACCATGTGTATCTATACAACCATTCATAGCCGGGCAATCACAAATCGCATCAGTATTCTTATTCTTTGAAATCATCGGCGATGGACAATCACATTGACAATTACATTCATTATAAGAACCCGGAGCACAATTTTCGCTAATTCCGTTACATTCGCATATATTGTATGTACTCGAATATGTTTGTATTCCGGCAGCGCAACTGCAAGCGGAATAAGTACCTGTTGCATCTGTAGGACAAGAACAGAATGTTGTTGCACAAGCAGAATTACCTTCTATACCGACAAGCTGAGGAGCACCAACACAACTAAAACACCATTCTTTATTCAAATCTGATAAAGTTGCCCACCTGTTAAAGATAATACACTCAGGAGTACCGACTATCTCGGAAGCAAGCTTACCTTTTGCTCCTGAATAATCAACAGCAACAGTATGCGCATCATTAATAACTTTGTCACTTGCATAATAATTTGTAAACGGCTCAGGAGATAAAGTATTATTTTTACCAACGATACCACCTGTTGTACCGGCATTAGTAACATAGACCATAGCAAGAGAATAAGCCTTAATTATATCACCGGATTGTTTCAAACCGACAATACCACCTGCGTTTTCACCACCTCTGATGACACCTGAATTATTTACATAAACATTTTCCAAGATACCTAAAGAAGAACCAGCTATACCGCCTACATTCTTCGCACCTTGTACATTAGCTCCGCTGTAACAAGAATATATGTTTCCTGTCATATCGTTTTCCGCAGTTACATAACCTGCGATACCGCCGACACTATCAACACCCAATATATTACCCGTTGCATAGCTGTTTTTGATTACGGAAGAAGCATCATTTTGATTTCCTGCAATACCGCCGATATTAGAAGTACCATCAACAGTAGCTGAAGAATGAGATTTATCAATAGTAGAACCGGAATCCTGAACCCCGACAAGACCGCCTAAATTTATTCCGCCGGAAATATTCGCTGATGAATAACTATCAGATATACTTGAACCGTCATTTTGCAAACCGACAAGTCCTCCAATCAAAGACATGCCTGTCAAACTGCCTGTTGTATGAGAGTTTGTAACAGAAGCTCTGCTGCCATTCAATAAACCGGCTAAACCACCTATGAAATTATCACAAGAAATTGATAAAGTTGAAGAAGAATTGCTGATTATTGAATTTATAGCTTGACCTGCTATCGCACCGCAATAATCGGTACCGATAATATCAGCAGAACTGCCGCCCGCACCTGTGATATTAAGATTACTAATCGTATTATTAGATATGACACCAAATAATCCGGCATTCTTGGCAGCTGTATTAATATACAAATTACTGATAGTATGATTATTACCTTCAAATCTGCCAATGAACGGAGCATCTGTCTCTCCTATAGGCACAAATCCGCTTGCACCTACTGAAGACAAATTAATATCATTAAGTAAACAATAATTCTTATCTAAATATTTTCTTACCTTATCCAATGACTCAACATTAAATACCGCAATATCACCATCCAAACCGGTTGCATCACAACCATCATAAGAACTTGGACAATCAGCATCATCAGGATGATTATACATCACACACTCTTTATATTTAGCTAATTTGTCCGAACTAATCGCACTGCAATTTGTACCTGATGCATCAGTAACAATACAAGCACCTAATACTCTGTTATAATAAGAAGCTTTCGCAGGACATGCAACACAAGTTGTTCCGTTCCAATACGGAGTATCTCCATTCGGATCACATCCGCATTGACAATCTTTACCCGTATGAACCATGCCGGAATGACAATCGGAACTATCAGCCTGACAAATCGGACACCATCCGTCAATTACACAGGTTGTATTATCAACATTTTGGTTATCTGGCATGTTTTTAAGAACAGGACGTTTGTATGAACAATTGAAACACCAGTTTTCACACTTCCAGTCAGTAAACATAGATGTACTCGGTGTATGATAGAAATATTCCGTTGTTCGTTTTGCACTACTATCAGAGCAACCTTTATCGGAAGCATTTCCGCATGCAGAAGATATATCACAAGTTTGATTATCAAAATAAGAATTAATAATACTTCCGGAAGCAGAAGTTTGACCCACCAAACCACCGCCTGTACCTGAAGCAGCATTATAAGTAACATCACCTGAAGCATAAACATTCTTTATAGTACCGGAAACGTGATTACCAACAATACCGCCGGAAACACCTGAGGATAGTACAGTTGCAGAGGAATAAGCATCTCTAATAACAGTACCGCTGGAGTATCCGACTAAACCGCCAACTATATCATTACCTCTTACAGAATTGTTCGCATATACATTCGATATTGTACCGTTCTCGATATAACCAAAAATGCTGCCGACATAATTGTTACCCAAAACTTTTCCGTCAAAATATGAATTTCTAATTGTACATTTTTTACATTGCGCTGCTATACCACCGACATAATCATTACCGGTAACGGTATTTCCGGAAGAAGAAGTTTCACCTTGGACACCTAATCTTTCAATAAGAGCACCGTTGAGAACACCAAATAAACCTTGGTAATTAAAAGTAGGATTAAATATGTATAAATTAGTAATCTTATGATTATTACCGTCAAACTTACCATTAAAAGTATGGTTCATATCACCAATAGGCGTCCAACCGCCAAGCTGACTCTTTATTATAGACATATCTATATCATTAAGCATACAATAATCGGCATTCAAAGAATCTCTTACTTTATTCAATGAACAAGGACTGAATACAGCAATGACTCCGGTTTCGCAACCGGTATTGTGAGGATTACCCTCGCCATCCATATTCGTAACAATACAATGACCTAAGCCATCATCTTCGGTATAATCCGGACAAGATTCATCTAAACAAGAAACAGGTGTTGGGCCTGGGCCTGAACCTGGGCACTCATTAGGACCGGTGCAACACTGTTCTTCTTGAGTAGCTTTATCCATATCAAATCTTAATTTTGGAGTATCATCACGTAAGAAACACCAAGTCGCATTACTCCACTGTTTAAATACAGATTCTGTTATAAAAGAATGCAATTGTGAAATCTTAAGACCTGTAATATTTTCACAATCAGTAGGAGTGATTTGCTCGCTATAGGCAGTTGTTGTAATAGTACCGCAACCTGTAGAACGCTCGGTTGTATTCGTCGCGAAATAATTATTCTTATAATCCGAACCTGATGTAGCGCAAGTAAATCCGCTGCTAACATCAGTATAATAACTGGAAACATCAGTAAACTTAATCGGTGAAATAGTATAAGAAGTATTTACGTGGGAATATTTGGTTTTTCCTAACAAACCGCCCATTACGGAACCGTATTGATTTGAAGTAACTGTACCGGTTGAATAAGTATCGTTCAGTGTCGTACTCTCCAAATAACCTATTAACCCGCCAATACCGCTTCCTGGATTAGAAGAAGAAGTAACGGAACAAGTTGTATAAGCTTGGTTAACAGTAGCAGCATTAGAATAACCTATTAAACCGCCAATTGAATCAATACCGGTAACAGAACCAGTAACAGAAATATATTTAATCTTGGAACCACCTGCTGATTTACCTAAAAGTCCGCCGGTCTCGTTACCGCTATTTGTAACTGTAGCTGATACACCAATATTCTCAATAGTACTTCCTGAATCAGAACCTGCTAATGCACCAACAGAAGAAGTTCCGTTTAGCGTTCCCGATAAAGAAATTTTTTGGATATTAGAATCCTTCATGTAACCGGCAAAAATACCTGAAAATTTTTCACCGCTAACATTACCTGACAAGCTCAAATTACTAATCTTTGCCTCTTGCATATAACCAAACAATCCGTTATAATCAGTAGAACGATTAATCATTAAATTAGAAATAGCATAGTTATTTCCTCTAAATGTACCTCTAAATATTTTATGAGAGTTACCTATCGGTTCCCAACCTGAACCTGTTGAATAAGCACCTCCTGCTAAATTTATATTATCCAATAAACAATATTTGCCTGAGAGATTATTTCTGACCGCATTCAAAGAACATTCGTTAAATACAGCTATATCATCTTTATGGCAAGTACCTATCGGAGCATCTAATATACAAACGCCATCCGTTTCATTCAATGTTGTTCCTGTAGGACAAGAGCCACAAGCATAGCAATGATTTACACATGTAGGAGTACCTGTTTGGAATACCTTCAATTGCGGATAAGTACCGCCGTCTTTTCCACAAGAGAAACACCAAATATCCTTATCCCAACCCTCATAAATCCAATCAGTAGAGGCTGATTTCATTAAAGTTGAGGTAGAAGCAACAGGATTTCCGCAAGAATTACAAGCAACAGAAGTAGTTACTACATCAGAAGCGAAATAAACACTTACGGAATTTAAGCCGCTGTTTACGATAGCTTTCTTATTTCCTGAAGCAGGAGTCAAAACAGAAATAACATAAGAATTTGTCAATGACGAAGATTCTGCATCTTTAGCTACTGCTCTCGGATTATCTCCTGTCACATATCCTTTTGTATAAATATTTGAAATATTTGAATTTTGAACCATTCCAAACATTGGCGAAGTATTTGTTGAAACAGTATCAACATAGCACTGATCAATAGAAGATCTTTCAGAAGAATTTGCTTGGACTAACCCTGCCAAAACTCCTGATTTTGCAGCACCTATGACTTTTGCATTATTAAAGCCAAGATATTTAATCGTAGCACCGCCTAGCACACCAAACAAACCTTGATATGCAATATTCGGATTATCAATATTTAAATTTGAAATAACATGTCCGTTACCGTTAAATTTACCTTCAAACGGAGTAATATAATTACCTATTGGCTCAGCAAAAGAAGTTGAAAGGGTTACATCATTCATCAAACAATAAGAAGCACTTAAATTTTCCCTCATTCTTTTTAATGAATTTTCATCTTTAACTGCAATATCACCATTTTTACAATCTTTTGAAGATGAAGCTCCTTGTGAAGAAAGTATACAAATACCATTTTGTGCGGTAGAACCTGTAGGACAAGCCGGACACACAGGAGAACCTGAATAATTATTACCGTCCCAGTATCCTGTATTTCCGCATTCACTTCCGCAAGGAGTCGTTCTGCAAGCGGTTGTAGATATACCTTTATCTGTCATATAGAACTTCAACTCAGGTAAATCATTACAAGTAAAGCACCAAATATCATCATCCCAACCAACGTACATCGTATCATTAGGATAAGTTTTCATACCGGAAGTTGAAAAACCTCTTACACCCGGATTGTCTCGATGTTGCCAATAACCTGATGAACCATAATCTTTAAATGCCCAAATCATATTGGTAGTATCTTTATCAAAGTATACGGAAGTCAAATTATTTGAATAATAACTGCCTGTAGCTTGAATAGCACCACTACAATTATTCAATGTTGCAGATACATAAGAATTAGTAATATTGGCATCATGATTAATTAAACCACCTGTAGATGAATTTCCTGAAGAACCGTTAATTTGACCTTTAAAGTAAGTATTACTAATTCTGCCGCCTGTGGAAACAATACCACCGACATTTATACCGGACAATGTAGCGGAAGAAAATGTCTGATCGATTGTTCCGCTATCTTCAGCAATAGTAGCAACAATACCGCCAACATTTCCGGCTGATACAGAACCACCTTCAACAGATGTAGAATAAGATGTTGTAATATTAGATGTTCCCAACAACTGACCTGCTATACCGCCGGCATATCCAGAATAATTTTGCGGAGCGGAAACTGTAGCAGAGGAAGAAGAATGAGAAATATTTGAACCGTTTGCCGTACCAACAATACCACCAGCATAACCTGTTGCGGATATACTGCCTGAAGTTTTGCAATTGGTAACAGTTGACGGAGTTTGAGTACCATGAGATGAAGTAGACATAGTATAGCCTGCGATTATACCAGTATTTGCACCTCCTGACACATTTGCTCCGGTAACAGTAAGATTTTGAATTGTTGCACTCTTAATATACCCGAACAAACCTTGATAATTTTCACTTCTGCTTATTATTAAACCTGAAATTTCATGATTATTACCGTTAAACGAGCCTTTGAACGGATATGCCGCACTGCCTATAGGAACCCATCCGCCACAACTGTTATTTGTATTTGAATAAGCGGTCAAATCTATATCACGCAGCAAGCAATAATGTCCTTCCAAATTATCTTTTATTCTATACATATCCGCAGGAGAATCTATAGCAATATCACCACTTGCACAAGTACCTTGAACAGACTTCAAGCAACAGAATTGCTCATCATTTCTTGTACAAGCCTCTGTACCTGTAGGACAAGAAGTACAAGTATTTGCAGGGGCAGGTGAGCATGTATCATCAATCGGTCCCGGAGTAGGTTTCGGATAATCAGGATCCGAACAAGATTGACAAGAAGCAGTCGCACAACCGGTTGAATTAAAATATCTCAATTGAGGAAGAGCTGCACAATGGAAGCACCAAGTATTAATTTCATCCCAACCTGCATACATAGTAGAAGTTTTATATTTTCCCATTTCAGCACTTGTATATCCGATAGCCCCGGAAGGACAAGTATTATATTCACCCATATAATCATCATAATAGCCGCAGCCATATAATTGACCGGTTGAATCTGTTGCGAAATAAGAATTTGTAATACCACTGCCATTATACACACCTACCAGACCACCTTTTTGGTTAGTACTTGTAGTAACATGAACATTACCTGCAGCATAAGAATTGGATAAATTTGTACTACTCAATATGCCTACTAAGCCGCCAACAGCACTCTTTCCTGATACGGAAGCTTCGGAATAACAATTAGCTATTGCGGAATTTTGAGTATTTGAATAATAACCACCGGAATAATAACCTGTAGCCCAACCGGCTAATCCGCCAACATTATCAGAAACACTTGTAATAGTACCAGTAGCATAGCTATTTTGCAGAGTACTGCCTTGTAAATTACCTATAATACCGCCTACATAGGCTGTTTTTTCGGGAATTCCAAAATTAATAATCACATCTGCATGTACATTAGAAATTGCAGAATTAATAGCGCTTGCTGCCAAACCGCCTATTCCCAAATTATTAACTCCGTTAGGAACACTTGAATTTATATTAATATTACCTGATACGGTCAAGCCGTCAACTGTAGCTCCTGACAACTCTCTGAATAACCCGGCAGAATAATTGGCATCTTTTAATGTTGTAATAGTTAAACTGGAAACAGTATGCCCATTCCCATGGAATGTACCTGAGAAAGAAGGACCTATTGGTAACCAGTCAGAATAAGAAGATAAATTTACATTCTTTACTAAACAATAGCTTGCACTTAAATCCTTTCTGATATTATACATAGTTTGAGCATCAAATACGGCAATATCTCCTGAATGACAAGTACCGCTGTCAGCAGAAACAACACATATACCGTCCTCTGAACAGATACAATTTCCATCCGAACAAGTATCTTGAGTAGTACAATCAGCATTGCTTGTACATCCTGCAGGACAAATACCTGTTGTTTTACAAGAAGTAGTGTCTGCCATATCAAATATTAATTCCGGTAAAGAATTACAACTAAAACACCAGTTCGTATTTGACCAATTTTTATAAACATAATCGGAAGGAGTTGTTTTCATTTCTTCAAGAAGTAATCCATACGCACCGGAACAAGAACCACCGGCATCTACACTTCTTGACCCCAAAGAAGAAAGTGAAGATAATTCTTTATTAAAGTATGAATTATTAGCACAACTGCCAAATGCGTTAATTGCACCGGCAATATTTGAATTTTTCGTTTTTATAGTACCTGCGAAATAAACATTATAAATATTTCCTGCATTACCTGCTATACCGCCTGTACCGCAAGAATATGTCTCATTACTATAGTAAGTGGAAGAATTGTCTCCTTCTACTTCTGCCGTAGAATAAGCATCATGAACAGAACCGGTACCAATTATACCTCCTGCGCATGAATTTGTAGCAGTAATATTTCCTGAAGAAGATACATAAGCAATATTACCATTACTATAACCTACTACACCTCCAACAAATTTCTGAGCACTGACATTGGCAGAAGATCTTACATTAGTAAGATTTCCTCCGGTATAATAACCAACTACACCACCGACTCTTTCTCCGTTAGAAGTAATTGAAGCTGATGTAATGATATCTTTAATAGTACCTGAGCCTGAACCTACTACACCACCAACATAATTTTTACCTGAAACAGTACCTGAAACATTAATATTGGATATAGTACCGCCATCCTTATAACCTGTTAAGGCACCTACATAAGACCCTCCTGAAACATTAACCTTAACATTAGATAAAGTTAAATCTTTGATTGTCGCGTTTGAGGTATAACCAAATAAACCGGTATAATTTGAATTTGTAACATTAATTTTTAAATTGGAAATAGTTTTATTATTTCCTCTAAATGTACCTGTGAATTTAGATGAGTTATTACCTATCGGATTAAATACTGAGGAATAAGAAGACAAATCAATATCTTTGACAAGACAATAACTTCCGCTCAAATTATAACGAACTCTGTTCAAAGAATAAGCATCAAATACTGCTATATCACCTGATTTACAACCATTACTATCAGAAGTAAATACACAAGCACAACCATCTTCTACAAATTCAGTATTAGGAGCATTTGCTGCACAACTTGAACAAGTAGTACCGTCGCCATAAGGAGTGACTGAATTAATATCACAACCGCAAGCAGATTTCAAGCAAACAGGATTTTCACCTGCAAATATGGTTAATTTGGGAAGTGCACTATATGAGAAACACCAAGTTTCATTATCCCATCCGTCATATATCAAACTGGACGGATAATCTTTCATTTCCTCATACGACTTAGATACGGCAACCGTACAGTTATTCCCGCACCCAGTACTAAATCCGACTCTATCTGAAGCAAAATAGTTACTTAAAATTGTATTATTTTGAGAATAACCAACAATACCACCTTTAGGAGAATCTCCTCCAACAGAAGCTATTGAATAAGTATTCTGAATTTTACAAACTTTATCAACTTGATATCCATATCTATTAACATAACCGACAATACCACCGATTTTTTGTCCGCTTTTACCGAAGACACTACCCTCTGAATAGGAATCAACAATAGATGAACCCGTTGTAATACTGCCTGCTATACCACCAACATTATTAGTACCTACAACAACAGCATTAACATAACACATGGAAATAGAAGAAGTATTATTTGCAACACCCGCAACAGCACCAACATTATCATTGCCTGTTATTTGTCCTTCAATCGCAAGTTTAGAAACTGTCGCACCATCTAAAACTCCAAACAAACCTACATCATTTAGTTTCGGATTAGTAGATTTTAAGGATATCTTATGTGCATTACCTTTATAAACACCTGTAAATGCAACATTACTTGCCCCTATTGGTTGCCAATTAGAATTTACATCAATATCCGCAACTTGACAATATATACTATTTAAATTTCTCCTTACCAAATTCAAAGATACTTCATCAAATACAGCTATATCTCCGACATTACAATCTCCTGTACTCTTAGTAATTTTACAGAAGCCATCATTTGTATCAAATTCACTGACATCTGACGGACAATCTAAACTACTACAATATTTCGGATTACAAGAAGTTATTTCATCAGAATTCATCAATGATTTAAATTTAGGTAAATCATTACACAAGAAACACCATGTATCTTCATCCCAAACATTTTTACCATCAATTTTCTCTTTACGATATAAGGTATCTGAAGATACATTCTTCATTTCATCATATAATTTAGCATTCATAGAAGAATTTGAACTGTTTTGATAAGCTTGACCTGTAGTATCGGTAGCATAATAACCTGCCGAAAAAGTTCTACCGTCATGATATGATTTTCCAACCAAAGCACCTACATATTGCCCATTTGAAGTGATAGCACCTGTAGCATACATAGAATAAGCATTTGAATAATCAGAAGTATAACCTGCTAAACCACCCACATAATTTGAGCCTTCAACACTTCCCGTAGAATAAGCATTATAAATATATGAATAATAACCTGTTGAACCAACAACACCACCTACATAATCATTTCCTTTAACAGAACCTGCTGAATAACAACGATCAATGCCTCCTTCTATATACATATTACTCATATCACCAATTGTTCCAGCAACACCACCAACATAGTTATATCCGGAAATATTACCTGTAGAGTAAGAATCAGTAAGATTAACTGAAGTACCTGCAATGCCGCCTACCCAGTTATTTCCTTCAACAGTAGCAGAAGATTTACAGAAATTTGTTATACCAATGGTATCACCAACAATACCTCCGATATAATTATCACCTCTTATAAAACCTGATGCTGAACAGTTTGTAACTGTTGTCCCTGAATTTTCATAACCTATAACACCACCGATGTAAGATTTACCTGCTACACTTAATGCAGATGAAACATTTTGAACAGTACCTGAAGTAGTATAACCAACAATACCGCCAACATAAGATTTACCTGTAACAGAACCTGAAACAGAAAAATCGAATATTGAAGCATTATTTATAACTCCAAACAAACCTGCATAGTCTTTATCAGGATAATATGAATATAAATTTGTAATTTCTTTATCATTACCATCCAATACACCTAAGAAAGGATTATGAAGACTACCAATCGGAACAAAACCGCCTCCTGAAGAAAGTTTTGTTGACTCTGACATATCAATATTTTTAATCAAACAATATGCGCCATCCAGTTTCTTTCTTATATTATTTAATGAACCCGGACTAAATACAGCGATATGACCGTTTGTACAACCTGTATCAATATCAGAACCATCCGGTTTTTTATTAGTAACAATACAATTTCCTGACACACTATCATATTCTGTTCCTATTTCACAAGCAACACAATCTTCTCCGTCCCAATACGGAGTTTCCGAAGGACAAGTTTCACAAGAATTAGTTTTGCAGCCTTGAGAAGAAGAATTTAATAATTCTGGTACATTTGAACAAGTAAAACACCAAACTGATGTTGCCCAACCGTTATAAATCCAGTCAGACGGGAAATCTTTCATTTCTTCCAACATTTTCGGAATTAAACCTGTACAACGAGCTTCACCGGAAGCTTCGCCCATACCGGAACCTTCACTGTAAGGATAACAACCATATAAAACATTTGTACCGTCTGTAGCAAAATAGTTGCTCGTAAATGTAGGAGAACCTGAATAAGTACCAACCATGGCACCGTAAACAGGTGTACTATTTTCTCCGTAATAATTGCTAAGAGAAGCATTTATACGAGATATAGCATACGTATTTATTAATTTTGATTTACCGGCACTTGTTGAAGTAAGATATCCAACAATCCCGCCAATATATCCATGTTCTTTTCCTGCTGTTATAGAAACTTTAGTATAAGAGTTTTCTATAACAACGTTATCAGCTCTGCCGACAATACCTCCGACATAATCACCAGCAACTATAGAACCTTCAACTCCAAGATTTTTTATGGTAGAAGAACCTGCATAACCAAATAATCCGGCATTATTCAATGCTCCATTCTTTATTCTTAAATTTGTAATCTTTTTATTATTACCGTTAAATGTACCTTGATAAGCAAAATTAGAAGCATTACCTATTGGAGTCCATCCGGTACCTGCAGCATATTCACTCAAATCCATATTTGTATACAAACAGTAATTTCTGTGTAAATATTCAATAGTTGTACCGACTAAAGCAAGTTGAGCCGGAGTATTAATTACCGAATCACCCAGTTTACAAGATGTATTTGGAACATCACCTGTTGCAACACAAAAAGCACCGTCAAATTGAGTATTAGGAGGACAACATACTGCATAAGCACCTGCACCTATAGATACACCTGACGAACAAGAACAAGTACAATCATCTGAATATTCATCATAAGTACCGCCTGATAAAGCACAAACGGTATTTGTTTTACATTTGCATCTTTCACACGGCGGAACTACTTCTTGAATATCCCAATTACATGTAAGATTTCCGGCTCCAACAGGCATACAACCTTCAATATCATCTGTGAAATATTTTAATTCCGGTAATTGAGAACAAACAAAACACCAAACATTTGTACTATCCCAACCGTTATACATTTCAGGTTTCGGAAAATCTTTCATTTGGGCAAAGGTACGACCTGTTACTCCATTGCAACTACCACTACCGCAGGCATTATCCAATAAAGTTAAATCCGTAATAAAGATAGAACTTGTAATTGTACCACTGGAGGAGGAAGCAAATCCGCCATGCGGATAGTAAGAATCATGTTGGACATAGCTACCGGTATAACAATTCGTTATATTGGCGGAGCTATCCAAACTTCCTACAAAACCACCCACATCACTTCCGCTGACTGTAGCTAATGTATAGCAATCAGAAATAGTTGACGTTCCGGATTGCATAGCTACAAATCCACCTACATATCCTCCGGAAGAAATATAAGCATCATTTCCGACAAAACTTTGGGATACAGAAGCATTTCCTGCCACATATCCGACTAATCCGCCTGCACTGCCACCTGAAACATTAGCATTTGAATAACATTTTGTAATAGAACCGTTATTCATATAGCCAACTATACCGCCTGAATAGTTATAACCTGATATTTGACCTGACTCTATACCAAGTCTTTGAATATCAGCACCGTTTGTATAACCAAACAAACCGCCATAACTGGAAGAGACACTAATATTTTTTATAGCAAAATTATTACCGTCAAATTTTCCGGTGAACGGCTTATTATTATTTCCTATAGAAGTAAAATATACATTTGATAGATTTATATCATTCAATAAACAATAGCTGCCATCTAACGGATATTCTTTACCTATTTTTGCAAGATCTTTAGCAGTTTTTATTATTATTAAATTCTCATTAGCTATATCAGCACACTTATGACAATCTTTATCATTAGAATCACAATTAGGAACAGTAACACATTCACAATTCCTATAAACACTACCAGTAGGACATGCAACACATGAAGATGATGATTCATCCCATTTTGGAGTAGCACCTGAGCAACTATGAGAAATATTCAATTCACATTGATTGAGTTCGCCTACACAACCGGGTTCATTAAATGTAACTTCTATTTCGGAAATTCTTACACCGTTATAAGAAACAACTGCACCTGAGAAAACCCAACGATAATAAGTATATTCAGCAACTAAATTATCAGGAACTTTAACATAAATACTATCATTTACACTCATATAATTATTTGAATTATCATATGTAGCTAATGTAGTCCAAGAGCTGCCATCATTACTACCTTTTAACACAATATTAGCAGGAGTTCTATCTTTATCAGTACTACCATATAGTTTGAATGACAGAAGTTTTACCCCATCAGGATACTGCCACTGTATCCAAGAACTGCCGCTTGAAGCACTTGTCCACTCAAAGCCATTATCACGGGAGCCGTCAAATACTTTATAAGCTTCTCCATTAGAAGAACTTGCACTAATAGTACCATGCGAATTATTTGATAATAAAATTCTGTTATCTGAAGAAACAGAAGAATAGAAAGGTTTTGAAGGATATAGATTTGCACAAGTAGAACATCCGGGATATCTATCATCATCCATAGGGAAAGTTATCTCACAATCAGGACAAACTTCACATTTACCTTCAGTAACATTCCAAAGAGGCTTATCAATTGGACAAGCTTCGCATCTACCGCCTAAATCACTGTCTTCAACCCAAACAGGTTTTTTAGGATTAATTTCATAGCAAGTTAAACATCTATTATTCGGACAATCATAGAAAGCATGTAGTGCTGTACAATCACAACATTCATTAGAAGCACCTGATGACCCTGAAGGACAACTTCTGCTTTCTTCTATACATATGTTGCTACAATCATATTTAATTGATTTCGTACTGCCGCAATCAATACGTATCAGACAAGAATCAGAAATGGGTTCGCAATTTTGATTTTGATTATGTAATTTTCTTAATTTCGGTAAATCTGAAGTTGAGAAGCACCAATGTTCATCTTCCCAATTTTCATATAAATTATCTGAAGTTTTTAATACCTTCATTTCTGTTAATGTTTTTCCAAAACCATATTTTGAAAGCGGATTAACATTAAGTAAATCATTATTCCAATAAGTATCACTAACCAAACCGTTAGTTACAGAATATACAATTGGGCTTTCACCTGATGTACCTACAGAAGCAGAATTCAAATATGAATTTGAAATAGTGTAATCTTGTGCAGATACCGTATTCAATGAATTAATAAATCCATTTTTTACGCTGCCACTTACTTCAGAATAAACATCTTTTATTTTAGATTTACCTGTCATTGAATAAACAATGCCGGCACTATTTGAAAGAGAAATAGAACCTGTGACATAAAAATCATGAATAGAAGAGTTATTTGCAAAAACTACCAATCCCGCAGATTTAGAAGGATTACCTTTTATTCTTACATTTTCTATTCCGAAGTTTCTTATTTCAGCACTGTCTGTATAAACAAAAAGCGCAGTAGGATAATAAGAAACAGTAGAAGGTCTCGGACAAGTAGTAGCATTAGAATTAACTAAAGTAACATTCTTAATAACATAACCGTTACCGTCAAATATTCCTGAATACGGATTAGAACTGTTTGTTGCAAATGAAATCAATTCACCTGCTACATCTATATCATTAAGTAAGCAATAATTTACATCATTAGTATAATTATTATAAACAGAATCCGTACAACCGGCTTGACCTGCTCTTGTTACACATCTTAATTGGGCTAATGTGGAAATTTTTATAGAATTTGGAGGACAATCCTTTGAATCTGCTACCTGAACCGGAGCGGAAGTAATACTTGCAACACATTCAGACCCATCCCAATAAGGTTTGCTTGGATTAGTATCTGCACATAATGTATTTCCGTCTTTACATACATTCAAATTATTATAATTCATAGAAGACGGACAATTTTCCATACAACCGCTTAGTGTATTAAGTGTAATATTTGAAACAGCAACAGCTTCGCAGCCATAAGAAGAAGAAATTATCTCTATTTTGTAATAATTATAAGAGTTAATCTTATCTTCATTAACATTAATATTCCAACTCTTAGAAGCACCTGTTTCGCTATTCATATAAGTTCCAAGTGAATCATAAGAAACATTATCATTTGAACCATATAATTTAAATGCCGTTATGGCTTCGTCATCAGAATTGTTTGAATTTTTAAAGCTGATAGAATTGACTACCATTGCCTTGGGATTATAAATAATTAAATCTTGAGGTAAACTTGCATTTGAAGTCTTCCATACGGTATTAACATTATCATTATCAAATGCTTTCCAAGCATCATAACCACTGGCAGAAGCAGCAGAAACAGCTAGGCTTTCCCCTCCTAATGTACCGTTTTGAGTTAATTTGCCAAAGACTCCGCTATCAACATAATGCTGATCACTGGGACAAGCTGTACATGTGCCGCAAGCATTACCTTCTGTTGTATAGTAAGGTTTAGCAATATTAATTTCTGCGCAAGATTTACATAAACCTGTTTCACAAGTACAATATTCGTTTCCTTGTGCATCGGTATCCTTATTATCACAGGTAGAAGGATTATTGTCATCACAAGTCCATACTGTACCTGTAGGACAAGATGTGCAAGTTGTTCCGTCAAAGTTAAACGCACAACTTCCGACACTGCCAATATTTTTCTTTATTGCTTGAGTACAACTATAACAAGAATTCGTTGATTCATCATAAATTCTGTTACGTGTTGAATAATTTTCATCCACTAAACAATTACAATCAGGGACATCAAGTCCGCGCTGACTATCAACAGGACAAGCCTCGGTAATATAATGTCTTACACAGCCGTAAGCAACCGGACAAGTATCTTCTAATGATTCATAATAATATATATAATTACTGCTCTCAAGAGCATTATTTAATACTGAACAATTACAGTTGGGATATTCACCGCCATTTGGACAATTAAAGCAAGATGAAGAACAAACATTTGCACCTGTAACTTCAACATTTTTCAATCTTGGAAAATCTGCCGAAGTAAAACACCAAGCAGCATCAGACCAATTTTTATATAGATTATCGGGTGTTTTTTCAACTTTTAATTCATTTTCAGTATATCCGTCAGCATAAGAATAGCATACATTAGAACCGCCTGAACCGCTCGAACTTGAACCTGAACCTGACCCAGAACCAGAACCGCCGCCTGTACCTGAATCACCAACACCTGAAGCAAATTCGCTATATTCTTCATTCTCTTCAATAGGAGAAATGAACGCAAAATCCATTATATTAAAATCTGTAGCAGCGGAGGAATTTCCGATAGGGAAGGGATCTTCAATATAATCACCCGGCTCTGAATTAGAACCACCGGATTCGCCTCCTGACCCCGAATCTCCGGAGCCGCCTTGTTCAGGCTCACCGGTACCGGAATCACCGGAGTTGTTTGATTGAGAGCCTCCTCCACCATTACCAGTATTACTGCAAGCCTGGTTATTTTGAGATATATTTAATTTCGTTTTATTCCAATAATTATCACCTGAACCATTAGTTACATTACTGTAATAGAATACAGGCTGTACATAATTCATAGAACTGCTTGTAACGCTTCCGTTATAATAAGTAGAATTCAAAATTGAATTATTTAATTGATATACCATACCGGCAACATAAGGTGTATACCCGCCATGATCAACAATAGAAATATTTAATTGGGAATAACAATCCTTTATAGTTGAATTAGTTGCATAATATACAAGAGAAGAAGTAATATTAGCATGGGAAGCCCAATTATCCGAATCATTTTCTCCTGTAATCATACAATTTTTCAACTTAGAACCATTAGTCATAAACCCGACAAATCCGGCATTAACTTCATTAGAACCAACTGCACTCAACTCAGGGTCAACTAAAACTAAATATTGTATCGTACCGTTATCTAATTTCGTAAACAAAGAAGAAATCGATAAATCAGAATTTACTTCATAAGTATCAAGTTTAATACCTTTAATACCGTGACCGCCGCCGTCAAAAGTACCGCTATAGCCTAATGAATCAGAAGCGGCAAAAGGTGTAATCATAGCTTCTTCGCTCATATCAATATCATTCATCAAGCAATAATCTGTTTCCAAGGTATAATCAGCATAATTTTGACCATAGCCGTCATCACTAGCTGTACAACCGGCAGCTCCCGCATTTGTAACACATTTCAACTGTGCAGGAGTATATATCCTAATCGGATTATTTGCACAAGGACAAGGATCAGGAATACAATCACCATTTATATCTTCAAACTCACCATAAGGGCATTTACTGCAATAACCGCAGCCTGAATCAGTTCTAAAATATGTTCCTGAAGGACAAGGCGTACACGATTGAGAAGTTTCATTCCAAACAGTATTTTCATACAAATCATTACAACAAGAACAAGAACTGTTATGTCCTAAATCTTTAATAACCTTTAATTTAGGATACTTGCCATCTGCAAAACACCAATGAGAATCACTCCAGTCATCGTATAAATTTAAATTATCATTTTCTTTAGAAACTTGCAATTGAGCTGTTGTATAGCCAGTTCCATAAGGACTTGAAGCGAGTCCTGTTAACAATGTATCCCAATAAGTACTACTCTTAATTTTACTTGTTCCGTTTTTATATACAACAGGTTTAACATTAGATTTATTACTTATACCGGATATATCTCCGGCATAATATGAAGTTTTAATTGTTCCTTTATAATCATAAACAAAGCCGCCGCCCTTAGGATTGGAAGAGGATGATATATCGAGCATAGAATAAACATTCTCAATGGTTGTATCTGTTGAACCACTAACAACAAAAGAACCAAAGTTTGAAGAGGCAGCAACATTACCTAATGAACCTGCCAAATACACATCAGTTATTTCTGTAGCATTTTTTGCTTCATTAATTAAACCTGCAACATATTTAGAAGAATTTGAAGAAGCTGAGAAATGTAATCCCATATTCTTAATTTTTGCACCATCTGTTGAATAAAACATTGCAGAGACTGTTTCAGCACCATTATTAAAGCTGCCGGGAACAATATTTTCAATAACATAACCCGCACCATCTAACGTACCTCTAAATGATGAGGTTGTACCGATAGGAGTAAATGCTCCTGAACCCAAATCAATACTGTTCATAACACAATAATATGCATCAGGAGTATATTTAGCATAGCTTTCATCGCTACAGCCTGTTTCTCCGGCTCTGCCTATACATCTAAACTGTGCAGCTGTGCAAATTGCAACAGCATTATCATCATTTCCGCAAGGATTATCAACACAAGAACCGCCTGCACATTTTATTTGTCCAAACGGACATTCACGACATTCACCTTCACATACTTCGGCACCATCAGGAACTTGCCAACTGGTTCCTGTAGGACAAGAGCCACACTCTTCACCATTATAATATGGAGTATTAGAATTCAATTCACAGCAAGAAATACAAGTATTATATCCCGGTTTATCTATCTTTTTCAATCTCGGATAATCAGAACTGCTAAAGCACCAATGTTCACTATCCCATTGTGCATATTTATTACTATTAGTTTTTGCAATTTTTAAATCAGAAGAAGAATATCCATCAGTAACCTCAATACCATCATCTGCTGTATATCCTGTAACGGTTTTATCCCAATATGCATAATTAATAGGATATACACCATTTGTTTCTTTAGCATTAGAAGCAAAAGTAATCGGTTTAGGAGCGGAATAACCTGAAGCTGTCATTTTCGCACTATAGTAAACATTCTGAATTGATGCTCCTGAATTAACTATAGAAGCAATACCGCCTGAACTGGTTGCTTCACCTGAAGAAATAGTAACATTTAACTCAGAATAACAATTCTTAATTGAAGAACCTGTATTTAATATATTTACAAAGGAACCGAAATTGTTTGTTACTGTTCCGAAATTACCTTTAATGAATATATCATCAAATTTTGTAGATGTAGCATCATAAACCAAAGCTGTTCCGTAAAACGGAGTGTTACCTGCTGAAGTATCAACAGAAACATTTGCCAAACCAAATTCCTTGAATGTCGCACCTTCAGTAAATCCGAACAATGAAGCAACATAGTAACTGGAACCTAAATTTATTGTATACGGACTAAGTTTTACATTTTTTATAATCTTTCCGTTACCATAAATAGTACCGCTGAAAGGATTTGATGGAACTGCAACCGGATTGGAACCGGAGTCAGAACCTGTACCATTGCCGTAAGAAGCAGAACTTGCAGAAGAAATTGCTGTAATAGGTTCATTACCCAAATCAATATCTCTGGTTAAACAATAAGATGCGCTCACTGTATAAGATGAAGGACATCCGTTTTCACCTGCATGCCCTATACATCTGAATTGCTCAGCTGTAGAAATTCTTATAGCACCATTCGGACAAGTATCCGTTTCACAAGTACAAGATACAGGGTCATAATAAGTTCCGTTAGGACAAGAAGCGCATTCTGTACCATTCCAAATCTGTCCTGATGGACATGCTTCACAATATCCTGTTTCCGTATTATAGAAAGGAGCAGCATCACAGCAGTATGTTTCAGGACAAGCAGAACTTGTTTCAGAAGAACACGATGTACAAGAAAATCCTGAAGAACAAGTTTTACATGAAGGACACGCTTCACAAGAACATGTATCCACATTAAAGAACGGTGTATCTGAATTTTTATCAGCATTACACAAAGCATTATTAAGTTCTTGTTGAGTATAACAAACTCCTTTAGGTAAACTTAATCCTTCACAAGCAAGACGCATATCAGGGTATATGCAGTTTTCCAAACATGCACCATCAGCGACATTCAATTCCATCTCGCCAATAACGGCATAAGAAGCGCCGCCTATTGCTGTTATAAGAATTTTATAATATTTATACAATCCTAGGTTAGAATCTTCAATTTCGACATTCCATCTCTCACCTGCGGATAACTTGTTATTACTATAGCTTCCCAATTCTGTATAATTTTCATTATCATTTGAGCCCAAAATTTTAAACTCAGAAATAGCTTTATGCTCGGATTTAAATGAATTATAGAAATTAATACCTTTTAAGACAAACTTTTCAGGATTATAAATTGTTATATAATAAGGAGCAGCATTTGATATCCAAATTCCGGTAATATTTACACCTGAAGAAGTTCCGAACAAATCACCGTCAAATACATGCCAAGGCGCATTATCCGAACCTAAAACAGTACTTGAAGCAACTGCGAAAGAATCCCCACCTAAAGTACCGTTTGCTTCAAAATTACCGTTACCATTCCAACTGCCTCCTATTTCCCAATTGGGTCGGTCATTCGGACAAGTTGAACAAGGCAAGTTCTTACCTTCACCATCCAATTCACCTGTATAATAAGGTTTTGTAGCATCAATAGCAAAACAGGTAGAACATCTGTTATTATCCGGATAATTATAATTATTTCTATTTTCTTCATCCCAAACAGGTTTATCGGAAGGACAGGCATCGCAAGTAGAATCTATACAATCACCACCGATAAAATATGGTTTTATATATCCGTAAGCTTCAAAGCAAGAAGTACATTTACTTTGTGCTGCATTATAAGCAGTATATGCTTCACATTCTACATCTTGAGGAATATTACATACATAACAAGCCTCATTGCTTCCGTTTATAATTTGCAATTTCGGATAAGAACCGTTTTCAAAACACCATACGGTATCACTGTCCCAATTTTTATAAATATTTCCTGAGGACTTAATAATCTGCAATTCAGATGTTAAATACCCTTCGGTACCTGTTATTCCATCATTTGTATCAAAGAACGGTACAAATTGTCTGTCCCAATAAGAATCACTGATAGTACCTGAATTTACGGAAATTATCGGTTTAATATTATTACTTGTGCCTGAAATATTTCCCGCATAATAAGAATTAGTAATAGTACCGGAATTAAGTTTTATAACCAAACCGGCTGCTGTTGCACTCTCAGAAACAACAGCATTCAATTTTGAATAAGAATTTTCAAGAGTTAAATCAGTACCTTCACAAACAAAAGAAGCGAATTTAGAAGAAATACTGTTATTATTGAAATTTCCGTCGACAAACACTTGAGAAATTTCAGTACCGTTTGCCATATAAATAAGGCCGCAAGCATTGTCAACAGTAGAACTCAAACCTGAAAACTTCAATCCGATATTTCTTATTTTTGCGCCGGTAGTAGTAGCCGCAAATAATGCTGCATTGTTACCGGAAGGAGCTAATGATATATTTGAAACAACATTTCCATCACCGTCTAAAATTCCTGAAAATGCCGCAGCTCCGGAAGCAAACGGAGTAATTGCTCCGACTTCTGACATATCAATTGATTCCATAATACAATAATTAGCAGTTGGAGTATAATCTCTAAACTCACCAGAAATACAACCAATTTTTCCATAACTTGCAATACATCTGAATTGTTCAGCCGTATGAATTAAAACTGCATTATTCAAACCGTTACAAGGGAGAGGAATACACTCATCTAAATCATAATCATAAACTTCATTTTCATTACAAGTAACTCTGCATTTTGTAGTTCTTTTGGTTATTTTTTCATCCCAAATTTTTCCTTGTTCCACACAAACATCAGTACAAGTACAATTTGCATCCGCTCTGTATTGACCTGTAGAAAGGTCACAAACTGTACCGGTAGAGCTGCAAATACAAGAATTACAATTAGCTGTATTTTCTTCCCAACCTTGAGCAGAACATGCCGGAGGAACTATACATTCACATTTCGCATTCGCACCAAAACCGGAATTCTGTAATATAGAATTTCCGCTGCCATCTTTTACGCTTAAACAATTACAAGTACAAGCATTATCTGAAGTTGCATTATCTATATACGTACCACCCGTATGAGCACACACATTTTCTACTGCACATGTGCCGTCTTCATTTGTAGCGCCAACACATCCGTTTGGTATACATTCACAAGTAGCAGCTATACCGCATTCGTTTTGTGTCGGCTGCAAACCGAGATTTGAAGGGCAGATACATTTACAAGTATTTTCATCATAAGAAGCGCCTTCAAAATTTGAGCATAAATTATTTGAGGGACAACCGCCGCAAGTATAAGTATCGACATCATATATTTTTCCGCATCCGCAATCACAATTATCATAAGAACCACCATTCGGACAACGATTGGGGCACGATTCTGTTACACAAGCCTCTTTATCTGCTGCAAAAAATTTCAATTGAGCATGTGCTGAACATGAAAAACACCATATTTCAACAGACCAATCATTATACAAAGTAGGAGTTTTATAATTACCTAATCTTGTTGCAGATTCACCTTCCGCACCTGTGCAATTTGCATTATTACCGCAACCGTTTTGAAGTTCATTACTCTTTAAGAAATAGTTATTTGTAGTTGTTCCTCTCGCTTCACCAACAATACCACCCTTTTTATCACCTTCGCCGGTTAAACTGACATTTGATACAGATAAAGAATTTGAAATTATACCGCCTGAAGACTGATAACCGCTTATACCACCTGCTGAAGCAGTTCCATTTACAGTCGTTTCAGCTAAACAATTATTAATAGTACCACCGGATTGGAAACCTGTTATACCACCGGCATTAACACCATTAACTGCTCCTGTGGCTTTAGCTTCGGATATAGTACCGTTTTCTTGTTTTCCGGCTATACCTCCAGCGTTAGTAATAGCTCCGACATTATCACCGGAACCAATTATAGCCTTAGAATGAACTTTATTCAAAGTACCGATTGCAATACCGACAATACCTCCGGCATTTGATGAGCCTGAAATATGAATTGCTTCAACAGTAACATTTTGAATATTGCCGCCACTTGCAAGAGTACCTGCAACAGCTCCGGCATTTTTCCCTGTAATACAAGCAGAAGAAAGATTAGAGCAAGTCAGAGTTAAATCGCTGACACCAGTTAAATCGCTGACACCACCGGATAAAGTACCAAATAAACCGACATTATCACCATCATCAGTAGAAACAGATGAGAATGTTATCGTATGATTATTACCTTTTAATGTACCTGAGAAATCAAAAGGCACCCAATTGTTATTCAATATTATATCACCGGTCAAGCAATATGTGCCGGAAGGATTATTTCTCATAGCGTTTAATGACGTCTCATCCCAAACTGCTATATCATCCTTAGCACAACCATTAACATCTGAATTCAAATAGCATCCTTTATACCAAGTTTCTGTTGCGGAAACACCAACATTATTTGAAACAACGGTTTTGGGAGTTGTTCCGCTTGGACACGTATAACAAGTATTCCCGTTTTCATAATATGCTTGATTAGCAGCACAAGAACAGGTTATATTAGTATAATAATTACCATTTTTTACATGAGATAAAGTTAACCCCTCTCTGCAAGATGTACAACCGCTGCACTGAGAATCTGTCAAATAGCCATGACTGTTATTATTGTTTTCATCTTCCCATGATTCTATACAATATTTATTACCTTCATCCGTATCACAAACACAATTTGCACCTGGTTCTAATTCAACGTTGTTGTATGTGGTTTTTGAAGGATTTGTTATAAACGGAGCAGTACATGAACACATACAATTAATATCAGTATTCATAGTACCATTTGTAGCTTCACAAGCAGACACTCTATCAGGTATACAATTACATTTACCTCTGTCTTCACTGTCAAGAACATAGTATCCGGCTGTACAATTACAAGAGCAACTTTCCGAATTAGGAGTTGAATCAATATCATAAGCAACACAACTGTCTTCTAATTCTTCAATATCACATACACATTCACAAGCTGCTCCGTTATCACTATTCATATAATAAGCGGCAGCACAAGCATTTGTACATTCACATCTATCCGGAGCAGTACCGGTATAACCATTTTCTTCATTACAAATACAACTTGTAAGATTATTTGGATCTCTTATCAAACCTTTGGTTGAATCACATTCACAACCATTATCTTTTGCTACAAAACCTTTTACCGCATTACATATGCATGCTGTACCATTCCATACAAAACCATCAGCACCGATACAACAATTAGGAGATTCACCGGTATTACCTAATGCATCATTACATTTACATCCGGAACCGTTAGCAGTAAGTCCTCTATCAGTATCACATATACAATTACCATTCCCGTCATTTATTTTTCCTGCAACTGTACAAGTACAATCAGGTGCAGTTCCTTCAAATCCTTTATCAGAATTACAGCTACAATTTGGAGCAGTACCTGTTAAACCTAAATTAGTATTACAAGCGCAACCATCTGTAGCATTACCTATGAGTCCTTTTGTTGTATCACATTTACAACCGCCTTCACCATCATCTATTAAACCCAAATCAGAATTACATATACAATTACCATTTCCGTCATTTATTTTCCCTGCAACAGAACATACGCAACCATTATCTTTTGAAACAAATCCTTTTGTCGTATTACATATACATGCATCTATACCATTCCATATATAACCATCAACACCAATACAACAATTAGGTGCAACACCTGTATTACCTAATGAACTATTACAAATGCAACCGTCTGTAGCATTACCTGTCAGCCCTTTTGATGTATCACATATACATCCACCTGCACTTTCATTCCATACTAGTCCTAACGCAGCACTGCAACAATTAGGTGACACACCTGTGTACCCTAATGTAGTATTACATCTGCATCCGCCTTCTCCATTATCATGTAAACCTAAAGCAGGATTACAATTACATTCACCATTTTCATTTATCTTCCCGGGAACAGAACAAGTGCAAGAATTCGGAGCAGTACCTTCAAATCCTTTATCAGAATTACATATACAACTATCACCTTCTCGTTTTAAACCTAAAGAAGCTAAACATGTACATCCATCAGGTGCTGTTCCTGTAAAACCTAATGTATCGTTACACTTACATCCGCCATGACCGTCATCTGTCAAGCCTTTTGAAGAATCACATATACAATGACCATTTCCGTCATTTATTTTTCCTAAGACTTTACAAGTACAATTATTCGGTGCGGTTCCTTCAAAGCCTTCACCGGAATTGCATTGACAACTATTATCACCAAAAGGTTCTAACCCTTTAGCAGCATCACAAATACAGTCTGCACCACTTGTTATAAAACCTAATTCCACATTACATATACAACCATTAGGATCATCCGCATAAGAACCTGATACTGGCTTTCTTCTGGGATCATTACAAACGGTACATTGGCACTCTGCATCAAAAGTTTTACAAGTAGAATTTGATTTACAGACACAAGGAGGCTCATCTCCTTCGCCATTACGTGTTTTATGTTCCTCACAATTTTGGCAATTACAATCTTCGTCTATCCATTGATCTTCAGTACATTTAGAAATATCACATTCGCACTCTGTATTATTACTTGCCCTTCTTTGATTAGCTTTAGGACAATCCTCGCAAGTACAATCAGAATTAACAAATTGTGCCTCACTACAAGTATTAACTACTGACTCAACCTGGCAAGTACAAACTTGTTCAACAATATTATTATAATTTGTATCACATATACAAGCAGTTCTTTCATCATTTAAATGTGAATGAATTGGACATGTACATTCACATGACCCGCTATCAAATGATGCACCTTGCAATCCGTTTGCACAAGTGTTGTCATTACTATTACATTGACATTTACAACTGCTGTCATATTTACCCAAATTGTTGTTGCATGCAGTACCTACAACGTTATTTGGACAAATACAATTCCCATCTTCAATAACTTTTGGAGATTCACATTCAACACATCCTTCACCTTCTATATAATATTTTGAAGAATCTGAACATTCACATTCGCAACTGCTGCTGCTTTGGATTACACCTTCACCGCTGCACGGATTAGTTTCACAAACACACTTTTCTTCCGTACTATCATAAATTTTTCCCGGAGGACAGCATTCACAAACATAATCACCAGGTGTACAATTCAAAGGACAATCACAAGTACAATGTTCTTCATCAAATGTACCCTTTGAATCTAAGCAGCTTTGTCTTTTACTGTCAATACATACAAAACAGTCATAAGAGCTACTGTTCCGTTCTCTACCTGCTTCAGCTTTTGCCGAACGATTATCCCAATAAGATAACGAACAATCCTTTGAACATGCACCATACCCGCCATTACTGAAACCTTCTTCGCAAACACATGTACAACGACTGGTATCATCACCGGTACATGGACCAACAACATGGGCAAAAGTAATGTCCGCACATGTAATAGCATCAGTGCCAATAGCAATAGGTGCATCAGTCGGAGCAATTTCATCCGGAGCATAAACACCGTCATTTTTAACAACTACAATATACCTATCATTAAGATAAGTATTCTGACCAACAGAAGCACCATCAACATCAACAACAACAATACCAACAATACTTTCGGGGGAATCAATATTTTCGCCGGTTAGATTTGCATAATTAGTAACAAATTGAGCTGCTTCTTCAGAAGTAAGAGCCTTAAACCCATAAGAAACACCATTTTCCGTAGAGAAACCGTTCAATCCTGTACCTTCTGCTGAACCCAGAAGTCCAGCAGTTGCTTTATCCAATTTTAAAGTAAGTTTGGCATCAGAAACGTTAAATTGGTTCATGAATTTTTCTTTTAATAAAGATTCGGAAATTCCGCGCGGGAAATTTCCTGTTAAAGTTTTGTCTAAAGATAAAATAGCTTTTGAAGCTTCGGCTAACTCAGTGTAAGCCTTGTCATAATGAGCCTTGTTAAGAGTAGTCTTAACATCATTATGTTTTAATCCGAGAATAAGCAGAACGACTATTACTCCCACCAAAAATAGGGCAATAAGCATCTCTGCCATAGAAAAACCATATTTTTTTAACATTTCTAATAACCAGCCAAATATTGTACGTACATAAATAATACTAGCATATAATATAAAAAATTTCTACAAAAAAGATTTAAATTGTTTTTTTAAAGTTACAAAACTTTACATGTATAATTAAAAATTTTTACAAAAATTAATCATATTTTCATAACATAAAATAAAATTATTTATTTTTCTTAAAAAGAATATCTTTTTGAATAAATAAATTGGCTATAATAGTTCCTGATATGGAATGCCAAACACAAGAAACTGCTGAAATAATAGCAGCCTCAGGTATCATCGCAAAATGTTTCGTAGCCAATACGGTAGCTAAACCTGCATTCTGCATTCCTACTTCGATAGAGAGTGTTCTCTTTTTTGCTTCATTCATTTTCATAATACTACCACTGCACCAACCTGCAATATAACCTATAAAATTATGCAGAAATGCAGCGATAAATATCAATATTCCAGAACGAATAAATTGATTTCCAAAATGCGCAACAACTCCGCCAACAATAAAAGACAAACCAATAACAGAAATACCTGGCATGATTTTACAAACATCAGTAAACGATTTTTTATTTGAAAAGAAATAATTTAAAATACAGCCTAAAAGTACCGGCAAAATAGTAACAAACAAAACCGATTTAAACATTCCCAATACATCTACATTGACTGTTTGCTTTACAAGCAGATAAACTAAAAAAGGAGTCATAATCGGCGCAATTAAAGTAGATACCGTAGTCATTCCAACAGAAAAAGCAACATCTCCTTTTGCTAAAAATGCCATAATATTTGAAGAAACCCCGCCGGGGCAACAACCTACCAATATTAAACCAATACCTATCTCCTTTGGCAAATTTAAAAAATGTACAAGCAAAAACGCAATCAAAGGCATAAACGTATATTGCGCTATTGTTCCTATACATATATCAAAAGGTTTCAAAATTAATATTTCAAAATCCTTTTTTGAGAGAGTCATGCCCATAGTAAGCATAATTATGCCAAGCACAATCGTTTGATTATCACCTTTTACCCAAGAAAATAACTCCGGAATAAAAAACGCAATTATAGCAATAAAAATTATAAATAAAGATGTTTGAGAAGATAGAAAAGCTGATATTTTTTGTAAAAATTTAATCATTATTATTAAATCAATTCCCTATAACAAAAGAGCTGACAAATGCCAGCTCTTTTAAAATTTATTACGAAACTCTAATTTCTTTTGTATTCACTTTCAGTAACATACTCTTCGTCACTAGGAATAACTTTATAGATACTGATTGGTCCGTTTAATAAAATAAGTATTTCATCACCTGCAGTAGCACCAAAGTTTACACCGGGAGTAATTAAGCCTAATCCTGCACCGGCAACAGCACCTGAAGGAATACCGATAGCTAAACCTGTACCTAGGTGATCATTAGGCGCACCAGCGGCAACACCAACACCGGCACCGACAGCAGTACCAGCTAAAGTCCACCATAACGGTTTTTCCCAATAATTACTTTCCAAAACACCTTCATTCAAAAAAGCACTTGCATTCATAGCTACTGATTTTCCTGAAGGTAAAACAGCCTCTTTAACATTGATAGTCATTTTAGCATTTTTGTTAACCCATCTCGGATCTTTTAATGATTCAATAACTGCGTTAAATTTTGTTCCTTTTGGGAAAACTAAAGTACCTTCTTCTGTATAAACATCTTTTCTTGAAATAAAGTTGATAGGATCACCTATATTATGTTTTTTAGAATTGAAATTTGTTAAGAAAGCTATTCTAAGAACATTTCCTTGATCAACTAAAATTCTTTGTTCAGTAACTCTTACAGTGTTAGCAGGAGGATTAGGAATAACATTTAAATGTTCCAATCTGGGTTCTTCTTCTCTTTGATAAGTCTTTTTAACTAAGTTCAAAGCACTTCTCAATTTATAAAGAAGAACAGCAGCTTCTGCTCTGTTTAAATCTTTGTTTGGTAAAAATTCATTCAAATCAGGATAGTTTACATATAAACCATATCTGACAGTTTTTTCATAAGTGTTAAGCGCCCAAAACGGAATATCTTGAACATCACTAAAACCACCCAAAACACTGTTAGAAATATCAACATTCTTTGTGATATGGCTCATTATAGAGTTAGTTTCTGCTTTTGTAATAATACGTTCAGGTTTAAATTCACCATCTGTATAACCATAAACCAAACCAAGTTGATCATTTCTTAAAATTGTTTCATAACCACGAGTATATTCGTTAACATCAGAATAATTGTTAGGAACTGTAATTTGGAAAGTATTATTTTCTAATGCACGCAATACCCAATCAGCAAAGTCAACACGTTTTACTGATACTTCCGGATAAAATTTTCCATCCGGATACAAATCCATAATGTTATCTCTCAATACTGCATTAATTTCCATTGATGCCCAATAATTATCAGGAACATCAACAGGCGCAGCACTGACACTAAGTGCAATTCCAACCATTGCAAAAAGAGATACCAACAACGATAAAATCTTCTTCATTTTTTTTCCTCACTGTAAAATTAATTTAATACAATTATGATAATAGAATTGTAACAGAAACAAACTAATCAGCAAACAAAAAATTCATAACTACTTTACAATCCACTACATACATTAACAATAAAGGATTTTATTATTTTCCCCTTTTTTTTCAAATCTTAACAAATCTTTGCAAAAGATAAAAAAATCACTTAAGAAATTTTTTAGCTGTATCTATCGGTACGGCAAAACCTATTCCTATATTAGATTTATTATTATCCGGATTATAAATAGACTGATTTATACCGATTACTTCCGCATTTGTATCAATTAACGGGCCTCCTGAGCTGCCGGGATTTATTGCTGCATCAGTTTGTATTTTGTTACGCTGTTTATCTATCCTGCTGACAATTCCAATTGTAAGAGTATTATTGAAGCCAAACGGATTACCTATAGCTAATACCTTCTGCCCTACTTTAACATTTTGAGAATTTCCCAACTTTACCGGAATAAGAGCCTCTTGCGGATAAATTTTTATTAATGCCAAATCAGAACCATCCTCAAAACATCTGACAATATTTCCAGTTAATTCTTTACCGTTATAGAGTTTTATTTTTATCTCACTTACACCTTCAAGAATATGTTTACTTGTTAAAATTAATCCTTCTTTTGTTATAATACAACCCGTCCCGCTCGAATATTCATCCTCTGCTATTTTCCCATCAACAGATACAATGCTTGGAGAAATTTTTTCATAAATAGCTATATTTGAAAGTTCATCATCTTTATAAGCAAAAACATTTGAAATATTAAGAGTATTTATCAATAATCCCGCTAAAATCGAGAGAAAAATTTTATTTTTACATGCCATAATGAAAACTCCTATAATATATAATTAAAAATATTAAATCAGATTATATAAAAATTTTTATTGTGCATATTTCTAAAAAAAAGATTAGAATAATTCAATAAATCTGTTCATAAATATACAAACTTGCTCTTTAATATTTTTTGATAGACAATAGTTTTATCAGAGGAGGAGTATATGGAATTAGATATTATAAAAGCACAAGACAGTGAAATAGCATCACTTATAGAAGAAGAATTAAAGAGACAACAATCCACAATAGAATTAATTGCCAGCGAAAATTTTACATCCAAAGCGGTTATGGCAGCTTGCGGCAGTGTTTTAACAAACAAATATGCAGAAGGAAAACCTCAAAAAAGATTTTATAACGGATGCGATATAATAGACAAAATAGAAATAATCGCACAAGAAAGATTAAAGAAACTTTTTGGGGCTGAGCATGCTAATGTTCAACCGCATAGCGGAGCTCAGGCAAATATGGCTGTTTTCCTTTATGCTTTGAAACCGGGTGATAAAGTTCTCGGCATGGATTTATCAAATGGAGGACACCTAACACACGGATCACCGGTAAATTTTTCCGGACTATATTTTGATATAGCTTCTTACGGAGTTGATGACAAAGGTTTCATAGACTACGATGACCTGGAAAAACAAGCACTTAAAGAAAGACCGAAATTAATTATAGCAGGTGCAAGTAATTATCCGAGAATAATAGATTTCAAAAAATTCAAAGAAATAGCAGATAAAGTCGGCGCTTATTTAATGGTCGATATTGCACATATCGCAGGCTTGGTTGCAACAGGTTTGCATCCTTCACCTATTCCGTATGCTGATTTTGTTACTTCAACTACTCATAAAACTTTAAGAGGGCCAAGAGGCGGAGTAATTATGTGCAAACAAGAACACGCTTTAGGTATTGACAAAGCCGTTTTCCCCGGTATCCAAGGCGGACCTTTGGAACATATTATTGCAGGAAAAGCTGTTGCTTTTGGCGAAGCATTGAAACCTGAATATAAAACATATTGTGAACAGGTGGTTAAAAATGCAAAAACACTTGCAAATACTCTTGTTGAAGAAGGACTGGATATTGTAAGCGGAGGAACAGATAACCATTTAATGACATTGGATTTAAGAAAAGTAAATATGACAGGAAAAGATGTCGCAAATTGGCTAGAAGAAGTTCATATTACAGCAAATAAAAATACCGTTCCAAATGACCCGCAATCACCTTTCGTCACCAGCGGTGTCAGATTAGGCACTCCGGCGGTTACTACAAGAGGTTTCAAAGAAGCTGACATGGTCGAAGTAGGCAAAATTATTGCTAATACGGTTAAATACCATGATGATAGTTCAAAAATGAAAGAAACGGCTGAAAAAGCTGCCGCTTTATGTAAAAAATATCCGTTATATTAGGGAGTTAGGACAATAGCAAATTTTTCAAGTTTAAATATAATAGGTTTACTTATCGCTTTTACTTTTGCACTGTTTTTAGTTCCGCTTGTTAGGAAAATGTGTATGAAAGAGGGTTTTTTTGATGTACCAAATGAAAGAAAAATTCATAAAAAACCCATTCCGAGATTAGGAGGAATTGCTATTTGGCTTGCAACTATATTTACCTTTGTCATAATTATACTAATGAAAGGTGAATATCCGTTCGGAAACAGTATAAGTGCAATATTTATAGGTGGTACGATAATGTTTATCTTAGGACTTGTCGATGATACCTACGGTTTGAGTGCAAAATTTAAACTTTTTGTTCAAATAGGAGCTGCTCTTATTGCTTATTTATTAGGTGTACAAATTGCTTTTGCAAATATTCCTTTTATTGATACTCCGATTATATTCGGTTTATGGAGTCTGCCAATAACTATTTTATGGATTGTAGGTTTATCTAATGCAATGAATTTTATTGACGGAGTAGACGGACTGGCAGGTACTGTAGGTGTAATAGGTGCCATCACTCTCGGAATAGTTTCTTTGGTTGCAAATCAAGTTTCTTCTACCTTAATATGTTTTATTCTAGCAGGCGCTTTAATGGGCTTTTTGGTATTTAATTACAATCCGGCAAAAATATTTATGGGTGATTCAGGATCCTTATTTATGGGATTTCTGCTTGCTACCCTTGCTATTGTAGGGGTTATGAAGTTCGTCGCATTCACGATACTTCTTCCTGTATTTATTTTAGCTGTACCACTATTTGATATTTGTTTTGCTACATTCAGAAGATTATTAAAAGGTAAAAGTCCTTTTACTCCTGATGCGGAGCATCTGCATCACAAGCTTCTCCATGCCGGGTTATCCCCAAACAAGACAGTTTTTGTATTCATGCTTTTGACTGTCAGCGCCGGTATTGTTTCTACTTATCTTGCAGGAGTCCTTAATTTTTATTTGTATATAATTATTGCTATTTGTTTACTTTTGTTTTTTTCATCACTATTTGCAAAACTTACAAGGAAATAGCTTAATTGAATTATCAAAATAAATAGCTGCTTGCTATATCAAAAATTTTCAGAAACAAATATGTTATTGAAGCAATTAATATAATAATAAATATAATTGTTAAAATTGCATCAAAAAGATTTTTATTTTTGTTATAACGTATTTTTTTCGCCTTATTTTGAAACAGATTTTGAATATCTTTATCTGAAATACTTCTTTGAATTTCTCTTTTAAAATCAATCAGACTTTCATATTCAAAAGAACAAGACGGACATTTTTTTAAATGATTTTCAAGATTTTTTTTCTCCGATGCATTCAAATTATTATTTAAATATGAGCAAAGATAATCTTGAATAAAATAACATTCAGGATTAAAAAAATAACTTTTTGAATTTTTGTTTTGATAACTCATAGCTAAACCTTTCTATTCTAAATATTCTTGCAATTCATCTTTTAATTTTTCTCTTGCTCTTGATAATCTTGATTTTATTGTTCCAATATTCGTTTTGGTCAAATTGGCTATTTCATCATAACTTAGTCCTTCAATTTCTCTTAAAATAACAATTGAACGAAATTTTGCCGGCAAACCGTTTATTGCATTTTCAATTTTTTCTTGTAATTCATTACCTAAACTTTCTTCCTGAGGAGTTGAAGAACTATCTTCAATATCTGTATTCTCATTTACTTCGTGTTCATCGGTTGAATGAACAATTTGTAAAGAGTAAGTCGTAATTTTGTTCTTTTTTCTTAAAAAGTCATAGAAAATATTTGTTATTATTCTGTTTATCCATTGATTAAAATGATTGGGATTTTTTAAATTTTTAATAGATTTAGATATTCTGAAAAGAACCTCTTGAGTTAAATCTGATATTTCAACACTGTTATCTAATTGCGCAAATGTATTATAAACCTTATTTTGATACCTTCTGACCAACTCATTTAAAGCATTTTTATCATCTGTTTGTGCCAATTCTATAACTTCTTTTAAGCTTATATCTTTATAATTATTCATTTATTTTGTTATATAATTTTATAAGATATTTTTGATTACCAAAAAGAGTAGACTTGAGAATAATTCTTTATGAAAAACGACAAAATCTCCGATATAAATAAACTGTCTTTAAAGAAAAGAAATAACTATCAGTTATTGGATATAAATGAATATTCTGATGAAAATAAGTTTTTAAATTCTGTTGGAGAATTTCTTAAAAATGATACAGATATTCTTCATATTATTCCATCTGCCTCATCAGATAATTTAACTGTTGATTGGGTAAAAAAAGTAAGAGAATTATGTTCTATATATAATTGTTTACTTATTATTCATAACAGACTTGATATAGCAAGAGTAACCGACTCTGACGGTATATTTTTTGATGAAAAAGGTATTCCGATAAAAGACATAAAAGATATTTCTGAAGGTATAATAATAGGTACTTCTCAAGAAAATTGTGAACTTGCAGATTATATTCTTACTGAAAAAAATAAAATCACTGTTTTATAACAAAATAACAATTTGCCATAAAATTCAATTAACAAGCCAATTTCCAAATTTTAACTTGTCGTAATAAATTATTTATTATAACATATAGTTGTTAAACTCGTTCAAAGTAAAGGAGATTAGTATGTTAAATCTTGAAAACACAATTGAAAGATTTAAAGATATTATTGCTCAAAAAGACGATGAACTTTTAAAAGAAGAACTTGGCAATATCCACTTTGCTGATATTGCAGAAATATTTGACGAGCTTGAAGAAAATGAAAGATTACACTGTTTTGAATTACTGGAAGAAGATGATGCGGCAGAATTATTGGAGTTTTTGAGTCCGCAAATTCAAGTTGAAATACTGAGCACACTGGACGAAGAAAAAGCCTCAAGAATAATTCTCAAGATGCCTCATGATAGTGTTGCCGATGTACTTGGCGATTTGGAAGATGATGATTCAGAAAACTATTTGAATAAATTGCCGGAAAGATTATCTAATCAAATAAGAGAGTTATTGAGTTATCCGGAAGACAGTGCCGGCGGCATAATGAACTCAGACGTCATTACCGTTGATAAGGATATGACAGTTGATGAAGTAATTTCGTTCTTAAAAATCAAGGCGGAAACGGATAAAGTAGAGCTTTATTATGTTTACGTTATTGATAAATCTGGGCATTTGCTCGGTGTTTTGAGTTTGAGAAGTTTATTTACCACTCCGCCCTATGTTAAGGTTGAGGATATAATGATAGCCGATTTGGTCAGAGTTAACGTTGATGATGATCAGGAAGTCGCCGCTGAAACTCTTTCAAAGTACGGCATACTGGCCGTTCCTGTCGTTGACCATTATGGAAAGCTCAAAGGTATCGTTACTTGGGATGATGCGCAGGATGTTGTTGAAGAAGAAACAACCGACGAAATTCTTCAATCATCAGGTATTTCTACCGATATAATTGAAGAAGATGATGAAATCTTAAATGGTCCTATCAGAACTTCTGTCATAGCAAGAACTCCATGGTTATTTATCACATTGGCAGGTGAATTCTTAGCGGTAATCGTGGCAAAAGTTTTTTCTCCTACATTGGAAACACTTCCTTTAGTAGCCATCTTTATGCCTCTTCTTGCAGGTTTGGGAGGAAATATAGGAACTCAAAGTATTACTATTATGGTCAGAGGTCTGTCAACCGGTGAAATTACTCTTACAGATGCTTTTTATCAAATTTTTAGAGAATTGAAGATAGGTATTTCAATAGGATGTTGTTTCGGTCTTATTGTAATGTTATCTCTATTCTGTATGCATTTTTCTCAAGATTGGCAAAAAGATGTCGCTTTGGGTATTGTTGTAGGCTGCGCAATGTGTATAAACATGGCTATGGCTACGGTTATAGGTACAATTACTCCGTTTTTGCTTAAAAAGATAAACGTTGATCCTGCTATTGCAAGCGGACCTGTTATTGCTACTTCCATTGATGTTATTGGTTTGGCAATATATTTCACTTTGGTAACTTCTGCATTAAAATGGCTGGTTTAAAGATTAATTTTATTTTTTTCAAAATCTTCTGCTCTTTTTATTATAACTCTGCTAACTTTTTTGTTTTCATCCAGAGCCTTTTTAATTGTTTCTACACTAACGCCTAATGCAATTGCAACTTCGTTCATCGAATCATATTTTGATACATGATCGGTTTCATCAATCATATATATAGGATCAGAAGCTGCACCAAACGAAACAGATGGTTTGGTCAAAGAAATATTTGATCTAATATTAAAATTATTAATAAAACTGATTTTCATAACAATTATATAAATCCAAAAAAAATATTTTTTTGCTATTAAAAAACTATTTTTTTATTTTTTTGATTTTGTTGAATAGCAGGCAATCCCCACCTTACGTATTACCTTGAATAAGCACCGAGTTCCATATTATATTGTACTACCGATTTCATCTTTTCAAGTTTTGCCTGCAATTCTTCATCGATTTCAGGAACATCTGCTGTCATATATTTCATGACAAACTCAAGAGATATAGTATATATTTTATCTCCGTTATCATGTGGATTACGAATAGTTATTGTCCCCGGTGGATTATCAACACTACCGGGCTCTATTGCATAAGCGTGCCCCTCAAGGATAGGTATTTCAACTCCTGTATTCATGTCCTTAATTTTACCAAATTTTACTACTCCTTCTTTTTCTAATTCCTTTAATTTATCATCTGAAATACTTATCGTTAAAGCATTAATCAAATCTTGTTTAGTCGGATTTGTCTTATAAATTCCATTTTTATTACCAAATAACAATATCATAAATTTTTTAATTTCTCCTCCATCTAATAATTTCTCACCACCGGCTTTTAATATTGCTATTTCCATGGCTTTTGCTGTTTTATCACCTGTACAAAGCTCTATTGTTTTTCCATGATCAAGATAAATAGGACTGTCTATCTCTTCTTGACTAATTCTATAAGGAATTCTTGAACCTATTTGGTAATTTTTGGACAAACTATCAATATCAAAATTAAAAGATTCACTATATTCATACAAGTTAACTATCCAGTCACCGGTTTCATCATCAAATTGTATTATGGAATCTTTATCTCCAAAATTTTTGGTTAAATCTATATTTTGTGTACCTAACCACCATAATCCTGTTAATAACCAACAATCGCCTACGCCTCCCTGATTTACATTGTATACTATACCATCACGTTTACAATCCAAAGAGGTATCCCTTACTGTTTCCAATTTAACTTTACCTGAACTTATTACTTGTCGAACTTGCTTCGTTCCTATACCAGTAGTGACTATTTTAGCTAACGGTTCACCATCCAGAGTCCATTCTGATACTGATTTTTTTAAGTTTGAACCTGTTATAACTTGTCCCGCCACTTCTTGTAATTCATATTCACTTACTTTTTTATGGTATTCATTTGATAAAGTTTTTGTATTTTTATCATATTTTCTTAAAATTTCTTCACTTGATTCAAAAGTTTTGTATCCAATATTATTCCCGCTACTATCTAACCCCAGAGCGTAAGTTGTAAAGTATTTATAAGAATCATCATAAGTCATTTTGGATTTCATTATATATTTTCCCAATACATCTTTTATATCTTTTCCAAAAATAGTATTTATTGTAGCTGTAATACCTAATTTTCCGGTATCGGTATTAATAATAGAATAGTTTTCTAAAAGTTGATTATTTATAAACTTGTTTGCATTAGACGAAGAACAAAAATCGGATTCTTCATTTTCTAATTCAACTTTATATTCATCTTCATAAAGAGTAGATGTTGTTTTTTTATCCTTCTTGATTATTTCATACCCTTTGAAACTTTTTTGTAGATCCCCCATTTGTATATCATAAAGATCCTTAGGATATACTGTAGTCGTAATTAAACATTTATCTATAGTTGATCCATTTTCCGTACCTGATTTTATGCTGGTTTCTGAAATAGAATCTCCTCGATAATCCTTTATACTTGCCGTAGTTAAATCGCCATTGTTATTAACCGTAATCTTTTTTGTAATATTAGAATCAGAATCATAATATTCATAATTATAGTCAGCTGTAGTAAAACTCATGGAACCTTCTGTTTTTATGCCATTTATTGTTCTGTAAAAAGTTAAGGAACCTTCATCATTTTGATTGAAGTAAGCTGTTATTTTTGTTTCATTATATTCTACCGTATATTCTTCAAATACTGTTTTATTACCTTCCATTTCATGAACTGTTCTGCTGTAACTATAAGTTATATCGTTTTCTGTATAAGAATCAGAGAAATCTAAATCACGATTATTAAATCTTTTAATTTTTTCTGCTTGCATTTCATTATCCATTTTCATCCCATCGAGTTCCTGCCGAGCCTGTTCTAATTCAGTTTGTACTGTTTGGATTTTATCGTAATTATCATAATAAGCAGAATAGTCTTCACTGTCCGGTTTATTCTGTAAACTTGTGAGTGTATTTTCTAATTCATTTACTTTTGATTTTTGAGCTTTAATTTCTTCATCAGAATGGGGTATAGCAATAATTCTATTATTAATAGCTTCATAATCCAGTTTATCAGTTACATCGTGAAAAGCAGTATAAGCTTCATTTCTTAATTCATTAATTGTACTTTCTTGTATTGATTTATATTTATCCTCAATTTTTTTAGCTTCATTTTGAAGTGAATCAAACCCATCAAAAATAACTTTATTCATTTCTTCTTTAGAAGAAGGAATAGCTTGTGTGTTTACACTTGTACTAACAGGATTGCTTGATGTTGTTTCTTTTGTACTGCCTATTCCTGCTATAGTAGCTGTTTCATCTGCACCTTCTGCGTTTATTGAACTCGATGATTTAACTTCATTCGTTGCACTCCAAGAATATAAAAGTGAATAATTGCCCGCAAAATCAACTCCGTAATTCTCTTTTGTATAGTTCCATATACCGTTTTCATCAATATCAAATATTTCTTTATTTTGAATTTCTTCAGGATTTTCTTTTGAATATGTTATTAATAATCCATTATTTATTTCTAAAATATTTCCTTCTTTATCAATAGTTATCTCAGCGCTGCCTATTTTTTCATTGATATTGAATGACAGAGTACTTGTAAATGTTTCTTCTGTACTATCTCCTTCAATAAAATCCTTAAAGTTATCATCAACTTTAACAGCATTATTTATTTCTTTTTTTATATTTTCTATAGAAGTTTGAGCAAGGTCACTACAAACCATACCCTCTTCATAAATTACATCATCAACTTGTCCTATTGCTAATTGACCGTATTCATAATATCTGTCACCAACTAATCCGTTAGCTAATTCACCATCAGCATAAATGCTTCCCCCGATATTTTCAATTTTCGGAGCAGCCGGAGTAACTACTACAGGAATAGAAGGCAGAGGAGAAAGAGTAGTTGTCTGTCTCCTTCTTATATTAGGTGTGTTTATTGTTACTCTGTTTATAACTTTTGGAGTTTCCTTTGGAGTTACATTATTTACCGTTCTTGCTGTTCTTCTCACTGCTACACGTCTTTGCATAGCTATATAGTTTTGAGCATCTAACAATTCGTTTCCTCTTTCTTGAAACTCTTGTTCATTATTATTTGTATCTTGTTCTTTTTTATCTTCTTGAGATTGAGCAGTATTCTTTTCATCAGGTTTTTCTTCAACCTTTTTTGTTTGTTGTTGAAGAATTTCCTTCTTTAAAAATTGATTAGAATAATTTCCGTATTCCATTTTTGTTTCTCCTTATTAACAACCCACACATATATGCGTATACATGCGAAATTTTCCGCACAATATATATATCGGCATATTTTTTAAAAACTTTAGGATTTTTAGTGTAATCTTTACAATTCTTTACAAAATTTTCAGTTATTTATTCTACGAAAAAATCCAAAAACATTTGATTAATTTATACTTGTAAACATTTTTTTTTATATGGTAATATATTGTATAGAAATAAATATTTGTAGTTTAATTTATTTGTATTACAATATTTCTATTATGCTCTGTAACAGTTAATATTAAGAGGGAAAAAAAATGACATTACCAAAAGTTGCTTATTTCTCTATGGAGATGGCTTTAGATCAATCATTAAGTACTTATTCAGGCGGTTTAGGATTTTTAGCAGGAAGTCACATGCAATCAGCCGGATACTTAGGTATGCCAATGGTGGGAGTTACTGTTTTATGGTCATTCGGTTATTATGACCAAAGAATTGACCAAAATAACAACGTAGAAGTTGCTTATGTTAGAAAACAATACGATTTTCTTACTGATACAAATATAACTGTCGATGTTGATATATTCGGCAAAAAAGCAAAAGTTAAAGCATATCGTGTAGAACCACATTTGTTTGGAACATGCCCGATATATTTATTGACTACCGATATACCTGAAAACCCTGAAGAAATCAGAAAAATTTCTTACAGATTATACGATGGTGACGAAAAAGTAAGAGTAAGTCAAGAAATTATGCTTGGTGTAGGTGGTGTAAGAGTTCTTCTTGCCGCAGGCTACAAATTCGATGCACTTCACATGAACGAAGGGCATGCTCTTCCTGCTGCATTTGAATTGTTGCGCATGTATAACGGTAATCTTGAAAAAGTTAAAGAAAAAACCGTATTTACTACTCACACACCTGTTGCCGCAGGAAACGAAGTTCACAAAGTTGACTTGTTGTATCAAGCAGGTTTCTTTGTAGGTGCTTCAAGAGAAACAGCCGTAAGATTGGGCGGTGAAGATTTTTCACTTACTGTAGCTGCTTTAAGAATGAGCAGAATAGCTAATGCAGTATCACAATTACATGGTCTTGTTTCTAACAAAATGTGGGAATGGGTTGACGGTAAATGTCCTATCACTGCAATCACAAATGCTGTTAATCTTCACTACTGGCAAGATGCAAGAATTAGCAAGGCTGAGACGCTTGATGATTTATTAAATGCAAAAATTGAAATGAAAAAGGAATTATTTAAATACATTTCAAGTAATACAGGAAAAATGTTTGATCCCAATGTATTAACCATCACTTGGGCAAGAAGATTTGCAGATTACAAAAGAGCATGGTTAATATTGATGGATAGAGCCAGAATTTCCAAATTATTAAACGAAAATAAAATTCAACTTATTTTTGCAGGAAAATTCCACCCCGATGATACAATGGGGAAAGAAATGTTCAATAACATTCTTCACCAATCAACAGAATTAAAGAATGTTGTAGTTCTTCCTAATTATGAACTTGAACTTAGTGCTTTATTAAAGAAAGGTACTGATGTTTGGTTAAATACTCCGTTAAGACCTTTTGAAGCATCCGGTACTTCCGGCATGTCTGCTAATATGAACGGTGCTATTCACCTTTCTATATATGACGGTTGGACAGTAGAAGGTACTTTCAACGGAATTAACGGTTATTCAGTAGAGTATCCGGGATTAGATGATGATATTCCTTGGGAAGAACGTCATTGGAAAGACCATGAATATATTATGAATATTATTGAAAATGATATTATTCCTACTTATTATAAAAATAAACAACGTTGGGCTTACTTAATGCGTCAAGCTGTAAGAATTTCCGAAGGATATTTCAACTCTGACAGAATGGTTATTGAATACTATAACAGATTATATAAACCAATCGCTCACAGAGATGGCAGCAATCCTACTTATGATGATTCAGCACTTCATTTTGAAGAAAAAGCTAATCTTGACGCTTGGACTTATTCAAATATTAAATAAGTAGTAAAAATTAAAATATTTTTGATGTATAATGATGTCTGTAGATGTATTCTGCGGACATCATTTTTTGAAATAAAAGTTTATTTGGAGGAGTTGTATGAAATTAGCTAATCCGCTTGCAAGTGCCATGACGGAAAAAAATAGAGATACAGCTTACAAAGCTGTTAAACAAGTTTTAGATAATGGTGATTTAGATGCGTGGAGTTGCTTAGTTGAAAATGCAGACAGAATATTTCCTTTCGTAAAAGAAAATATTGCAAAAAACTTCTCTAATATAATAAATGATAATAATTATCAAAAACTGTTTTCACTATTTAAAATTTATTCTTATGATTTTGATGAATATTTTGCGGAAATTTTATTAAAACTATCAGAACGGAATTCCCAAATTACTGATGAAATGCTTGAACTACTAAAATCAGGAACTGAAGATGAAAAGACTTATGCTGCAAAATATTTTTCTTTTGTAAAAGACAATCGTGCTGCTTCATATCTTTTAGAATCCTTCTCTTCCGAATTTGAACCACTTAAATATAACAGTGCTAAAGCTCTTGGCGATATGAAAGATGAACATTCTTATAATCATTTTGCAGAAAAATTAAAATCTGAAGATGATTGGGAAAAGACTGAAGCCGTTCAATTTTTGGAAGCTTACGGAGACAAAAAAGCATTTCCTTTACTTTTAGAAGCAATGGCAAATTCTGACATGCCTGAGAATATTGCAGGTCACATAGCACTTTTGGAAAATATATCTGATTATTTCGGATCAGAAAACAAAGAAACAGAAGAATTATCGTTGGAATGCTTCCAACATATTCTTGCCAGCGAAGCTGAAATTTGGCCTTTATCAACAATTATTGATTTTAAAATTTATGAATGCTTAGAAAAATTAATAGATTTAATCAAAAATTCCTCAGATAATATAAAGGGCAGATATGCAAGCTTGTTGTTATATGCAAATAATCAATTTTCTATGTTTTTAGAAAATAACGAATATAAGTTTAATGAAGATAAAGAAACATTAGCTGAACTGGATGAAATCGTAGCATTATTAAAGGGACAAAGCTCTGATTTTTGGTCATCCTGCAAAAATGAAATTAAAAAAGAATTATTATGTAATAATACAAATCGAATATCTTTTGTTATAGATATTATTACAGAACTTGATTTAAAAGAGTTTGCTGAAGAAATGAAAGCTCTTGTTGAAAATCAAACCGATGAAATAATACTTTATAAATGTGCAGTTTGCCTGTATAAATTTGGAAAATACGATTATATCGATAAGAACAAACTTTTTGAGAAAATCACCGATACAAATTTGCAGGCACATATAAATTCACTTGCCGCTTTGGCTAATTAATTGATGAGAGGATAGTTATTTGAAAGATGTATCTATAATACTGGTAAGTTACAATACAAAAGACTTAACCGTAAATGCGATAAAATCAATTTATGAACAAACAAAAAATATAGATTTTGAAATATTTTTAGTTGATAACAATTCGCACGATGATACCTGTAAAGAGGTGGAAACTCAATTTCCTGAAGTAAATATTATTCATAATGAAAAAAATCTTGGTTTTGGAGTTGCTAACAACCTTGCTATCGAGAAATCAGATGCTCAATATGTTTTCTTATTGAATACAGACACAAAGCTCTTAAATAACGCCATAAAAATCATGTTTGATTTTATGGAAAAATCCGAGAATAAAAATATAGCTATTTGCGGCGGAAATCTTTATAACAAAGACAATATGCCTACATTTTCGCACGGAGTATTTTTAACTCCTTTTGCAAAGTTTATAAAGACATTCGGATTAAAGTATCTATTTAAAAAAGAATTAAAAAAACTAAAAGCAGATACAACAAACAAAAATGAAGAGTTAAAAAGTGTCGAATTTATTTGCGGAGCCGATTTATTTTTAAGAAAATCAGTTTTGGATAAATTAGGAAGCTTCGACCCTATATTTTTTCTATATTATGAAGAAACAGAATTGCAATACAGAATAAGAAAAGCAGGATATGAAATATATATAGTACCGGAAGCTAAAATTGCTCATCTGGAATCATCTTCATCAAAAAACAAATTAAGAAAGAAAAATATATTTTTAAAAAGCGAATATATATATTTGAAAAAATGTTTTTGCAAAAATATTTTTTCTATTTTATTTTTGAAAAGCATATATCTGCTTTCTTTAATTCCGCTCCTTTTGAAGAACCCAAAAGAAGGAATCGGAACATATTTATATATATTGAGTAATTAATATTCAATGCCAAATAAAACTATTAAAATATTATTATAAAAAAGAGGATACCAAAAGGTATCCTCTTTTCTGTTTTAAAAATATTTATTAGCAGCAGCAGCAAGTTTTATTAGCTCTTTCTTCAAGAACTGCTTGAGCTGCGGCAAGTCTTGCTTGAGGAACTCTAAACGGTGAGCAAGAAACATAATTCAAGCCAATTTTGTGGCAGAATTTTACACTGTTAGGATCACCGCCGTGCTCACCACAAACACCGCCTACTAATTGAGGATTAACTTCTTTTCCTCTTTCCATAGACATTTCAACGAGTTGTCCGACACCGGCTTGGTCAAGAGTAACAAACGGATTAGTAGGTAAAATCTTTTGTTCTACATAGTTCTTTAAGAATTTACCTTCTGCATCATCTCTTGAATAACCGAAGGTCATTTGAGTCAAATCGTTTGTACCGTAAGAGAAGAATTCTGCATACGGTGCTATTTCATCAGCTGTTAAAGCGGCACGAGGAATTTCTATCATTGTACCGAATTTATATTCCACTTTAACTCCTTTTTCAGTCATAACTTCATCAGCAACTCGAACTAAATCTTCTTTTACAACTTTTAATTCGTTAACGTGTCCGATAAGAGGAACCATTATCCAAGGACGAACAGCATAACCTTCCTTCTTTAAATCACAGCAAGCTTCAAAAATAGCTCTAACTTGCATTTCGTTGATTTCAGGATAGGTTAAACCTAATCTGCACCCTCTTAATCCCATCATAGGATTAGATTCAGATAAGTTTTCAACTATTTCAAGCATCTTTTCATCTTCGCTGCATTCTTGTTTAAGAGCTTTCTTAGTTGCGACTTTTTCAATCAATTCAACCTTAGAAGGTAAAAATTCATGAAGAGGCGGATCTAATAATCGTACTGTTAAAGGTTTGTCACCTAAAGCTTTAAACATAGCGTAGAAATCTGAATATTGCATAGGTAACAATTTATCCAAAGCTTCTTTTCTTGCTTCCTTTGTTCCTGCAATAATCATCTTTTGTACCCAAGGAAGTCTTTCAGGAGCCATAAACATATGTTCCGTTCTGCAAAGTCCTACACCCTCTGCACCGAACTTCAAAGCATTTTCAATATCTTTCGGAGTATCAGCATTAGCTTCAACTTTTAATTCTTTAATTTCATTTACCCAAGTGAAGAATTTTTCAAAGTCACTGTCAATACCTGCTTCAACAAGTTCAATAGCACCTTCCATAACTTCACCTGTACCGCCGTCTAAAGATATAATGTCATTTTTGTGGAATACACTGCCGTCAGCACAAGTAACGGTTTCTTTTTCAAGGTTTATAGATAAATCTTCACATCCTGAAACACAAGGCTTACCCATACCTTTAGCAACAACCGCAGCGTGAGAAGTTGCACCGCCACGAAGAGTAAGTACACCTTGAGAAACTGCCATACCGTGAATATCATCAGGACAAGTTTCAATTCTGACTAAGATAACTTTTTCACCCTTAGCACCACGTTCAGCAGCTTCTTCTGTATCGAATACGATTTTACCAACAGCAGCACCCGGTGAAGCATTAACACCTTTAGAAATTTTGTGTGCATGCTTAACAGCCGCAGGGTTGAAGCAAGGCAACAATACTTGGTATACTGAATAAGGATCAACTAATTTGATAGCTTCTTCTTTTGTAATTATGCCTTCTTCATACATATCAACAGCAATTTTGATAGCAGCTTTAGCTGTTCTTTTACCGTTTCTTGTTTGTAATATCCAAAGTTTTCCGCGTTCAATAGTGAATTCCATATCTTGAACATCGTGATAACCTTTTTCAAGTTGTTTTGCAATAGCAACATATTGTCTGTAAATATCAGGCATATCATTCTCAAGTTCTGCAATTTGTTTCGGAGTTCTAATACCTGCAACAACATCTTCACCTTGAGCATTAACAAGATATTCACCATAAAATTTATTTTCACCGGTTGCAGGATTACGAGTAAATGAAACACCAGTTGCACAGTCATTACCCATATTACCAAATACCATTGTTTGTACATTTACTGCAGTACCGTAGTTGTGATCAATTTTGTTCATGTTTCTGTAAGCAACCGCACGAGGAATATTCCAAGAACGAAATACTGCTTCAATAGCTTCTTCAAGTTGTACATATGGATCTTGTGGAAATTCTTTTCCCGTAACTTCTTTAATAGTTTTCTTATAAATGGGAATAAGTGACTTCCAACCTTCAGCAGATACTTCAGTATCTGATTTTACGCCTTCTCTGGCTTTTACTTTTTCAACTTCAGTTTCAAAGTATTTTTGTCTGTCCATTTCCCAAGCAACAGAACCAAACATTGTTAAGAAACGACGATAACTGTCATAGCAAAATCTGGGATTATTAGTAAGTTTAACCATTGCTTCAACGGTTTCATCATTCAAACCTAAGTTCAAAATTGTTTCCATCATACCTGGCATAGAAATTCTTGCACCTGAACGAACGGAAACTAAAAGCGGATTAGTTTTATCGCCAAACTTTTTACCAGCTTGTTCTTCAACTGATTTAAGCTTTTCTTTTACTTCATCCATCAACCCTTCAGGCATTTTATTACCGTGATTAATGTAATCCATACAAGTTTCTGTTGTTATAGTAAGTCCCGGAGGAACAGGCAAATCTAAATTTGTCATTTCTGCAAGGTTTGCACCTTTTCCGCCGAGAAGTTCACGCATTTTGGCATTTCCTTCTTTAAACAGCCAAACTCTTTTTTCTGTCATAAATAACTCCTTCCTTTTCTCTATAAAATATTTATAACATAAAGGTATTCAAATTTAAATTATTAGAATAATTCTTTTTATTTTGTTTATATGTGCAAAAATTTATAACAATGCTATCTTTAATTATTTGTTTCTCTATAAGTTTTTAATAAAGCAGCACCAACAACACCTGAAAAATCACCAAGCTTGGTTTTTTCTATTTTCACACATTCAGACGGAGTAGGCAGAGATTTTTCAATAGCTTTATTTTTTGTCATATCAAAAAAGAAATCAACAGCTTCAATCAATCCTCCGCCTATGATAATCAACTCAGGATTAAAGAAATTGATAACACTAGCTATTCCGCTGCTTAAGTACTCTGCCGCTTCGGTCAAACAACTCAAAACCACTTCATCATTTAATTCTATAGCTTTTTTCAAATGTTTGGAACGAATGAGTCCATCATCTTTTACAAAATCTGTAATTACGGACTTATGTCCTTTTTTAATTGCACCTCTTATTCTCTGCTCAATAGCAGTTCTTGAGGCATAAGCTTCCAAACAGCCGTTTCCGCCACATCCGCATGCTCTTCCGCCTGATGCTACAACTATATGTCCAATTTCTCCTGCCGTACCTGTTGCACCATGATAAATCTTTTTATTAATAACTATTCCAGAACCTACACCTGTACCGACAAAAATGCAAACAAAATTATTCTTATTTTTACCTGCACCAAATTTGAATTCACCAAGTGTAGCAACCTCAACATCATTGCCTATAAAGGTTGAAATATTAAATTTCTCTTCAAGATTTTTTTTAAAATTCATATTAAAGCAGTCTAAATTAGGAGCTGAAATAAGTATTCCGTTTTTTCTGTCAACTTGTCCGGCAAGTCCTATTCCTATTGAAGAGATTTCATCTTTTGAAATTGATGATGTTGAAATCAATTCTTCAACTGCATTGCATACTTTTGCTGCAATAACATCAGCACCCTTTTCTTTTTTTGTTTTTTTCTTGAGTGAATATAAAACTTCGCCTGTTTGTATATTAACTATTCCGGCTATTATTTTTGTACCACCTAAATCTATTCCGATTGCATACTTTTCCATTGTTCTCTCCTAAAATACGGGAACTATTGCTGCTTTTTTGCCAATGCATCTTTTAATGCTGCTTCTAAAGTTTCTATTTTGGCATTAAGTCTGTCTATTTTATCTTTATACTCCTGAGAATTTATTTCAGAAGCTTCTTTTTTTATTTTTTGCTTAAGTGCATCATTTTGGACAAGCTTTATTTTGGCTTTAAAGAAAAGAAAAGCTGATAAAAATCCAAATAACAATATAACAAATGAATAAAGCATTACACTTATATTAATTCCGTGAATAGGAAAATCAGGCAACTTGTGAGTATACAACACCATAAAAATTGCACATATAATAAGTAATTTTGATAATATCGAATAAAACATAAATACCTCTCAGGCAAATTTTAACATAAATTTAAAAAAAATAATACAAACAAATGATGTCAATTATGTCAATAAGTTATAATATATAATGGTTTAGAATACGGGTAGAATATTCATGAGTACAAATTTTAACAATAAAACATTAAAAACAAGAAAAGCTCTTTTGATATTTTTAAAAAGCTCTTCTGCTCCGTTGGTTATTTATCCGAAAAATATTGATGCTGATTATGACGAATTAAAGAAAAAAATGGAATTAGCAAATGATAACAATCCAAAACTTATAGAAATGGATGCAGAGGGACCCTTAAAAAAATTCTCTGTAATTGATAATCATATAGCAGCTCTGGCTATACAAGAAGAAATTTATCAGGGGTGAGATTATGTTAGCATTAATCAATGAAGAACATAAAGAACAGGTTTTTTCGGCAATATTAAAGGATATTCATTCCTGGCGAAAAAATATGATTCATTATATAAAAGAGGAAAATCCCGAAATAAATGCGGCAATAATTGATATTGCAACAAATACAAGTTTAGACCCTAAAGCTGTTGCATTAGGAGCTTATATGGTCTATAAAATGCTAGAACTTGCTGATGAAGAGCAGGGTTCTACAATAGAAAAATTTTTAGAATAAATAAAAGATAAACACTTTTTCTTTTCCCTTGCTGCAATGTACTAATCATCAATTATAGATAATTGCGGCATTGTTTTTTTATTTGCTTTAGAATGTTTATTTACAGAAAGGAATAGTTATATTGTTCTCTCTCAAAGAAATTTTATTAAACAATTCAAAATTTTATTGCTATTTTCAAAAATTATTAAGTAAAAAACAAAAATCAAATACACCCTTGAATATTAAATATAAATCAGGTGATATTATTTTGGATATTGGCTGCGGACCTGCCGGAATTTTATCATTTATGCCGAATGATGTAATTTATTACGGTTATGATTTATCTTCAAAATATATAGAGTTTGCCAAAAAACATTATAAAAATAGAAATGCAATATTTAAGGCTGAAAAAATATCCGAAATCAATATCCCCCCTGAATTGATAAATAAAGTAAATTATGTTCTAGCAATCGGCTTAATTCACCATATTCCGGATGAAGAAGTAAAAAAGCTTTTTGCTATTGTAAATATAGTTCTTTGCAAAGGCGGAAAATTTATTAGTCAGGATAATTACTTTTGCGAAAAACAAAACATTATATCAAAATTTCTCATCAAAAATGACAGAGGTAAATTTGTACGAACAGAGGAAGAATATAAAAATTTAGCAAAAAATTATCTCGGAGAAAATATAACTGTTACCAAAAGAGATGATTTGTTGAGAATTCCTTATAATCATATATTTATTGAATACGTGAAAAAATAAAATAAAAAGTTATTGCAAAGTTACTTAGTTTTTGTTTAAATATAATTGTATATGCCGATGTGGCGCAAGCCGTAGTTTACGAAGGCTTATAGATTGGAAATACCAATTTCGCCACCTCTATTTGAAAATTTAATAAATTTTAGTTCTGTGTTATAAAAGACAAACAAAAATTACTCAAGAAATTTTATAACATAACTAGAAACCTTATGCCGATGTGGCGAAATTGGTAGACGCACCAGACTCAAAATCTGGCGTGGTTCACCCCACGTGCCGGTTCGAGTCCGGCCATCGGCAAATTATAGCTCCTCTTAAGGAGCTTTTTTATTTGCTTTAATCTTGTATTTTCGGGTTCTCTCAGCCATTCATTCCGCTTTATAAAATGCTTTCGCATTTTACATCGCTTCATTTGGCTGTTACTCTTTGGGCTGGGTTCCGCTGAACTCCGTTCAGCTACACTCGCTGCCCTCCCGAAAATACGCTCGGCAAATTATAGCTCCTCTTAAGGAACTTCTTTTATTTAAAAAGTTTTTCACTCCACCTAATCTGCACCAAATATGCTATATATTCACACTAGCCATCATTTTCTTTAATGTTTGAATGGTGTCCTGCATATTTACGCTGTCTTTTACACTTTGCTGCAAAAATTTGTTTATCTCAGGCATAAGTTGTATTGCTATATCAAGTCTTGGATTAGAGCCTGCCTGATACATACCTACATCTATCAAATCTTTACTATCTCGATAAAGCGCTAAAAGGGTTCTCATTTTTGCAGCAGCCTCCTGATGCTCTTTATCTGTTATTTCCGTAAACAAACGGCTTATACTTCCCAAAACATCTATTGCAGGATAATGATTCATCTCTGCAACTTTTCTGCTCAAGAATACGTGTCCGTCTACGATACCTCTTACTGTATCAACAACGGGATCATTAATATCCTCACCTTCCATAAGTACTGTATAAAATGCAGTTATAGAACCTTTTGGGCTTGTACCTGTTCTCTCAAGTGCTTTTTGAAGCCACGAAAATATAGAAGGAGGATAACCTTTCATGGTAGGAGGCTCTCCAATAGATAGACCTACTTCTCTACCTGCCATAGCGCATCTCGTAACTGTATCTGTCATTAAAAATACTTTCTTGCCTTGGTCTCTAAAATATTCGCAAACAGCTGTAGCACTAAGTAAACACTTCATTCTGATAAGAGGAGGTTGATCACCTGTTGAACAAACAACAACAGAACGTTTCATTCCCTCAGGGCCGAGCGAATTTTCAATAAATTCTTTAACTTCTCTTCCACGTTCTCCTATCAGCGCCATCACATTAACATCCGCTTCGGAATTTCTTGCAATCATACCTAGCATTGTACTTTTACCAACACCTGAACCTGCAAAAAGCCCCATACGCTGCCCCGCACCAAAAGTAAGAAGTGAATCTATTGCCCTGACTCCGGTTGAAAAAGTATTTTTAATAATTGGCCTGTTAAAAGGATCCGGCGGTGAATTTTCTATACTTACCCATTTCGCATTGGCAGTATTTAAAGGTTTTCCATCAAGCGGTTCACCAAGAGGATTTATTAATCTCCCTAATAAAAAATCTCCGACAGGAAGTGTAATAGGTTGTCTTGTGGTTGAGACAAGACTGCCCTGTCCAATACCTGCACCGTCATAAAGCAGTAAAAGCTGAGCTACATCACCTTTAAAAGCAACAACTTCAGCAGGTTTTTTCTCTCCGTTATAAGTTTCAATAAAACATAAATCTCCCGTTTTTAATCCGGGTAGTTTTACTTCGACAGTTAACCCCAGCAATTTTGATACAGAACCTTTGTAATCATACAAAGAAGTATTTGCAAGGATTTCTTGTGCTCTCTGTTTTATAAAATCTATCGATTTTTCTGTACTTTGTTCAAACATAGTCTATTTTTCCGAATTCTATATGTAATTATAATAACATAATTTTCATATTCAAACTACTGCTAATATTTATAAACCGGTATTTGTATAAATTAAAAAGAGATTGCCAAAAGACAATCTCTTTTTAATATGAGTAGTTTATTTTTAATGTCTGTGCATTGGAGGTCTATGCATATCGTGATATGACCCGCGATGTGGCGTTGGCGGCGGAGGATTATGATGAAAATTGCTATGACCTCTGTAACTTTCATAACGATATTCGTGATGATGAGGTCTGACATTAGATGAAATAGCTGCTAATGCAACAATTCCTCCTATTAATGCTGTAGCGGCAATAGCCGTTCCTACTTTTTCTCCTGTTGTCATTCTTGTTGGTGTGCTTGTTACTTTTGTTGTTGTGTAGCTTATTCCTGGTACCGTATTGTAACTGACACTTTCTCTGATGATTTCCCTTGAATAAACTGGTGTAACATTGAATGCTAAGAATGTAAACGCTAATAAACAAAATGATGCAAAAATCTTTTTCATATCGACTCCTTTTGGGTTCTATATCTTACTTTCACTTCTATAACGAAAAAAATTTTTATAAGGTTCAATCCTAAGATTTTTTGTAAACAATTGTAACAATTACACGAAAATTAAAACCAAAATCCTAAAGTTTTTAAAAAAAATACCGATATATAAAATAGAAAGGTATCGTATTTGGAGTATATGTGTCATGGATTCGTTTAATCAAGATGATATTAAATTTAAGAAAACAAACAATCCTGCTTCATCAAAACAAA
>JAEEGL013526318.1_pt1 | contig 65636 bp, 52 predicted proteins | sample 9134231 | NCBI WGS metagenome assembly JAEEGL01 (sample SAMN16246548, study PRJNA631951) | gut metagenome | biome: gut microbiome; feature: rumen; material: fiber-attached | host: Bos | place: Iran: Karaj | collected 2018-10
AATTATATTCTGATATTTTATTATTTATTCAAGTTTCCTCAAATATATCTTGCAATCTAAAGATAGAATTTACAGAAGTATAAATTGTATTTAGGTATATAGGTTATGATTAAAGAATTTAGGAATATTTCTCCTGAAGAACTTGAAGCTCTTTATAATGAAGGATTTTATGTTCAAGAAAAATTAGATATGTATTATTTCAGGGTTGAAATCACTAAAGTAGGAGCAATTGCTATGAAAGGTTCTACTGAAAATGTTATTTCAGATATTGATTGTATAACTAATACGATGTACAAAGATATATGTAACTTCGTAGACACTGTAATCAATCCTGTTAGAAATGACATTATTACAGAATATGGTGAATTAAGAGTAGGATTCTTTTACAATCCAAAACAACGTTATCATATAATTGATTATAGTAAGCATAATCCTGCATTAGCTGGAAAATTCATTTTAAGTGACACTTATGCATATAACAGCAATGTTATTCCAACTATAAGTAAATATGGTAAGTTGATGACTTATTTGAAGTTGTACAGTACAAATGATGAGATGTATTGTGGTGAAGATGACGTAATTTTTAACTCCTCATCTTACAATATAGATAGAGTTAAAAGACATATAGAAGCATATTTGGAAGCACCTAGTTGGCCAACACTTACATACTTAATTGGCAATTTCAAACCAATTACGGGATTGAGATCTACTGATGTAGAAGGATTCATTATCCGGTCAAAGAGCAAGAATATCATTTATCAAATCACTGTCAATGATGTCAATTCACACGAAATTGATAAAAGCACAAAGCTTGTTTACAGAGATACTGTTCTTCAATCATTAGTAAATACAATTCAGACAAAGAAAGAAGGGTATTCGCTTCAAGGATTTATGCCGTTTATATACAAGAATGATATGACTTATGTTGATAAAGTTTCTAATTTGTTCTTGTTCTACATAGAGAATACTGATTTGTTCTCAAAATATTCATTTGACCCAGAAGACCTGTTGCCTCCTCATATTGGATATATGGGTGATGTAGACCTTGATATAATTCCAAATCAGAATGTCAAAATACTTTGTATGCACAATGAAGTCAATAAGAACATATTCAGATTGTTCTTGCATACATTTTCAAGGAACCTTTCAGAAAACAAGTTCAGTTCATTTGTCGATGAAGACAAAAAGTTCTTAAATGAATTAGTAATCTTGTTGAAATATAAAAATTACAAACAGATAATGTATACTGCTTACAAAGCTAACAGGAATAAGTGATGACATACACAATAGAACATGAAAAAAGACATAGCCTTACTTATGAAGAAGTAATAAATGACGAGAAAGTTAAATATCTTCTCGGCATAGATAATGATGAAATCAGACCCATAATAACACTATCTTTATGTTATACTTGCGGTACAAAATTTACAGATAGTTATAATACATCGGTTAGTTCAAAAGTAAATGAAATAAGATGTGCTGCATCAAAGGGTACATATAGATGTGAAGATGGAAACCTTAGAAGATTTTTTCATGGATATGAAACTAAAATAAAAGACATGTTTGATTACTGTATATCAGAAAAAGAACAAGTTTATAAAAAAATATTTCCAGATGAAGAATTAGGAGGACCATTTATAATTTCATTTACAATATCAGATTAATAAAAAAGATAACCGAAAGGTTATCTTTTTTCTTATATACTTCTTCTTGGAACAGAAGATACTTTTCTTTCTTCAACAGGTGGAGTCATATCTGCCAATTTACCTTCAATCTTCTTAGTTACTCTACTGTTGTATGATGTATAAGTTCTTAATGCTGCATCTAATTTAGCATAAACATCATACATAGCATCATCAACTATCAATCCCTTTGCTCCTTGGTTATGATACTCTGACAGTCTTGCGATTGCATATTCAAGGCATTTCTGTATCTTCTCTCCCTTTTCCTGGATAATCGTCAACCTTCTTTCAAGGTCTTCCTTAGTATATTGATATTGGTCCATTACAAAATAAATCTCTTTCAATATTTATTATACGAAAGTCAAGTCACTAAAACCAGAATTCTTATCAATATGGATTCTAACATCAAACAGGTTCTCATCAAGTTGTGTATGACTGACAATGAATATGTTCAAGTTCATAGTTGAAGCAATCTCGTGTAAGTAAGTAATGATATCAGTTGATGATTCATAATCAAGTGATGACAAAGTCTCATCAAGGCAGACGAGGTTGATTTGTGGATATTTTCTTTTCAACATCCTGAGGATTGCGCACAATACAGTCAAGTCTACTTTCTTGTGTTCACCTGTTGATAATGATTGAGATTCAATGGGTTCTCCCAAGCATTCAAGATGAGGGTCGAAGTTGTTGTCAAACTCCAGTGAATACGGAAAACTCAAAGCAATCAATGTATTCTTAATCTCTTCATTCAAAGTCGGAAGATAATTCTGCATCATCTGTTGTTTGATACCATCATTTGAATACATAGATTCCAAGACAGTCAGGTAATTCATTCTCTTATTTGCTTCTTCAACGCTTCTTTCAAGTTGAACTTTTGAAATTGTAGTCTCATTTATGATTCTTTGAATTGAAGAATATTCATTTGTCTTTGCAGCCGCATTCTCTATACTCTTGCTTTCAATGATAAGCTCCTGTTGTTTTGCAACAATCTTGTCGAGATTGATTTTGAGTGAATTCAATGCTGTAGCATAATCTCCTTTCATCTTAGAGACAGTATTGTAAGAGTCTAAACAAGTTTGTAAGGTCGCTTCTTGACCGTCTAATTTGTTCTGTAATGACTTCCGGAGGTCATCAAACTCTTCACCGTTAAATGGAGTTCCGCAAGTCGGGCATTTGTCTTCATTGAAAAGTTTTATCTTCTCTCTTGTTGTGTTGCATTCATGCTCTTGATTACGGTACATCTGAAGATATTGTGATTCACTGTTAGCAAGTTCTAGATATTTGTTGTATAGCTCAGTATACTTTCCTGCTTGTTCATCATATATCTCTTTGCATTTGGTCATCTTTGTTCTCAACGTTTCAAGCAAATCTTTGTTGTCATCTTCATTCTTAGTTGACAATTTCTCTAGCTCTGCATTGGAAGTCTTAATTGTCTGTTCAAGACTATAAACTTGTGAATTAGAAATATTGATTGCATTTCCCAATTCTCTCATATCCTTCTTGACAAGCTCATATACTTTGTTGATAATCTCAAGAGAGAATATCTTATCAATGATTTGTCTCTTGTCATTTGGTGACATTGATATAAATGACTTGAAGCTATTCAAAGACAACATCATAACATTGGCGAAGATATGATACGGCAAGTTATCCATTATCTCATTGTCAATGATTCCTTGCATATCTTTCAATCCTGCTTTATCAAGGTTCTCACCGTTCTTGTATACTGTCAAACTTTGTGGGGAGAAGGTCCTTTCAATCACAAACAAATCATTTCCTTTAAGAATCTCACCTCTAATCCAGCCATTCTTATTGATTCTATTAGCAATATTTCCAATCTTTACTGGCTTACCGTCTGAACCTTCTGTCTTTCCATATAACAATAGTTTTGGAATGTTCAATAACGAGCTCTTGCCAGAACCTGACCGTCCTGACAATTGCCAAAGTTTACCTTCATTTCCAAAATTAAGAGTTTCAATCTTATTGCCGTAGCTGAATATGTTTCTCCATTCAATCTTTATTATCTTCATATCATTTCATGTTATCAACATTTCCAATAAGGTCTGCAGCCATATTCAAATAACCTGCATTCATCTCCTTTAATTTCTTAATATCTTCTTCTGAATATCCTCTTTCCTTTCCAATCTTGTCAATCTTATCATTTGAAACATCTTCAATTGACATATCTTTAGTAACGAGTGTATTGTCATCTGTAAATTCAGTATCAAGTTTGTCAAGTATAATCTCAATCTTACGTGGTTTGCAATAGTCCATTGCTTCCATAAGCTTTGACACATTGATATCATTCTTCCATTTACGCTTGATTATTATATCTACATAATTGTTGTAAACAATCTTCTTTACTTTATCAATAGTATAATCAAGAATATCTTCAAGAGGAACTTTCAAATACTTAGGAGAATAATTGTTCTCTACAAATTCTTCTTTTACACCATCAGGAGATATGACTATTGAATAGATTCCTTTAGAGTTTCCAATATCAGAACGTTTCAAATGATATGGTGAACCGATATAAGTTGCAACATCTGTAGATTGTCTTTTATGAATATGACCTGAATAAATCTTCTTACCTTCAATGGTTGAAATGTTTACACCGTTTATAATCTGTCTGCCATTGTCATATTTGAAACCTGCTATATCAGAGTGGAGTATATAGAAATCTACATTCTTGTTTCTTGTAAGAATCTTTGTCTCTTCTTTAGCATCTCCAACCCAAGGAACAATCAGGAACTTCCTGTTTTCTGCTGTCTCAAGTGTAGTAAGTTTCTCTATTAGTTTTACATTCTTAAACAATTTGAATATCTTTACAGAAGAGATATCGACTTCTTTCTTTTTGTAAATATCATGATTGCCGATTGATACAAACACTTCAACTTCTGCTGCAATCTTTTGCATAATCTCTGCACCAACATTCATAACATTTATATCAATATGCTGTCTGTTGTCATAATAGTCACCTGCTACTATAACTATACACTTATCACCCGCTTCTTTATACTTCCTGATAAGAGGTATAAAGAAGTTATCAAAGTATTTAGTCATATTTTCTATCCATTCAAATGAAGCATTCCTGATTCCTAAATGAATATCTGATATAAGTATTACTCTATTGACGTCTTTTCTTATAAAAGTGTCCATTAAAACAGTCTCTTTGATTTTGCAAATTCTTTCTCTAATCCGTAAGTCTCTTTCAAGTTCTCAAGTATTGCAGCCTTGTCTTCAATTGTAATGATATCATTGTATAAAGTCTTGTAATTCAATTCAAAGAATTCTGCAATTGCGCAAAAGATTTGAACAATGTTGTAATCATTTGTTTTCTTCAATTCATTCTTAAATGAATAATAGATATCGGCTATATCTGCTTTCTCCAATTTCTTCCATTCCTTTCCGTATTTTGCAAAATACTTTGAGTTCTCATATATGTTTGCAACATCTTCATAGAGTTTCTTTCTCAAAAATACTTCATCAATGTTCTCTGATATTGACTCTTCATATCTGTCTGAAACAAGAGGACTGATTGAAATAGAAGTTGGCTTCAAAGATTCTGTTCCGTATTCTACAGCATCATAACTGTTGTTTATTATTTTGTCTTCCAACATGACTATATTGGTGATTTATTTTTAAAACAATCCTTCACCTGTTACAGTTATCAGATTATTACTGAACAAATTTCCTGGTGTACCTGGCTTAGAAGATGAACTGTTATCTAAGTTGTTAGTCATAATCGGAACTGATGCAGGTTGATTTTGTTGAATAGACAAAGTAGATTGCTGAGGACGAGGTGGCCTATTATAATATTGGCCTTGAGGAGGCTGGGGTGCTGTAGTCACTTCTTCAATTGGAGCTGACATATCTTCCGTGATACGCAAGAATTCCTTTTGAAGATGGAACAATTTACGCATGTTGTCATACGGTGCAACACGGTCATACATACATTTCAAGAAGTATTCACCCTGAGCCTTCATCAAAGAGTCGGCAATAATACCAAACATCGCATCAACTGTAGCACCAAGTCCAACTGACTCTGAAACCTGGTTCGGACTCATATCAGTAGTATCATATTGTGAACGAGTTGTCTGTGTAGCGGTTATAATTGCCCAGCCATTTTTAAGACCCATTGCTTTCAAGTCCTCAGCAAGCTGCTTTATCTTCATATATGTGTTTTCAGTGTTCGGATTCCTGTAGTTCTTCATGATGTTGATATAATCAACGAATACATTCTTGAACTTGAACTTGCATGTTTCAGTTGAAAGCTCTTCTTCTTTGGACAATAGATATGACTCCAAGTCAATCACTGACATCGTAGATGTAGGAAATGACTTGACAATCAAATGACCGGGTGGAATAAGACAAGAACGCTTGAAAGCTGTCATTCTATCTCTCATTGCAGCCTCATCTGCTGTAAACTTCTCATAGTCCAATGAAGGAATGCTGAACATATTAGAACCAATTCTACTATGAATCATTTCCTCTGGAAGCTCAAGAGAAATATAAGCATTGTTCTCACCATGCTTTACTGATGCTGCACACAAATTCTGTAGCCATAGTGACTTACCAGATTTTGGTGCACCAACAAAACAAACAAGAATACCAGGAAAATATCCTCCCTTTAAACACAAATCAAGGAATGAGAAACCAGTACTTGAACGGACAAGTTGATTCTGCTTGTGAGACTTTGCATCCCAGAAATCAGAACCTGATTTTGTGTCATCATCAAATTCAATTATACAAGACTTATTGAAAGAGCCTTTTGCATGCTCCATAATTTCCTTAACATTATCTACAGAAACATTGTCTTGATTGAGTTTGACGTAAGCAATAGTACTTCTTAGGGAATTGAGGAAATTTTTCCATTGCGCCCAAGAAGTAGCATTGTCATACAACCATTCCTTCGTATATCCTCCTGTAGAACTTTGTGAGGAATAAAGAATATCAATTATATCATCAGTAAGTACCTCACTTTGATTCTCTACTCTTACCAGTTGTTTCATCTGGTCAGCTGATGGAGCAGTGTGATATTTGATGACGTACTCTTTGGCTATCTGAAAAGCAATCTGAAGATTCTTGGAATCAAAGAAATCTGGTTCCATCTTCAGAGTCAATGTAGGTTCAGATAGGATATAGTGATAAAATATGTTTTGTATAAACTGGTTAATCATTATTTCTAATTTGCTTGAAAATTTTATCTCAGATTAGCATTAAATATTTACCTAAATAAATAATAAAATGATAGACTGATGTATATGGAATTAAAGAAATTAAGCATCAAAAATTTTATAGGTGATTTACCTAGAATTATTAATGATAGCTTTTCTGCAATCGAAACAGCCTTCAATAAGATATACCATGACAGTTATTTAGGTGACGAAGAGATGAAAGTAGTCTGTAAGTCATTGGAAGCAGGTTCAGATGGAATTGTATCACTTGGAGATATAAAGGTAAAGACAGCAGGAAGAACTGTATCATTATTGGAATTGTATAATAAAGTTGCTGCTCTTGAAGGAACCAGCACTATAAATTCATCACCTATGTTGACCAAAAAGAAATTGCAATAAAACATGCCAAAGACAAGAACTCCTATAATCAAACCTCGTAAACAAGGAGGAACCTTCTATACATTTGCATCTGCTCTTGAAGATGTAGGATTGAACATTAATGAGCTTAAGAACAAGGTCTCATTGTCACATTATGTTTTATTGAACATTCCTGCATTTGATGTAAGCACATCATATCCTTCAGACTGCAACCTCGGTGATTATACTTTTGCAGAGCAGTTTCAAAATTATGCATTGAATATGGAAGCTGTCTTGAGAAACCAAGACAACTATAATTTTGCAAGCTCATTGACTGTTTCAGAAAGAGTATTCTGGAAATGGATGCAGAAACAAGGTTATGTAACATTTGAAGAAGATAAAGACGCTTCAGGAAATTTGACAGGTTACTATAAAGATTCTGCAACATTTACAGAACAAAGCACTGTCAAGGGATTCGGATTGATTTCATCAGGTGCACAACGTACAGATGCTTACGGAATTTATAATGAAACATTCGTACAGATTCCTTCATCATACGGACAGTCAATAGTATTGTTTAAACCTGTCAGTGACAAGAACTATTATCTTGCAAAAGATGAGAAAGCTTTCCAATCAAAATCAAACAACGGTTACATTGAGTTCATTGATGCATCAACTGAATTAGATGCATCTGGAAATCTTCATACAGGAATTCCTGCAACAGCTATTTATGATGATGACACTCGTCATTCATATGTAGTTGAAAATGAAATGGATGAACTTTGTGTAGAGTTCTCATTGTCTGCTTTGAGGAAATACTATGATGATGAAACTTTGACCTATGATGATATTGCTATGGGAGATAGCAGTATATTCCGTCCTGAAGATGTTACTGGAAACTTCTTTTTCAATGCAATACTTGTCTACTATTCTATCTATGACTCTACTGGAAAGAATATCCTTGCAACAAATGCATACGGATTGTTATTGCTTGATTCTGCAGAGGAAGGAATCGGTGGACAATATCAATTCAAAGAACTTCCTAAGAAGAAGAGCGATATTGAAAACTCTGGTAATTCATATTCATTCCGTTTGAATATCAAGACCTCTTCAGTATACAATGGAGATATAACAGTCTCAGATAACTCTACTCCAGCTTATCAGATGTCAACTGATTTCAATGAAACAATCAGGAATCTTGCAGTTGCAGTAGAGACTCTCCGTTCAAATGCTAATCTTATCGCTGCATTGTGTACACAAAATACTAATATCAAAGAATTAGTAATCAAATCATTAGATAAGATTGATGATATTGAAAGTGATATCAAGGCTCTTAAATCAGGTAAGATGAGAGAACTTAAAGTCACTACAATGACTACTGATGCTCTTGCAGCTAACACTTTGGATTCTTCTTTGAAGATTGGTGATTACGGAAAGATTGACGGAAGTATCTTTGAATATGAAAATATTGAAGCGGGAACTGTACATTCTAAGGATGCTGAAATTGATGCTGTCATAACAAAATCAATCATGGGAAAAGACGGTGAAGTATCTTTGGGAGAAGCAGGAAGAATTACTTCTGCTGGAATGTATACTGACAATGTTTTCTTGTTCTCTACAAACAATCAGACTGATGATAAGATGAATGTTGCTGATGCATCTGCAATCCTTGGTTCATTGACAGTATTGAAAGACGGTAATTTCTATATTGATTCTCCTACTGCAGCTACAAATGATTCTGCTAGCAATATTGGAACACCAGAAGAGACTGAGGCAGAGATGTCAGATACACTTGAAGGAGTCAATACCAAATTATTGCTTGGTGCATTGATTACTAAAGTCAACTCAATGGAGTTGTTTGATATATCTAATGTTAGTGATTCTTCTATGGAAAACTTTCTTGATAACATAGCAGAAGCATTGGATGTTAAAGATGATGTATCTACTAATCAAGAGAATATTTCAAAACTTGATTCATCTGTACAAGCCATTGATTCTTCAGTCGCTGCTATTGATTCTTCATTAAGTACAGTAGATTCATCAGTAAGAAATCTTGATTCATCGGTTAGTGTATTAGATTCTTCTGTCAGATTATTAGATTCTTCTGTCAGTGCTCTTGAAACTGCTGCAAGTAATCTCAATAGTTCTATTGATGTTTTAGATTCATCAGTTAGTAAATTGTTTAATCATGACAGCAGTATTGATGATTCTATACAATCAATTGGAACGCATTTAGGCAATATTGACGCAAGTCTTAATAATCTTGAAACATTGATTTGTAACATATTGACTGCTCAGCCACACGGACAATTATGGGGAATAATCCAACAAATGATTGAAGATTACATACCTGAATAATTATCATACAAGATATTGATTTTTTATAGGTTGTCACAAAAAGTGACAACCTATTTTTTACCAATAAATATTTAAAGAAAAAGTTTAGTTACGAATACTATGAATTCATATGCAGATAACTTAGCACAATTGACAAAGAACACAGCAGATGTTCTTGCTCTTGCTGAAGCATTCAATGAAGCATTGTCATCTACTGAGGCTGAAATCAGAGTCACAGAAGATATTGCTTTGCCTTCATTTTCAAATGTTGTCAAAAGAGTGAACAGAGCTGAAGATACAATTGCTAAATTCACACAGGGAAAGGGTGTTGTTGAGACAGATGATGGTACATACAGAAAGATAAAGGTCACAAACATATCAAGACCTCCTGAGACTATTACAGACCTCAGTGAAATCAATACATTTGCAATCAATCCCAATTGGTTCTTTGAGTCATTGCAATATCCAAGATGTGTTGTCAAGCTCAACCTTAAAGGAAAGATTGATGACAGTGCTGACAGAGTATATGTAAACCGTGTAATCCTTGATGCGAATGCATTGGTCGGAACTACATATGAGACTGTTACAGATTATTACAATGCAAATATCTTAAATCAGAATCTTGGATATACTTCTTTGATTGCATTGCTTAATCAAGATGCAGTTCCTTATAGAGAAGACAGAGATGAAATCAGTCTTCCTCTCACCTATGAAAAATACAAAGGTGAATTCGGAGTAACTGAAATCCGCCTTGTCAAAGATGAGAAAGGATTCAGCCGCACTTGGTATTATCTCGATAATATTACATATTCACTTGTAGATGAAAATGGTATTGAACAATCAAACGGATATATCATCGCAGTTGGTGATTATCTTAGATTCAATAATTCATTGTATAAAGTAACTAAAATCGTCCAAGACCAGAAACGTGTACAACTTGAATATGCAGTTGGTTATGAAGCTGTTGGAGCAGGTGATGTTCTTGAGCTTTATAATGAACCATTCTCTGAAAAGATTATTGATATTGGTATCGGTATAAACGAGATTGATATTATCTACGTCAAGGGTGTAAATGAAGACTTCAATTTGATTTCAAGAGATTGGTCAAGTCCTATATCATTTATAACCAATGAATTGCAGTTTGCTGATAATAACAATATTAATTTTGCTACTTATTATGCAGAGAATGTTGCAGACTTCGGTAAAGAATGGATTGCACAAGCAAAAGAGAAACAGATTCATGCTTACAATGGTCTTACTCCTTATGCACCAGTAATCAATGCAGATGATTTGAGAGTTGTCCAAATCAATACTCAGCTTGATGCTACCCTTGACAAGGAGACTTATAACCAATTGACCTCAGAAATAGCATCAACCAAGTCTAATATAACTGCAACAAGAAATACTATATCATCAAATAAGGACCTTTTGATACAATCTACATCATCAGATGAAAGAACCAATATTCAGAACCTTATCAATACTGATACAGAGACTTTGAACTCTTTGACTACACAATACAACTCTCTTGTTGAAGAGCTTAATACTTTGTTGAATGAGTCAGGAGCAATTGACTATACTCCTAAGTATCATATCAGAGGATTCTTCCCAATACCTCAATCAAGATACTTGGATGAGCAAAGCAGAAGTGGTGAACAAGCAGTTATTGGATTTGATATCATGTACCGTTATCTCCACACCGATGAGACTGGTGTAAAGCTTAACACTTATGAATATACAACATCAAATGATGCAATTCAGACTGGTGTTTTCACTGACTGGAACATGATGACTTCTGCAATCCTTACAAAGATATATGATGATGAACAAGGAGTTTATGTATGGAAGAATGAATCAACTGCTGATGGTACTAAGATTAATATCAATCAGATTGATATTCCTATCAGAAGCGGTGAGAAGGTTGAAATCAAGGTCCGCTCAATCTCAGAAGCAGGTTATCCTTACAACCCAGTAAAATCAGATTGGTCACCTTCAGTAATCATCTCATTCCCTGAGAACCTCACATCAGATGACTCTGTAACTACAATTCTTGAAACTGTCAAGAGTGATATGACTGCTGTTGTCTTGCAACAGACTATGTCAGCTGCAGGTGTTTATACTCACCTTGCAGACTCTAACTCTACTTACAAGCACACTTCAAAGAACATATCATATACAGACTCTGTAACTGATGCTTCAGGAAATACTACTCTTACTGAGATGTCACTTCAAGATAAGATTGAGGCTCTTAGTAGAATAAAAGAAGAACTCACAAATGCTATAACAGCAGAGCTTGAAAAGTACATCAAGCAAATTACTGATATCAAGAAGATACTTGGTTACAAGTTTGCTGAAGGTGAAACTATCACAATTGAAAGCGGAACATATCCTGAACAGCTTCCAGGAAACACTAACATCTTTGATTATATCAGCACTCATTAATATTAAACATCACCAATTATAAGAATGGCAATATACGAAGGACAACCTATAAACGGAGAAATACCTGCACAAATAACAGTAAAGGTAAAAGGATATCCATTTCCATTGACATATATGGATTTGCTAACCTATGTTATGCCTGAGTTGTCACTGGAAAAGTTGACTCCTGCCCAGACTATTCTTAAAGCAGCAGCAGCAAAGGTATCATCATTCTCTGTCATTACATATACAACTGTCAGTACTGTAATCAATGGTATAACTAATTCATATACGGTTGATAGTGATTATGTTTATAGTCATACATCAATTAATGGCCACGCCTTGGGGGATTTTGCAGCAGGTGGTTTGAAAGCGTTGGCTTTATATAACATTACAGGATTAGAAATTACAAACGGCGTGAAAGTTGTAACTCGTGATAAAGAAATAATCATGACAGATCCTGAAATTAAACTTTATTTCAGGTTTCCTAAGTTACAATTAGATGATTATGGTGATTTCTTCACTACACCTGTCGATTTATTTTTAACTATAGAATCTCCTAAAAGGGAAGAAGAAGATAATAAGGAAGAGGAATCTGATGATATGGATAGGTCTGATGCCGAGATTCTTCCACCAAATCCTTATGATGCTCCAATTGGAGATAAAGAAACACCAGAGCATGATATAAAAGATTCTTCTATAAAGACTGGTGAAATAATAGTAAAAGATGAATTCAAATCTTACATTTATATCAATTCTGTTTCATTAGACCAATTGGCTAATCCTTCACCAAAGAATACACATATCAAGAATAGAACATTGTCATTCGATGACAACTATGTTAGAATACATTTTAATGAGAAATATATGGAACCAATGGATTTCTCATTGCATGTTACTCTTTATAATAGTGACGGTGTAGGAAGAAAGATATTCGAGAAAGATATAAAATATGAGTACACTCCTAATTTAAGCAATGTATCAGGTAATGATTATCCACGTATTCAGAAAATGAATACACCTAATGTATCTTATGCATTGTTGAGAACTAATCCTAAGCTTACTGGTAATGTAAAGGTTGTCGTTGACTCAAAGAACAACATATATCTTGATACATTCAAAGTATCTACTTCATTGGAGCAGAAACGTTTCCGTCATGTAAAGGTTAATTCAAATGAATATTATGGTCAAACCTTGATGACTAAATACAGAGATGTTCCTACCACTGACTTCTATAAGATTGAAGACAAGTGCTACAATTTGTTCACTACTGCACAAACTTACAATTCACAATATTATGACTTATACCGTTACGGTGTAAAGACTAATGATGACAAGATGTATAGTGAGAACTTTGCTTTGCTTGCACCATTATGCATCAAGGAAGTCATTCCTGATTTCTTTGTAGTATTCAAAGTTGATACTACAGGCTCTGACTATAATGAAGCTTGGGATGATACTAAAAAGATGAAATACTTCTTGAAGAACGGAAAAGTTGTCAAGTCTTATGATATGAGAAAGGATTCTATCCTTGGTGAATATGTAAGAACAATCTACAACCGTTCAACTGAATATCCTGGTGATGGTTATCTTTCATATAGTGAGACTAACCACAATCGTTTCATCGGTATATCTGTTGAAAGAGGAGTCGTAACTCCTGCATATGAAAGTACATTCTTGGCAGAAAACATCCAGAGCCAAGTTGCAATGAATGATTTCATTACACAGGGATTTGAAAGAAATCACCTTGTATCAAAGAACATAATCAACTTTGAGTTCATGTTCAATGATACTGATGAAGATTTGTTCTCAATCTCTACTTACTTTGGAATGTATATAAGAGTAAATACTGAAGATGAAGACTTTAGTTGTATTGAAAGAAAGGAAATAATTTCTATTGATGAGGATAGTGGAGAAGAAACAATAGAATATAAGTATGAATTCGACAGTTCTGTCCATACATTCCCTATGAAGGAAGGAACTTTGTCAGAAGATGAGGTATACTCAAATTATATGTACGCATTGACTACACCAAAAGAGTTCATCCGCCTCAATGAGGGAGTCAATTTTGCACCACAGATGGAGAAATACTTGTTGAAGCCTTACAAGAATATCCTTTCAACAGAAGTAAAGAAAATAAGTTCAGATATTTGTAGTAGCTTCTTGACTTTCAAACTTAACAGGTTGCTTGAAATCGGTGACCATATCCGTATCGTTGATATAAAGAACCAAACAATATATGAAGTTGTAACTACTAATGTTGACAACTATACAGATGACAGGAAGATAAGTGATGTTACTACTGCTTACAACAGAATTGCATCATCATTCTATACAATCAAATATGTAAGTATTACAATACAAAGTAGAAAGCAGGCTGAAGATGCAATAGGAACAGGAGAATTATCTCTTGAAAATCCTATGATGGCTGACGTCATCCAAACAGAGACAGAACAATTGTTCTATGCTTTTAAGAAATTCAATTCTCCTGCATTTGCTCCATTCAAGTTTGAAGGAAATACAATAACAATACTTGGTAAAGTTGATTCACTGATGTTTGAAAGAATCTGCTCACCTTCAGGATTCACTGAACAACAGAAAGCATATCTCGTAGAAGATAATACTGAAGATGATACTCTTGAGTTTTTCAACGGAATATATGCTAATAAGATTATTCTTAACATTGATGACTTGTCTTGGCAGTTCTCTAAATATATTTACTTATATCCTCTTTATTTTGAGGTTGTAGGTAATAGAATGGCGCACGCAATGGCATTCATGAAGTTGAACAGTATCGGTGATGACTACATTTATTCAGTCGCTGCTCCTGCAGATGATATATTTGATTATAAGACTTTAGTATATGATTCATACGATTCAAGCGGAAACATTGTCTCTACAAAATATGAGAAGATTCCTGTAGTAACATTCAAACAAGATGCATCAGGAAATATTGATTTAACGGAAGATTCTGCAAATTATATTCCTTCATTCTACAATGACGGCAATGTATTCTTAAATCTTAGAGAACCATATCTTCAGAACAATACATTCAATCTATATAATTCATATCCTTTGAACAGCGGTATATGTTCATTCTTCAACTTGAAGGACTTCGATTTTGAAGTGTTAGATAGTGAATCTAAAATTTCTGCTAGTGACAGCAATGAAGAAATAGGAAATCCTGGTGAGTTTACTAAGCCTACAATCTTCAATGAGGTACTTGATAAAGAAGAAGACTTGGAGGCAGTACCTGATATAAATGATAGAAAGTTCTTCTATTACAATGTTGACGGAAGTATTCCTGAAAATTTATACCCCATCAATACTGCTGAGATATTCTATCATACTACTGCAGACAAGCACACAGTCAGGATTATGAATCAAGATGGAAGTTATCCTGTAAGAGACCAACTCGATTGGGACAATATCATATTGTATCATCCTCTTTTGAAGGGAACTTCTCTTACTGATTATTCAAAATATTTGGCAGATTATGTATTCCAATATGCAATATATGGAACTACTCAATATGCAGATGAAGACAACGGAGTAAATGTTAATCATTATAATGCAACACAAATATTGAACAGTTTGTTCTATATACCTCATGAGGAAGTTAATGAAAATAATGAAGCATCTCCATCAATTGAACCCCGTGCTTGGGATAAAGACAATATTTATACTACAGGAGGATTATCAACATCAGTCATATATTATACTACTGATTTTGAAATGACTGAACCAGGAGAAGAAGATATTGACCCAGAAACAGAGGAACCTCTTCAATGGTGGCAGCTAGATGCAAATCAACCAACATCAGATACATTGGACGGTTTCTTCAATTCATATGCAGCTGGAAGGATTGATGCTTCTACTACAAGAGCTTATATTGAAGCTGTAACATATTATAATTTGACTACAGGAAGTGTTTGGAATCCGACAGACATAGAAATGTATGTAACAAATAATTACAGAAGTATGTATGATTATATAACTCCTGGAAATCCTAATCAATTGACTATATGGCAGTTACTTTATGTTCTTGGTGGTTGGGATACTGTAGGAGCGTTGTTCCCAAATCCTACAACGGCAAGAATAGATAATAATTATTCATCAACAACACTTAGGACTTCTTCAGAAGAGAATATAAAAGATTATATTGACAAGCACCGTTCATTCTATTATGACAAAGAAAACGATGAATACGATATAACTAAGAACCGTGAATCTACAAAGTACTTCAACAACCTATTTGAAAACAATCATATTAGGTCTGATATATCTTTGACTTCACCGCACGCTTGCAAATGGAAAGGAGTTGGAACAGATGCTCGTGGTGAAAGCATGAGAGTAATGCATGATTTCAAGATTAAGGACCATGAGACAGGAGAATGGGTTTCTGTACTTAATAATGCATCTTCTTATTTCGCCAGTGGTACTGATACATATAGCAACTACTTAGGATTCCTATCATATCCAAAGAAGAACAAGTATTATCCTGATGATAAAAAATACATTTCAGGTTCTCTTAATTCTCTTACCAGAGACCCAGAAAACCCAGATTCAAAACTCGGAATAACAGAGAAACAATATATTTTATCAGGAAACGGCTCTCTTGAAGATATTCTTTATAGCAAGAGTGATAGTGAGAATAGATTCTCTGTCGCTTACAATGCAGGTGAAGATATGATTGAGTTCATTTCATCAGGAGTCAAGTTCAGATTGAAGACAAACAATAACGATGCTCTTAATTTGAATAACTACAATGGTTATTCAGCTGTATTTGTAAGTCTTCCTGATGTCAATAGAGACTATCCTAAGTCTACAGAACTTATAATTGATGAGATTAAGAAAGAAATTATGTTGATTTGGTATCAGCCTACAAATACATTCAAATTTGGAAAGGTATATGAAGATATTCCAAACAATTATGATTTGTTAAACTCTATCTTCTTTGACAGATATGTCTGCAGAATAAATCATGAAGAAACATTAAGAGATATCTCTTGCATTTCTGAAAACAATATCAATCTTATGCTTGTCAAAGATGAGGCAGGTTATGAAAATGAACCTGTGTATACCAGAAATGGAAATCCAACAGGTTATTTCGGTAAGAGATTATGTCGCAAAGAAGCAGGAATCTGGCTTGGTTCTATTGATGACAATCTTGGCTATAGCAAGTATAATCATATTGTTTTAACTGGTGAGCTTTATCCTTATATGCCAGAACTTCCAGAAGACTCAAGTGCATTGTATGGATATTATTCACACAAGAATTATTTGACTGCTGTCAATCCTTATTTGTGGCACAATGAGTTCCATGAACTTGCAACGAATACTTCAATACATAATTACTGTCATGATTACAATCCTTCTATAGAGTCATTCTTGATTACTGATGACCCTACCGCTATTCCTAACAAGATTGGTTCATTCAGTGATTTGAAGAACGCTGTCAACTCTTGTTCAATATTTGTAAAGACTGCAGAAGGTAAGAAGGATTATACTACATTTGACAACCTTCTTAACATAACTGTCATTGAGCCAATCAAATATATTAAATATGAAGGACTTGGTCTTGAAGCAGAAAGACCTGACAAGAAGAAAGAAGTTGAACTTGGATATGTGCATCCATCTTATATAGAACCAGTTACAATTGATATGTTCAATTTCAACTACAATGCTAAACCTGTATCTGAAACATCAGATGAGGAAAGCTCTTCAGAGGATTCAGAGATACAAGGATTAGAAGAACTCTTTGAAAAATCATTTGACGGTGGAAACATTGTCTTGTCAAAGGTCAATCCTATAAATCAAATTTGGTTTAACAAATATACAGAAGAGTTCAACTACTGCATTAAGAAGGTTGAGAAAAATGGTGACCAAGTAGTATATAAGACAAAGACCTCACTTGGATTTGACCACAATATCAGTATAATGAAGAATTCTTGGAACACAAAACTTTATAGAAATTATTCAACTACTTCAAGAGATGTTGAACAATTTGAATACGTTGCAGGATATAAGACTGGATATGAGCTTAAGACCTTTATCTACAGTAGAGGAATCAATCTCAACGGTGCAGATGGTAATACAGTTGAAATAACTTCTTGGAAGAATACTGAAATTTCTAGCAAGAACGGTTACATAAGACTCGATATTACTGACAGTCTTGTTTACAATATATTGTTTAGAGATGCATTTAACAAGTACTGGAAATATTTGAACTTGTCAGACAATACTTACAAGATTAACTACATCAAAAATACGATATTGCCTCTAATCAATATAAATAATAAAACCAAATTTGTGCTTTACAAGAGTCCTAATTTGACAAAGTCTTTGGTATTCAATAGTGAATTGAATGAAGATAAAGCTATAATGATTACCAATTACAAGAATGAGTTGAAGTACGAGAACGGTAAGTATTACATGTATGTCTATCCTGAAGAGACTTCACAATATTATGCAAAAATGATAATTAATTTGTAATGGCGATTGTATTCAAATACAGAAACAAGAGTAATTTATCTTATGCACCAGGATTTTCAACTCCTGGTGAAGATGGAAATGAAGGTAAGCAAGGTACATCAGGAAATACAGTGTACTTTGTAGACTATGATTTGGACAATTCTTATAGTGTTCAACTTGCTCTTCAAAGAATTGAGAATAACCAGATTCTTACTAGTGTAGCTAATAAGAGTATAGCATCTCGTCCTTACAAAGAAAATGACTTGCTTATATCAAAAAGCGGTAAAGTCTATAAAATTGTTCTTGCTCCTGTAACTTCTGCACAGAACTATAAGTATGATATCCAATATCTTGGAAGTATACGTGATAAAGCTATACCTTCTATTTCTAAAGTTTTGATTGCATGTGCACCTAAAGTATCTGACCGTGCATCTATTGATGGTCGTTATGATGCAAACGTTAGATTGTCAGTGTTCTTAACAGTTTTCTTAGAAGACCAAGAGGATTTTGATAAAGCATATAAAGAAATATTAGACAACTATTCTTTCAGTTTGTCAATTTATCTTAACAACAAAAAGAGTTGGACAGCTAACACTCCTCCTGTAAATATGGATGGAAAGATTGACCCGACAGAAGATAATCTTTATCAGATTATAAATTTCTATAAGAAATTGGAATTCACAAATTTGATTCCTGTTCCAGTTGTGTCAGATACTCCATATACATTTGCAGAATTGTCACGACGCCAAGAATACTATGCAAACGAATATAATTTATATGATGATTACAGTGCTGTTCCATATTCATCAAATTTTGACAATGATATTTTGAATAGATTGCATCCATCTGGAAATGATATAAAATGCACTGTCCAATTTAAAGGTGACGGCGAAAATAAAAAAGCCTTATGGTATGATACTGGAATAAATTCACCTGATGGAACAGGAGGAACAATAAGACTTGACCCACTTGGAGATGCATATGAATTTCCATTTGTTGATGAAGGAAATATTCCTACTGATGATGATGTAAGATTGACAAAGCAACAAATGACTGACAGATTGTTCTTCTTCAATGGAGCATCCGATGAACAGAAAGGTGAAGATGATTATAGTGCCGAGTTCTTAAATATGTTCCCTGAAGGTGCAGTTGGAAAATCTTTAACTATAAGTGATATGCATACAGCACAAGACCAGTTGGACCGTCTTACAGGAAGAATTGTCAATGATGTAGAAGAGTTGCCGATACAATCAAATATATTGCAATTAGCAAGAAAATATGTAGGTGATGAGTATACTATAAATCCTAATTCAGGTTCTTCAAGATATTTTGACTTTACATCAGAAGATGAAATATTCAATTTCTTGTGTAATGTCAAGAACAACAAATATATAATCACTGTAAAAAATAAGAAGACCCATGAAATCTACACTGTTGAAGCATCAACAGAATTTGAAAAGTTACAGCAGAATTAAATGACAGATTATTTTTCATATAACGGAGAAGATGTAGTTCCTACTTATATGCCAGGAATATCATCTTATGGACAAGAAGGTTCTGAAGGTAATACAGGAGATATCGGTTCTTCTGTATATTATACTACTTATGACTTGACTGATGAAGATGAGTTGAAAGAGTGTAATGAAAAGATAAAGAATAACTTAGTTCTTTCTGATACAGACAACTCGCAGTTGTATAATAAAGAATATATGCTTGGTGATATTGTCATTGATGCTCTTGGAAATATATTTGTCATTGAAAGCGGGGCTGACGGATTAGAAATATTATCTACAACTTCAGAGACTGAGTCTTATGCTAAAGACATGTTCAAGGATTTTACAGTCAAAGTAGCAACATCATATCTTAGAAATCCAGAGTATCCTGGATATGTTGAAAATACAGAGGCTGTAACTCTCGACAAGATTAGAAACTATAGCAGCGTTGGAATAGACCAATTGAGAGAAAAGATTTTCGGAAATTGGATTGCATTCAGCATAACTCCTTTGGTTAAGAATGAACCTTATGTGTATACATTTTGTTTAGTTCTTCCATCAAAAGAAGTATTGTCTATAACTAGTGATAGTCCTCATGCAAAAATGTTTGTAGATAACAGGTATTTTTCACAAATTTCATTGTTAAACACTTATGCTAGGATTCCTGAGGATGACCCGTATGGCACAGGAAAGCTGATGTTTGGAAGTGATGTTAGAAACAAGGTTGGTCATGCAGATGCTTACACTTTTATACAAGATAGCATATACAAATTTAAGTATGAAAGTGAATATACGGGAACAACAATGGAATATCCATTTGAAGAATACTATAAAGAAGAAGCAAAATATGCTTCAATGCTTATATCATATCTTATTCATAGAACATGCTCTGCTTACGTTGAAATAAAAAACAAATATACAGGAAAGATTTATAGATATGAATTGAGAGATAGTGAAGATTCTTCAGAGACTCCTGTTGCATTTCAGCAAAATACTTATATTACTCCATATATTGAGCCCAGTGACTGGGAAATTGCTATAGAAGATAAGTATAAAGAATCTCTTCCTGATTCTGAAATAATTGAAGACCCGGAAACACAAGAGAAGAAATTAAGAAAGACTCTTAAGAATTTCATTGTTGTTAAGAGTGAACAAGTAAGTGTTGAAGCAGAAGTAGGTTCAGTACAATATGAATATGTACAACACTTCTATTTCACTGATGTCAATGGAACAGAATATGTAGAAGATCCTTCATGGGGTCGTGTGCTTTGGAATGACCCTGTATTAGATGGTAAATATGATTTGGGTCCTACAGCAGATAATGATATGGAGCATCAAACACCAATAAATTATTGGCACAGATTTTCTAATATTGATGAATATTCTAATGTTCTTCAACTTGAAATTGGAGATGTAGATAGTATTTGTTTGAATATTGATTTTTCAAAATGGATTAATTCTGACAAAGAATTCCCTGCAACTGCAGTGTATGTTGGATATCCAAATGTTCATCTTTGGCAAGAAGGTGACTCAAGTGGAAATGTAATACTTCCAAATTCAATCAATGCAGATAAAGTTGATATTGATGGAAATCCTACAGCATTTGACGGTTCAAGAGGATATTATTATTTGTACAAGATTCTTCCTCCTGGATATTCTACTGAGGAAGTGAATACTGATGCAGGACGTTCATCTATTATATTTAATTTGTCTCAATTTAAGCTTAATGACAAGCACAATTGGATTGAGATAGGTTTGATGGTCATAGAAGACAAGGACAAGAATATAAATAACTTTGCCCACAGAAGTACAATAAAATCTACAAAGCAGGATTTCAATTACTATAATGAAGATGGAACTCCTAAGGATTTAAGAACTCTTACCTTTGAGGAGTTAGCTGATAGAGTACCTCATCAATCAACTGACTATGAAGAAATAGCAGAATTCTGTCTTCCTTTTAAATTTTATACTACTAGGAAAACAGATGAAAATGGTAAAGAAATTATTGTTGAACACTATACAGGAGGAGAACCTGAGATAACGTTGTTTATAAACAATGTAATTAAACATTCTTCTAGTGAATCAGCAGAGTCTAATGAAGAAGAGATTACAGTTGAAACACAAGAAGAATCTAGCAAAATAGATTACGCAACTTCAGGCATACAGTATGAAGATGAATATTACAAAATAACAGATATTGAAGTCTAATGAAAAAGAGAGCTATAGATGGTCTTCCCGGTTTAACAATGCAGGGAACAAAGGGTGAAACAGGAAAAAGAGGATATACTACATTCTATAGTAATAATGAATCTTATTCTTTGTATGAACTTGGCAGCAGCGGTTATCCTGTCTTTGGAACAAAGACAATTGGTTTCTATGCATCAGAGAATTCAGACTACATCAATTCATATATAAGTTTCTCTGCACAAGCATTTGTTCCTATTGAACATGACCGTTTGATTAACAAAGAAGAAGACTCATTGATTCTTTATGAGGTATCAAAATTAGTTACAGTTAATGTTACAATAACAGAGACAGAAGACTTTATATATGAGATGAAAGTTTCTGCTGAGGACCTTGCTGACCTAGAATTAGATTCAAAATCTTTAGGTTATATTGTAAGAGCACTAAACAATATGTTTAGTAAATATAAAGGTTTGGATTTTTCATTTGTAGAACAATACATGGACCAATTGAAAACATACACATTTTGTATACTTTACAAATTGGATTCATTGACTTATGACCACGGTGGAAGCAAAGGAAATGCTGTTGATAATCTTGAAGTGAGAGTTGGAACTACTAAGATTACACATAATGTTTGGGATGGAACATATGACAGCTGTTCATTTGATGTTTCATTTGGTTACAATGTCATTCCTAACAGAATGATTCTTGACAGTTCATTCTTAATATATGATGATGAGAGTCCTGAAATTGAAGCAATAGAAATGATAAATGTGTTAGATGCTTCAACAAAACTTCCAATCAATGACAGAACTGTTACAATCAAAGCAATCTATTATTCAGATTATATAAATGAAATACCAACTGAATGGTTTAATAGTCTGAATAGTGTCGGTGATATTTCTAATGATATATTGTTAGTCAACATAGATTCTGCAAATGACGGTGATATAAGAAATTTCAATCTCATAGATGATGTAAGTGTATGTACAGCAAAGCTTCTTCAAGTAACAGCCGAAGACTATATTACAGGATATTTCGTATTAGCAGATAGTGATGTTTGCCCAAGAGGATATTTGAATGCTTCACAAGACCTCAGTCATCTTGATTTGTATCTTGTAAAGAATGATGATGTTTTAAACGGTGAAATTACAGGAAAATATACCTTTCCTTTCATAAATACATTGTCTCCTTGCATAACAGAAGAAGATGATTACGGAAACAAGAATAAAGTTACAGAAGATTTATATTGCATAACATTCTCTGTGTTCTCTAATTTAAGTAAAAAGGAAAGAGAAAGGCTTGCAGTATTTGCTAGATTCACAAAGAACCAAGAAGAAAAAGTATTCATTGTATCTTCTGTTGTAGACAATATGTGGAATCCACCTGAAGGACTAGGAGAAGGAACTACTCCGAGAACTTTAGACCCCGATAGTTTCTCTGCATACAGGGATGCAGAACGTGCAAGCAGACAACATCCACTTGGAATGATTGAAAACTATTCATCAGAACTTAATTTCGATTCTGAAGACCTTGGTGATTTTGAATTGATACTTAAATACTTTGATGAAGGAAATGATGACCAAACTTATGTTTCTAAACAGATTGTTCCACGTTCTCTTATTGAAGATAATGGATATATGATAGAAATATATGCATATTACAAATCATCAAATGCAGTATATCAAAAACTATATCTCGGTGAAGCTTCACTTGAAGATACAATAGAATAAAAGAGGTTCAATGAACCTCTTATTTTTTACTGTATTTCTCTTTCAAATATGTTTTGAATGTTTCTAACTTTGCAAACTTTGGAACAATAAGAATAATTGGTTTGTTGTCATTCAAACAAGATGAAAAACTTATCTTCTCTTTTGAAAAATCTGTTGCTTTGATTTTTTCATTTATCAAATTCATCTTGTAAATATCCATCTTCCGATAATCATTGTCTTCCCAAGAATACCCAGAATATTTAATTCCAGGTGGAATAGTCTTCACTCTTGTCAAAAAACAATTCATTGTCCAAGCCGCAGGCTCTTCTTCTTTATATGAAGGCAAATAATTGTAAGTCAATGGAATAAGATGATTGTAATAATCATTTCCAAAGAAATCTTTAATGCACAATCCAAACAAACAATCATCAACATGTGGAACATTCAACCTGTTTGCATCAGCTTTATCACAATCAATGTATTTGTCTGCATTCTTCAAGATTCCTTTCTTGACATAATTTGAGAACATAGTAAAATCACCACGAGGATAAAGGTCATTATACAAAGTCTCATCATTAACATAACTATTCAATGATGCTGCATATACCTCATCTTTCTTAAGATTGCTCAGCATTTTGTCAATGACAGGAATATGAAGATAACAAGATATATTGCATCTAATATAAAAATCATAGTCATTAACTTGTTTCAATGCTTCAAGACCTTTCTCAAATGTAGTATAGATAGACTCTTTGATTGGAACTGCAATATTGTAACAATGTTTTGTACCATCTACTAACACTGTAGTTTCATCAAAAGGTTTGTTACAATCGCCATAATAGAAATAAAAATCATATTCATGTTTAAGCTTACCTTGTTCTGACAAGGAATTGGCCAAACTTACATAAGTGTTCTTTATACCCTCAATATTTCTAGTTGAAGGTTCTTTCAATGTACTTAAAATTAAAACTGCTACTTTCATACTTTCTCTATTCTCGTTGGCTGTTCAAGCAATGAGAAATGAGGATGTATATACTGCTTTGGTAACTTATTGACTACAACTTGATACAAAGGTACATTGAACATTATGATAGCATTCTGCCCGTCTTGATAATGATAATACCTTGTAAGTATAGCTTCTCTAAGTCCTTGTACATTTTCAAAATATTTCTTAGCTGACCAACCGTCTAATTTCTTTTCAATGTTCTTTCTTATCCAAGAAAGATGATGCATCTTCACTACACTATAGGGAATAATATGATAAATTTTGTTTTCTCCATCAATGTAGTATCTTCTAGTAGGGTCACTTGCCTTGTCAAAGCTTCCGTTCTTGAAATCAAACCTATAATGTGCTTCTGTTATAAAAGGTACATAACAATGATACGGCCATAATAAAACATGGCTGTAATCTCTATAATAATTGATATATTCACAATAAGTTACGTGGATATCAGGAGCATTGTTGATAAGGGCTTTGGCTCTGGCAAAATCATCTTTGTGATAGAATTCATCAGAATCTATAACCATGCTATGAGAGCAATTGCACTCCTTCTCCAGAAAATCTAGTATATAGTTTCTCTTGTCTGCTTCTACCATTCTAGGACCTGCTGGCCCATCATCTGGGTGCATATCAGTAGGATTAAACCATATAACATCATCAATATATCCTAAACTTTGAAGATTCATTATAGCATCTTCATCTTCTTTTGCAATAGGAGTTCCATGATATGACAATGCTTGTAAACAAACAACAATCACATCACAAGATGAACGTACTTCATATATGATGTTTGCAATATGTTCTGTTCCTTCAAATGCAATAATTCCTAACCCAAGCTTGGTTATCTTACTCATTGAAAACTACAGTATATCTTTTATGAGACCACGGGTCTATGATAGCGATATCTGCATGGTTCTCATTATATTCTGGAGCATCGAACTTAAATCTTGTACCTTCTGGAGTGATAACAAACATATTATTGTCCTTGTCTCCTACTATAAAATCTGCATATAGTATTTCTTGTTCCATGACAATATAGTTATTTTGTAAATTATATACAAAAAATAAAAGAAGGAATTAATTCCTTCTTCTAATTATGATAAAGTTTGCAAGTATTTTCCCTTTGCAATGCATTGTGTAAAATCATCTAGCAAACTTTCTAGTCCTGAATAACCAGGAGTTGAAGTCAATACACTCTTCAAATGGAAGGCAGAGTTCAAAGCATGCTGCAACAGTCCTTTCAAATCTTTCTCTGCAGGAAGAGTAGGAACAACTTCACCAACTTGGATTCTTACACCAAGAAGACCCATTACTATCTCAGCAACCTCATCTTCATGTGATTCAAACTCTGAAATCAATTCATCAGTCAACTTATGTTCTGAATGCTGTTCTGTCTGCCAATGGATTTCTCTTAATCTGATTCTGAATCCTTCAAGTTCTTTTATATAATCAAGAGCTTCATCTCTCAATGAATTGTTTTCTACTGCATCTTGAGATACAGTTGCATTATTTCCTCTCAAGGTCTCTATTGTTGAAAGAACATCTGCTTGTGTATATTCTTCTTCATATAGTCTTTGTTTCATGATACAACATTAAATTTAAATATTTATTTATATCAATGGAACTGAAGTAGCATTCAATACGATAGGAAAGGCCTTGCAAGGAAATCCTCTCTTCTTATATATAGCCTGACGTTCTTTTCCATGACGGTACAAATAATTATCTGTATAATATCCTTGTCCGTATCTGTAATCATCAACAAAGTCAATCATCATAGTCTTGTCTTTGTTAGGGTGGTTTCTCATTCCACGGCCAAGCAACTGTGCGAGGATTGTATCTGATTTTGTACTTTCAATCAAGAAGATATTTCCCATGTTAGCAATATCAATACCTTCAGTGAAGCAGTTCATTGATGCAACGATAATAGTATTTCCGGTATCATCATTCTCCATTTCCTCCTTCATATCATTTCTGACAATAGGATTTACACCACCATCAATATAGAACACTTGCTTGTCTGAATTCTCTTTGATATATTCATATATCTTTATACCGTATTCATTCTTGATATCAGAGAATATGACAAGAGTATTCTTAGTAGTTCCCATAATCATCTTGCAAATAAAGTTGAATCTCAATTTAGAATCTCTTGCAAGGTTCTGTTCCATTTCAAGAATCTTTCCACCTGCAGTAGGGTCATCTCTATTCTTGCTTATCCTTAAATGATACAATGCTTCAAGCTTATCTTTTTCAAGGTACTTCAATTCAAACACTGATACATAAACAGGAGTTGCAGCATGTTCTTTATTAATCAAATCATAAGAAGGAAGACGGTAAACAACAGGACCAATGTAAGATTGAAGAATCATATTCTCATATGTTCCCTCTTTAGGGAATGTTCCTGTCAATCCAATCTTATACTTTGCATTAGTGCATCTTGAAAGAATCTTCTTACAACTAGGTGAAGCTCCGTGATGTGCTTCATCCATTATGACAACATCATATTTGTCAAAAAATTCTTTCTTTTTCCTGCAAAGAGACTGGAAATTTCCGAAGACTATCGTCTGGTCATATTTCTCTTGTTTCTTAGCTTTTGAGTGTATCTCACCATAAGTCCAATTTGACTCAACCTTGTTCTTTTCATCATATTCCATGAACTTTGCAGATGATTGTGTAGTCAATACTGTCTTCGGAGTAACATACAATATATGCTTATATCCAAGTTTTTCAATCATAAACTTGAACATAATATAAGTCATGAAGGTCTTACCTCCTGAAGTTGATATTTCTGCACAACAGTTCTTATATGTGAGAATGTTCCAGATTCCTTCTACTTGATAACCGTAAGGAGTCATGCTTGAATTCTTAAATAAGTTATCAACGAATTGTGTGAACTCATCCTTTGTGATATTGCAATTAGTCATTCTACAAGCAAAGTCATCTTCAAACTTAAGAGAATAATTGTACTTCTTACAGATATCAACAAGGTATAACCACAATCCTGCAGGAATCATTCCGTAAGAATTCATAAAAGTCTCATCAACATTAGCTCCTGAATACTTCTTCTTGATGATGTACCAATTTGGAATCTTCACACAAAATGACAACCTCAGCTGTTTCATCTCCATTGGAACATCTGATTCACATATAATCCATTGATTGTCTTGTGTAAGTCTAGCTGTAATCATAATAATACAAAAATTATATACGATTATCAAAAAAGAGGTTATCCAATTTATACCGATAAATATAAAAATAGTAAAATGTTTATATGCCAATTTCTTTACAAGAGGCAGCAGCACAATATGCAAACACTACAATTGCTAACTTGAACGGTGCAGTAGCAGACCTTATTGGTGTTGAAGTCATGTGGTTTAGAGCAACTCCTGATAAGAGAAGTCAGGACGTTATTTTTCAGAGTTATACACTCTGGGGAGTAGAAGACTGTCCACTGGTCTTTAATGCCGTCTATGCTGACACAGGATATGATGATGCTGCGATTACATATAATATTATGGGTCTCGAATACGCTGTCCCCTTGACCTTAGAAATTGCCGTCAACACATGGTACACTGTTACCAATAATGACGGAACACTTCCACAAAGAGGAGATATTGTATTCATTCCTATTTCCAACAAACTTGTTGAAGTAGTAAGTATGACCCCTGTAAAGAAACTTGGTGCTCAGCTTACAAGCTTTAAAGTCAACTGTGCAATCTACAAGCCTACAAGAAGCAGACTTGTTGGTGAGAATCTTAAAGAGTCTATCAAGAACAATACAGTCAATCTTAGGTCTCAATTTGGTGAAGATATCAAAGATACTATTGAGAACATTGTAGACAATCCTCAACTTGGAATATTTGACTCTACACCTAATGACCCTCATAAGGAGAATGCTAAGTTTGCAAAGCCTAGCGATTTGATTTCAAATAGAAAAGTCAACAATATTGTTTCTCATGACCTTGAAGTTGATGGCCATCTTGTTGCAAGAACATATTACAACATGGGAATAGATGAGATTCCTGTTGTCAAGTATAAGAATATCAATGATGTATTTGATGCAGATAGCACAAGATGTTACACATGTTGGATTAACATTGATGAATTTGAACATTACAAGAATCTTAAGACCTTAGAGCCAATCATAGAGAACGGCAAGGGATATGTTAAGATTACTTCAAGTTCAAATATCAAATACAAAGTTGGTGACAAGGTTGTCATTGAAAGAGGAAACCTTCTTTTCTGCGGAACAATTGCAGACTCTGATGAATACAAGGTTGAAGTTGACAGGATGCTTCTTCAAATGCTTAACAGAAAGATTCCTAATTGGAATAAGCTTCCAGGTTTTGTCATTAAGAAAGACAATGCAATCAACTTGCTTACAGGAGAGAATGAGAATGGAATATTCCATCTTAATCTCAATGGAAACAATTACATTACAATTGAGTTCAATGACAAGAAATTTACTTGTCAATTGCCTATCAAACTTAAGACTAATACTTGGTACGGTTTGATTATTAATGTAGCAAAACAATTCTCTGCTGCAGTATTTGAAGGTAATGGTGAACTGAAGAAGGTTGGTGAAGTAAATAATGTTAAGTTCAATCTTGATATTACTGGAACGTATACAAGCTATTCAATCAATCCTTCAGGTTGTAAGATGACAAACATTAGATATTATAATAGAGAAATGACTGACCTTGACAAACAAATAGTTAACCTTGTTTCTTACAGTATTGTAGAAGATGGTGATGCTATTGTCAATGACAGTGCAGATTTATATATAAACAAAGAAAAAGTGACGATTTATGCCAAATCCGGAAAGTGATATCACAAGAGTTGCAGGAGAAAAAATTTTTGATGGTTCATTTGAAAGGTACCAGCCAACTGTTTATGTTTCCAGCAGAGTGGAAAAGATTGACCGAAACGGAAAAGTCTATCTTTCTGATAAGTATGAATTAAATCCTATTTTAAAAACTGTTACTAAGCCAGATGACGGTGAAACAGATTATACAGATGGAATGATAAATGGTCTCAATCAAAGAGATGTAGACTATTATGATTCTCTTCCTAGAGAATCTGTATGGGATGACAGAATATTCAAAAGACTTATCATAGGTGATGGTCCTGCTATTACAATTATTCCAGGTATAACAAAGGGTACTTGGTTTGGTGATTATTATGAAACTCCAATGGCTGCTGCTCAAGCTGCTGATGAACGTCATACAGAAGACCCTGATGCGGAAAAGACTTTAAGAGAAGCTGCATTAAATAGAGCTCAACAAGTATCTGATTTGTGGAAAAAATATCTTAAAGATTTAGACTTCAGCGCAGGTCATTCATTCATTCATCCTTATGCAATACTTAAACTTGCAGGAGGTGATGGTCCTGAAAACAATTGGGAAAATACAATGGTATTTGACCACTCTCAAAGAAGAAGATTCTATGAGATTGAAGGTGATGAACGCGGAGGATATGCAAAGAATCCAACTACTACAGCTCTTATAAACTGGGGAAATCAGGATGACAGAGGAAGATTTCCATATTCATATACAGATTTTGTATTCTGTAAATATTGGAATAGAATACCTAACAATAGAATGATAACTCTTAGAAGATATCCTATGCCAATTCCTGATAGTGTAGAACCTGCAAACTATGATGTTGCTGAAGAAGCCGAGTCAGTAACAAAGAGTGATGGACAAGTAGAAGAGAGAGTAAAATATAGAAAAGTTACAAATTCAAAGGAAGCCTTTACACCTATTGCAACTGCAGTAACATATTTTGGTGAAGGAACTGGAAACTCTTTGAAAGATATTCTTAAATTCTCTGCAGGTTACAATTGGAAAGAGATTGAGTCAGATATTTGGATGACAACTTCTAACCAAAATGAAACGGGACAAGGAATTCTTGGAACAGCTGGTGGTTACTTTGGTCAAGGACTATCTTCAGTTGTACAAGCTTTAGGTATATTGTCTGACTTAAAAGGACAATATAAAATACGTCCTACTAATGCAGTAGGACTTGGTCCTGACCCTTATTCAAATGGTCCTTATGAAAACAGAATAATCGGTCCAGTCAATGTTATAAATAAGATTCACCGAAGAGAAAGAGGATTGACTTTTACAGCAGACGGTCTTAATATTACATTTGAATATGTAGCAAGACCTATTGCGGGAGTCAATAATAAAGCTATCATGATTGACTTGCTTTCTAATATGCTTACATTGACTGCAGCATCAGGAACATTCTTCGGAGGAATGCACCGTTATAGAACAGAGAAACCTGCAGTATATCCAATGAGAGATACATATTCTGTATCACAATTATATAAAGGAAATATTTTTGGTAAAAATGGTGCAGTAGGTTCATTGTTAAGAAATGCATTCAGCACTGAAAATGTTTCATTTGTCCAGAATATGGTAACAAATGTTTTGCAAGATATGTTATCTATTGCAAAATCTTTCTTAGGAGTGGGTAATGAAGAAGACAAGAAAAAAGCAGAAGGACGCCTTAAAGAAACTGGTGAACAAGTAAAAGGAACTGCAGGAAGAGCAGTTGCTGCACACTTCTTAAAAGGAGCATCTATTCCTTGGTTGATGAATGCACGTGCACTCCTTACTGGAGACCCAATTGGTGATTGGCATCTTACAATTGGTAATCCTCTTAATCCAATTGCAATGATAGGAAACTTAATCGTAGAGAATTGTGATTATGAATTTAGTGATGAACTTGGTCCTGATGATTTCCCTATTTCATTTAAAGCAGTTGTTCACTTGAAACATGGAATGGGAAGAGATAGAGATGCTATAACTTCAATGTTCAATAGAGGATATGGCAGAACATATTCACTTCCAGATAGATTTGTTTCATCTGCAGATAGAGGAACTAAAGTTGATAATTTCACTGATGCAAATGACCAAAATAAAAACCAAGTTTCTAGATGGACTGCTACACAATTCTCTGGTGAAGATTATATTGCAGCAAAGGCAATCTATCCTTTATCAAATAAAGGTGAAGGATATGATTATGGAAAAGCAAGAAAACAATATGCTCTTAATTTAAATACTCTTGATAGTAAATATTATGACAATCCTGTTTACCGTGCAGCACCATGGCAAATGAGATGGAACTTGTAAATAAGATTTTTGAATTATGTTTGTAAATACTATAGATAATAAATCACAATATGTTAATAAAGATGGTGTATCAATGATAGACCTAGCAAAGTCTATCTTCAAGCAAACTATCAATAACACTACTGTTTTTACTTATTACCGTGTAGCAGCAGATATGGAGATGCGTCCTGATAAGATATCTCAAGCATTATACGGTGATATGGATTATGCAGAAATGGTAATGAAGTATTCATCAATTGATAATCCATTTGCAATACAAACTGGTGATATATTGGCAGTTCCGTCAATTACTATGGTGTATAGTGATGTTGATGATGTTATTATTTCAAATGGTATCGGAGATAATATCACTGATAAATTTGTAAAGAATTATCACAAGTATATTGATAAAGACAAAATTCCTGCATCAAAAAATTCAACAGGAAGTGGAGATATTTATTCAGGAGGAAATAGTTCTATAGCATCAAGACAGATACTTTCATCTACAGGAGGAACAGGTTCAGCTGAATTGAACATAGGAATACAGAATCCTCTTAACAATGACTTAAGCTTAAGAGAAAGTTATGGAAATGTTATGGGTTATGGTAGTGATTACAATTTGACTGATGGCCTCGATGACGGATATTCAGGAGGAAATAGTGATTACTACGGTGTAAATAACCTTGATGACAATGGTTATCCTGTAAGAGATGATGAATACGGTAACAGAGGAACTGCAAATGGTGGTTCTGGTACAGGTTCTGGCACACCTGGTACAGGTTCTGGAACAGGTTCTGGAACAGGTAATGGAACAACAGGATATAATGGTCCAAGTTCAGGTGCTGGTGGAAATGGATTGAATGGTGGATTTAATGACGGACAAGGAAGTGGTAAGAGTGGAAATGTTCTCAATAATGATATATTCAATGGAGTAAATGGCCGTGGAACTCGTGGTTATGGACAAGGAAATGGTGGATATGCAAATGGAAGACCAAGCACTGGAATAATAAATGGAATATCATATGACGATGATGACAATATATTGACTGAAACTTTGTATGATGAAAACGGAAATGAAGTTCCTATCAACTCAGGATTTGGTGAGATTCCTGTAACTGATTATGGACCAAAAGAACCTAATATGGGAAGTCCTGACAAACCAGGAATCACTATTTCAAATGGAAGAATATTCTTCGGAGATCCAAATGATTGCAATACTATATCTAGTGGATTAAATGATATAACAGATACAAAGGGAACTAATAAAGTTGATGACCCTCTTGTTGATTGTGCAAGAACTGGTGTATCAATTGGACAATTCTTGAATGCTACACTAAAAAATAAAGTAGAGAGTGAATGAGCGATATTCAAACAGTATGGAATGCTAATACGAAAAAGCCATCATCTTATGACAATACTTATAAGAACTCGGAAGCAGATGTTTGCCGCCTTATAGAAGACCCCGGAGTTCAAAAAAGAATTCAATTTGATGAATTGTCTCTTCCTTTAGCAGACAACAGAAGAAATCTTCAAGGAGCAGAAGGAACTGCAACTGCAAGTACATATCTTGGAAGTGCTTATCCTATTATACGTATCAATGATGCGTATATAGCTCGTGATGATATTAAGTCAATGACTTTGGAATCATCTGGATTTGTTCCTACAATATCTCTTTCACTGGAATTTAAGACTACTGAATTCATTAACAGACATCTTCCAAAGGATGGTGATATGCTCTCACTTTATATTTCAGTCAATTCATCAGGAGTCAAATACTTAAGAAATGATTTTGTTATAACTTCTTGTTCTTCATCAGTTAAAAATTCAATAAGAAACAAAGTATCTATCAGGGGAAAGATGTTTGTTCCAAGAATAGATTCTATACAGAACTCTATGGGAATAATAGGAACTTCAAAATATGTGTTCAAAGATATTGCAAAGCAATTTGGATTGGGATTTGCATACAATGACTCTGCAGATACAAATGATTATATGAATTGGATTTGTTGCAAGCAGTCAATACCGTCATTCTTGGAAGATGTTATAAATCATTCATGGAAAGATGGTATAGATTTCTACAAGATGTGGATTGATTTGTATTACAATCTTTGTTTTGTCAATGTAAACAAATTCTTATTGGCCCCTGAAACTTCAGAGAACAATATTGATGTGACTTATTTGACAAACACTTTGAACTTCCTTGAGACTATAAAAGACCCTAATGCAGAAAATCAGAAAATTGGTTGGAAGATATTTTCAAATAACACGTCATTCTCTAATACTCCGTTCTTTATTGATAAATGGTCACCAATAAACAACTCATCTGCTATATCTATGAATTATGGTTATGAGTCTGACTCTTATGTTTATATCCATAATCAGAAAGTATATGAAGAAGACCCTAGCACTTGTTACAATATTTCTAACAATGTTCCTAACTATGACCAAACGAAGGTTGATACACATATATTGTTGAGAGGTAGAGGAAGATGGGAAGAAGGACAGAATCCAGATGATGACAAGAGAAGAGTCAATTATGATTTCACGCACACTTATATAGACAGCAACTGGTGTGGTGTTGAATATGTTATGGGAGAAGAAGATAGAGGAACGAAGAATACGAATAATTGGTCAGGAAATGTTCATCCTAATTATGGTCATGCTCCGTTCCATAATATGATAAACAACATAGAATTGGACAAACTCTATATTGTGATTGAGTGTCCAGGATTATGTTTGCAAGTTATGAGAGGTGAAAAAGTTCCTGTTTGGTTGTTCTATCCAAATCATTTGGATTATGCATTGAACAATCAGCCAAAGAATGATGATATTGTTTCACCTACAAATAAATTTTATTCAGGATTCTATATTGTAGATTCAATTGAATATACATATAAACCAAGCAAAGGAGAAAGAGTAGGTTACAGGACAAGACTTACATTGAAGAGACGTGAATGGCCAACTCCTGAACCAATATTGAAGACTGAAGAAGTATTTGAAAATGCAGACAATAATGATGCATAAAATAAATTTGATTTGAAATGGCAGGTTTTAGTGATTTATTAGACAAATACAACAGCATTGCTTCTAGAGTAGGAGGCATTGCTAGGCAAGCTGGTGATTACATAAATAAAGGTGCATCATTATTAGATAAACTTGGTGTTGAAGTTCCAACACAAGGGAAGAATTGGACGTCTGGCGGTATAAGAGATGTATATCTTGGAGGATTCTTAGGAGATACAACAAACTTCAAACCTGGTGTTTTTGCACGTATCTTTGATGAACCTACATATTTGACTTTCAGAATTGAGTTTGATTTCAGTGCACCACAAGAGTTTGAATTAAGCCTTGGTCCTGACAGCAAATCAAGACCTATCGGAAGTGATTATTTCCCAGAGCCATTGCTTAATGCACCTATTGCTCCAGATAATGACCCTAAAATGGGAAGAGTTGCAGGATATTCAAGTTACATATATCTCAAGAATATGTTAGGTGAATCTTACAGAGCTGATATTCTTTGGACTTTCATACAGGAATTGAAAGATATATCAAAGAACTATTCATATTATTTCCAATCAATTGAAGGATTGGGAGATTTGATGAAGGTAACTCCAGGAAATGGAATAAGAATTAAAGATGATGAAGGAATATTAAGAATCAAATGCTTGGAAGGTCTTGATTTGAAGATAACCCAATTGATGCAATTGTATAGAAAAGTTGTTTGGGACGATGTTTATCAAAGATGGATTCTTCCTGATATGATGAGATTTTTCAAGATGAAAATCTACATTTCTGAAATACGTCTTTTCCATACAATGAAAGGAATTCACAACAACAATAATCAAACATTTGATTTTACTAATGGTGAAGGATTGAATGCTACCACTCTTGAAAGAAGCAAAGGAATTATGGGAAAGATAGATGATTTCCTTAATACTGCTACTGCAATATCAAGAGATTTCTTGGGAACTAATTCAGTCATTACAAAAGCATTAGATTCTGCAAACTCAACATTAGATGCAGTTGAAGGAGTTCTTCAATTGCCGCTCTCATATGTTAAACTTTGCAATAGTGCAATCAATGATGTTATGCCAACTATCTGTCTAGAATGTCATCAATGTGAATTTATGATTGATGATACTCTTGCACATGTAAACAGTTTGGCATCTTATATGAAACGCGAACAGACTGAACCTACTATTTCTATAAAGGTTGGAAGATTAGTTGATTCACAACTTTATCCTTTAAGCTCAGACTTAAACTATTATTTCAAAAAGCAGACAATGCTTCCACCAAATCATATTGCACAAGGAGCTTATTTGGATGATGAACTTCTTCATAAACAAGAAACACTTAACTATCATTACTTAAGGGATAGATATCAAGGAATATCACAAACTAATATAAGTCAGCTTGGTCAAAGAATGAGTCCTGCAATGTATACTGTATCATCAAATGATATGCAATATGTACCTATGGGACAATCTAAAGACCTTACTGCTATATCATTGACTTATAGTTTGTTAAATGCTTTTCCTGCAAGAGATATATTGTCAGCTGCAACATCAATACGTGAGATTAAGTCTTCAATTGATACTGGTGCATATGCTGAAATGGTAAAGAGTGTTGCAACTTCTCCTGAAGTACAAGAACAATTGAAATACAATATACTCGGTGATACACTTGAAAGACTTTCACAATCAGCTGCAACTTATGTCAATCCTGCTGATATTGATGGAACAGTATCATCAAGAGCACTTGCACAAACTTCACAAGCAGTCCTTTCATTTATGAAAGACCGTAACAATTATAAAGATGCTTATGCAGTTGATACACAATCTAGAGCTACTTCATATGCTGAAATTGAAGGTACAGAATATGAAGACTACACCTCAATTTACAATCAGCAATATTAACTATAAATATAAAAATAATAAACTGTTATACTATGCCAATGAATCAAGCAGAATTAGACAATATGAATAGACGTAGAGGAAGAGTAGTATATCCAAGAGGAGCTTGGATATCTTCTGCTACTGAGAGAAAGAGCATCCAGTTTGGCATGAATACTACAAGCAAATTTAGTTCTGCTACTGACCCTAACAATAAAATTGATGACTTATATCCAAGGCCTGATTTTATTTCACATGCTACAATAGATTCAAGTATACAGCAAGACTTCGAAAGACCATCTGAAATCTCTGCTGCTACTGCAGACAACAATCACATTCAGCAGGACTTCACCAGACCTGAGGATTTCTCAGCTGCATCAAGTGACAAGAATCATATTCAGCAAGACTTCGAAAGACCTAAAGACTTTTCAGCTGCATCTGCTGATGGAAACCAGATTCAACAAGACTATGAAAGACCTGAAGACTTCAGTGCAGCATCTAAAGACGGTAATCAAATTCAACAAGACTTTGAGAGACCAGAAGACTTCAGTGCTGCATCATCTGATGACAATAAGATTCAACAAGACTTTGAGAGACCTGTTGATTTCAGTGCAGCTTCAAGTGATAAGAATCAGATTCAACAGGACTTTGAAAGACCTGAAGACTTCAGTGCTGCATCAGCTGATGACAATAAGATTCAGCAAGACTTCAATCGTCCAGAAGACTTCAGTGCTGCATCTGCAGACAGCAATAAGATTGAGCAAGACTTTGAAAGACCTGAAGACTTTAGTGCTGCATCTGCTGATAGAAACCAGATTCAACAAGACTTTGAAAGACCAGAAGACTTTAGCGCTGCATCAGCAGACGGAAATGAAATACAACAAGACTTTGAACGTCCAGAAGATTTCTCAGCCGCTTCAGCTGATGACAATCACATTCAACAAGACTTTGAAAGACCTGAAGACTTTAGTGCAGCATCTGCTGATACTAACACAATTCAACAAGATTTCCAGAGACCTGAAGACTTCAGTGCTGCCTCTGCAGACAACAATCAGATACAACAAGACTTTGACAGACCTGAAGACTTCTCTGCAGCATCAGCAGATGGTAATCAGATTCAGCAAGACTTTGAAAGACCAACCGACTTTAGTGCTGCTTCAGCCGATGGTAATGAGATACAGCAAGACTTCGAGAGACCTGAGGACTTCAGTGCTGCTTCAGCTGACAGCAATGTTATTGAACAAGATTTCAATAGACCAGAAGACTTCTCTGCAGCATCAGCAGATGGAAATGAAATACAACAAAACTTTGAGAGACCAGAAGACTTCAGTGCTGCATCACAAGATGGCAATATAATTGAACAAGACTTCTACCGTCCTGAGGACTTCAGTGCTGCATCACAAGATGGTAATATCATTGAGCAAGATTTCAATAGACCTGAGGACTTCAGTGCTGCATCTCAAGATGGCAATGTAATTGAACAAGACTTCCACCGTCCCGATGATTTCTCAGCAGCTTCAAGTGATGAAAATGTAATTGACCAAGACTTCCAGAGACCTGAGGACTTCAGTGCTGCATCAGCTGATGGTAATGCTATAGACCAAGACTTCCAGAGACCAGAAGACTTCAGTGCTGCATCAGCCAATGACAATACAATTGAAAAAGATTTTGACAGACCAGAAGACTTCAGTGCAGCATCTAAGGATGGAAATACTATAGAGAAAGACTTCAATCGTCCTGATAAATTCTCTGCAGCATCAGACCCTGACAATGACTTAGACCAGGACTTCAATCGTCCTGATAAATTCTCTAAAGCAACTGATGATGAAGAAAACGATATAATTTAATATGGATAAAGACAAATTTTATGTTGGTAAAGTAATATACAATGAAGACCCGACTTTCACAGGCCGATGCAAGATACGTGTATTTGGTTTGTTTGACAGCTTGGGTGATGACTTCATACCTTGGTTTACTCCTGTAGCTTCAAATGTATTTTCAACGAAGGGAGGAGGAAGCCTGTCTGTTCCTAAAATTGGTGATGTAGTCCGTGTCAAATTTGCTAACAATGATTTGTATTCAGGTGAGTATTCTTCACTTCAATATCTCGACCCTGATATGATTAATGAAATTAAAGATGACTATCTCGGTACACAAGTATTGTTGTTTGATGCAGAAGCAGAATTGTTAGTATTGTATCAGAATAATACAGGATTTAAAATCTATCACAAAGGTTCAAGCATGATAATTGACCCGAAGGGAATGATACAATTGAAACACCAAAACAATAATTGTGTTCTTGAATTGAAAGATGATGGAATAATCATAACAACTGCAGGTGATGGAGGAAATTCTTCAACAGGAAATATCAAAATCTCAAGTGGAAATACAATCAACATTGTAGCAGACAATGTTAATGTTACTGCAAAGACCTGTAACATTGGAAACAATGCACAGAAAAAGCACCACCCAGCAGTAAAAGGTGATGCTCTTCAAGCGGCTTTAAGTAAACTTGCTACTGCAATCAATACGAAATATCCTATGGGTTACACTGTTCCGACGAGTTACGGAAACATTTTATCAAAGAGTGTAAATGTAGGAGATTAAAAAAGAGAGGCAATTGCCTCTCTTAATTTTTTAATGTTTAACTTCAGGACCTTTGAAATAATAAGAATTAGCTACTCGTTTAGGATTGTCATCTCTTTGTTCTACTCCTGAAACTGGCTCTACCCTGTTTGTAATATGGTTTGAAGATTTAACTTCTTTTTTCTTTGCAGGAAATACATTCTTCAATCTTGTTGCAATTGTAGGTTTTGGTTTAGGAGGTGCTGGAGGTGTAGGAGTTTCTTTCTTTGGTTCTTCCTTCTTATCCCAAATTGGTTTTCCATCATCATTCATATATGAAAGAATATTGTCTTCATCTTCCTTTTTCTGTTCTTCAGCTGCAGGTTCTTCCTTGACCTCTGGTGTCTCCTGTTCCTCAGGTTCGTCCTCATTCGTGTTCTTGATATTCGTTGCAACCATATCAGTCATCATCAAAGCAATGATAGGAAGTATAGCACCAATAATCCAGCTAACGATAACCTGAATAGTCTCTTCACTTACGTCTTCAATGAAGAACAAAAGCGGCTTAGCCAAGTATTGATAATATTCTTCATTTGACAATGAAATATATTTGAATGTAGAATAAACATTACCGACGACTTGAACAAGAGTCAATACTGTCATCAATATCCAAGGTAAAGCTTTTGACTTATTCTTGTCTGAAAGCAATATAGCTGCTAATGACAAAGCAAGACCAAGCTCAAATGCAAATGCAAGGACAATACTCATCCATTGTACATTACCTATATTGAAGAACTGTACTGCGTGGCAGAATGAAATAGTTGCAACAAGAAGATACAAGAACAAGAAACCCCAGACGAATACTCTATCTAGTCTTTTCTGTTTCATAATTATTTCTCTTCTTTATCTTTTTTGACAGTGACAATGACAGGCTTGTTAGCGAGTGCCTTGTTCTGCTCCTTGTAGATATCTAATTGTTTGTTCAATGCTGCAATCTCGTTGTTCTTAAGAACGATGATGTTGTTCAAACTGTCAATATGCTTAGAACTGTTTGAATAAACATTAGACATTGAGTCAATTACATATTCTGTTTGTTTGACTTGTTTGTTATACTTACGCTTGTAATTTCCTGAAGATGTGCACTTGCTTACGAACATAATGCTTAGGAGAACTATCACTATAGTTTTCCAATTGTTTTTAAGTAGTTCTTTAAAGTTCATATCTCAAATATTTAGTTTTACATTTTGATATTTATTCATAAAGGGAGCTAAGTGCTCCCTTTAAATTAAAAATTAGGCATCGTAAAATTAGGAATAGATGATGTGAAACCCTTTGTTATGCTATTCATATCAGGCATCTTGTAATCACTAGGATTTGGCATGTTTGCCTTGTAATCCTCGGCCTGTTGTTCATATTCAGCTTGTTGTTTCTCTTGCTCTTCATTCTGTTGCTTGACGTAATCTTCATAACCACGATACAACAACATTATATCATAAAATGGCATTTTCCACATCTCCAACGGAGAAATATGTAATTGAAGAGCAAATACAAGCTCAATATTAACAAAGGATTGATAGGGGATCTTGAATAGTGAAAAGAGCTTTAATTCCGCCTCGAAAGGTTAGCGGAATAGTTACCTCCTGTCCATTCTCGTCTTGATACTTAATCTTAGGTTCTGCAGCTGCAGCAAGAGTATCTCTTACATGGCCAATCAATGACCACTCTTGGACAGTCCACATCTGTGAGTCTGCAACCATCTCTTCATAGGCTCTCTGTGAAAGACCACGGAAGTCTGCAATAAGCATAGGAGCATAAAGGATAAAGTCAGTATCAAATCCCTCACGGGCCATATTCTTTGCTTGTGCATAGTTCTTCAACCAAGCAGTAGCACCAAGTGAAGGAATATGCATTCTGATTTCACGACCAGTCTTAAGCTTGAATACGAAGCATCTCTCTTCAGGTGAATAGTGCTTCATAATCTCATCAGGAATAGTGATGAAGTCAATCATCTCCTTAGTTACAGGAATATTCTTTCCTTCTGAAACAGGAACCATCAACTCATTGTCACCATCAAGGAATGTGAATTCACGGATAGCAAGCAAAAGATAGAATCTGTCAATATCCTTGAGGTCTCTCCAGCTACCAGGAATATCTCCAGGAACCTTGACTGAAACACATCTCTCAATGATATAGTTAAGAATATCATCAACCTGTGAAAGTTGTGCAGTATCTTGGTCATTCATAGTTGACCAGTGCTTGATTTCTTCACCACGAGCGGCTCTAATGAAAATCCTAGTTCCCTGTGGATAATACAAACCCATTGTAGGAAGAGTCTCAACAGGAATATTCAAATAACCTAGGTTGTCATTGTATTTAAGACCATCACTTCCTGCAGCTTCATCAAGATTTCTATGTATACCTGCTACTCTAGCAGCATGTGCTGCTTCAGCAGTAGTCATACCTTTCTTCTTTGAAGGAACAGGAGTGACTGTTGCAGCTGGCTGAGGAGCTACTGGAGCTTCTACTGGAGCGACTGTAGCCTCACCACGAGGAATATCTTTTCCCTCCATGCTAGCAACATAAGCATTCATTGCTTCTCTTTCTTCATTTGTTGGCATACTATAAAATATAATTTTATTGAAAATTTTATCGGTGATATTTATGTTAGATTAAAATGTATATCTCATATCATATAAAGAACTTACAGAATTGTCATTGTTGTAAGCGACTATAGAGATATATCTGTCTGCTTGTGGAACAGAGTACAACTTATTGATATTAGTTGAATTTATGTTGAACTCAAGTTCACCAAGAAGAAGATTCATATTACTTGAATAAGTAGGGTCTATGATGATATCATTTCCGTTAGCATCTTTAGCATACAACTTATAATAAGAATCTGTCAAATTAACGAACTTATTGTTTCCGTTTATATCTTGTTGTTTGAAGATGAACTTGTAATTTCTTGGTGCGCGGCTGATAATCAATGTATAATTTCCGCTAGCTACATCTCCTTGTGCTACAGACAATGTGATATTTGAAACATCGTAGAATACTTTGACGTACTTGGTAAGTCCTCCTGAAGGATTAGAAGTGCTAGTCATAACATGCTTCGGTTCAATGACCTTGTTATAGACTTTGTATGACAATGTATCTGCAAATGCAAGTCTAGCACCTTTACCCCAGAAACGGTTGATATCAGAATTAGTATTGTCTAATGTTAATGAACCTGATTTGACGAATTGAACACTGTCTTCAATGTTCATCAATCTCATGTTGTAATGAATAACAAGAGACAAATCATTTAATGCAGAGCTGTCAACTTCATCAAAGTATACAGGACGGTAATAAAATTTAGTAATCTCGTTCTCATCTGATACGAACAATTGTGACAAACTATAAGTCTCTTCTTTGACAACTTCCATAGAAGTATTGACAAACTGACATTCAACCTCATGAAGGACTACCCATTTTCTCATGTTGTAATCAACTTCATAATCTTTATCTACAACATAAGTAGGGTCTCTCTTTATCAATGATGTATCATACAACGGAATTGAAGTATTGAAAGACTGTACAGTCGCTGAATTAAGAGGCTGGTCTTTCCAAGTTCCGTAGAATTCTATATAAGGATAGTCTGGATTGAGTGCAACATATACTCCAAGATTGTCACTTTGGATATATTGCGTAGGAATAGAACCTTTGATTGTGCTTGTTCTTGCGAACTGACAAAGAACGCTGTGAGACAACGCTGGCTTCTCTGCAAATACTTCATCGATAGTGTTAGTCAACTCATTCAGTTCTTTGTTCTCGTCATCAATATAAGAGAACATCAATCTCAAATTTGCAGTAGGATTTATATCAAGCAAGTCATTAAGATAATTGTAAGAGATATCTCCATCTCTAACAGGAGTTTTCAATCTACCTTCTTTCTCTGCAATACCTGCAATTGAAGGAACTGCAATCTCAATGTACTTGTCAAATATATAGTTTCCGAAGATTATCGGTTTCGTCATATATTTGATATACTTGTATACGTTTGAACGAGTATAGAAAAAATTGCACAAGTCAAGCATCTTGCCATCTGTCCTTGGAATTGAAACTCTCAAAAGACCTCCAAAGATATCACTGAAATCATATCCTGAAACGAACATCAACTTGATAATATCCCAACCTGGTGCTTGTCCTTCATCTCTTAATTCTATGAATTGAAAAGGAACATTTCTGTTGAAAGGATTCCTACAATATTTTCCGTAACCTCCTGGAGGAGCAGTATAACCTCTTGTAGTGATATCTTCAATATTCCTTATCTTAAAATCATCTGATGACAAACTTGCATCTGAAGCACCGACATTAGTCTTCCTACAGTATTCATAATCATTGTCAAGGAATGTGAACCAATATGAGTCATTAGCATCTTGTGGAACTGCTAAGTGGTTGATAGTGTTTATAGTTTCAATATCATCTCTATTCCTTTTCTTATAATCACCTTCAACTGAAGTTGCATCATCTAATTCAACTTCAGAAATCGCAGGTGAAAATATTGCATAATGGCCGTCCTCTAAAGAAGCCATTATGAAAGAAAGATTTGATGCAGTATCATTTGAAGCTTCGTCAATGCTACGCATGCAATATTCCATTATAACAGTATCAGATAATTGAAGATATCTAGTCTTTACACTCATATTTTAAAGTCAATAATTTTAAAACCTAAAGTTAGGTTTATAGCAGGAATAACCTTTATCTTTCCATCAATCAATGTAACTGACGGGCCGATACCCAAAGCAAGAACCCACGGATTGTTGTATTTCTTATTTAACAACTTAGAGTTCTCTGGAGATATAACTGCACCTTCTATATTATTTATTTGTACATAAGGATTATCGCACTTTGTGATAAAGTACAACCTGTTGTTCCTCTCTACTAAATCTGTAGTGAAAGTAGCAGGGAAACTTATGTTTGACAAGAATGTTTGTGCAGTTAAATTGTTAAGGTTGAAAGTCGTGTTTCCTGCAATATTATAATATCTGTCATTGACTGCAAAATTAGAAGTATAAGTCTTATTCAAAGTATCTGCAATCACGGGTTCATGGTCAATGTATATAGAATCAATCTTGACCACAGTCTCTGTCTTGACTATCACTGTAGGGTGGTCCTTCAAATATTTGTATTCTTTATAGAGGCTGTCATTAAGATGTTTCAAAGTCTTAGCATCTGTTATGTAAGTCTCTCGCTCGAGATATACTTCACCAAGCTTGTTCTTATAAGTTGTCAAAGTATCTACACTTTCTACCAATTCAGCTTTTGTCTTTGCAAGCTCTCGCTCGGAACTACAGTACTTGATACTTAGTACAGCAACAACAATAAGTAAAATGATGATTATCGTTCTCTCGAGATGGGACAATATCCATTTTACACCAGTCTTAATATAATTTGACAGGATTTCAAAAACTCTGTTCATGATGATATGGTTCTATTTGTATATCTATTTCTCTCTCGAGAGGTAGACCATTATCAAAATTTATTGGATATTTCCTACGTGTGGGCTAGAGGCTAAGAATTTTATAGTATTAGAATATTCTATTAAAAGGATATTATTTCTTGGATTCTTCTTACAAAGATTTTATACAGTTCTGGCCAAAACGATTAATTTGACAGATTAGAGTCCCCGAGAGAGCGGATAAATATTAAAATGAATATACTATAAATGGCTACAGACCTTTTTGGAAAATACTATAACAATCCTACCAAGTCATACATATATAGCAATATCTTTTGTAATGGAGACTCAGGTGATGAGATGTCATTTGATATAGTTGGTGGTGACGGTGTTATCTCTTCTAATGATGAGACTTTGTCAAAGATTGACTTGTCAGATGTTCATGTTGGTCTTACACAATATACTTCAGATATGAAGATAATTGACCCTTACAGTTTCATTTATATCAAAGGAATAGCTTTCGGAGAAGCATATACTACAAAAGCATTCGGAGTAGTTGGTAAGAGAATCCTTGAATATGAAGATTGGATGTATATCACTACAATGATTATGCATATCAAATACGTCAATCAATATGGAGCTAAAGTTCTTCAATGCATCCGTGCATCAGGTTCATTTGAAGAGGGAAAGACTTTCATTGAAGCTTGCCAAGAATTGTTTGACAAAGAGAAGATTCCAATCAACATTACTTACAGTGATGGATATATCTACTTGACTGCAACACAATTGGGATTTGATTTCTGGGTAAGAGTCATCGAACTTTGGACTTACACCGGAACAGGAAATCCTGAAGAAGATTTTCCTGAGATATTCAAAGACCCTTATGTTGACGGCTCAACAAACAAGATGGGATTTGGATTTGATGATGAATGGGCAGAAGCTACTGGTGTTGCAGGTCACGGAGAACTTGGTACAGGAAATGCTTATACTGGAATAGTCACAGAGTCAACTTACAGAGATATCTATGACAACCTTGGAAAGACAATGATTTCTCTTGACAAGGAAGAGTACTTTGAGGATTTCTATGACGTCTCTACTAATGTTCTTTTCAACACCTATTTGTTCGAGGACTTGACTAAATATATTCCTGCACACAAATACAGAAATGGCGCCATGAAAGGATGTGTTGTTGTGGCTACATATCCACAGTTCAATGCAGAGAACATTACTGAACCTATGCGTTCATTGAAGATTGCACACTTGGTAGACAGAGTTGAAGAGTTCTATACTACTATGCAGAATGAGTATTCAGGACTTCCTTTGTATGTAAGAGTAATCAGAGATGTAGTTGACTCTTACTTCTCACAGTATGAATATGATATTTTCAACAAATGGAGTAATGCTTACACTCATATCAATTACAAAGACAATTGGATTGACCCAGAAGAGATTCCATTTGTACATAATTTCCGTTCTGAGTGGGAACACTCACACGTTCCAAATTATTATATGTTGAATTCTTTGTATAAAGATGTACAACATTATGATGCAATCGGTCTTTACGGATATGCAAATTACCTTTCAAAACACAACGGCTGGATGGTGATGGGACAGTTCTATGCAAGGACAGCAGTCGCTGATGACCCTGCATCAAATACCAGGAACTTGATTCCTAGTTTCATCATCTATAATCCTAACGGATTCCCAGTACAAGTTAAATATATGACGTTTGTATAATATGAAATTCATTAGAAAAAAGAAACTCAATGAGATGGCAGACCCCACTGTTGGTGGAGTATCATATACTGTACAAGGAATGCCAGGTTATACTTACGCTATATTGCCGTTGACCCATAACCTTGAACAGGATATGACTCCTCAGAAGGAAGAATATTACATTCATCCTGGCTGTACTGTCACGGGGGTAGGAGCTAACAATCCTGAGAAACATTTCACAGGACAAGTCGTAAGAATAGTCAAGAATGGAAATGGAGAAATCCAGTACATCTATATCAAGACTCAAAAGACAAACAGGTTGGTTACGATACTTGCAGATGAACATCTGAGACTTATACCGTTCAACAAACCAACTGAACAGAGGACTCCTCCTACAGTATTCACTCCTTCAAATATGGTTGGAAGACTTTACTAAAAATTAACCGCTCCGATTAATAAATGATATCGAAGCGGTTATATTTTAATGACAATGTGAATGTGTTGTATTGTGCAAGAGTTGCAGCGTAACTTAATGACAATTCACCAAGGTTCGTCGGCGTTATCTCTTGGAACAAGAACTTGACCATCTCATATCCATTGTCACTTAAGAATGACAATGAGATTGGATTCATCCAACAAGGTTGATGGTCTGTGACGTCATTAGCATAGTGGAGATAAACATCTATCTGGTCCCACATAATCCAGTAAGAAATATAGCTCTCAGTCAATTTGAAAGTTATAGACAAATCTTTTGAAATCAATTGCTCAAGCTCTTTTCCTCCAGGATAAGCTACTTCATATTGTCCTCTCTGTTGCATAGCAGTGTCCATGCTTACACCAGGAAATGATATAGTCTGTATTTGAGCATTCATGAAATCAACCAAAGAAGTATAAGGCAATTTCATTTTCTCTATAACAGGAGTCCATTTCTCTACTACTTCCTGATAGAAAAAGTTGCTGGGAAGGTAAAGCAAGAACATCCAAGGAGTATTGTTTAAGACCATAGAATAAATAATTTAGATTTAAATATTTATTAGTTAGCTATGAGTGTTACAGTTAGAAGAAAGAAAGTTATCAAAGAATGTGACGGTGGTTGCACCGGCGGAGTATCTGCTCCATTCAATACATTGAATAACACAGGCGGTGTAGGTAATCCTGTTCCTGCCCAGATGGCAGCTATGACAGCAGCAGAGCAATCAAGTCCTGCAGCTATTGGATCTGGTGACAATTTTGGGAATATAATTTCTACAAAGCCTGCACAACAGGCTAAACCACCAAGATTTAAAATTAGAAAAAAGAAGAAATAATTATGTATCACGTCGTTACAAAAACTACAAAAGCATACGGAACAGTAATAGGAATTAAGGAGTATTTGAAGAATGATAAATGGATAAAGCCAAAGACTACAATAGGAAATCCTAATAACAAGTTAACAGATGAAATGCTCAATGATTTCATTAATAAGTATAAACCTGAAGAAATTAATCTAATCATAGAAGACAGAAGAGGAGAATTACATTTCGTTGATTTTGTTTTAGAAAATTTGATGTAATACATTGGGAGGCAACAGCCTCCCTTTTTTGTTTCTTGATTTTCAAGCGATAGATATAAAAAGATATATGGTTAAATATGACTCAAGATAATGAATTGTTTGCAAGATATAATTATGATGATGTATTCAATAGGACTGTCATTGTAGGTCTTTTGTATCTTTTGAACCATGAAGTTTATTATGAACAGATTTGGGATACGAATGTAGTTGAAAATGTATGCGTTCCATTTATGTATGACTTTGGTTCATCAGATGAGAGGTTCGCACAAGACAACTATACTTTCTTTGGTAAAGCTTGTTTTGGTGACAGGAAGATTGACGGTAAGTTTGATATGCTTCCAAGAGGAGCTGTCAAATATACTGGCTCTCAAATTGATGCATCAAATATGACTCACCGTTTTGTTCCTGGAAGATTTCTCAAGAATGAGAACGGCAAGTTGACTTCTTACATTGCAAATATGATGAGCATTCCACTTACTTTCAACTTTGAAGTTGAGATGTGGATTGACAACATAGTCACTGCTTTCAAGATAGAGCAGTCACTCAGAGAAGCTTTTTACAAGAACCGCCGTTATGATGTGTTGTTCCGCGGACTCAAGATTCCTTGCAGAGCTGGATTCCCAGAATCACACAACCTTGACAAGACTGTGTCATATTCATTTGATGCAGAGAGACAGATTAAACTTACATTCTCTCTTTCAGTTGAGACTTACCAACCAGTATTCTACAATGCAGATGAGATTGAAGCGTCTAAGAGAATTGAGAAGATTGCTTGGGATGTTGAAGTTAGAGATGTTGACCCTATTGTTCAGTCAGTCAAGTTGAAACCTATCGACAACACAGTCATATATCCTTCAGGAACGACAATGTTGATAGAGTGGGAGACTAACTCTAACATATCAGATATGTGCACAATCTGTTTGTCTTGGATTGGAGTTGACGGCAAGCACCATTTGATTGACTCACCAAGACTCAACAACAGACAATATTACTGGACAATTCCTGCAGACTTCTCTGGTTATGTCAATCCTAATATTGTTTACAATGACAATACAAAGATATTAGTTGACCCAGTAATAAAGATAATTCCTGATTATAACACGAAGCTTATCACTGCAGAGTCATTCGTCATCGTAGACCCTGGAAAATTCTTGGGTGAAAAGGATTACGAGATGCCAATTACTGTAGATTACACTGACTCAAAGGGCAGACTTTCAATTTCAGATTCATTCAGTTTGCATATCGTAAACGGCGAAGTTGCAGATGTAATCATGCATGGAGACCCTATGAAGTATACAGAAAACTGCAAACCAACACGAGTTCACATACAATTAACATATCCATTAAATCCTAAAATTAATGACAGAATCTCTAACATATTGATACTCTAACAGTTAACAAAATAAAAGTTGGAAAAATTTCTCGTCATTCTGAAATAAATATTAAAATCTAGAAATTATGGATAAACTTGTTAAAAGAGATAGAGCTATTTTAGAGTACTTGGTCCGTAGATATTCTAAGGAACAAGTGGTATCTTTTTTACAACAGCTTAACAAATTGCAAGAAAATCAAAACAAAAATAATATTAAACATTAATAATGGCAAATTCAACTTTTACCAAATCTTTAGATATGCTTAATACTATTGGGTTGAGAGAATCTATTGAGACTCTTATGAAAAAGGAGTCAAAATATATTCCCGTTGCTAATGTATGTAAGACTTATCTCAAGAAGTTAGATGAAGGAATGCATGAAGAAGAAATCGCCAATGATTTCGTCAATGACCTTTCAAAAGTTGCTGTCCACGAATCTGCAAAGGATGCTCTCTATTTCGTAAGCCAGAAACTTGATGAGAATAAGAGAGATATTGATATGATTAACAAGTTGCATGAGATGAGTAAGGGACAATATGGCTATATCGTCCCTATGATTGAGTCTTCTCTTGTTAATTATATGACTGCTAAGAATGCAGACAACCGCACAGCAGCAAGACAGAGCTTGTCTTTGTTTGAGGGTATCAAGGAAGTCAATGAGATTCTTGAGTCATTATCCTTTGATGAGTATGAAGAGAAGACAAATAAGACTCTTCACAATGTTTCACTTAATGAATCAATGATTCCTCAGGCTCCCAAGACTTATTCACAACAGGAGGTTGATGAGATGCTTGCTGAAGCTAAGGCAGAGCAAGCTCCTGTAAAGGTGACAAAGAAACTTGCAGATATTGATACACATATTAATCTTGACTATACAATTAAGAAGATTCTTAAGAATAGTACAAATGAAGGACTTAAAGCTTATTGCGAGCAGTACATCAATGCTCTCAATTCTGGCAAAGCAGAGGAAATGCTTTATGAGTCTTTCATTTCTGGTATATCAAGATGGAATTACCTCAGTGCAGTTGATACTGAAACTTCAGCATTGAAGGATAGAATTTCAAAGTATCAGCAAGATATTGACTTGAAGAAGATTCTTAGAGTCATGGAAGGAACAGGTTCATATTATATTGTTCCTCTTATTGAAAATGTAGTTGTTGACTACATGGATAATAAGTCAATGACTAACAAGCAAATTCTCAAGCAGAGACTTCAAGCATTCGAGTATGACCCATTCGTAAGAGATATTCTCAATGTTGTCATGCTTGACCAATCTCTTGAAAACACTGTCTATCTTGGAGAGTCAGTTGAGAAGATTAATAATATCGTTCATACTGAAAAGGTTTATTCACCTGTTAAGTACGTCAAGGAGAACGAGTGTATCTTCAATGTCAAGGGAACTTATTATACAAGAAAGGGCAATACAATCACAAAGCTTGCAAAGAGCAGCATCGAGAATCTTGATGAGTCATTCAGAACTCTTTGTAACCTCATCAATCATCCTGCAGTCAATATTGATGGAGACAATAATGTAATTTCAATTTACGAAGGTTCAGATGTTGCTAAGATTTCTGAGACTTCAATTGAAATCAACGGAACTCCAGTATCAGAGAAAGAGCTTGATAGAATCGCTCAGAATTCACATCTTATGAATGAGCACAAGGAGGGATTCTATGCTGCAACTAAGATGATTAATGAGAACTTTGATAAGATTGCTTATATTGATTTTGTTAAGAGACTTTCAATGAATGAGTCTTCAAATGGCAAGTCAGTAGATGTATTCAGAATTAAGAACAACATCTTTGTAAATACAAGTAATGCAGCTCTTGGAACTTCAACATTCTACCGTAATGTAAATCCTATCCAGTGCCGTTCATATATCAATGAGCATATGGAGCTTAACGTCTCACCTTTGTTTGAGGATATCCTTCCTAACCAACATGCAATTCTTGAGGGAATTGAAGAGACTAAGAAGCAGTATGAGGATTACATTGAAGAACTCAACTCAAAGAAGGAAGAGTTCGAGAAGATGAAGGATTCATCAGAAGATACTAAGGATATTGATGATGCTATCAAGCTTATTGATGATGAGCTTAAGGATGTTCAGAAGAAGTATGATGACTATCAGAAGGATTCTGAGAAGTATGTTACTGGTGATGAGAAAGACGCTGAGGAAGATGACCCTGCAAATCCTGCACAATTTGAACCTACAGAGGAGCCTTCAGACGAAGAGCCTGCAGAGACTGAGGACCAGATGACTCAACCCATTTCAGGTGACGCAGCACCTGCAGAGAATCCTGCAGAAGATGTATTTGCTGACCCTGACCAGGAAGCAATTGACTCAGCTACCCCTTATGACCCTGACTTTGACGTCGCAGCATCTGACCCTGGACAACCAGGAGGTAAGGATGCTATCCAAGTACTTCGTGTTTCTTACTCAACTAATGTCAAGACTGGCAAGATGCTTAACCAAGGTACTGCATTCGTTGTCATCCCTTCAGTTGATGCTAATGGAGATATCAAGGATGAGACTAAGACCGTTACATTCTATCTTGATGCAAACCGCAAGCCTATCCTTAACAACGAGTACATGCCATTGAGCGTTTACAATGCAATCGTTTCTGCAATTTCAGCAGATTCAGATACTTCTAATGTTGAAGTAGCAGGTGCTACCGATAACATAGAGGCAGCAGGAGAGGAAGGAAGCCCTGCAACAGTAGATACACCTGAAGGAGTATCAGATCCTCTTGGAGCTGATTCTAGCACAGGCGTGGCAGCTGCATCATTGACTGTCACTGCTACAACTCCTGCTGAAGAGCCTGCACCAGAGCCAATACCTGAGCAGCCTGCAACTCCTGCAGACGAGACTCCAGTAAGTGAGCCTGTTTCACCAGAAGGACCAGCAGTTGAAGAGCCTGCAGCAGCACCTGCAGGAGGAGACAATCTCAGTGAGCCAATCGGAGACGTTCCTAATCAGGAAGAAGTAGACAATATGTTCGGTGTAAATCCTGAGGATGAGACTGATGATATTCCTGCAGCAGAAGGTGGTTACATTGATTTTGACAATGATGAGACTGGAGCAGAAACACCTGCAGCAGAGCCTGCAGCTGAAGAACCTGCACCTGAGGACGGAGCTCCAGCAGCAGAGCCTGCAGCTGAAGAACCAATTGATGCTGCACCACAGGAAGGTCCTGCAGAGACAGAGGAACGTTCAGAAGATTCAACTTATCCTATTGAATTAGGACTTAACATGGAAGATATCAAGCCTATCAAGAAAGAGTCTTTCATGAAAGAATGTGGTAACATGTGCATTGAATGCGCTATGGTTGAAGGTGATGAAGACAGTGTAACATTGAAGTTCGCTAACAAGGCTGCAGTATATGCACTTAAGGACTACTTCAAGGAGTGGAAGAACTTCTCAGATACTCAGTTCATCAATTTCTTCCCTGAACTTAAGAAATGTTTTGAGAACAAACCTAAGGTTCCAGTTGCAACAAAGAATGCAAACGAGTCAGTTAAGATTCTTGGAGTAAATGCAATCAATGAATCAGTTCTCTACGGTGAATCTAATAAAGGTACTGTAAAGATTGTTCTTCCTTACACTGATGACTATGCAAAGATGTTCAATCAGAAGAAGACATCAAAGGCCTCACATATTGAAATAATTACTGAGTCTTATGACGAGACTAAAGAATTGTATAACACTTTGAACAACTACTCTGCAAGAATGAATGGAAACATTGATTCTGATGCCAAGGAGTTCTTGAACAAATACGCAAAGGATTTCAAGGATATTGCAGACAGTGATGTTTACACCTTAAACGTTCCCTTCAACGGATTCTTGGAGCAGAAGCTTGAGTCAAAGGGAATTCACGTATCAAGAGTAGACGAGAATCTTGCAATTGCTATTGATAAGAACAATATCAACAAAGCAAAGAAAGTATTCGAGTCAGTATATGGAGACAAAACTCCAGTTGATGTAAAGAATTTTTTTCAGCTCTCTGAGAAATCATTGAAGGAAGGAGTTGTAATTACAGTTGAAGATACTAAGACAGGTAAGACTGTCAAGATTGATACTGGTGAATTAGATTCTGGCAATTCATCTGAGGAGAACAAAGAAGAGGCTGACCCATTCAAGGACGTAACAACGACCTTCAATGCTTCTGACAGCGCTCTTTTCAAATCAGAAGATGAGGACTCAGACGAGGGAAAAGATGAAGAAAAAGATGAGGAGAAGAAAGATGAAAATGTAGAAGGACAGAATGAGGGCGAAGAGACTTCAGAAGAGAACAATGGTGAGTCATCAGAGGAATCTTCAGAAGAGGAAGAGAAAGAAGAGAAGAAGAAGCCTAAGTTCAAGTTCAGAGCAAAGAAATCTTCAAATGAGTCTGTTAAAGCTCCTGTAAAAAAGAACGTTCTTAATGAAGCTAAATCAGAAACTCCTTGTCAAAAGGCTGAGCCTAATGTAATGGACTATGTAATCCTCAATAACGGAATGAGAGGACAGATTCTTTCAAAGCTTCCTATGACAAGCAACTTCATTGTTGTAACTGACCAAGGAAGAACAATTGAGGTCTCACCTAAGGAGATGAAGCTTGCAAATCAAAAATTTGATTGTGTAGATGCTCCTTACAAGTTCGACCCTGCTACTTTGAAGGGATTGTTTGAACAGATGGTACATTGTGGATTGTTCATGAACGGTAATCAGTTGACTCCTAACAACTGCTACGTCAAGTATTCAGAGTACATTAAAGCAAATGCTGATGATGATATCAGAATGATAATTGAGAACCAACAGACCTTCGCTAAGAAGAAGTTCGTCAGAATCACTGAAGAAGTCAATGACTTTGCAAATGTAAATGATTATGTTGAAGGAGTAGAAGTTGCATCAAGTGGAGCAGAGCTTAGAAATATTTTGTTTAACATTAGAGACTATGAACATGCCCCTGGTTCAGCAACTCCAATCAGAGTTCTTGTAACAGATGAAACAGGAGACAAGCATTTGATTTATTTGCCTGCTAGTTCAGTCCGCCCAACAGAAATGTAAAAATAAAAGATTATGAAAACATCAATGAAAGAAATGAAATCTTTGAAGGACGAATTGACTAATGCATCAACTAAAGGATTCGGATATTTTATGAAAAATGTCGGAATGGTAATCCTTATAGTTATGGCAATGTATCTACTTTCAAATCCAGATATCATTATCAATCCTTCTGACTTCTTGGAAAAATTTGACAAACACAGTGTATGGATGATAGTTGCTTTGTTCTTTATTGTATCAGCATTCTATCAACTTGCAAAAAGTGTTCAAAAACAAAGTAGACAAGCATACAAAGAAGAACGAATTGATGATGTTGAAACTGCTATCAAACGAAATGATGAAGCTGCCAGGAAACATCACGTTGAATTGGTACAGAAAAGATTTGAAATTGGTCCACTTATTTCTAATGAATTGAAACGTTTGCTTATCGCACTCGATGCAGATAGAGCTGCTATCCTTGAAATGCATAATGGAACTAACAATGCATCAGGTCTTCCATTTATATATGGTGATATGGCTTATGAAGAGATTAGTCCTAATGTAGGATATGCTGCTGATGAATTTAAGAATTTTAATCTCGCTAAACTTCCGTTTGTGTCACTTCACTATGCTGAGAAGACTTGGATAGGTTCTGTTGATGAAGTTGCAAAGGATGATCCTTATTTTGCTGCGAAGCTTAGAGTTGTTGAAGTTAATTACGGCGCATTCGTTATTCTTGAAGGAATCAATGGACCTGTAGGATTCTTAACACTCTTCTTCAAAGATGAAAAGAAACATCCAACGAAGGCAAGAATTATTGCTGAACTTAATCACTCTTCACAGATATTAAGTACATTGCTCGATAAAGTAAGAGATTAGATTATATAACTCAATGAAAGGGAGAACTTTGGTTCTCCCTTTTTTGTGAAAAGTACAATATAATAAACTATTTGTATAGTTTTTGTTCAATCTAATGAACACTATGATGAAAAGTACAACATAATGTACTTTTCACATCTAAAATATTTCTGATATATATGAAATATAATTTTTATAAAATAATAATGTTCTAATAATGTCAACTAAAAGACAAGCACAAATTAAAGCAGAAAAAGAGGGTGTAGAATTTATTGACGATACTTTAGACCAACCTAAGAAGCCAACATCTAGCCATTATGTGAAGAATGCAGATTTGTTGGCAGAGATTATCAAATGCAAAGAGCAAGATGAATTGACAGAAGAAGCTGCTAAGATGTTCGTACAGATTGCTACTAAAATGTCAACGATGCTGAAGTACAACAATCCTGATGACAGAGAAGACTGTATCAGTGCTGCTGTACTTGATTGTATAAGATATTGGAGAAATTTCAATCCTGATATAACACAAAATGCATTCGCATTTTTTACAAGTGTAATTAGGAACGGATTTGCAAAAGGTTGGAGAAGCCTTGACAAGATTCAATGCCCAGATTCTATGAGAGTACCTATTTCAGATGATATTTACTCATTGTAAAATATATTAAGATTAACAGATATACAATATAAAATTAAGATAACAAAGATGGAAAGCAATTTTGATATGACCACTGCATTGGGAGAAACTACTGAAGAGCCCCAAGTTGGTTCAGTTATTGAACAGACAGCAGAAGAATTTGAAGGAAGCCTTTTGGGTGGTGAGTCTGGAGAGAGCATGGATAGCAATTCTATGTTCGGTTCAGATACTGAAGTTTCAACAGATGAGGAAGCTCAGGCCGGTAACTTTGATGAGGAGATGAAGAAGAAACAAGAAGAAAGACGACTCATTGAAGAACATAACAAGAGAGTTAGAGAAAGCCCAGAGTTCAAAGCACAAGTAGTCTTCAATCAATATCTCAAGCAGAATCCTTATATGTCAGGCAAAGACAAGCGCCGCCTTCTTAGAGAGTGTCTAAAGAATGCAAAGAGAGGAAGATATGACTATATGTTTGATGAAGAGAAAATCCGCAAGCGTGAAGAGAGACAGAAAGAGAAATTTGATAAGCTGAATAAGCCAAAGATTCACACTGTCGATGAATTGTCTGATGAGACTAGAGCCACTCTTGAACAGATGGCCGATGCAGAGAAAGTTCCAGCATTCAACAAAGAGACAGGTACTTTTGAAAAAGAGTAAAGAGAAATTTTTTCTGTAATATATAAATTAAAGATATTGCTTATATTATGGGAAAAATTGATTTTAACAAACCCTGTAAGAAGAAAAAGGATGAAGATGCTGAAATCAATGAGGACCTTTATGATATGATGTTGTCTCAAATGGAAAACGTCGTTGAAGATGAAGATGACGGAGAAGAAGAGGAGAACGAATTTGAAGGGTATTCAGAGATTAAAGCTACAGACTTGGGTTTCAAATTGACAAAACGTCTTAGAGAAGAATTACAGAAGGCAGAAGACAAAAGAGACTATCTTGTTTTCAAATACAGGGAAGAGACCTTCAAGGGAGTCCCGATGGCAGAGTTAAATCCCGGTAAATTTGTATTTAATATTGATGGTAAATTAAAAGGAATAAACCTTGCAGAAGCTATAATATTATGATAGAGATTTATCCAATATATCCAAGTAATGGCAATTGGTCATTCAGTTTGCTTCCAACTATCTTGTTAGACAATGATTTAGATGAAGGAATTAAAAACGCAGAGTTTATTTGGTTATTTTGGGGATTTGGGATAACAAGAAGGTTTGAATAAAAAAGAGGTTCATTCTTGAACCTCTTTTTCTTTAAACTCTAATCTGCAGTAATGATTGACTTCAAGCCCCGCATGTTTGTTTGCCCATCGTTCTGGATAAAAATCATAATAACATCTTGTAAAGTTGAATACTGCATTCATCAAAGAAGGCAGACCAACAATCAACAAATATAAAGGACCCATTATCTTTGAGTCAATTGTATGGCCATCAGTTTCATGTGCTACTCCTTCAGGATATTTAGCAAGGCTCTTGCTGACAATACAGATTGGACCAAGTGAGATTCCTCCTCTCATCTTAGAACCCTCAAAGCAATAGTTGTAATGACGTTTAGCGACAAGTCTTAACTTTCCACAGAATGGAAGCATGACTGCTGCTACGAGAAGCTGTGGCAATTGCCATATACAAAGTAAGACGAAAATTACACCTTTCAAAACTTTTTTCATATTATTTGTATATTATATTTAAATATTTATTGATTACAGCTTATGAAAGGCATCATATTAGCCGGAGGTTCCGGTACAAGGCTTTATCCGATTACAATGGGAGTCAGCAAGCAATTGCTTCCTATTTATGACAAGCCTATGATTTACTACCCATTGTCAGTCTTGATGATGGCGAAGATTAGAGATATCCTTATTATCACTACTCCTGAAGATCAAGCATCTTTCAAGAGACTTCTTGGAGACGGTTCAAGATTCGGAGTCAATCTTCAATATGCAGTCCAAGAGAAGCCTAACGGATTGGCAGAAGCATTCCTCATTGGAGAGGATTTCATTGCTCAGGATGCAGTCTGTCTCGTGCTTGGGGACAATATATTCCACGGTCCTGGACTTGAAAAGAGACTACTTAAGGCAAAGTCTATTGCGGAAGATGAGGCTAATCCAAGAGCAGTTGTCTTTGGTTATGAAGTGTCAGACCCACAGAGATACGGTGTTGCAGAGATTGCACCCGTCCGTTCAGATGGAATGCTGTATTCTGTCGTCAATCTTGTTGAGAAACCTGTTGTACCGATGTCAAATGTTGCAGTTACTGGTTTGTATTTCTATCCAAACTACGTCATTGAGGTTGCAAAGAACATCACCCCTTCAGACCGAGGAGAACTTGAAATCACTGAAGTCAATAAGAGATTTAATGAGATGACAGCCAATGACGGAGGTACTATGCTTGATTTGATTATGCTTGACAGAGGTTTCGCTTGGTTAGATACTGGAACTTTTGAAAGTCTCCACGAAGCCGCAGGATATGTTGAGACAATTGAAAAAAGACAAGGAATTCAAATCGCTTGTCTTGAAGAGATTGCTTGGAAGAACCGATGGATTGGGTACAAGAAATTGGAAGAGATTGTAGAGAAACTTGGAAAGAACTCTTACAGAGATTATATTCACAATAAATTGGTTAAATAAAAAATGGGGATGATTGTTCATCCCCATTTGTTTTTAAGTAACTTGTATTTAGTATACTTTCCTTTTTCAATATAACCTTCATCAATCAAAGCTTGTAAATTTTCTTCTAAGCTTCCAACTCTTGAACGAGTCTTGTTCTTCAATTCCCACTCATTGAATTCATCTTTTGCTTCTGCTTCCAAGAACGAAGTCAATTCATATAGAAGGTCATAAATCGTAGGATTCTCTTTTGTAAATCCTATAAGGTATTTCAATTCTACCTTTTGTTTGTCAATACAAATATTCATACTAAAACAATGATACTACTTTACTTGAACTCTTTGGCTTCTTCTGAATGATTGTTGTCTGTTTCATTGTTTGTGGTTCAGACAACATAATATCAATATCTGCCAAAGCAGATTCCAATTTTTCAATGTCGGCTTTACATTTTGGACAGCCGTACTTAACTTTTGGTGCTAATTTTGCCATAGTAAATATTATATCAGTAAAAGAGACGTTTGATATGTATAACGTTGTTATTTTTGATTTGCTTTGCAGGAACTGATGACTTAACTACAGTCTTTGCCGGATGAGCTTGCATAGGATTCCAAGAAGATTCAATATGAACTTTGTTTGGTCTCTCTAATTGATGTGAGGTATTCTTAGATTTAACATTTGTTCTTCTAGTACTTATAATCATTGAATACGGTGACTTAGTAATATTTTGAATATCAAAATTCAATTGTTTGTTTAACTTTTCAATCATTCTTTCATGAATATTCAAGTCTCCAGTTTTCTGTGATTTGTTCAGAGGGTCAATTTCATTATATAACGGACAAAGTTTAAACATCTTTCCTCTATCAACTGATATCATCTTTCTTCCTGACCTATAACATAAATACGTGAACATTGTATCAGATGATGGATTTTCCATTATGTTTTCATTGACAATATCCAAAATTCCGGTATAGTATTCTAATTTGTCTAATGTTCCATGACCACAGTGCTGAATCATTCCGTGTAATTTGTAACCAACATTCAATGTTATAGGATTGTTTGGATTTGATTTGTGCATAGCAACCATTTGCTTTATAAAATTCCTGTCATACATTCTGTCATCATCAATACATATAACAGCATCTTTAGGAAATCTTTTCAATGACGGAATTATTTTCTTCCATTGTTTTGTATTCGGACCATCAACCCAGTGTATTTCAATCAACTCGTGAGTTTTTATATACTTGTTTACATTCTCTGGAAGACTCTTTTCCTTTCCTGGAAACTCTTCACTTGATAGATTGATAACTATTTTATCAGGAAGTACTGTCTGCTTAAATATTGTATCAAGAACTTTTGGAATATTAGTTATTCTTTTCTTCCAAGAAGTCATTGTAATGATTGTCTTCTCTTTGTAATTTTCTAAATACAGATTTTTGTTTTCAAGTAAAAACTTTTCTTGTGCAGCTTTTCCATGTGTAGAGTTCCAAGAAGCAGATGCTAAATGAACTATATAGCTGTTATCAGATATTCTTTTGAATTGATGATTTTTACATTGTTCATAGAAATAAGCTCCAGTATCATACCAATCACAGTCATCTGTAGTGTTCAATCCTAACATATATTTGTCATTGAAATATGAGATTCCAAGTTCTTTACATTTTTTCACATTGATATAACAGAGCCAAGGGAATACTCTCAAATATGAATTGTGTGCATTTCCAAGTTCACCTGCAAAAATATAATTCTCGTCAAACAACTCTGTGATATCTCTTTTCAACAATACATCAGAGTCAAGAAGAATGAAATTGTCATCAATAAGCTCTATACATTTTTGTATTGTATAACAATGTTGTGCTGATGCACATCTGTTTGCTTTCCAATATCTCGGAGTTTTGTTTGGATAATTTTGCAGCCACTTGTCAAAATTGATAAGTTGTCCTTTTGTATTATCATAATAAACAAGGTTATCTTGTCTATATACAAATGGAAGTTTGTTGCTGTTATCAAACAAGAAAATTTTCGAGTTAGGAGTAAACTTGTTTATACTCTTTATCAAACACTCTGTTAATAACGGAGTGTTGAAATGAACAATGCATATATTGACTATTGGTTTTTCCATTAATATCTTCTGATGATTGATTTTATTGGTAACTTGTAAGGTTCTAATGTTTTTACAACAGTTGGTTTATTTATTACTTTAATAGTTGTGTTCTCTTTAGTAGGAACTTGATTATAAGATTCAGGTGTAAGTTTATTTACAACATGTGATATATGTTTACTTTTCATTATTTTTTCAGCATCAATATCTGAAAAATACTTAAGCAATGTTTCTTTAAAATAACTTACTTTTTCAGGAGTTCTCTTGTTGTACACAAAGAAAAATTCAAAGTTGTATCTCACTCCGATTTCATGCTTTGTGAATCCTCCTAAGCGTTTTAATTTAATAGTAATATATTCTTCTGCTGTTTTGCAGATATAATGATTCAACCAAATTTCTGAATGAATTACATTTTTATTTTCTTGCTTTGTACTCAAAACTGAATTTCCTAAAGGGTCACAGCATCTAAGTAAATTTTTAGTAATAGTATGAGGACTTGATGTAAATTCAATATCATTCAATCCTCCTCTTATAATACTTTTAATTTCTTTATCTAACTTAACAGAATTAGTTCTTTCATATATAGGACGAGTAAATCTTGAAACTACTGAATAATTTCCATCACATTTAATCAAATCATTGTCATCATATGTTTTCCAATTAATATGAATCATATCAAAGTTAAAATACTTCTCTTTTGCCAATTCTTCTTGAATTGATGATGAATGTTCTAGCATTAAGTATTCATCTACATCAAAAAACATTAACCAACCGTAGTCATTATTATATTTTTTATAACATTGGGTATATGCAATTACTTGATATTGAGTTCTATCTGGAATATGATATACATCAATATAATTTGAATCTACTAGAGATTTTATATAAGGAACATTTTCAACATATTCACTTTCGTTGTCATCATTATCATAAATAACAATCTTTGATACACCGATACTTTGATAATGCTTTACCCATTCTTCTATATAATGATTTTCATTTTTAACAATTGCACATAAAAGAACATTTTTAGATAATGTTTTTCTGTAATTTGATATAGCTTCATTTGTATAACAATTAGAAAAATCTATGTTTCTTATATTGTTATTTGTTGCACTACTTTCATTTGCAAATATAAATGGAAAAATATGACCTCTGTGTAAATAGCTTATTTTTATTCTGTTCTGTTTACATATCTTTGTAATAACCTGGTCATCTTTGTATGCCATAGAAGATTCAAAGAACATTTCTTTATTATTCAAAAAATAATTAAATGTTATAGGATTATACAATGTACATGGACCTTGTGAATACTGCCAAGAACTTTTTACATTGTACATATTGTATCTTATTACATACAATTTTTTCTCTTTGTACTCATCATACAATTCTTTTGCATAGTTTGTTATATAAATGCAATCATCATCTGCAGTTATAATTGGAACTTTCTTCTTTCTATATTCTTCTATAGTAAATATTAGTTTTTTACATGTTTTGTAATTATTTGGGGTCCATAGTATTTCTACATATTCATTTGTTACTAATTTTTTAAGAGTATTTGGAAGATTTTTTTCCTTTTCAGGAAATTCATCTTCTGATAGTGCTAATACTATATGAAAATTTGGACAAACCTCTAATAGATTACAAAGTGTAATATAAACATTGTCTATTCTATTTTTCCAAGATGTGAGTGTTATTATTCCCAATTCTTTATTGAATTTCTTGGAATTGTACACTTTTTTGATTTTTAGATTTTTAACAAACTTGTTGTATTTTTCAATCAATGCATGTTCTTTAATTGTATTGATTTTTTTATAATATTCAATAACAGCATTATCCTTTTTGAATGATGACAAAATTTCTTCTTTCACGGGAGTTTTTTCATTGTACATGAAAAAATCTTTAGCACAATTTTCTATTGTTTTTTCACGTTTAGTGTATTTAATTCCCGTTCCCCAGTGTCTATTCAAATGCCTATATAGATATTCAGTAATAGTTTTTGTTTTGTAGTGGTTTAATACAACATCACATTTGTCATGAATACTGTTTTCTAACTTATAAAAATTGTGTTCACTATTTTCAATCAAATTAGTTCCGTTTGAAAACTTGATATGACCTCCTTTTAATTTAAAGCAATGTATTAAGTTCTCAAGATTTTTCTGATATATTGTTTTTCCTGTTCTAACTATAGATTTAACTGCATGGAATCCTATTTTACTTCTTCTTGTAAATCTTTCCATTACAGGACGTTTATCATAATCATACAGGTTGTTGTCATCATAATGTTCCCATGATATTAAAATTGTATCTGTGTTATTAAATACATCTTGACTTAAAAATGATGAAAGAGAAAAGTTGTTTTTAAATACTAGAAATTCATCTATATCAAAAAAACAAATCCAGTCATAATCTGAACACTTATTTTCATAGCATTCTATGTAACATTTTGGTTGAAGATTTATTCCTTCACTATCATACACACATCCTTTTTCTACACCTCTTACATCTATTACTTCAACATATGAAGACTGTATGTAGTCATTAATAACTTCTTCGAACTTTTCTCCATCAACGTCATTATTATCGTATAAAAATATTTTGTCTATTCCAATATTCTTATACCATTCTACCCATTCTCGGATATAAAGATTTTCATTTTTAGCAATTGCACATAATGCCGTTTTCATGATAAGTTACCTTCGGTGTATTTTTTATAAGGATTTTTGTATAATGCTATAATTACATAATCGAAATTTTCATTTTTGTATGTATCTTCATAACTTATATGAGGATTTGTTCTGTTATCATAATACCAAACTTCTTTAAAATAAGAAGTTAATGGAACAATACTTGGAAGCATTTGTGAATCTCCAGATATTAAAATTTTTTTATTATTCTTCAAAGATAGATTAACTATTTTAAAACAAGAATGAGGAAACGGAACTATCTTATGATATTCTGTAGCCCAAGTTTTAGCAATATCTGGATTAAACATTAACTTATTTGCTTCTCCTACAAAAGAAGTATCATATTCAAATGATGTTACTTTATATTTGTATTTTTGTTTTGGAATTAAATATGAAAAACTATATGTTTTGTCATTAAATGTTTTTTTATTTACTTTTAATACAAAATCATTTTTGTTGAATTTGAAGTCACACAATTGTCCTAACAAAGGTAATACAAATTTGTAGCTGTAATCAAACACATAATGATGTTCATTTGCAGGAACTCCTTTATACAACATACTGTCATGAATAGGAAGGTAATGTATATTTTTAATTCCTTCATAATTTTTATATTTCTCAAATTGATTAATTGGAAATTGTATGTATATGGCTTTGTCTAACAGTTGTTGTCTGTTCATACTTAAAAATAATTTTCATATATTTTTGCTATAATATTTATAAAGAAAATTTACAACATATGACCCCTAAATTGCAAGAGGTACTGACTCAAATAGAACAAGCAACTGATACTTTTCCTAAGCAGAAAGCAATTTATAAGTCTTGCCCTTATTCAGTGACTAAGATTTGTGATGCTATGCATAAAGTATTTGATAAAGAAGGAGTTGCAAAGAAACAGTTCATTGAACATTTTGATGACCCTTCTTCTAAGTACTATCATATGACAGTTGAAGAAATCATAGCTCAATGGGAAGCAAAGGGTAAGTTTGGAAGAGAAAACGGCAAGGCTCTTGATAAGTTTATTGGAATGATTCTTGAAAAAGATGAGTCACAAGAAGTCCTTGACAAATACACTTCTTCTCTTAATGAGGTTGCAGGAAACAAATGTAGACAATGGCAGAAGTTTTATCTTTCTAACATCAAAGGTAAGATTGAATTTGTCGGCCGTGAACTTATGCTTCATTCTGAAAAGCTTGGTGTCAACGGCAGGCTTGATGCTTTGTTCTTGAAAGGTGACACTCTTCTTTTGATTGATTGGAAGAACAATGACAAGATTTCAATTGAGAACCCTCATGAGAAGTGTAAAGGTCCTCTGTATGAATATGATGCTTCTGACTTGAATATCTATACTGTCCAAGTTTACATATATGTCTATATACTTAGAAATGTGTATCACCTTGACAACATCAAAATTGTTCCATTGATTACACGCATCGGACAAGATGACTTTGGATTGTATTCACCTGTAATTCCATATTCTGACAGACTTGTTGAAGATATTATCTCATTTGCAAAGAAAGAGATAAATAAAAAAATAGAAAGTACACAATAATGTCAGTTCGCGTTAAATTATATAATCCTGAAGTTAATGAAGAAGAAACAAATCAGACTCAAACCCAGGACCAGGCTGCAACTAAACCGATGGAAAAGACCGGTAATCCTAAGATTGATGAAGTTAATTCACAGATAGATGCTGTAAATGCATTGATTAACAAAATTGACACTGATGCTATGACAAAGAAACAACCTCTTCTTCTTAGGAGAAATACTCTTATGGTTGAAAGAGGAAAACTTCTTCAACAAAATGCTGCAAGTGAATCATGTTCATATAAATTTAGTACAAAGCTTTACGAGTCAGTGATGTCTACTGGAAAGACAGATGAACTTATCAATATAATTGATGCAACATTCAAGGCTCTTCCTGATTTGTCTTATTATATGGATAAGAAGGGATGTACAAGTCTTGCAAAGAGAATGCTTGCTTATCTCAATGACCAATATTGGAATGACGGTCAGAACCACTGGGCAGATGTCGCCGACTTCGTTTCAAATACAATAGGAAGAGCAAATATCTCTCTTTCAACAAAGGAAGTCAACAAATTCATTGATGAACTTGAAAATCAGATGGGTGGAAATACGATGTTTGTTTGGATTTTTGGAAATTCTGCAAACAATCAGCCCGTTGAAGAGCCAGCTGAAGAATATCCTGAAACCAATTATTCTGCAGAAG